>Ga0209745_1001837_pt1 | contig 12383 bp, 11 predicted proteins | sample BarGraNGADG00312_FD_184495 | JGI IMG/M metagenome (GOLD analysis project Ga0209745, IMG submission 184495) | Arctic peat soil microbial communities from Barrow, Alaska - Barrow Graham LP Ref core NGADG0004-312 (SPAdes) (version 2) | ecosystem: Environmental > Terrestrial > Soil > Wetlands > Peat... | reverse complement strand
CCCCAACCCCTTCTCCCAGGGGAGAAGGGGAGTAAGAAATTAATAATCAATGTATAAGGCCCTCCCTCCTGGGGGAGGGGTTGGGGAGAGGTCAATTCAGAGCAATTCCATTACTCTCTCCACTTTAGCATTCATCGGCAACTCCCCGTCGATCCAATGGATCTGTATTCCCTTTCGTTCCATACCCCGGAACCAGGTCATCTGACGCTTTGCAAACTGGTGGATCGCTGTTTCGAGCGAACTGTACATTTCATCGTATGATATCCTGCCGGTGACATAAAGCGTAATATACTTGTATTCAAGGCCATAATATATCAAAGTTTCAGGATCGACTCCATGCATCAGTAATTGCCTGACCTCATCCTCCATTCCTTCTTCAAGGCGGTGCTTTAGTCTTTCAGTGATCCTCTCACGTCTTTTTTCACGGCTGAACAATACTCCCGTGATAAGAGGCTTTATTGCCGGAAATTTAGTCTGGTTCTCTTTTCTTGTTCCAATGTAGTGTTCTATCTCTATCGCACGGATGGCTCTTTTTTTTGTGTCAATATCAGTTTTATTATGCAGTTTCTTAAAGGAAGAAAGGATTTCAGCAAGCTCTGTCAGGGATTTTTTTTCAAGGGAAGCTCTGAAGACCGGATCAGGAGGGACTTCAATCATTTTGTAGCCTGAAACCACTGAATCGATATACATTCCTGAACCGCCGCAAACTATAGGGAAAGTGTTCCTCGATCTCAGTTCATCCAGAACTTTGGCAAAGTCACGCTGATACTCAAAAACACTGTACTTATACCCGGGATCTGCAATATCTATAAGATGAAAGGGAATGGGATGGCCTTTAACTATGTAATCGCCATAGTCTTTACCCGTTCCCAGACTCATTTGCCTGTAGATCTGACGGGAATCGGCACTGATTATTTCCCCGTTCAGCTTCAGGGCAAGCTCAGCAGCCAGCAAAGTTTTTCCTGAAGCTGTCGGACCTGTAACAACAAGCATATCATACTTTGAAGACTTCTTTACATCCATCATCTTAATGATATCAGAAGGAACTACAAATTACAATAAATTTATTATAATTTTGCGGCACTAAACCTGGTTCGCAATGGATTTTAAATTTCTGATTCACACGGTTAGAAATATAATACTTGACCCTGTGAAAGAATGGGATGTAATTTACGCTGAAAATAAACCAGCTTCATATTTCAGCAGTAGTCTGTTATTTCCGCTGCTGATGCTGGCATGTGTCTCAACATTCCTGGGATCATTTCTGTATACCAACACTGAGCTGACAAACGCATATTCAGTACTTGCAGGCGTTAAGTATCTTATAATGCTTTATCTGGTAATCTATGGCACTGCGTTTATCTTTAAGGAGGTCACTAATGCTTTTAAGCTTGGGAAGGATTTTAATCTCTCATTTAAGATTATCGCCTGTTCCGTAGTTCCCTTTTTTCTTTGCCAGATCCTGAGCCAGTTATTCGAATCATTTATTTTCGTAAATATCCTTTCATTCTATGGCCTTTATATTCTGTGGACAGGCATTAAGAAGATGATTGATCCTCCCGAGAGGAATAAAATTCTCCTGATGATTTCAGCAACTGTGGCTTTTATTGCTTTGTTTTCTATTGCAAACTGGATTCTGACCCTGGTATTTGACAAACTCTATTTTTCAATTTTTGCATAATACTTTAAGATGAGGAATTCCGGCTCAGATATTACGATCAGAAATAAAAAGGCCTTACATGATTACGAGTTCCTTGATAAGTATATTGCCGGAATAAAGCTTACAGGGACAGAGATAAAATCAATAAGGGCAGGCAAAGCCACTCTCACCGATTCATTTTGTGTCTTCAGAGATGCAGAACTATATATCAAGGGGATGCATATTTCAGAATATTGGTGGGGAAACCTGAATAATCATGATCCTTTAAGAGAGCGAAAACTACTGCTGAAAGCCAGGGAGCTGAAGAAGATTGAAAGAAAAGTTAAGGAGGCAGGGCTCACGATAATCGTAATAAAGGTTTTTATTAATGAAAAGGGCCTGGCAAAAGCCGAAATAGCCGTTTCAAAAGGCAAGAAGGAATATGATAAACGCGAAACCCTCAAACGAAAAGATTCTGAAAGAGAACTCGATCGTGTCAGAAAGAAATAGCTAAAAGTTAGGACTGAGAAGGTATCTCGAATAAAACTGCACTATACAATCGACTGCCTCTTCTGAGGTGTCAACAAGAGTGAACAGGTTCAGATCCTCAGGTGAAATATTATGCTCTTCGGCAAGCATTTCCTCATTGATCCACTTTAGCAACCCGCCCCAGTACTTTTTCCCCACCAGGATAATTGGAAATTTCCCGATCTTTCTTGTCTGGATCAGAGTAATTGCCTCAAAGAGTTCATCAAAGGTCCCGAAGCCTCCGGGCAGCACAATAAATCCCTGTGCATATTTCATGAACATTACCTTCCTGACGAAAAAATGATCGAAAGTGATAAGCTTGTCAGAATCAATAAAAGGATTCGGGCGCTGCTCAAAAGGCAGATCAATATTGATCCCGACTGATTTGCCGTTGCCTCTTTTTGCTCCTTTATTTGCAGCTTCCATTATTCCAGGTCCTCCGCCGGTAATGATTCCGTATCCTTTCTGAGTCAGGTTGTAAGCTATATCCTCAGCCATCCGGTAATACTTGTCATTATAATGTGTCCTTGCCGAACCAAAAATAGAAACACATGGCCCGATCCTGGCAAGTTTTTCAAATCCTTCCACCAGTTCGGAGATGATCTTGAACACTCTCCAGGAATCGGTTATATGGATCTCATGCCAGGCTTTCTGTTCAAATGCTTCCTTAATAAGATCTGCCGATTTATCCGCCTTCATACAATAAGATTTAGTGAGTCAAATATATATAAATTCTATGCCTTAAGCTCAGATTCAAGAAATATTCCGGTATAGCTTTCCTTGCACTTCGCAAGTTTTTCAGGGGTTCCTGAGAAGATGACATCGCCTCCTGCTTTTCCCCCTTCCTTCCCTAGATCAACAATGTAATCTGCCATCTTGATTACGTCCATGTTATGTTCAATTACGATGACTGTGTTTCCCCTGTCGACAAGCTTATTAAGCACCTCAAGCAGCACCCTGACATCTTCAAAATGCAATCCTGTTGTCGGTTCATCGAGGATATAAAGAGTTTTGCCGGTATCGCGTCGGGCAAGCTCCGTGGCAAGCTTGATGCGCTGGGCTTCGCCTCCGGAAAGTGTGGTCGATTGCTGCCCGAGCTTTATGTATCCCAGCCCGACATCCTGAAGAGTTTTAATTTTATGGTGAATTGAGGGGACATTTGCAAAGAAATCGACTGCCATGTTGACTGTCATTTCAAGCACATCGCTTATCGACTGCCCCTTATACTTTACCTCTAGCGTCTCACGGTTATACCTCTTGCCGTTGCATTCAGTGCAATGGACATATACATCAGGCAGAAAGTTCATTTCAATGGTTTTCACTCCTGCACCTTCACAGCCCTCGCATCTTCCTCCTTTTACATTGAAGGAAAATCTCCCGGCGCTGAATCCCCGGATCTTTGCTTCAGTAGTCAACTCGAACAGTTTCCTGATATCCGTGAAGACACCTGTATAAGTCGCAGGATTCGACCGCGGTGTCTTGCCGATTGGAGACTGGCTTACCTCGATTACCTTGTCGAGGTTTTCTATACCCGATATGTCTTTGTATGGGAGTGGTGTCTTGCCTGAGTTATGAAATCTCTTCGCCAGGGCAGGATGAAGAGTTTGATTTACCAACGAAGATTTTCCACTTCCCGATACTCCTGTAACACAAATGAAAGTACCAAGAGGCAATACAACATCGACATTGTTAAGGTTATGTCCCGAAGCCCCGGTCATTATCAGGAATTTGCCGTTCCCTTTCCTTCTTATTTCAGGAATATGAAATTTCTTCTTATTGCTCAGATAAGATGAGGTAAGCGTATTAAAAGATCTTATCTCATCAGGAGCTCCCCATGCAACAACCTGGCCCCCGTGACGGCCTGCTCCCGGACCCATATCTATTATATGATCTGAAGATAAGATCATCTCCTTATCGTGTTCAACCACAATGACCGAGTTCCCTGAATCCCTCAGCTGTTTCAGTGCTGAAATTAGTCTCCTGTTGTCTCTCTGGTGCAACCCGATGCTGGGTTCATCAAGAATGTACAGAACATTTACGAGCCGTGATCCGATTTGAGTTGCAAGTCGTATTCTCTGGCTTTCCCCGCCCGAAAGTGTCCTCGCCCCCCTGTTCAGCGAAAGATAATCAAGACCCACTTCAACAAGAAACCCTAGTCTTGCCCTGATCTCCTTCAATATTTCTGCTGCAATAAGCTTCTGTTTTGTAGTCATTTTTTCCTCAATGTTCTTAAGGAATGATGAAAGTTCCTTAATATCCATTGAAGCAAGCTCCCCGATATTCCTGTCTGCAATCCTGAAAAAGAGGGCTTCCTTTTTAAGCCTTGATCCGTTGCATTCCGGGCATACATCATATTGCACGTACTGATCCCTGATCCTCGTCCCGTTCTTTTTTCCGTTTATGATCTCAATATTACCTACAAAATTGACCACACCTTCAAATGTCAGGAAATAGTTCGATGTCATTCCAAGCGGTGTATTTGAAAGCTTAAGAACCTCATCAGAGCCATAAAGGACCTTGTTAAGAGCTTCTTCAGGAATATCCCTTATGGGAGTATCAAGTGTAAAACCGTTTTTCTCAGCAATTGCTTCAATCTGCCAGAAGATCCAGACATTCTTGTATTTACCGAGAGGTTCAATTCCTCCTTTCCTTATGCTGAGCAGGGGATCGGGAATAAGTTTTTTAATATCAATGCTTGAGATCTCACCAAGCCCATTGCAATGAGGACATGCTCCCTGAGGGGAATTGAATGAAAAGGTATAGGGAGCCGGTTCGTTGTAGGAGATTCCGGTAACCGGACACATCAAATGGCGGCTGAAATACCTTGGTTCAGCGCTTTCAGCTTCGAGTACCATCATCACTCCGTCGCCCTGGTCAAGTGCCATGAGTACTGAATCGCGGAGCCTTTTGTCAGTTATATCCCCTACCCTGAATTTATCAATTACAAGCTCGATATTATGAGTTTTATACCTGTCGAGCTTCAGTCCATGTACAATCTCCTTTATCTCCCCATTGATCCTTACGTGAAGGAATCCTTTCCTGCGTAGTTGTTCAAAAAGCTCTTTGTAGTGGCCCTTTCTTCCCTTGATAACAGGTGCCAGAAAATAGACTTTCTGATCACCGAAAAGGGACTTGACAAGCTCAAGGATCTGGTCATCTGTATATTTGACCATTTTCTCACCTGAAGCCCAGGAGTAAGCTTCTCCTGCCCGTGCATATAGAAGTCTTAGAAAATCATATATTTCTGTTATGGTGCCGACTGTTGATCTTGGATTTTTGTTTGTGGATTTTTGCTCAATAGAAATTACAGGGCTCAATCCTGTTATCTTATCAACGTCAGGTCTCTCCATTCCTCCCAGGAACTGACGCGCATAAGCGGAAAGCGTTTCCATATATCGCCTTTGCCCCTCTGCATATATGGTGTCAAAGGCAAGGGACGATTTACCGCTTCCGCTTAATCCGGTTATAACTACCAGCTTGTTACGTGGAATGGTAACATCAATATTCTGCAAATTATGTACCCTGGCTCCAAAAACCTTTATTTCATCCTTCATCACCTCCTTGCCCTTCATAAGATCAGTTAGCAGTTTCGTTGTTTTCAGGAGAACGCATTCCTTCAGAAGGTATCTTGATAAAATATTCCTTATTAGGTCTCGGTGTTAAATAAGGTTTCCTCAGCCATGGATTCAGGAACTTTAGTATTTTGTAATTAGTCCCGAAACTTTTGGCAAACACAGAGAAATCAGAGATGGCAGTATCAACTTTTACTTCATAGTAATCCAGCTCAGGATACAGGTCACTTTTATCAATGTTAAAACCATAGTTCTGCGGGTCAGTGATTATAAGTTTATAAGCCACTGCCCTGAAAATATACCTTGCTGTTTCTTCTGACAGGAGAAGATCATAATAATTATTCTCCTTCTGAATGCTTATCTGTTCATCAAGGGCGGCCCGGCCCCCATTATACGAAGCTGCGGCAAGCGTCCAGTTACCATATTTTTCATAAGATTTTAAGAAATACCTGCACGCAAATTCAGTTGATTTCTCAATATGGTACCGTTCATCTACAACATTATTGATCTCCATTCCCTCTTCTTTGCCTGTTTCCGCCATTATCTGCCAGAAGCCTGTTGCACCCGCTGGTGATACCATATTGCTGTACTCGCTTTCAGCAGCAGCCAGGTACTTAAAATCATCCGGAATATTATTCTCCTTTAATATCTTTTCAATAACAGGTAAATATCTGTTAGCCCTCTTAATAATCATGATTGTCGAAGAGTGCCTGTAGGCACTTATCAGTATTTCGCGATCAAGGCTTTCACGCGTGTCAAAATTACCGAGAGGCATTTTCTCACCGGCGAAGCTTACATCTTCAGGCAGTTTATATGATTTGTTAAAAATAATTGAATCCCCTGATGATCCGGCCTCATAGGTCCTGGCAAAGCTTTTAAAACTCTGATTAATAACAAATATTGAAATAGCGAGGCAGATTAGTACAAATATGAAAGCAAGGGATTTTATGTTTGATTTAAGCATGATTTATTGTCTGGTTTAAAATAAAATGCAAAGGTAATGTTTTTACATCTTAAAAATAAGCCAGCAATATTCTAAAATGATAAAGTTATTGAATTAAAAGAAAAAAGAGGGAAACTATTATGAGAGGCCGAGATCAGAATTTATAAGATAATCCGGAGAAGATCCCGAATGAATAAGGATGTGCTCCAACCCCCTGGATATTACTATAAGGATTGAGATAATATCTGAATGTCGGTTCAAGATTCAAAGAGATCTTATCAGAGATGCTGTATTCCATTCCCATTCCTATAGAACTGCTTACCATGAACTGATTTAATCCTTCAGTTTTCCCAATATTATATTTACTCCCGTCAATAACAGCATGTACCGAATTATATACAAGAAGGTTATATGACAAGCCGCCAATAAGATTAAAGTCGACGTTTTTGTCAATAAGTTTATAACTGACCATGACAGGCATTTCAAGATAGCTGAAATTCTGGAAAAGCGTGTTGTTGATATAGGACAGATTAGCCTTTGCAGGGTCAAATACATCATTTGTATATCTGGTAATGACACGGTCGCCCGACATGTCAAGAAGAAAAACATCATGATTTTCAGTATATATCCTTCCGCTCGAAGTCAGGACCTCAAAATTATGGTCACTCTTTGAAAGATCGAATGGACTGAATCCCGCAAATGAGTTGATATTGTCCACCTCATTCCCTATCGATGAATAGTAAAGGCCGGACTGGATGCTCAGTTTCTTGCTTATTTTGTATGAAAAGCCCACACCGCCGGAGTAGGAGATCCTTGATTGTTCAGAGGAAGAGATCTGGTTCGAAATCTCACTGCTGCTCAGTTCAGGCCGCATGTAATAGGTGGGAGAAGCCATTGCAGTAATTGACCATCTGTCTGTTTTTGCCTTTGGTTCCACATATCCATAATCATACAGGCTTGCATTGCCTGTATCCGTATTATCAGCAATATAAGAGGTACTCTTAATTTTCCGAATGCTGGCAGGCATCATTAAATTGTTGCTGAAATTCAGATTATTGGGTTCGGAAACAACAAGGTCCGGGTCAGATTGGGCTTCATTTTGTTCACCAGCTGATTCGGCAACAGCAGGCTGTCCGGGAATCTGTTCCTGCAGGATTACTGATGGCTTACGGTTAGTTGCAGGCATGCGTCTCATCAATACCGGATCAGCAGAATTATCTTGTGGCCGGACTGACTCCTGATCGAGTGCAACTAAAGGATTCTGTAATGGCGCTGATATTTGCTGGCTCCACTTATAAGAAAGGAAACCAAGTGATAATAATACAGCAATAAGTGCTGCGCTTCTCAGGAAAATCACAGGTCTCTGCTTTTTCCTAATAACAGGCAGAATGTTGTTCCAGGCCTCAACCGGCGGCAGGACTTCATAATCCTTAAGTCCGTTCCTGAAAAGGAGATCAATATTTGCCCCTTTGTTAACCATTAACAACATCCTTTTTTAATCCCGTATACAAAATAACTTTCTTCTGAAGAATGATCCTTGCCCTGGATAAGTTTGATTTGGAAGTGCCTTCCGATATATTGACCATCTGGCTTATCTCCTTGTGAGAATAACCTTCAATTGCGAAAAGGTTGAAAACCATTCTGTACTTCGGAGGCAGCTCTCTGATTATATCAAGCAGGTCAACCGCTTCAAGTCCCGAATAATCTTCCGTTTCAGGAGCAGCATCAGGCTCCGGAATCAGATCAATATCATCAACCCTGTAAAGATTATGCTTGCTTCGGAATTTTTCAAGTGCGGTATTGACAACTATCCTGTGCATCCATCCTTCAAAAGAACCTTCATGCTTGTAATGGATGAGGTTTTGGAATATCTTGATAAATCCTTCCTGCAGGATATCTCTTGCCTCATCGTCATTACAGGAATACTGAAGGCATACGGCATATAACCTGGCAGCATGTCTTCTGTACAGAAGTTCCTGATCTCTTCTGTTGCCGGCCAGACAACCTTTAATTATATTTTTAATATCAGGCAAGGATAAATCCTTTAAAGGATATAAAAATAAACAAAAATTGTCTGAACAACAGCAATTCTTTTAAAGAAAGATGCAAAAAAATTAAAAAAGGTTGCGTCTAAGTAATAATAAACAGATCTGGCGACGGGCAAAAGGCAAAGAGTTACAATAGCCAGTTGCCTGACGCCTGACGCCTGTAGCCTCTAAATATGGATTACTTCACCATAGGCAGCGGCTGCTGCTTCCATAATTGCCTCTGACATTGTAGGATGAGGATGGACAGCCTTTATTATTTCGTGAGCCGTCGTTTCAAGTTTTCTTGCGACTATAATCTCCGATATCATCTCAGTGACATTAGCCCCTATCATATGCGCTCCAAGCAATTCTCCGTAAGCTGAATCAAAAATAAGCTTGACAAAACCATCCCTTGATCCGGATGCACTGGCTTTTCCTGAGGCGGTAAAGGGGAACTTGCCAACTTTAATGTCATAACCGGCTGCTCTGGCCGCAGCTTCGGTAAGCCCGCATGAGGCAATCTCTGGAGTAGTGTAAATGCATGAAGGGATATTGGAATAATCAACCGGGTCCGGATCAAGCCCGGCGATCTTTTCTACACACACAATTCCTTCAGCTGAAGCTACATGGGCAAGAGCCGGACCATGAACTATATCACCGATTGCAAATATTCCGGGGACACTGGTACGGTAATAATCATCCACAACTATTTTCCCCTTTTCTGTTTTCACCCCTGCTGTTTCGAGCCCTATACCCTGGATATTTGTCTCAATACCTACTGCTGAAAAAACAATGTCTGCTTCCATTTCCTCATAACCTTTAGGAGTCTTTATTCTGACCTTGCACTTCTCACCCGAAGTATCAGCAGATTCAACAGCCGAATCTGTAAGCACTCTCATCTTTATCTTTTTAAAAGATCTCTCAAGCTGTTTTGAAACTTCTTCATCTTCATTGGGGACTAACCTTGGAAGGAACTCTACAAGTGTTACGTTTGTGCCAAGCAACTGGTAAAAGCATGCGAACTCACTTCCGATTGCGCCTGACCCTACCACAACCATCGATTCAGGTTGCTTATCCAGAGTCATAGCCTCTCTGTAGCCAATTATCTTTTTACCGTCCTGCTTAAGATTCAGCAGTTCCTTGGACCTGGCTCCGGTTGCCAGAATTAAATTCGTTGCAGTGTATATTTTTTTCTGACCTTCCTTGTCGGTGACCTCCACACTATTATTTTTACCAATTTCAGCAAATCCGGTTATAAGTTCGATATTGTTTTTTTTGAAAAGGAACTGAACTCCTTTGCTCATGCCTTCAGCCACTCCACGGCTGCGTGCGATTATTGCCTTAAAGTCAGGCTTTATCTCTCCCTCTATTTTTATTCCATATTCCGACGCATGATTTATATAATCGAAAACCTGTGAGCTTTTCAGAAGTGACTTGGTCGGTATACAACCCCAGTTCAGACATATCCCTCCGATCTCGGCCTTTTCGACAACCGCGACTTTCATTTTAAGCTGAGAAGCCCTGATGGCTGCCACATAGCCGCCCGGTCCGCTTCCTATAATTATAAGGTCATAGTCCATATCAATATAATTTTGTTTAAGTACTAAAATATTATCGTCAGTTTTTTACTTTCACTTTAATGATAATCTGATTGACACCTTTCGCAATTAACCAGATTATCACAAGGGTGAAAATAATTGTTGCTCCCACAGGTATTCCTGCAAAGTACGAGATCGCATATCCTGCCGCAGTACCAATAAAAGCCGAAGCTATTGACCATAGGACTATTTTAAAATAGACCTTTGTAAAGATCATTGCAATATTGGGCGGAATGGTCAGGAGCGAGATAACCAACACTACCCCTGCCATCCTGATATTCAGCACGATGGTCAATGCGATAAGTGCAGTTGTAAGGTATTTGAATACGTTTACATATGGTGAATAGGTCCGGGCAAACTGCTCATCGAATGAAATATAGAGGATTGTCCTGTAAAACATTGTGAAATAAAATATAAGGATCACCGACATAATGCCAAGGGCAATTATATCCCCGTAAGTCACTGTCAGAATACTTCCGAACAGGTAGCTCATAAGATTTGGAGTATAACCCGGGGTCAAATAAATGAATATTATCCCTATTGCCATTCCAAACGCCCAGAGCATTCCTATGGCAGAATCCTCCCTGATCTTTTGCCTGACTGACAGGTATTCGATTCCAAGAGCTGAAAGTATGCTGAAAATTGCAGCTCCAACCACAGGGTTTATCCCCATGAAATATCCGATCCCTATTCCTCCGAATGATGCATGTGTTATTCCTCCGCTGAGAAATACCATCCTTTTCGAAACGATATAAGTACCTGCCAGTCCGGCCGTTATGCTGGCAAAGAGAGCTCCGAGAAGCCCTTTTATTATAAATTCATATTGAAATATGCTGCCTTCCACAGATCAGTGTTTTTTCAGTACGGTATGCGGCACTTCGCCATGAGTTATAAGCTGGATCGGACAACCATATGCCATAAGTTCTTCATTTGTAATCTCTGAAGACGGATGATAGTGCAGGTGCCTGTTTACACATGCAAATGACTTGATGTGCGCAGAAATTGTTCCGACATCATGAGAAACCATCATTATTGCCATCCGCCTGTTCAGCACCCTGAGCTTTTCATAAAAATCATTCTCGAAGTTTGTATCAACAAAATTGCCAGGTTCATCAAGAAGCAAAAGCCTCGGATCACCTATAACCGCCCTCCCCAGAAACACCCTCTGGAGCTGGCCACCTGAAAGCTCACTTAACGATGAATCTGCCAATTCGGAAAGTCCAAGTTCATCAACAACCTGGCTGGCTCTCTTATTATCTGACAATGACATCATTGAGATCACTCCTTTTTGCATCATCAGCCCTGAAAGTATTACATCTTTTACAGTCAGGGGGAAATTATTGTCGCCAGTCGACATCTGCGGAAGATACCCTATTTTGTTCCTGCCAAGAAGTTCCTGATTGAACACCAGCCTGCCTTTATAAGGTTTTACCAGCCCCAGGATTACTTTAAGCAGGGTCGTCTTACCCCCTCCGTTCGGGCCAATTACTCCAATGAAGTCATTATCATATACTTTCAGATCAGTGTCCTGAAGTGCAATATTGCTCCCATACGCAACCGATACTGAAAACATTTCAAGCAGACAGACTGACATATTCCCGTCTATTTAAGATTTTCCGCGAAGCTATCTTTTAAGATTCTTATTATCCCGGTTGTCGATGAGTACCAGTCCTCAGACAAGGGATCGATCACCACCACACTGCTGCCGGTCTCCTCGGCGATTGCCCTGGCATTTCTTGTATCATATTCCCTCTGAACCATTATAACTTTTAAGTTATCTTCTTTCGCCAGGTCAATAAGCTCCCTTAACCTAGAAGGAGAAGGCTCCTTGCCATTATTCTCGACTGCTATCTCTTCCAGTCCATAATCTCTCGCAAGGTATCCCAGGTTTGGGTGATAGATCATAAATGCTTTTTTGCCTCCGGATGCAGAGAGCTCTCTTGCCAGGGAGTCGACCTCTTTGATTTTCCCGGTCAGGATTTTATAGTTTTCATCGTATTGCTCCCTGTTCAGGGGATCAAGCTCAATAAGAAATTGCCTGACAGAAGAAGCCATTTTCATTGCACATTTTGGCGA
>Ga0209745_1001836_pt1 | contig 12384 bp, 10 predicted proteins | sample BarGraNGADG00312_FD_184495 | JGI IMG/M metagenome (GOLD analysis project Ga0209745, IMG submission 184495) | Arctic peat soil microbial communities from Barrow, Alaska - Barrow Graham LP Ref core NGADG0004-312 (SPAdes) (version 2) | ecosystem: Environmental > Terrestrial > Soil > Wetlands > Peat... | reverse complement strand
TCCAGGCCGGACCTTGATCGTGTACACCTTCGCGCTGGTGAACTTCGCGCTCTTGGCGAGCCAAGGGATGTACGTGTCCGTGAGCGGGTTGTAGCGGAGCAGCGTCTCGTTGACGAGGCCCACCATGCCCGTTGCGTAGTTACCAACGTAGGGGTTGAAGCCGGAGATCGTGCCCCATTGCGTACCGCTCGTGATGAGCGTCTGCGCGCGCGGGAACGACGCCTTCGACTGGGCGCCAGCCCAGCTAGCTGCCAGCAGGGAGACCGCGGCTACCGCCACGATGCCGATGCTGACGGCCAATTTCCTACGACTTACCATGTGTTTCACCTCCACCGAGCCGCAAGGCTCGGATTGGTTTTTTGAAACTCGGAGAAGAAACAGCGGATCGAGTTACGGTCTTGCCGTTCCCGGATGCTTTCTCCGAGTAGTTGCGACATACAAGCCCGTCCGAAAACGGGCCCTTTTCGCGGGCCTGATACGAGCGCACGCGAAAACTTGTCAGCCGTCGTGCCGGCAGCTCGCCGCGGGTTGCGGTCGTGCGAAGGTGCCGAGCAGAGGACGGCGAAAACGAGGGAAGCGGCTGCGGCTCGTCGGCGGTGGCTAGCTCGGCGCGGGGCGGGGCAGGCGCTGGAGCTACTCGCAAGGCCATGTAAGTGGATTGGGTCATCGCAGCCGGATCTATGCTGGACACTCTTTGAGCACGGGCCGAGTTATAACGCAACACGAGTCGCCGAGTGACCAGCTCCGGAGACTTGATACTTCGCGACGGCGGGTGTGTCAAGGACCCGCAACTCGCCAATCACCGCTATTGAAGCCGAGAGCTGAGGATTGAAGCCGTCTGCGGCTCGGCCTAAGAAGTTCCTAAGAAATCCTGAAAACGCCCGGTCTCGGCAGGGGCGCGGAGTCGGGGTTGGACGGCGTCTCTCGCGGCACCTGAGAGATGCGCTCTTACCTCTGGAGCGATATGAGGGTTACTCGCGCCCGCGAGAGGTCGACGAGGAGGATCAGGTAGGGGCCGCGGCGAGAGCAGCCGGGGGCCCGTGCACTGCCAGTGGGTGACGGCGTGATGACAGTCCGCCTCGCCAGCACCCTCTCGGCCTGGGCTTTCGAGGCCGGCCTTCTCGGGCCGATCGACTCGAATCCCTCTAAAGGGTGTTCCTGCGACCAGGTGATTGACCTTTAGTTCTGAGTGCGGCTGGCCGATTAGGCAAAACATGCGGCGTCTTACACTTACAACTCAGTTCGGGTTTCTCAGCGCGGTGCTAGTCGTGGCCGTCGGCGTGATCTTCCACGCCGGGGTGTTCGTTGCGATTTCGCTGGCGGTTCTCTATCTGGCCCAGCTCGCGTTCGTCGCGAGGGCCTCTCGTAAGCTTCGCGTTCAGGTCGAAGAGAACGAGTACCAGGCTCTCCACGACACGCTGACCAGGCTCCCCAACCGGACTCTCTTCCGCGACCGTATGGAGCAGGCGATTCTCCAAGCGCGCCGCGAGGACTCCCGTTTCTCGCTCCTGATCATGGACCTCGACAGGTTCAAGGAGATCAACGACACTCTCGGCCATCGCAACGGCGACCTGATTCTCCAGGCGATCGGCCCGCGCCTGCGCAACCTGCTTCGCGACGTCGACTCGATCGCCCGCTTCGGCGGCGACGAGTTCGCGGTGCTGCTTCCCGGAGCTGCGAGCGCGGACGCGGCGATGCGCGTGGCCAGCAAGATCGCGACTGCCCTGTCCCGCCCGTTCATGTTGAAGGGGCTTACGCTCGACGTCGAGGCCTCGATCGGTATCTCGGTCTTCCCCGACCACGGGAATGACGTCGATACGCTGATCCAGCGCGCCGACGTGGCGATGTACATGGCCAAGGAAGCGCACGCCGGCTACGAGGTGTATGCGGCCGATCGCGATCAGAACACACCCAAGCGCCTGGCGCTGCTGGGCGAGCTGAGACGCGCGTTGGAGAACAAGGAGCTGGTGCTCTTCTACCAGCCCAAGGCCGATATCAAGACCGGCGAGGTGACCAGCGTCGAGGCGCTCCTGCGCTGGCAGCATCCCGAGCACGGCCTGACCTTCCCGGACGACTTCATCCCACTGGCCGAGCACACCGGGCTGATTCGCCCGCTCACGCTCTACGTCCTCAACGAGGCGCTGGCACAGTGCCACCGCTGGCAGGAGCAGGGGCTGACGCTGAACATCGCGGTCAACCTCTCGGCGCGCAACCTGCTCGACTCCGAGCTGCCCGACGACGTCGCCCAGCTGCTCGACACCTGGGAGGTCGACCCCAGTCTGCTCAAGCTCGAGATCACCGAGAACACGATCATGGTCGATCCGCCCAAGGCGCTCGAGGTGCTGACGAAGCTGCGCGATCTCGGCGTCGGACTGTCGATCGACGATTTTGGTACCGGTTACTCATCGCTTTCCTACCTGCGCAAGCTGCCGGTGGACGAGCTCAAGATCGACCGCTCCTTCGTTATGAACATGCCGCAGAGCGAGAACGACCAGCAGATCGTGCGCTCGACCATCGATCTCGCGAGCGGCCTCGGGCTGCGGGTGGTTGCCGAGGGAGTCGAGACCAAGGACATCTGGCGCGAGCTCGCCGAGTTCGGTTGCGACGTCGTCCAGGGCTACTTCTTGACCCGGCCGATCCCACCGCAGGAACTGGTCGAATGGCTGACCAAGCCGATCGACGCGCCGGTTGGCGTTGAGAAGGTGCAACCGCGCAAGAAGGCCGCCAGCCTCAAGGCCGTCTGAGCCGGGTCGCTACAGCGGTGGTTTCAGCACCGCGAACTGGTCGGTGATCTCCAGCACGTGCGAGCGAAAGCGGAACAGAGCCGCGGGGCGGCCGCCGCTCGGGCCCGACGCGCGCATCTCGCCCGTTGCCGCGAGCAACTCGCGCCGTAGCAGCACCCGCTGCAGATTCGTCGCCGAGACCTCGTGCCCGAGCGCGGCGGCGTAGAGATCGCGCAGCTGGGAGATCGAGAAGAAGTGGGGCGCGAGCGCAAAACCGATGTTGGTGTAGGAGAGCTTGGCGCGAAGCCGCTCCCGGCCGGCGAGGATGATCGAGCCGTGGTCGAAGGCCGTCTCGGGCTGTTTGTCGACGGGGTGCCAGGAGGTGTCGCCGGGGAGCTCGGGATCGAGGTCGCTCGGCACGAGCCCTAGGTAGGCGGTCGTGACGTGCCACTCGCTCGGGTGGCGGACAGGCTCGCCGGTCGTGATCAGCTGCTCGATGTGGGAGAGCTCGCAAACGTCGACCTTGTTGGCCAGGTGGCGGCGGATCGAGTCTTCGAGCGTCTCACCCTTGAGCAGGTATCCGCCCGGGAGGGCGAAGGCGCCGGCAAACGGCGCTTGCGCACGCTGCCAGAGGAGTACCTGGAGCCGCCCGTCGCGCACCTGAAGGACGACGGCAAGTACGACGTGGGTTGGCTTCTCGTGCGTCGGCGCTCCTGTCTGGAGAGTGAAACCTGGTAGACTTCCGAACAGGTTTTCTACTTACAGTCGATAACTTAGCGGACCAGCGAGCCAATGACCAAGCCGGTAGGCAAAGAGAGCACCGAGCAGCGCGTTGATCTGCTCGTCGTCGGGTCGGGAATCGCGGGCCTGGTCGCTGCCTTGACGGCGGCCGAGGGGGGCGCGGAGGTGATGGTCGTCTCGAAAGGACCGCTCTCATCGTCGGCCTCCTATCACGCCCAGGGCGGGATCGCGGCGGCCTGCGGCGCGGACGACAGTCCCGAGCTGCACGCGGCCGACACGATCAACGCCGGCCGTGGGCTCTGCCGTCCGAGCGCCGTGGCGACGCTGGTCGAGGAGGCGCCGGCTCGGATCGAGGATCTGCGCGCCTGGGGAACTCGCTTCGGCGCTGAGCCGGGCCTCGAGGGCGGGCACTCGCGCGCTCGGGTGTTTCACTCGCGCGGAGCCGAGACCGGGCGCGAGATCGAGCTGGCGCTTGCCCGCCGGGTGCAGTTGGACGGCCGCATACACGTTCTCGAACATAAGCTCGTGCTCGGCCTCTGGCGCTCGCGCGGCCGCTGCGCCGGGGTCATCGCGGAGGGAGGGCCGATCTCGGCGCCTGCCACCTTGCTGGCAACCGGTGGAGCGGGGGCGCTCTGGTCGCGAACCACGAACCCGGGCGGCGCGCTCGGCGAGGGAATCGCCATGGCCTACAGGTCCGGCGCCGGGATCGCCGATCTGGAGTTCATCCAGTTCCACCCGACCGCGCTGCCGAGCACCGGGATGCTGTTGAGCGAGGCTCTTCGCGGTGCGGGCGCCCTCCTCCTGGACACGCGAGGCGAGCGCTTCACCGATGAGCTGGCACCGCGCGACGTGGTGGCTCGCGCGATCGCCGCGCGCGGCAGTGCCCTGCTCGATCTGCGCCCGATCGATCGAGGTCGCTTTCCCGCCCTGATCGATCGCATCCGCGAGGCCGGATACGACCCCGACACCGAACCGGTACCGGTCGCTCCGGCGGCGCACTACACCCTCGGGGGGATCGTCACCGATCTCGACGGGCGGAGCACCGTTCCCGGGCTGTTCGCAGCGGGGGAGAGCGCCTGCACCGGTGTGCACGGTGCCAACAGGCTGGCTTCGAACTCCCTGCTCGAGTGCGTCGTCTTCGGCCGTCGCGCGGCGATCGCGGCGCTGGCCGACGCCCCATCCGAGTTCGCGCCCGAGGCTCCCGAGCCGCTCTCCTCGGAGGTCGATCTGGTTGGCCGCGAGTTGCAGGAGCAGATGTGGCAAGGGGCGGGGCTGGTACGGGATGCGGCCGGCCTGGAGCCGCTGCTCCATGCTCCTGCGCTGGTTCCGCGGCTGGTCGCCGAGTGCGCACTTCATCGTCGCGAGAGCAGGGGCGTTCACTTCCGCGTCGACTTCCCGTTCGAGGAGCCGGAGCTGGCGGCCCACACCGTCCTTCGCCGGGGGCAAGAGCCACAGTTCGAACGATGGAGCTGATGCAGCGGGAGATAGAGAGCGCCGCCGCCGAGGTGGTGGCCCGCTCGCTGGCCGAGGACATCGGGCTCGGGGACATTACGAGCCGATCTCTCTTCCAGTCGGACGATCGCTGCCGGGCGAAGCTGCTGTTCAAAGGGGAGGGCGTGGTCTGCGGGCTGGGAGTCGCCCGTGCCGCCTTCCGTGCGCTCGACGAGGCGGTCGAGTTCGAGCCGCTGCTCGAGGACGGGACGCGGGTGAGCGAGCCGCCGCGGGAGATCGCGCTGCTGTCTGGCCGCACGCGAGCGGTTCTCGGAGCCGAGCGGGTCGCGCTCAATCTACTCGGGCGCCTGTCCGGGATCGCCACGCTGACCGCGGCGTTCCTGACGGCGGTCGAGGGCACCGGTGTGGCGATCCTCGACACCCGCAAGACGACTCCGGGGCTCAGGACGCTGGAGAAATACGCGGTGAAGGTCGGGGGTGGAACGAACCATCGTCTAGGCCTTTTCGACGCTGTGCTGGTCAAGGACAATCACCTCCGCCTCGTCGGCGGCGTCGAGGAGGCTGTCCGCCGCCTTCGCGCCTCTGTTCTCCTGCCGCTGGAGGTAGAGGCCGACACCCTCGAGCAGGTGAATCAGGCGCTCGAGTTCGGTGTCGAGCGGATCCTGCTCGACAACATGAGCCCCGAGGAGGTGGCCGAGGCGGTGACGCACGTCGCGGCACGCGCCCAACTGGAGGTCTCCGGCGGGATTACGCTCGACAACGTTCGCCGCTACGCCGAGACCGGTGTGAGTGCCATCTCGATCGGCGCTCTTACCCATTCCGCCAGCTCGCTCGACGTCTCGCTGGAGGTGCTGGAGCCGTGAGCGAGACGCAGCTCGAAACGCTCCAGGAGGAGGTGCGGTCTCTCGCGCGCGCGCGCGAGGCCGTGATCCTGGCCCACAACTACCAGCTGCCGGAGGTTCAGGACGTCGCCGACTTCGTCGGTGACTCGCTCGGACTCTCGCGCCAGGCCGCGCGGGCCGAGGGTGGAGCGATCGTGTTTTGCGGCGTTCACTTCATGGCCGAGACGGCGAAGATCCTCTCTCCCGATAAGACCGTCCTGATTCCGGATCTCGGTGCCGGCTGCTCACTGGCCGACTCGATCGACGCGGCGCAGCTACGGGCCTGGAAGGCCCAGCATCCGGGCGCGGTGGTCGTCAGCTACGTCAACACCTCCGCCGCGGTCAAGGCCGAGAGCGACTACTGCTGCACCTCGGGCAACGTGCGCGCGGTGATCGAGTCGATCCCGGCCGACAAGGAGATCCTGTTCGGGCCCGATCTCTACCTTGGCCTGTGGGCCGAGCGTGTGAGCGGCCGCAAGCTTCACCTCTGGCTCGGGGAGTGCCACGTTCACGCGGGCATCCGGCCCGGAGACATCGACCGGGTGCTGGCCGAGGCGCCGGACGCCGAACTGCTCGTGCACCCCGAGTGCGGCTGCGCCAGCCAGGCGATGGCGTTCGCCGGCGACCGCGCCCACATCCTCTCGACCGAGGGGATGATCAACTTCGCCGAGCGCAGCGAGAAGGATCGCTTCAAGGTTGCGACCGAGGTGGGGATCCTGCACCGGCTGAGCAAGGAGCTGCCCGGGAAGAGCTTCGAGCCCGTCAACGCCGGGGCGGTCTGCCGCTTTATGAAGATGATCACGCTCGAGAAGCTGCGCGACTCGCTGCGCGACTGGCGCTACGAGGTGACGGTCGAGACGGAGACCGCCGCGCGCGCCCGCACTGCGATCGAGCGCATGGTCGCGACCGGCTGAGCGAGCTCGTTTCGGGGAGGGCCGGAGCTCGTCACGGCGTCGGCCAGCCCGAACTTTGCGGGTTCAGGTCTAGGCTGCCGCCGTCGGCGCAGTCACCCGACAGACTGTATTCGGCGGGCATGTTCGGCTCCTGGACGGCGAGGAAGTGGGCAGCCACCGCGCTCGCCTCCGGTGGTGGGGATCCGAGCCGCTCGGCGACCTGAGCCACCATCTGGATCGCGTAGCACTGCGCCGTGCTCTCGTTCTGGACGCCGCGAAGGTGCTGGGACTCGTGGCTTAGCACCAGAGCCGCATAGACGGCCCTCTCGACTTTGCTCGAGCAGGGGAGGGTGCCGAAGACGCAGGCGAATTCGGCGCGCTTTCGGGTCGTGCCGTACGCGGAGAGGTCATGGCAGACGGAGGTTTCGAGATGGGTCGTGCTGCTCGGCTTGCCATCCGAGTCGAACATCACCGATCCTCCGTTCCCCCGGATGTCGATCAGGCCGCGCAGAAAGCCTGGGCAGTCGACGCTCACCGGACGGCCGGCGACCTCACTTGCGACGGAGCTCAGCCGGTGGTCCAAGCCCAGCTCGCGCCGAGCCTCCCAGAGGATCAGCGTCAGGACGACTAGAGCCAGGACTACCAGGGTGCGCACGTTTTCATGCGTCGGCAGGGCGCGCGTTCCGCTTGAGCGCCGAAGAGACACATGCTCGAGCAGGTATCGTTTGTGGTGTTGATGGCTATCGACGGCCTCGAACCTAGAGAACCAGGGAGAGTCTGTCCTCGGACTAGGAGTCGAGCACGTGCAGGGCGGCGCGGTATCGGCACCGTTCTGACGCTCGCAGTGACCTTCGCCGCGCTTGCGCTTCCCGCTCCTGCGCTGGGAGCGGTGCCCGCCGGCTTCACGCCCTGCACCATCGCCAGTGGGTTTTACTGTGGCCGGGTGGTTGTGCCGGTGGATCGCAGTGGCCTCGCTGTGCCCACTACGACGACGCTGACGCTGAATGTGATGTGGCGGCCGGCGGTGGTGGCCGATACGAACGGCGCGCTCTTCGCGCTGGCCGGCGGGCCCGGCCAGGCGGCCACCCCGTTCGCGGCCGACTTTGCGGCGGTGCTCGCGCCGGCGCTGCAGACCCGCGACCTGGTCGTCTTCGATCAGCGGGGCACCGGCGCCGGCGCTCTCGACTGCCCCGGAGCCGCCTTGGCGTCCACTCTTCAGCAGTACGTCCAGAACTGCGCCGCCGAGCTCGGGCCCGGTCGGGCCTACTACACGAGCAAGGACTCGGCGCTCGACCTGGACGCCGTGCGCCAGGCGGTCGGCGCCGATCAGGTGACCATCTACGGTGTCTCCTACGGCACTTATGTGGCACAGCTCTACGCCAGGCTGTTCCCCACGCACACGGCGGCGCTCGTGCTCGATTCGGTCGTTGCCCCGACCGGAGTCGACGCGTTTCTCCGCTCCAACTTCACCTCAATTCCGAGCGTGCTGGCGGCCAACTGTGCGAAGGGACTCTGCCGTGGTATCACGCGGACGCCCTATAGCGATCTCAAGAAGCTGGTCGCGCGCGTCCAGGCCAAAGGCTCACTGTCGCTTAGCTATGTCAACTCATCGGGACATGTCGTTCGCATCGGGGTAAATCAGTCCGATCTCTTCTACTTCATGGCGGAGATATTCAGTTTCGACGCTGCCGTACGCGCTCGGCTGCCGGGGGCGATTCGCTCCGCTCTCGCCGGCGATACGTATCCGCTCGGCCGCCTGTTCGCGCCCTCCTCGTCGGGTACGACCTCGAACGCGGAGCTGAGCGACACGTTGTATCTGGCCACGCGGTGCACCGAGGAGAACTTCCCCTGGGTGTCGAGTGACAGCACCAGCACCCGCCAGAGCAAGCTTTCCACGGTTCTGGGCGGGATAGCGGCGAGCACCTTCAATCCGTTCACGGCCGGAACAGCGCTCAGCGTCTCGGACATCAATTATTGCCTCTACTGGCCCGCGCCGACCGTGCCCGTCGATCCGACCGTCACGGCGCCGCCGCCGAACATTCCGGTGCTGGTCCTGAGCGGCCAGGAGGACGATGTGACACCCGCCGTCGACGGGAAGCAGGTCGCCGCCTTGTTCCCGCAGGCGGTGCGGCTCAGCGTTCCGTACACGGGGCACAGCGTCACGAGCGACATCTGGCCGACCGCCAGCACCTGCGTCTCGAAGGCGCTCGCGAGCTTCTTCGGCGGCGCCCCGGTCGCCTCGTGTGCGAACGCCGGTCCCTTCTTCAGGCCGACAAAGGTCGACCCGGTTTCGCTGGCCAAGGTCAAGCCCGTGAAGCTGACCGGTCTGCCCGGGCGCACGCTGGGCGCGGTGCTCGGCACGCTCAGCGACGTGGCTATGACGGAGCTCTCCTCGGGGCCGACGGCGGGGCTGCGCGGTGGCTACTTCAGCGGCTCGATTGCGAGCCTTCGGTTGCGCAAGGTCGTCTTCGTTCCGGGCGTCTTCGTGAGCGGGACGATGAACCTCGTCACCGGAGTGTCCCGGTTGACCGTGACGGGCACGGGCTCGCACGGCAAGCTCGTGCTTCACCGCTACAAGAAGCAGACGACCATCAAGGGGACGCTCGGCGGTAAGCGCCTGAGCATCAAGACGCCCACCTCCGCGAACGACGCGACGGTGGCGATCCGCCTGCCCGGGCTGCTCGGCCTCAGTCTTGCCAGGCCCCTGATTCCCTAGCGCTCGCCCGAAGCGTGATTCGGCGGGAAGTAGGCTATCCGCGTGAAAGTCGTGTCGATCGCGCCGGCGAGCATGCCCGATTCGAGATCGGGTGGGTCCGCGCCTGACCGCCTCGCCGCAAGGAGTGCGGGGTGAGCGAGAACGAGCGCCTGCGAGTGATCCAGTTCCTGCGCGCTCTGGACGATGCGATCTGCGATCGGCGCGAGACCTTTCCCGGCGGTGTGGCGACCCTCTCGGACGGAGCGTTGCCCGGCGTCCTGAACATGAACCTGCTCAGAGTCGAGTTGGTGGCCGATCGTCTTTCGCTGCGCGCGCTCGAGGCTGAGGCCGAACGGATCGCGGGCGAGGCCGAGAGGCTGCAGAGCCGGCTGGGTTTCCGGCGGGTGATCGCCTACGACGAGGAGATCGGAGCCAGGCTGGCGCTCGGCTTCGAGCGACTCGAGCGCTGGGAGACCGAGCGCGTCGTCTTGATGGCGCAGCACGCCAGGCCGGATCGAAGCGTCGACACCGGGCTAGTGCGCGAGGTCGCGATCGAGCAGCTTGAGCCGGCGAGGAGGAGCTATCTGATAGAGCGCTGCGGCGGCGACGAGGGTCTCGTCAACCAGGAGCTGGCAGTACCGCGCCGGCTCGCCGAGGTCGGCGAGATGCGCTTCTTCGCGGCCATCGTCGACGGCGAGATCCGCTCCTTCTGCGAGCTGTACAGCGACGACAGTGGTGTCGCCGTGATCCGCTCGGTCGGGACGCTGAAGACCCATCGTCGCGCCGGGCTGGCCCGGGCCACGGTTGCCTATGCGGTTCACCGCAGCCGCGCGCTCGGGTTCGAGCTCACCTTTCTGCGCGCGGTTCACGACGACTGGCCCAAGAACCTCTACGGCGAGCTTGGATTCGACGCGATCGGGATGATCTATCGCTATGCCGGCCGGCCGCTCGGCGAGGAGCGCTAGGGCTGTCGGACTTGACCATCCGGCCAGCCCGCGCCGGATCGGCGGTTGAGTACGGCCCCCGCGGCAACGATCAGACCTAGTGTGGCCACAGTGAGCGCGATCCCGATTGCGCCGCCGAGGAAGAAGACGAGAGTCGGGGCGCCGACCAGCACCGCTATGCCGATTAGGCCGAGGATGTCGAGCCCGGCGGTTTGCCTGAACATCAGCACTAGCGCGAGCAGCAGGAAGAGCGCGGGCGGTACCAGGAGCGTGGTCGCGTAGAAGACCTGCCCGGTGCGGCCGCCGCCGTCGGGATTGTGAACGAAGCCGTAAAAGGCTGCGAACGCGACGATAGCCGCCACGGCAATCGCAAGAGTGAGGGCTCCGAAGCGACGCACCAGCCGCATTCTGAAGCAATTGTCATCCCGGTGTCGCGATGGCTGCCGCTTTGCCGGGCCCGAACGTTAAGAACTAGGAGCAAAATGAACGCCCGTCGATTGGGTGCGATCGGTGGATGCGATGCTAGGACGCAGCGCCTCGTTCGTAGCGGCGCTACGGGCGAGGCCGAGGACAACGCGCCGCGCCGCCGAGCGCGGCCACGCGGCGGAGTGCTTCGTTTTGATTCGAGTTCTAAGAGCACGCCCGCGCCGCCCGGTCGCTCCGAATGATTTGGAGCCAGCGGTCACGCCAGATAACGCATTCGCTGATCGTTGCCGCGCCGAGCGAGTGCCAGGCGGCGACGTAAACGCCACGGAGCTCGACCATCAACTCGAGCAACACGGGGTCTGGCGTGAGGTCGTAGCCCGCCAGCGTCTCGCGCCAGGGGAGGTCGAGGCCGAGCCGCCTGGCCGCCGCCTGCAGCGTCGCGAGGTCCCACTCGCGCGGGCCCAGGCATCCGTCCTCCAAATCGATCCAGACCGTGCCGCGCGCACTCTCGAGGACGTTGCCGAGATGCGCGTCGCCGTGGAGCGGGCGCTCCTCGTAGCGATCGGGAAGTAGCGCGGTCAGGCGCAGCGTTTCAGCTTCCAGCAGCGCCAGGTCGTCGGGAGGCAGGAGCTCCCGGTCGGCGATCTGTCCGAGCAGGACGTCGAGCTCGCGAAGTGGCCGGAACGGCGGTAGGAAGCCCAATCGATCAGGATCGAGATCGTGGATCTTGCGGAGGGAACGGCCGGCCGACCGCGCGTCGAGCGGCCGCGAGGCGATCCGCTCCAGCTCCCAGAACGAGACGATGATGCCGTCGCGCTGATGCGGCCCGGCGGGGATCAGGGCGCTTGGGCGAGTCGCGGCGATGCCGGAGCGGGCGAGCGCCTCGGCGAACGCGATCTCGACGCTCGCGGTCGCGAGCGGATTGCGAATTTGCGCGACGGCGAGCGGGATGCGCGCGGCGACCGGGTGCGGCGGCAATGCAAGCAGCAGATTGAAGCCCTCGTTCAGGACGTCGGGCCTGTCGCAGCGAACTCCGTGCTCCCGGGCCAGCTCGAGCGCGATCTCGACCTCGCGCCTCATGGCGTGTCGGGCCCGAGAACCTCCTCCAGGGTCTCGCGGCGCCGGATCAGGCGAGCCTGTCCGCCCGAGACGAGCACCGCGGCCGGGCGGGTCAAGACGTTGTAGTTGGAGGCCATGCTCAGGGTGTAGGCGCCCGTGTCCGGGACGGCCAGCAGGTCGCCTCGCTTCGGCGTCGGGAGGGCCACCCGTCTGACCAGAACGTCGCCGGCCTCGCAGTGCTTGCCGCAGACCGTGAAGGAGCGGTCGCTTGGCTCAGCGGCGCGATTGGCCAGCAGCGCCTCGTAGCGGGCGCCGTAGAAGAGCGGCCGCGGGTTGTCGGAGTAGCCTCCGTCCACCGCCACCCAGGGCGGGCCCTCCGCGGGCTCCTTGACGACACCGACCGTGTAGAGGGTGAAGCCGGCCTCGCCGACGAGCGAACGGCCGGGCTCGAGAATCAGTCCAGGTCGGGGCAACCCGTGTGCGCCGAAGTCGCGTGCCAGGCGCGCCTCGACGTCGCCGATCCAGTCGGCGATCGAGGGCGCAGGCTCGTCTTCGGTGTAGCGGATGCCG
>Ga0209745_1001834_pt1 | contig 12389 bp, 9 predicted proteins | sample BarGraNGADG00312_FD_184495 | JGI IMG/M metagenome (GOLD analysis project Ga0209745, IMG submission 184495) | Arctic peat soil microbial communities from Barrow, Alaska - Barrow Graham LP Ref core NGADG0004-312 (SPAdes) (version 2) | ecosystem: Environmental > Terrestrial > Soil > Wetlands > Peat ... | reverse complement strand
GCGTGCACGTCGCCCGCCGGTCCCGGCCGGTCGCCGCGCTCGACCTCGGGGGCGGCGAACCCCGGCGTGCCACGACCGTCCCGGGTACCGGCCCCGCGGACGACTGCACCGAGCACGTCGACGAGCACCGGGCGCCCGTCCGGCCGCACCACCACGTTCGCCGGCGATACGTCGCCGTGCACGAGCCCGGCGTCGTGGAGCGCCGCCAGGGCCCCCGCCAGCGGAACGACCAGGGTGACGACCTCGCCTGCGGTCAGCGGCGGCCGGGCGGCCAGCAGCGCGGCGAGGTTCGGACCGGGGACCTCGGCGAGCAGCACCGCCCACCGCACCGTTCCTGCGAACCCATCCGACGCGACATCGTCCGCCGGTCCGGACCCGCCGACCGGCACGACGTCGACGATCTCCGCGAGATGCTCGTGCCTCCGCGCGCGCAAGGCGTCGAGGCGCGCGCGGACGCCTTCGCCACCGCGGCCGGCCGGCACCGTGAGCACCGTCACCACGACGCGGACCGCGGCGGCGGGCCCGTCCTCACGGCCGACGGCAGCCCACGCCGGACCGTGCGAACCGACGCCGACCGGACCGCCTACGCGGTACCCGGCGCCGATCAGCGCGGCAGCCAGGTCCGGGGGGACGACGTCGGGCTCCATGCGTTCATCGAACCGCCCGCCCGAGCCCACCGGAGGTTGTCCACAGGTCCAACAACCCTGTCTGCCGGCCTGAGGCGGGCAGCCGGACCGGGTCCGACTTCCTCACGCCAGCCGGACGACGCGCTCCTCGCGTGAGCTGACGACCGCGGCCTCGAGCACTTCCGCGGTGCGCACAGCGTCCCAGGGATCGACCGGAAGCGGTCCGTCGGCGAGGATCCAGCTCGCCACCGCCCGGTAGAAGCCGGCGTGAGAGCTACCCACGCGCGGGACGGGAACCCGCTCGGCGCCACGGACCAACCAGCCCTCGTGCCCGCCGATCCCACCGGGCGCCGCTTCGTCGAGGGCCGCGAACGGAGTCGGCTCGCCCTCGAACGACGTCACCAGATAGGCGCCAGCACTGCCGAGCACCCGCGTGCGCGGACCCGGCGCCCCGGCCAGCCCGCCCGCCCACAGGTGGCTGCGGACACCGCTCGCGTGGTGCAGCGCAAGGAACACGTCGTCGGGCGTGGGGGTGGTCAGTGCCCGGATCTCCGCATAGACGGACGTCGGGGATCCGAAGAGCTGGACCGCCGAGTCGACCAGGTGCGCCCCGAGGTCGAGGAGGAGTCCGCCCGCAACCGGGTCGTTCTCTTTCCACCGATCCTTGGGGACCGGGCGCCAACGCTCCCACCGACGCTCGAAGCGGTGCACGGTACCGAGCGTTCCGTCAGCCAGCAGGGCGCTCAGGGTCAGCTGCTCGCTGTCCCAGCGGCGGTTCTGGAAGACGGTGAGCGGCACCCCGGCGGCCTCGGCCGCCCGCACGACCGCGCGCGCCCCGGCCGAGTCGGGCGCGAGCGGCTTGTCGACGACGAGCGGCAACCCGGCGGCAAGGATGGCGAAGGCGTGCTCGACGTGGTTGCCGGTCGGGCTTGCGACCACGACGAGGTCGAGGTCGGCCGCCCGCTCGACCAGCGCGGCGACGTCGGGCACGACGGCGACGCCCGGCCAGTCGGCGCGAGCAGCAGCCGATCGATCGGGGTTGCGGACCACGACGTGCGTCACGACGTGCCCCGCCTCGCGCAGCAGCGGGGCATGAATCCCCCGACCCGCGTCCCCGTACCCGACCAACCCCACCCGCAACGTCTCCGGCATCCGCCCACCTTAAGCAACGCGGGAGAGGCGGCTGGGCCACCAGACTCTCGGACCGATGTCGTGGACCAGGGCCGGGACCAGCAGGGTGCGCACGATCAGCGTGTCGATGAGCACCCCGAACGAGACGATCAGCGCCAGCTGCGCGAGGAAGAGCAACGGGATGATGCCGAGCGCCGCGAACGTCGCGGCCAGCACCACGCCAGCCGAGGTGATCACCCCGCCCGTCACGGCGAGCCCACGCACCACCCCGTCACGGGTGCCGTACGCCGCGGACTCCTCCCGCACCCGGGTCATCAGGAAGATCGAGTAGTCGACCCCGAGGGAGATGAGGAAAGTGAACGCGTACAGCGGGACCGACGGGTCCGCGCTGGGGAAGCCGAGCGCGTGGTTGAACACGAGCGCGGAGATGCCGAGCGCGGCCGCGAACGAGAGCACGTTCGCCGCGACCAGCAGCAGCGCGACGACCACAGACCGCAGCAGCAGCGCGAGGATGAGCAGGATCACCAGCAGGACCACCGGGACGATCACACGGAGGTCGCGCGTGCTCGCGTCCCGGGTGTCGAGCGTCTCGGCGCTGGCGCCCCCGACGAGAGCCTTCGGGGAGACGTCGTGCACGGCTGCGCGGACCGCCTTGATGGTGCTCACGGCGGCCTGCGAGTCGGCCGAGTCCGTCGTCACGACGTCGACGCGCACCCGGCCGTCCACCACGAGCGGGGGCGTCGGCGTGGCGCTCGGCGGCCCGCCGGGAAGTGCGCCGGTGTACACCGACACCGACGCGACGCCGGTGACGACCTGCGCGGCCTGCACGACGGCGTCCGCGTCACCCTGAGGGGCGACGACCACGGCCGGCTGGACGGCGCCCGCCGGGAAGTGCTCGGCGAGCTGCTGCTGACCCGAGACGGCATCGACGGGGGTGAGGAAGACGTCGTTCTGACTCGTGCCGCCCGCCCGGAGCGTGGGCAGGAACGCGGCGCCCGCCGCAAGCACGAGCGCGGTGACGACCCAGACCCGGCGCGGATGCCGCCCGACGAGCCCGGCAAGCCGGCCCCAGCCGCCGGTCAGGAGCTCGGCCGTCGACAGCGTGCCGGGGACCGTGCCATCCGCGTCGACGTCGACCGTGCGGGGTGCGCGGGGCCAGAACAGCACCCGCGAGCGGCGTCCGGGGATCAACAGGAACGCCGGCAGGAGCGTCATGACGGCCAGGAACGCCGAGCCGATCCCGAGCGAGCCCACCGGACCGAGGCTCTTGTTCGAGGCGAGGTCCGACAACGTCAGGCAGAGCAGTCCGGCGATCACCGTGCCCGCGCTGGCAGCTATCGGCAGGATCGACCGGCGCCACGCGCGGCGCATGGCCGCGAAGGGACTCTGGACGTGCCGCAGCTCCTCGCGGTAACGCGCCACCAGGAGCAGTGCGTAGTCGACAGACGCACCGACCACGAGAATCGACAGGATGCCCTGCGTCTGACCGTTGAGCGTGAGGGTCCCGTTCTTCGCGAGGTTGTAGACGATGAGCGCGGCGAGGCTCAGCGCGAACACGGCGGTGAGGATCACCAGGAAGGGCAGGAACGGGGAGCGGTAGACCACCACCAGGATGAGCAGCACGGCGCCGAGCGCGACGAGCAGGAGGACGACATCGATCCCGCCGAAGGCGGTCACGAGGTCCGCGACGAACCCCGCCGGTCCGGTCACCCACGCGTTGAGCCCGACGTCGCCTGCGCCGGCGGCCGTCGCCCGCAGGTCCGAGCCCAGCGCGGCACGGACGGTCGCCACGACCCCGCCGACCACGCTCTTGCCGTTGGCGAGGGTGCCCTCCGCCGCCGTTCCGTCCAAGGACAACGGCACGAGCAGCGCGGCGCCGTCCTGCGACGGCACCACCACGGGATCCGCCGTCAGCACGTCCCCGACCGTGGCCGGGTCCCCCTCGCTCGGGTCCGCGCCGATGATCGGGAGGGTGCGGATTCCGGCCACGAACCCGTGGACCGCGGCGAGCTGTCCGGACGTGATGGGCGCGCCTGACTCGGCGGTGAGCACCACGAGTGCCGGCAGGGTCTTCGTGTCGACGAACGCCCGGTTCGCCGCCGCGGCCCGGGTCGACTCCGACGAGGCCGGCAGGAACGTGGCCGCATCATTGCTCTGGACCTGGGACAACTTGCCCTGGGCCATGCCACCGAACGCTCCCGCGCCCAGCCAACCAGCCAGGACGAGAACGACGACGAGGGCCCGAAGAACGGCAGCAGACCTGGAATTGCTCAGCATGCTGAGTATCATCGGGCTCGTCCCGCTTCGGGGCAAGCGGGAGGCGGTGAACGTGGCGTGTCACAGGACCTGACACGATGGCCGACGGGCCGCATGCTGTCGAGCGCGGCGCGCCGTGTGGAGCACGACTGGAACGCCCATCTCGCGGCCTGGGACCTGAACCACGCGAGCCTGCCGGTCCTCGTCCTGCTCGCCCACCGCAGCCACTCCCAGCGGGAGCTCGCCAGCGCGACGGGCGTGACAGAACAGACGATGAGCCGCATCCTCACCCGGATGGAGCGCACCGGATACCTCACGCGCAAACCGCAGGTGGACGACCGGCGCCAGCACGTCATCTCGCTGACCCCGGCAGGCGCGGCGGTGATGCAGGCGGCGGCGCAGCCCGGACCAGCCGAGGAGCTGTCCACCCGAGGGCTCACCACCGAGCAGGTCGCGCAGCTGCGCGAGCTCCTGATCCTCATGATCGCGGCCCGGCCCGACGCAAACGACGCCGCAAGCCAGGTCTGAGCCGACGGCGGTTACCCTGACGCGATGCAATTCGTCGAGCTCGACCTCGGACTCCGCCACGCCGACTACCGCGAGACATGGGACCTGCAGCGCGCTGTGCACGCCGAGGTCGCCGACGGCACGCGCCCGGACACCGTCTTGCTCTGCGAGCACGCCAGCGTGTACACCGCCGGACGGCGCACCGCCTTGTCGGACCGTCCGGTGGACGGTACCCCCGTGGTCGACGTCGATCGCGGCGGCAAGATCACCTGGCACGGACCGGGGCAGCTGGTCGGCTACCCGATCGTCCGGCTGAGAGACCCGGTCGACGTCGTCGCCTACGTCCGGGCGCTCGAGCAGGCGCTGATCGAGGTGTGCTCGGCCTTCGACCTCTCAGCGGTGCGCGTCGACGGCCGCAGCGGGGTGTGGTTCCCCGCCGACGGCGAGCGCCGCGAGCGCAAGGTCGCCGCCATCGGCGTCCGGGTGGCGCGGGGCGTCACGATGCACGGCTTCGCGCTGAACTGCGAACCGGACCTCAGCGAGTTCGCGCGCATCGTCCCGTGTGGCATCCCAGACGCGGACGTCACCTCGCTGTCGGTCGAGACGGGCCGCCGGGTGCGGATCGCGGACGTCCTGGACCTGGTGCGACCGCGCCTCGACCACGCCCTCGCGCCCCTGCTCGCCGTCCGCCGCGCGGGCGCAACCGCCGCTCGACCCCTGCCGTAGTCTGGCCCACGTGACGATCGCACCCGAGGGACGGCGCATGCTCCGGGTCGAGGCCCGCAACGCTGCGACCCCCATCGAGAAGAAGCCCGAATGGATCAAGACCCGCGCGACGATGGGGCCGGACTACGCCGAGCTCAAGGACCTCGTCAAGCGCGAGGGCTTGCACACGGTGTGCGAGGAGGCGGGCTGCCCCAACATCTTCGAGTGCTGGGAGGACCGCGAGGCGACCTTCCTCATCGGGGGGGACCAGTGCACGCGCCGCTGCGACTTCTGCCAGATCGACACCGGCAGGCCCGCCGATCTCGACGTCGACGAACCGCGTCGGGTCGCGGAGTCCGTCCAGGCGATGGGCCTGAAGTACTCGACCGTGACCGGCGTGGCCCGTGACGACCTGCGGGACGGCGGAGCATGGCTGTATGCCGAGACCGTGCGGCAGATCCACGCACGCAACCCCGGGACAGGCGTGGAGCTGCTGATCCCCGACTTCAACGCGATCCCTGAGCTGCTCGCCCAGGTCTTCGCCGCGTGCCCCGAGGTGCTCGCGCACAACCTCGAGACCGTGCCGCGCATCTTCAAGCAGATCCGGCCGGCATTCCACTACGAGCGCTCGCTGTCCGTGCTGACCGCCGCGCGTGCGGCGGGCCTGGTGACGAAGTCGAACCTCATCCTCGGGATGGGCGAGACGACCGACGAAGCCAGGCAGGCGCTCGTCGACCTGCACGCGGCCGGCTGCGACCTCGTGACGATCAACCAGTACCTACGTCCGTCGGTGCGCCACCACCCCGTCGACCGGTGGGTCCGGCCCGAGGAGTTCGTCGAGCTGTCCGACGAGGCCGAGCGGATCGGGTTCCTCGGCGTCATGTCCGGACCACTGGTGCGCTCCTCCTACCGGGCCGGGCGGCTGTGGGGTCAGGCCATGCGGCGCCGCGGCCAGGAGATCCCGGCCGCGCTCGCCCACCTCGGCGAAGCGAGGGCATCGCGGCAGGAGGCAGCGAGCCTGCTCGGGCGCTGACGCACGGCCCGCCCACTAGACTCTCGACCCATGGCCCGTCAGAGCACCGGGGCGAGCGCATCCGCCGCCAAGACCAAGAAGCAGAAGAAGGCCCGCTGGTACGCGCAGGTGTGGCAGGCGTACCAGATGACGCGTCGCCAGGACCCCAAGATCACCTGGCTGATGCTCGCGGCGTTCTTCGGCATCGTCGCTGTCGCGCTGCTCATCGGTTCCCTGTGGGACCAGGTGGTCTACACGCTCTTCCTCGGCCTCCCGTTCGGCGCCCTGGCAGCGATGTTCATCCTCGCCCGCCGGGCCGAGGCGGCCGCGTACGCGGAGATCGAGGGCCAGCCCGGCGCCGCACGCGCCGCGCTGGGCACGATCCGCCGCGGCTGGACCTTCGCGGAGGAGCCGGTCGCAGTCGATCCGCGCACCCAGGACCTGGTGTTCCGAGGCATCGGACGTGCCGGCGTCGTGCTGGTGAGCGAAGGCCCGCGAGGCCGCGCGACAAAGCTCCTCGACAACGAGCGCAAGCGCACGTCCCGCGTGCTGCCCAATGTCCCGATCACCCTCATCCAGAGCGGCGAGGAGGACAGACAGGTCTCTCTGCGCAAGCTGCCGCGTGCGGTGCAGAAGCTGCGCCCCACGCTCACCAAGCAGGAGACCGCCGAGATCTCGAAGCGGCTCACCGCGCTGGGCGGCGTGCGACTGCCGGTCCCGAAAGGCATCGACCCGATGCGCGCCCGTCCCGACCGCAAGGGGATGCGCGGCCGCTGACCGGCCAGCCGACGTCGTAGCCGCGGGCAAGACGTCGTGAGCGCGGGCGACCGGCTCAGCTGCGGACGATGACGGTTCCGGCGGCCCGGTCGTGCATCCCGCGGCCGTCGCCGTCCCAGACCACGGCCGGGATCACCAGGCAGAGCAGCGCGGTCCGCAAGGCCGCGCGCGCGAGCCCGACCGGCCCGGCGACAGCACGCCCGTCGGCGCCCGCAGGTACCCGCCGCACCCGGACCCCCAGCAGCCGGTGACCGAGAGTGTGACCGATCGAGGCGACCAGCAGCACGTTCTCGACCGCGAAGATCGCGAGGGTGGCCATCGGGTCGCCGCCCAAGAACGCGGTGGAGATGCCTACACAGGCCAGCCAGTCGATCGCCAGGGCGACCAACCGGCGGTTCACCCGTGCCAGCGACCCCGGTCCACCTGCGGGCAGAGCCAGGCGACCGCCGACCCCGGGCTCACCACCACCGACCCCGGGCTCACCGCCACCGGAGCCGGCGCCCTCCAACCACGATCCGGGGTACCTGCGCGCCGTCACCCCAGTAGCCTAACGATCGGGTGGCGGCGTGATTCGTCGTGACGTAACACGGCGGAAACACCAGGAACACAGGCGGGTAACGAGACCCGCCTAACGTCATGGACGCCCGCACCGGGTAAACCGAGACCGAGGAGCAGCGGATGTTCAAGAACGCCGAGGAAGTCCTGAAGTACATCGAGGAGGAGCACGTCAAGTTCGTCGACGTTCGATTCTGCGACCTGCCGGGCGTGATGCAGCACTTCAACGTGCCGGCCTACTCGCTCCCTTCGGACTTCTTCACCGAGGGCCAGATGTTCGACGGCTCCTCGATCCGCGGCTTCCAGGCGATCCACGAGTCCGACATGAAGCTCATCCCCGACGTCACGACGGCCTACCTCGACCCGTTCCGCACGGAGAAGACGCTCAACATCAACTTCGCGATCGTCGACCCGTACACGAACGAGCCCTACAGCCGGGACCCGCGTCAGGTCGCCGCCAAGGCCGAGGCCTACCTGAAGTCGACCGGCATCGCCGACACCGCGATGTTCGCGCCCGAAGCCGAGTTCTACATCTTCGACGACGTTCGCTTCGAGACCAGGTCCAACTCCGCCTCGTACTTCGTCGACTCCATCGAAGCGGCCTGGAACTCAGGACGCGTCGAGGAGGGCGGCAACCTCGGGCACAAGATCCCCTACAAGGGCGGCTACTTCCCCGTCGCACCGGTCGACTCGTTCATCGACATCCGGGACCGGATCTGCCTTGAGCTCGACGCCCTGGGACTGCAGGTCGAGCGCTCGCACCACGAGGTGGGCACCGGCGGCCAGGCCGAGATCAACTACCGCTTCGACGAGCTCGCGAAGTCGGCCGACAAGGTCATGCTGTTCAAGTACGTGGTGAAGAACGTCGCGCACGAAGCCGGGCGCACGGCGACCTTCATGCCCAAGCCGCTCTTCGGTGACAACGGCTCAGGCATGCACGTGCACCAGTCATTGTGGAAGGACGGCAAGCCGCTGTTCTTCGACGAGAAGGGCTACGGCGGACTGTCCGACACGGCCCGGTGGTACATCGGCGGCCTGCTCAAGCACGCGCCCTCACTGCTCGCCTTCACGAACCCGACGGTGAACTCCTACCATCGCCTGGTCCCAGGCTTCGAAGCGCCGGTCAACCTGGTCTACTCGGCCCGCAACCGCTCCGCGTGCATCCGCGTCCCGGTCACCGGATCGAACCCCAAGGCCAAGCGCATCGAGTTCCGGGTCCCGGACCCGTCGTCCAACCCGTACCTGGCGTTCTCCGCGATGCTGATGGCCGGCCTCGACGGCATCGCGAACCGGACCGAGCCGCCGGAACCGGTCGACAAGGACCTGTACGAGCTGCCGCCCGAGGAGCACGCGCAGATCCAGCAGGTGCCCGCCAGCCTCGGCGAGGTGCTCGACGCGCTCGAGGTGGACCACGACTACCTCACGGCCGGGAACGTCTTCACCCCCGACCTGATCTCGACCTGGATCGACTACAAGCGCACCCAGGAGATCGACCCGATCCGGTTGCGCCCGCACCCGCACGAGTTCGAGCTCTACTACGACGTGTGACCATTCGGGGCCGCTGACCTGCGGAAACGCAGTCCCGAGGTCTTCCTTGCCCGCAGAGTCCGCACGCGCTGTGATCGCTGCTCCGATGGCGGCGCGTGCGGACGCTGTGTCCGGTCAGGGCTTTCACAGCCGTGCCCGATAGATTCGCCACGCAGCCCCCGCCGCCTGGGCCCCAAGCCTCAGGGCCACCGGCGAGGGCTGCGGCACGCCGGACCCCGGGCCAGGAGCGACGCTCCTGCTCCCGCAAACCGGCCGCCTCTCGCGAAAACGGTGGTGCGGGGGGTCTGGCGCAACCCCCCATATGGGCGCACAGTGGACATCGGACTTCACCCGATGACTGATCTGGGTAGGTCTCGAAGGTCCCATCGTCCCGGGGGTTTCACATGCTGAGCCAAGACCTTCCGCCCGACTACATGCCCATCCTCGCGCGCGGCCGGCATCGGCGCCCTTCGCGCGGGGCATGCTTCATGGAGTTCGCCTCCTACCTCGCCGGGGAGCAGTGGAGCGATCACCCGGCATGTACGCACCCGCTGCTCGCCACGCTCGCCCGGAACGTCAACGACCAGATGAGCGAAGGGGGACGTCAGCAGCTCCTCGATCTCGTCCCGTCCGTGGTCGGCCTCACGACGGATGACCCAGCCGCCGAGGTGCGCATCGCTCTGCTGTGTGCCACCAGCGCCCTGCCGTACGTGGCAGCCGACACTCAGCGCGTCCTGGCGGTGGGGCTCCTCGCCGCCGAGCGCCAGCTGGCCAGGCTCGAGCGCCGGGAGGACGGAGTCCTGACCGAAGGAAGTGTCGCCGCACTCGCCGCAGTGCCGGACGCCGAAGCCTGGGCGCGGAACTTCAGCCTGTCGATCGAACCTACGCAGTCAGGCTTCCACGAGTCGGGTGCACCGAGCATCGTGTGCTGCGCAGTCCTCGGGCTAGCCCTCGCGTGCGTGCCGGATCGAGACCAGCGTCTGCTGGAGCTCCTCGTCGCCGGCATCGCTCTCGTCAAGAACATGACCGCCCTCGTCACCGCCGAGGACCCGCTGCAGAGGGCTCAGGTGTAGAAGACGCGGTTCACGACGCCGCGCGCCCGCCGGGCTGCGCGCAGGTAGTCCTCTTCCAGCTCCGCGCCCGCCCCGGCCGGATAGCCCAGCACCCGGGCCAGTCCGGCCAGCATCTGGCGGTCGTGCGGCAACTGGTCGGCGTGGGCATCGCCCGACCGGCCGGACCACAGCACGAGAGCGTCGCGCAGCCGCGACGCAAGCAGCCATGCCTCGGTGAGGATGCTGGCGTCGTGAGGCTCGATCAGCTTCGCCGCCACGGCTGCCTCCAGCGCGTCGAGGGTCGCCGTCGTCCGCAGGCCGAGGATCTCGTGGGCGTGCTGGAGCTGGAGCAGCTGTACCGTCCACTCGACGTCCGCGAGCCCGCCGCGGCCGAGCTTGAGGTGCCGTGCGGGCTCGGCGCCGCGCGGCAGACGTTCAGCCTCGACCCGCGCCTTGATGCGACGCAGCTCGCGCACGACGGCGGGCTCGAGTCCGCCCACGGGAAAGCGCAACGGGTCGACCAGCCGGACGAACCGCTCCCCCAGCTCCGTGTCACCGGCGACCGGGCGCGCGCGGAGCAGGGCCTGGCTCTCCCACGGTGAGGACCAGCGCTGGTAGTACTCCGCATAGGACGCGAACGACCTCACCAGTGGTCCGTTGCGACCCTCGGGCCGCAGATCCGCGTCGACGTCAAGGGGCGGTTCGAGGCCGGCATCGCCCAGCAGCTGGCGCAGCCTCGTCGCCACGGACAACGCGTACTGCTGGGCGAGGATCTCGTCCTGACCGGGAAACGGGTCGTGCACGAACATCACGTCCGCATCGGACGAGTAGCCCATCTCCCGTCCCCCGAGCCGGCCCATCGCCACGATGAGCATCCGCGTGGGCGCCACGGTCAGCCCGCGTTCGAGCTGGGTCTCGTAGGCGGCGATCCGCAGTCCGCCGGCGAGTACGACGTCGGCCGCGGACGTGAGGCTCTCGGCAGCGGACGTGCTGGTGACGACCCCGAGGACGTCCGCCGCGCCGGTGCGCGCGAGCTCGCGGCGGCGGAGCGCGCGCAGCGCGGTCGCCCCGGCAACGGGTTCATCCGCACGTGCCAGGATGGCGTCGGCCTCGGCGGCGAGCCGCGCGGGAGCACGCGGGGCGAGCTCCGCGTCGTCTGCCAGCCAGGCGACGGACTCCGGGGACCGCGCGAGAGCCTCGGCCACATAGCGCGACGTGGACAGCACGCGCGCGAGCCGGGCCGCCGCGGTGCCGGAGTCACGCAGGAGCCGCAGGTACCAGTGCGTGGTTCCCAACGTGTCGGAGAGCCGACGGAAGTTGAGCAAGCCGGCGTCGGCGTCCGCGCCCTCGGCGAACCAGCCGAGCATGACCGGAAGGAGCTGGCGTTGGATCGCCGCGCGCCGGGACACACCCTCCGTGAGGGCGGCGATGTGCCGCATCGCCCCAGCCGGGTCGCGGTACCCGATGGCGGCGAGCCGCGCACGGGCGGCGTCGGGCGCGAGGCTTGCCTCCTCCGTCGAGAGCTGCGCGGTGGCGGGCAGCAACGGGCGGTAGAAGAGCTCCTGGTGCAGGCCACGGACCTCCCGCCGGACGCTGCGCCACCGCTCCATCAACCCGTCGGCGCCCTCGGCGCGCATCCCGATCGAGCGGGCCAGCCGGCGCAGGTCCGCGTCGGACGTCGGCATGAGGTGCGTGCGGCGCAACCGGTACAGCTGGATGCGGTGCTCGAGGGCGCGCAGCAGCCGGTAGCAGACCGCGAGCCGAGCGGCGTCCTCGCGTCCGACATACCCGCCGGCCGAGAGCGCCGCGAGCGCGGTGAGGGTGCTGGGACTGCGGATCGACTCGTCCGCGCGCCCGTGCACGAGCTGGAGCAGCTGGACGGTGAACTCGACGTCCCGCAGTCCGCCTACGCCGAGCTTGAGCTGACGATCCGCCTCGGCCGCCGGGACGTGCTCCTCGACCCGGCGGCGCATCGCCTGGGAGTCCGCGACGAAGTGCTCGCGCCCGACCGCAGCCCACACCATCGGGTTCATCGCAGCGACATATGCCTCTCCCAGCGCGAGGTCCCCGGCGACCGGACGGGCCTTGAGCAGCGCCTGGAACTCCCACGTCCGGGCCCACCGCTCGTAGTAGGCACGATGGCTCGACAGGGTGCGCACGAGCGGGCCGTCCTTGCCCTCGGGCCGCAGCGCGGCGTCGACCGGCCACAGTGCGGGCTCGCCCGAAGGGTTCGCGCAGGCA
>Ga0209745_1001833_pt1 | contig 12393 bp, 13 predicted proteins | sample BarGraNGADG00312_FD_184495 | JGI IMG/M metagenome (GOLD analysis project Ga0209745, IMG submission 184495) | Arctic peat soil microbial communities from Barrow, Alaska - Barrow Graham LP Ref core NGADG0004-312 (SPAdes) (version 2) | ecosystem: Environmental > Terrestrial > Soil > Wetlands > Peat... | reverse complement strand
AATCCCGCGCTGGAGGCGGACAAACAGGCCGTTTACGATACGGTCAACACGTTCATGAACGCGGACATATTCCACCAGAATACCGATCTCCTGTGGTCAATGCTCACCAACCGCCTGCACACGGGTTTCGCCTATTTCAACGTGACGAAAGATAAGCTCATGGAGGGCTGGACGAAGGCGTGGGGCGAGCACAAGCCCGTCAGCTACTACATAAGCAAGACCCGGATCGACTTTCCAAGTCCGGGGAAGGTCACCGTCAAGACCTTCGTCTACCTGGAGCACGGCACGCCGCGCATCGAAGACATACGGCTTGTCTACGAGGGCGGCGTGTGGAGGATCGACAGCTACCCCTATGTCGGCTGGCTCTAGAACACCGCGGATTGTTGATATCCATCGCAATGCCTTAGAATGTATTGATCGTGCCCGGAGATGAAAGGAAACGCGATGGCGCTCAAGGTTCTGCAGGTGGTGGGAGCCGCTGCGGTTGTGATAATCGTGCTGCTGCTCATCCCCGTGCTTATGCGCCTGCGCCGGACCCTTGACGAAGTCGGTGACATCGTCTCAGAGACCCGTCCGCAGACTGTCACGCTTCTCAGGAAAGCACAGGGGACGCTCGACAGCGTGAATCGCGAGCTCCAGAACATCGAAAACATCACCGACGACACAACGGTCCTCATCGGCAAGGTCGGTGAGGCATCAAATGCGGTCGAGAAGGCCATCAAATCCCCTATGACAAAAGTCGGATTTGTCACCGCAGGCGTGGCGGCCGCGGGCTTTGCGGTCAAGCGGCGTGTCTCCAGGGAGCTGGCCGCGAAGGAATAATGTTCCCGAAAGATGCTCCGCCGTCAAATACTTACTTCATCCGCACTTTCGGCTGTCAGATGAACGCACACGACTCGGAACACATCGCTGGCGTTCTCCGATCTGCCGGCTTCGAAGAATCCCCGACCATCGACGACGCCGGCGTCGTCGTCTTTAACACGTGCTGCGTCAGGCAGAGTGCGGAAGACAGGGTCTGGGGCAACGTTGGCGCGATCTCAACTGGCGGGCGAGCATCGCGTGTCGTTGCAGTTTGCGGCTGCATGGCCGAAAAGCACGGTCTGGATATCATGAGGAGGGCGAGGTCCGTCAATCTGGTCTTCGGCATGGAGGCGCTGGCGCGGCTTCCCGGTCTTGTCGAAGCAGCAAGGTTATCTCCAGTCTGCGACCTCGGCGAAGTGGGCCGCGCTAGTATAGATTGCCTTCCTTCAGTGCGAGCCTCCGCTTCACAGGCCTGGGTCCCTGTCAGCCACGGCTGTGACAACAACTGCTCATACTGTGTCGTTCCAAGTGTCCGGGGCACAGATAGAAGCAGACCTCTGGAAGATATCATCGAGGAGGTGGAGCGCCTCGCGGATGAGGGCACGGTTGAAGTCGTGTTGCTGGGACAGAATGTCAACTCGTACGGACGCGACTCGCGGACAGGACCATTCGCCCGGCTTCTCGAAGAGGTCGCCAGAGTCGACGGGATAAAACGAGTGAAGTTCGAGACGTCGCACCCACGGGATCTCACCCCCGATGTCCTCGAAGTGATCGGGTCGGTTCCCGAGGTCTGCGAGTATCTGCACTTGCCGGTCCAATCCGGCTCCGACAGTGTGCTCGCCGCGATGAACAGGGGCTATTCCGGTGACTTCTACCTTGAGCTTGTCCGCCGGGCGCGCAGGGAGGTTCCGGGAATAACTGTCACCACCGACATCATAGTCGGCTTTCCCGGGGAGACCGACGATGATTTCTCGGCGACACTTGACCTCGTGAAAGCAGCAGAGTGTGATGCGGCTTACCTGTTCCTCTATTCCGCAAGGGAAGGCACACCCGCGGCTACCATGTCGGGGGAGGTGCCGGATATGATCAAGCACCAGCGCTTCGAGCGGCTGGCCGCGACCCAGGACGGCTTCACCGCGCGCTCGCTCGAAAAGGTTGTAGGTTCGGACGTCGAAGTACTGATCGAAGGCCCGGCCAGGCGGGGTGACATGCTGTCCGGGCGCACAAGAGGCCACCAGGTAGTTCTCATGCAGCGGACGGGAGTCGCAGGACCGATCGCTTCGGTGCACATCGATGCGGCTGGAAAGCATTCACTTCGCGGCTCCATCCTGAATGGTGAAGAGTGACACTGCTCGTCGAGGCGGTTGAAAGGGAGCCCCATCATGGGACTGTTCGATCAGAAAACAGCGCTGGTCATCGCTGACATGATTGTCGATTTTGTGGACAGGAGCGGCAAGCTGTACGTGCCGGGCATCGAGGAGATCGTCCCCGAGATATCTTCACTGATCGACCAGGCTCACGAGGCGGGCGCGCCGGTGATCTTCGTCAATGACGCACACGACCCAGACGATATCGAGTTCAGGCAGTGGGGCGAGCATGCACTCGCTGGCTCCACCGGTGCGCAGGTTGTGCCTGACCTCGGCCCGTCAGAAGAGGATCACGTGCTCAAGAAAAAGAAATACACGGTTTTCTACGAGACCGGCCTGCAGGACCTGCTGGAGAAGATGTTGATCGGGCGGGTCGTGATCACCGGCACGGTCACAAACATCTGCGTTATGGTGTCGGCAATTGAGGCTTTGATGATGGGTTTCAAAGTCACGGTTCCAAAAAGAGCCGTCAAGGGGCTGAACGAGGCCGACCACAACTTCGCGCTCGACCAGTTGGAGCGTGTCTTCGGCGCGCAGGTCGTATAGAAAGCTCGGACTCGAACACGGAGGTCAGGGATGGCACTTCACGTCGCTTCGTATGAGCACATCAAGCAGGGCAAGGTGACCGACGTCTATTTTGAGCGTGTCACCGCCGCGCTGAAGAGCAAGGGAATCAACCCCTTTGTCCATATGGAGGTCCGCACCAACAGCCTGCCCGGCGGGTGGGAGTGGGCTGTGTTCGCCGGCCTCGAAGAGCTGATGGACCTGGTCGAGGGGTTGCCCATCGAGCTGCGGGCCATGGATGAGGGCGAGCTGTTCCGGGCTGGAGAACCCGTCTTTTCCGTAAGTGGAAAGTACCTCGATTTCGGCGTCTTCGAGACGGCGATGCTGGGGCTCGTATGCCAGGCGTCGGGGATCGCCACCAGCGCCTCCAGGTGCAAGCACGCCGCAGGGGAGAGGCTGGTCATCAGTTTCGGGGCGCGCAGGATGCATCCGTCGCTGGCGCCGATGATCGAGCGCAATGCCTTTATCGGCGGATGCGACGGGGTCTCGGTGGTCGAGAGCGCCGAACAGCTCGGCGAGGAGCCGTCGGGGACCATGTCCCATACGCTGATCCTGTGTGCGCAGGACGAGCGTCTGGCGTACGAGACTTTCGACGAAGCCATGCCCGAGAGCGTCAGCAGGGTGGCGCTGGTCGACACGTTTCAGGATGAGAAGTTCGGAGCGCTGTTTGCGGCGGAAGTCCTTGGAGACCGGTTGTTCGCGGTCCGCCTCGATACGCCAGGGTCAAGGCGTGGCGACTTTCTGCGCATAATGGAAGAGGTGCGCTGGGAGCTCGACATAAGGGGTTACGAGCACGTGAAGCTCTTCATATCCGGCGACCTGGACGAAGGAAAGATACTTGAATACAACAGGGTCGCGGACGCCTATGGAGTCGGAACACACATAAGCAACTCTCCTGTCGTCAACTTCGCAATGGACATTGTCGAGATCGACGGCAGGCCTCTGGCAAAGCGGGGCAAGGAGTCCGGCTTGAAGCAGGTATGGCGATGCGCGACTGATGGCACCAGGGTGAAAACACTCGCGTCCCAGGAGGCCGCGTCGTGTCCCACGTGCGGCAAAGACATGGTACCCATGCTCGTGGACAAGTACAAGGAAGGCCGAGCGCTGGAGACCTCGCCTTCACCTAGAGAGATCCGCTCGAAAGTCCTGGAGGGTCTGAAGGGTGTCGAGCTTTGAGGCTGACCGCACATGATATATAAATGGCGTCTCATCCTTGATCCGGCCCACCCGGGGCCTTACAACATGGCAATCGATGAAGCGCTCGCCGAGAGCGCCCGTGAAAATGGAACGAGCACGCTGCGTCTGTATTCGTTCGAGCCGGCATGTATCACAGTGGGTCGGTTCCAGCCGCTCGACGGTTTCATCGATATGACGGCGTGCCGATCCGCGGGTGTCGAGCTGACGCGCCGCCCGACCGGGGGCCTCGCCATTTTGCACAAGGACGATTTCACGTATAGCTTCACTTGCCCCGTCGAAGGAGACTCCACGGCCCTGCGCAACGAATGCTTCAGCATGGTCGCGCGAGGCATAGTGGAGTCGCTTGAGCGGCTCGGAATACGCGCTGAGGTGACCTCTCACAAGGATAGATGCGCCGGGCCCGGCTGGTGTTTCGAGCGCGAGTTCGGTGTCGACGTGGAGTGGAACGCCAGGAAAATATGCGGCAGCGCTCAGAGGATCTCCGCCGGAGCGCTGCTTCAGCATGGCTCGCTCTTTCTCAATGAAATGAGCGGCCTTTGGGCAACACTGTCCGGGTACCACGAGGAAGAAAGGCCCGGGGGGCTCCCGGCGACGGTGACGGAGGCCTGCGGCCGAACCGTGGGATGGGACGAGCTTGCCGCGGTCTTTCGTGAAGGCTTCGAGTGCGCAAACGATGTCTCTTTCGAACAAGGAGATCTGAGCGCTTTAGAGAAGAATAACGCTATCGAGTTTCTCCGCTCAAGATACGGCTCGGAGGCCTGGGTCCGCGGAAATTCAAGCCGCGGTGTTTGTGATATTATTGGTCGAAACGACTCAGCGGGAGATAATCATGGCGGACAAGGACGTTGAACGAAACGTAAGGTCGACCACTGAAGAAGGCATCAAAACTCCAACGGAAAGGCACGTTCAAGGCATTGGCGAACAACATTCGATCACCTTTGGCGAGAAGAGTGAGGCCTCCCGAAAAGGCAGAGAAAAGCTCCTTGAGAAGTTCAAGCGCAGGGAGCAGACTCGTAAGGGTATAGAGGAGCACCGCGAGGAGGAGGGCATTGAGCCAGGAGCCACAGGAGGAGAAGGCGCCCAGGATTAAAGTTTTCATTGAGCTGGGCGAGCTTTCCTCAAAGCAGCGAGGGTCAGTGCTCGGGCTTATCAAGGACATGGGATTCACCCCGGACGAGATCGCCGAAGTCGTGGTCATGATACCGGGGGGCGGAGCGCCTGTAGACGCCGGTCGCAGGCAGAAACGGAAGTGAGACATGTTTTGCCCCGCGTGCGGTAAGAACAACCCGGAGGACAGCGTATACTGCTGCCAGTGCGGCTCGTATCTGGCCGCGTCGCCCGAAGGCGACACGACCATCACACTGAGCCCAGTCGAGGCGGACGTTGAGCAAGATGCGGAGATCGCCGTGCCCGAAGAGGAGCTTGTCGCAGGCGCAGCCATGCTGGTCGTAAAGAGGGGACCTAACGCGGGAACGCGTTTTGTCATGACCAAGGACGTGACAAGCGCGGGCAGACACCCGGAGAGCGACATCTTTCTGGACGATATCACCGTGTCCAGGCGTCATGCCGAGATACGCAAAGGTGAGGGCCGCTTCCGGATCGTTGACATGGGCAGCCTCAATGGGACCTACGTGAATAAATTGAGAGTTGAGGAAGCCGATCTGTCGAGCGGCGACGAGATCCAGATCGGCAAGTTCAGGCTCATCTTTTTCTGCAAATAGTCCCCAAGGGTTGACATGAGGGGCTGTTTTTCCGCATATTAACTCTTAAGGTTTAACTTCAACTTCAGACTTGTGTCAGGTGAGGTAATGGCGGAGGAGAAGAAATACGGAATAGGTGAAGTACAGGAGCTTCTTAAAAAGGAGTTCCCCGACATCACCATAAGCAAGATCAGGTTTCTCGAGAAAGAGGGGCTGATCAATCCCGAGCGCACTCCGAGCGGTTACCGCAAGTACTCCAAGGACAACATCAAGCAACTTAGCTATATACTTCGACTTCAGCGTGAGGAGTATCTGCCACTCTCAGTCATCAAGCGAAAGATCCAGGACCTGAAATCCGGCAAGGTGGTGGCTGGTGACCTGACGGTCATGTCCGGCCAGGGCTCCGAGCCCGCACTTACGGGAGCCGTTCCCGTCTCGCTCGATCTGGCCCCCGCGAAGCTCGGGCTCTCGTCCGAGACGCTCAAAGAGCTGGTGGACTACGGGATCGTGAAAGTCCACGATGGCCCTGAGGGTAAATACTTTCCCCCGTCCGAGATGAAGATACTCAACCTCACAAAAGAATTCTTCCGCTATGGCGTCGAGCCGAGGCACCTGCGGATGTACACGCAGTTCGTGGGGCGCGAAGCTTCTTTCATCGAGCAGATCATACGGCCGCAACTGCAGCACAAGGACCCGAACACCAAGCGGAGTGCAATAAAGGATCTCGAGAACCTCATGGCGCTTTCCCAGATGTTCATCCAGGCTCTCCTGCGCGAATCTCTTTCCAAGTACTTGCCCCGTCCCGCTGGCTTTGACCTCATGGACGAAGAACAGATAGAGGGGGCCGAAGAAGCTGAAGAGGATATGGAAGCCGCGGCCGAGGCCGGCGAGACTTCCCCTGACGAAGACGTTTCTCCAGGTCCAGCCGCTGATGCCGGGCCGCCGGCCGAACGGCCTCCGGAGACCCATACAAGCCCGCAGATGTTTCCCGAATAGACCGGCTTCTCTGAAGGACGGTCCGGCTCGAATGTCAACTTTCGACTTGGTATATAATTAGCCCTGGTTTTGCTTCCTTGAACGGGAAGCGGGTGTAAGGACAAGATGGACGAGAGTGACAAACCACACAAACGAATAAGCTGCAGGGTCGACCCGGGGTCCGTGCTGTTGTGTTGCGGGAGGGATCCGGCCTTGATTTGATTTGTACGGGAACGGGTGAACTGCGAGCCCTCTTCCGAGGGCTTTTTTGTCGCCATCTGACGGGAGCGCGGCGTGCCATACTTGAGTGCGATGATGGGCAGGAAAATAGAGGATGAGCACGGAGAGCTCATGGGCCGTCTGGAAGATGTCGTCGCCGGTCCGGACGCGAAGTTCCCCCTCGTGAACGGGTTCATGGCACGGACGGGGAGGGGTGGCCACAGGCGGAGTTTCTATATCCCGGTCAGCGCTGTTGCCGAACTGAAGCCTGATCGAATAATCCTCAAGGAGATGCCCGCCGACGCCGAGCCCGACGAAGGTGATATATTCCTTTCCCGCGACCTGCTGGACAAGCAGATCGTAGACATGGACGGCTACAAGATCGTCCGTGTAAGCGACATCAGGATCGCTAGATCCGGGCCGGAACTGCGAGTCATCGGTGCCGACGTCGGGGTCCTCGCGATCCTGAGACGCCTGGGGCTCTTTCCACTCTCGGAGCGCTTGAAGAGCGAGCGGAGCGGCGTACTCCGAGACCGCATCGTCCCGTGGAACCTTGTCTCGCCGATGGGCCCGATGCCCTATGATGTTCGATTGCGGGTCCCATACCGCGAGTTCCTCGAGATTCACCCGTCAGACCTGGCAGACGTGATCGAGCAGTTGCCGGAGGACCAGAGATACAAGATCCTCACGCTTGTCGGAGATCCCAAGGCTGCCGAGGTCCTGTCCCAGATTCTGCCCGGCATACGTTCCGAGGTCGCCGAGTCGATCGATGACGAACGGTTGTCCGACCTCCTTGAGATAATGCCGCCTGATGAGGCTGCCGACATCATTGGATCGCTGCCGAGGGAGAAGGCGGAGATACTCCTGTCGCTCATGGGCATACAAGAGGCCTCGGTGGTCTCCGAGCTGCTCGGCTACGAGCCGACGACTGCCGGCGGCCGCATGACGACTGAGTTTGTTGCAGTACCCAACTCGATGACCGCCGACCAGACGATAGACCATCTTCGCAAGGTCGGGCCCGAGGCGGAGACAATCTACTACGTGTACGTCGTCGATGGAGACGGACATCTCTCGGGCGTCCTCTCGCTCAGAGACCTTCTCCGCGCGAGGCGCGACGAGCTCGTGGGTAATCTGATGATGCGAGACGTTATTACGGCTGAGACGGAGGACGACCAGGAGAGCGTAGCCGACAAGTTGACACGCTATAACCTGCTTGCGGTGCCCGTGGTGGACGACGACCATCATCTCAAGGGCATCGTGACCGTCGACGACGCGATCGACGTCATGAAGGAGGAGTCCGGCGAGGACTTCTCACAGCTATCAGGCGTGCCATTCGAGGAAGAAGGAACGCCTATACGCGACTCGCTGGACGCCAGGAGGTGGGGCGCCACCATGCTGACCTTCCTGGGCGGAGTGATAGCCATGGCACTGTTCGGGGTGTTTCGCAAGGAGTTCGTCGTTGCGCTGACCGTCGTCTATTTCGTGCCCCTCACACTGCGGTCGACTCACGACGTCTCGGTATGGTCTCTCGCTGCCGCGGTACAGGGTATCCGCGAGAAAGGTGTTCCCGCGGCGAAGGTGGGCAAGCTGCTCGCGCGTGAGTACCTCAACACCCTCGCGGTTGCCGCCCTCATAAGTGTTCTCGGGTTCGGTATCGCCTTGATCTGGGTGAAGGTGAGCCTGCCTGCCGTCGCTGGCGCCGTCGCACTGTTCGTGGCGATCGCCGTGGCTGGCATGCTCGGCCTCGCGGTGCCGATCGTCTTCAGTCGGACGCGTCCCGGCCCCGCCGTTGGACCGGGAAGGCTTGTGAGCATCGTGGTCATGGCCGTCTCTGTCGTTGTCTTCCTGGCCGTAAGCGGAGTGATCGTCAAGGCCTGGCATTAGGAACTGGAGACTGGAGAGTACCATGGCACCCGAGACTAACAGGAGGTTCACAAAGCAGAACGTTCTCCTGCTGCTCTCGGTGCTCGGGCCCGGCATCATCGTCATGATGGTCGATAATGACGCTGGCGGCATCGCCACCTACTCTGTCGCCGGCGCCAAGTACGGCTACAAGATTCTGTGGATACTAATACCTACCGCTTTTCTGCTCTACATGGTGCAGGAGATGAACGCGCGGATGGGTGTCGTGACGGGCAAAGGCCTTGCTGCGCTCATTCGGGAGGAGTTCTCTTTCAGGCTCACCGCACTCATCATGGTGGCGATGGTTGTCGCCAACTTCGCTAACACGGTCTCAGATTTTGCCGGCATCTCCGCGAGCGCTCAGATATTCCACATACCGTACTGGGTTGCGGTGCCCGTTGCTGCCGCCCTTATCTGGATCATCGTACTGAGGGGAAGCTATCACCGCGTGGAGAAGATCTTCCTGCTCGTCGGCGTGGTCTACGTCGCTTACATCGTTTCAGCAATCATGGTCAAGCCCGATTGGGGTGCGGTCACAAAAGGCGCTTTCGTCCCAAGCGGCCAGTTCAGCGCGTCGTACATCGTTCTCGTGATAACTGTGATAGGAACGACAATCGCGCCCTGGGGGCAGTTCTTCCAGCAGTCCTCGGTCGTCGACAAAGGTCTTACCACGAAGGACCTGGTCTACGAGAGGATCGACACGGCCATGGGCACGGTGTTCCTCACTATCGCCGCCGGGGCTATAGTCATATGCTGCGCGGCCGCCTTCTTCAACAAGCCGGGCGTGGGGGCAACTCACATTACGTCGGCGGACCAGGCCGCCAGGGCGCTGGCCCCGGTCGCGGGAGGATACGCATCATACCTGTTCGCATTCGGCCTGCTGTTTGCCTCGATCTTTGCGGCTTGCATCCTTCCCCTGACCACAGCCTACACGGTCTGTGAGGCTTTCGGCTGGGAGTACGGCATCGACAGGTCTTTCAGTGAAGCCCCTAAGTTCTACACGGTGTACACGGTCTTTATCGTCGGTGGGGCCGCATTCATCATGATTCCGAAGATGCCGCTAATCACCGTCATGTTGCTCTCGCAGACCGTCAACGGCATATTGCTGCCGGTTGTCCTCACGTGCATGTTGAAGATCATCAGGAACAGGGACGTGATGGGTAACTACGTGAACGGCGATACTTACAACACGATCGCGTGGGTCGCGGTCGTGGTCCTCTATATTCTCGATTTTGTGCTGGTCATTTCGAGTATTGCGCCCATCGGGCGATAGGAAAGGGGTGGACCAAAGTGGACGACGGAGAACGGGTCGGCTTCAGCGACCTCGTCAAGGTCAAGGTTCAAGACGGTGAGGGGATGCACGTCGGGCACGTGCAGGACATGGCGATGGACCCTGACATCTCGAGGCCGCGCGTGTCGTACCTGGGCGTGCACCTGCTTTGGACCGACCGAGTCGGTGAGGTAGAGCTCGTCCGCCGGGCTGAGGACATGGTCGTGCTCGTACCGTGGGACGAGATCGCGGGTGTCGAAGAAGAGATGGTCACGCTGCGCAGCCCGCACCCCGCATTTCCGGTCCGAAGCGCCGCTGGAAAGTGGCTCCTCCGAAGGGACATCCTCAACAAGCAGATGGTCGACCCGGAGGGAAACAGGATACAGAGGGTGGACGACATACTGCTGGTGATGGAGGGCGGCGGCCTTGTGATCGCCGGGCTCGAGGTCAGCAGAGGACTTCTCATCACAAGCTCGGCCCTGCGCCGTTATCTGGGCCGGCTGCGCAAGAAACACGCGAGCGTTCACGATTCCGAGGTCATTCCCTGGGAAGCCGTTATAGGCGTCGAGCGCGACGTGGTCGTCATAGACGAGGGCGTGCGCGAGTAGCTGTTGTTGGACAATGCCCGAGTCCGCTATACTCGTGCAGATGGAACCTGGCCGCGGCACAACCGGTCAAAATGATAGTTGAAGCGTGACGGCGCCTGATCGTCGCGCTCGATTCTCGGATTGCCGGATAGGACGTGGTCTTTTTGGATTTAGGGCCTTGCATGCCTGAAAGCTTATGAAACGAGTCTATACGGACAGCTACGCCTCGAAGAAGTCGCTCCGGCGTCATGCGGCCGCGGTTCACAGGCGCCCGGAAAGGGTAGAAGAGAGGCGTCCTGTTGAAAGATCGAGGCCGAGGCCTCAGCGGGAGGTTGCAGAACCCGTCGAGGCAGCGGCGCAAAGGCCGCCCAGGAGGACCGAGCGAAAGCAGACCAGACGTCTACGGAAGCCCAGGGTGGTCGCCCTCGGGTTGGTGCTGCTCCTCATATTCGTGTTCTTTGTCTCGTGCATGCTTGCGCTTGCCGATGCGAACACCGGGCCCACGATTGCGGAGACGGTCAAGGAGATCAAGGCGCCCGCCGGCGTCAAAGCGGCCGCGCCCGGCACGTGGGCCAACGCTGCGGTGCTCACCGACGAGGAGAGTGGGCGCGTGCTCTATGAGAAGAACCCCCACGAGAAGCTTCCGATCGCAAGCACCACCAAGATGATGACGGCGCTGGTGGTGAGAGACCAGTGCAAGCTGCAAGACAAGGTCAAAGTGACACCGGAGGCGGCGTCGGTGGGAGAAGAGGCCATCAACCTAGTCCCTGGCGAGACGCGCACGGTTGAGCAACTTCTGAACGTGATGCTGATACAGTCGGCCAACGATGCCGCGTTCGCTCTTGCGCAGCAGGCCGGCAAGGGTTCGGTTCCGGCTTTCGCCGAGCTCATGAACAAAAAGGCGGCCGCTCTCGGGGCCAATGACTCGCACTTTACCAACCCGCACGGGCTCGATCAGGCGGGACACTATTCCAGCGCCTATGACCTTGCCGTCATCGGCAGGGCACTCATGCACGATCCCGTTCTCGCCAAGATCGTGTCGACACCGAAATACTCGATCCCGACTCCCGGACAGACGTGGAGCCGTGTCGCTGTGGGCCACAATGAGATACTGACGCAGTACGCGGGCGCCGACGGGATCAAGACGGGGTATACCGCCAAGGCGGGCTTCTGCCTCGCAGCCTCAGCCAAGAAAGAAGGCAAAGCGCTCATCGCGGTCGTTCTCAACAGCAGCCACAGGGCCGACGATGTCTCAGCCCTTTTCAATTACGGCTTCAACAACACGACTCGAGTAGTCTTTGCTCAGAGTGGACAGTACCTCGGCAAGAGCAAGGTCAGCAATTTCCCGCGCCGCTACGTCAACATCGTGGCACAGTCGGACATGGGCGCCTTGACGTTCAAGGGCTCGAACGACATGTTCAAGGTGATGACCTCGCTCCAGCAGACGTCCCGTTCGCCGGTGAAAGCGGGCCAGGAGCTCGGCAAGATAAACGTTGTGCTGAATAACACACCGCTGGAAAGCGGCCAGGCAGTCTCAACCCAGTCGAAGTCAGGCTCCAATTTCCTCGGCGGCATTGCCGCTTTCTTCTGGTATAGCCTGTGCTGGTCCGGGAAGATATTCGCTGCTCCATTTCGCATCTTCTGACAGACCCCTTGAACGTACCTTACGAGCTAGTTCAAGGCTCATTTGAACTGCCAAATGATCCCGTCACAAGCGGCTCCAAGCCTTGTTTGACCTCCCTATAGCGTTGGAGTATAAAGGAGTCGGTGAGGCACATGATCAAGATGAACATCGTCGGTGTGCGCGTGGA
>Ga0209745_1001832_pt1 | contig 12397 bp, 8 predicted proteins | sample BarGraNGADG00312_FD_184495 | JGI IMG/M metagenome (GOLD analysis project Ga0209745, IMG submission 184495) | Arctic peat soil microbial communities from Barrow, Alaska - Barrow Graham LP Ref core NGADG0004-312 (SPAdes) (version 2) | ecosystem: Environmental > Terrestrial > Soil > Wetlands > Peat ... | reverse complement strand
TCCCACGTCCTTCCCGGCCGGGGTCCAGGCGGCCGCGTGGTCGCCGTGACGCGGGGTGCGACGGAACTGACCGGCTGCCCGTGACGAACCCCACCGGGGTCCAGCTCGCGTCCTCTCGCGTGACGCGGGCCGCCCATAGGTTACGCGAACAGGCTCGGTGACGCTGGACACCCGGCCGAGCCGCGCCTCAAGACTGCCCAATGCTAGGATGAAATGGCGCCGTAATCGCCTGGCCGATCGGCCCCTGTCGGCCTTGCCGGACCGCACATGGAGGAGAGTCGTGACGCTCAGAGCGGGGACCGCCGCACGAATCTCGGCCCTGCTGTTCGTGGCGCTGGTGCCTCCCATCCTGGCCGCGATCCTCTGGAGCAGCCTCCGAGTGTGGCAGCCACTGGGCTTCCCCGGTCTGGTGGAAACTAGCGACCCAGGAGTCTACTTCCGGTCCAGCAGCTGGGTCGTCGGACAGGGCTCGCTGTATGTCAACGTCCCATCGGAGTACCCACTCTTCGCCAATCTGTTCTTCGCGTTCGTTCGGCTCGTTTCAGGAGCCCTGAATTCCCAGCCGAGCGCCCAACTGAGCTTTGAAGTCACGTGGGTCACGTGCGGCTGGTGGATGTGGCTCGGTGTGCTGCTCCTGTTGTGGCGCAATGCGCCCCACCGAGCCATCTGGCTCTGGCTCAACCCCGCGGCTCTCTACTTCTCCCTGTACCGCTTTGACGTCTACCTGGTCGCCACCACGCTACTCGCGCTGCTCGCGGCGCGCGACGGCCGCACCCGCACCGCTGCGCTATGGCTCGGAGTGACGGTCGCGCTCAAGGGCTTTGCGATACTGGCCGTTCCCGCGTTTGCGGTGTGGGTCTGGAGGAACAAGGGTCGTCGAGAGGCCGTCATCGCGACGGTGCTCGCAGTAGGCCCTATGGCGGCATCCCTGGCGCTGGTTCTCGCGATCAGCGGTATGACGGCGATGCTCTCTCCGTTTCGCTTCCAGGCCATTCGGACACCGGATGGCGACACCAGCACCTGGGACGTTCTGATGCCGTTCGGCCTCGGCACAAAGATCGCGCGGCACATCCCGCTTCTGCCCTTTGCCCTGGAGGCTGGATCCGCCCTGGTGGCCGCCCTCATGCGCCCGAAGAACTTCCAGGAGTTCCTCCGATCCTACCTGGTCGCGATCGGCGGGTTCTTGACCTTCTCGGCGTTCTACTCGGCACAGTTCGTGCTCTGGCTGGTCGCTCCGGTGGCGCTTTCGGGTAGCCTCGCACTTCTGGCTGCCACGGTCGCCATCGCCTGGGTCACCCCCTTGTTCTACCCGGTCTTCTGGAACGTGCCGCACGGCGGCCTGGAGTTCCGGATACCTGTTCTTGTCATCACGGTTCTCCGGACAGGTATCTTCGCCCTGGTACTCATTCCGAGGAGATTCGTCGCCGGCTGGGCGCAAGTCATTCGGACCGGCCGCTCTGGACGAGGGCTGGCTCCCGCGCCGGAGTCACCCAGTCCCTAGACTGCGGCGCGAGCTCGCTGGCTAGTGCCACCGTGTCCCGCTACGAAAGGGGCCCCTGCGCTGCTGCCGCGCGCTCGCGCTGTTCTCGCTGCTCTTCAGCTGCGGGCAGCAGACGCGCCACCACGGATTGAGCCAGGGCCCACGATCTGGCCGGATCGCGCGGCAGGCGGATGCGGGCCTGGTTCGATCCGAAGCGGACGGTATCGCGGCCCATCGGGGCGAGGGCCCGGATGGCCGCGGCCCGGCTCAGCGTTCCCAGCCGGACGACCAGCTCGCCCTCCTCGCGGGAGATGGAGGCGATGCCCGCGTTCTCGGCGGCCATCCTCAGCTCCACGACCTCGAGCAGCCGCAGGACCGGTAGGGGCGGAGGGCCGAACCGGTCCGCCAGCTCCTGGCGGAAGGCGGCCAGTTCACCGGCCGATCGGACACGGCCGAGGCGCCGGTACAGCTCCAGCTTCTGGGCGGTCTCGGGCACGTACGAGTCGGGCAGGTGCGCGTCCACGGGCAAGTCTACGACCGCCCCCGGCCGCTCGACGACCGGAGGCCGGCCTTCGAACTCGGCCTTCTGCTCCTCCACGGCCTCGGCCAGCAGGCGCGTGTACAGGTCGAAGCCGACGGCGGCGACATGGCCGTGCTGCTCCGCGCCGAGTATGTTGCCGGCGCCGCGGATCTCGAGGTCGGACAGGGCGATCTGGAATCCCGCCCCCAGTTCCGAGGCGTTGAAGATGGCCTGCAGCCGCTTGCGGGCCACGTCGGAGAGTCTTTCGCGGCGCCGGTAGAGCAGGTAGGCGTAGGCCCGGCGGCTGGACCGGCCGACGCGGCCGCGGAGCTGGTAGAGCTGGGCCAGACCCAGTGTGTCGGCCCGGTCGATGACGATCGTGTTGGCGTTCGGGATGTCCAGGCCCGACTCGATGATCGTGGTGCAAACCAGGACATCTGTCGCTCCGCCGGCAAACGCGATCATCACCTTCTCGAGCCGGCCTTCCGGCATCTGGCCGTGGCCGACGGCGATGCGAACACCCGGCAGCAGCTGGCGCAACTGCTCGGCCTGGGCTTCGATCGTCTCGACGCGGTTGTGGACGAAGAAGACCTGGCCGCCGCGGTCGAGCTCGCGCAGGATGGCGTCTCGGACCAGGCCCGTGGACGCTTCGGCCACGCGCGTCTGGATGGGCAGCCGATCCTCCGGCGGTGTCTCGATCAGGCTCAGGTCCCTGACGCCGGCGAGGGCCAGGTTGAGGGTGCGAGGGATCGGCGTGGCGGAGAGCGTCAGGACGTCCACCTCGCGACGCAGCTTCTTGAGACGCTCCTTGGCCGCGACCCCGAAGCGCTGCTCCTCGTCCACGATCACCATGCCGAGATCGCGGAAGCGGACATCCTTGCTCAGCAGCCGGTGCGTGCCGATGACGAGGTCGACCGAGCCCGCGGCCAGCCCCGCGATCGTTGCTGCCTGCTCTCTCTCCGGCACGTAGCGGCTGAGCAGGCGCACCGTGATCGGGAAGGCCGCGAGGCGCTGGCCGAAGGTCTGGTGGTGCTGTGCGGCGAGAACGGTCGTCGGAACCAGCACGGCGACCTGCTTGCCCCCTTGGATCGCCTTGAAGACGCCGCGCAGAGCTACTTCCGTCTTGCCGTAGCCCACGTCGCCGACGACGAGACGGTCCATCGGCCGGCCGGCCTCCATGTCCAGCTTGACCTCGGCCGTGGCGCGGAGCTGGTCGAGCGTCTCCTCATACGGGAACGACGCCTCGAGCTCCTGCTGCCAGGGCGTGTCGGGCGGGTAGGCGAAGCCCGGTGCGGCGGCGCGGGCCGCGTAGATCTCCAGCAGCTCTTTGGCCAGGTCCGTGACGGCTCGCTTGACCCGCTGCTTGGTCCGCAGCCAGTCCGCCCCTCCGAGCTTGCTGAGCGCCGGATTCTCGCCGCCGGAGTAACGACTGATTCGATTGATCTGCTCCACCGGCAAGAAGATCTTGTCCGTCCCGGCGAAGCTCAGCTCCAGGTAGTCGCGCTCCTCGCCCTCGGCTCCGCGGCGCAGCATCCGCTCGTAACGGGCAATGCCGTGGTCCACGTGGACGACGAGATCTCCGGAGGTCAGCCGATCCAGGATGTCCCTGGGAACGACGCGCCGCAGAGCCTTCGGTCGGCGCACGCGAACCGAGCCGAAGAGCTCACGGTCGGTGACCAGGGCGAGCCCGTCCGGACCGCCGGCGAAGCCGCCGTTGAGGCTGCGACCGATCAGGGTGCGCGTCCCCGGTGCGGGCGCCTCCGCCAGGCGGTCGACCACGGCGGTGGGAAGCCCCTGCTCGGACAGCAGGTCGGCCAGGCGCATGGCCTGATCGGAGGCCAGGACGACCCGGTCGCCCTCGTTCGCCCAGCCGACGACGCTCAGGGCCAGGCGCTCGGTTCGGGCCGGCGGCAGCGCCGGTTCACGCCAGCCGAAGAGATCGCCCATCGGCGTCCCGCCGCCGGTCGGCGTGGCGGCCTCCGACTCCCATGTCAGCTCCAGACTTCGCCCGCTCAGGAGCCGCCCCTTCCACTCTCGCTGACCCAGGTACGCCTCGGGCCAGTGTTCCGGTAGATCCCCGGACGCGACCAGCTCGGTGCGCCGTTCCTGCGCCTGTCGCCAGAGGAACTGGGCCGATTCGGCGATGTCGCCGGGCTCGTCGAGGACCAGGAGCGTGCCGGGGGTCAGGTGGTCCAGGCCGGTCGCGGGGCACAGGACGGCGGCCCAGACCTCGGCGGCATCGCCGGTCTCGAGGGCTCGGGCCGCAGCGGCTACATCGTGGACGTGGCCCGAGTGGGCGCCGAGATCGCCCGTTCCCGCACGCACACCCTCCTCGAAGCGGGTCAGGTCGGCGGCCAGGCGCTCCGGCAGGTGCCCGGAGAGGCGGCCCGGCAAGCGCCCGACCCGGGCCCGGATCTCGGCGACCCCGCCGTGAGGCACCAGGAACTCACTGGCGGGCAGCAGCACCACTTCCTCGACGGCGCGCAGACTTCGCTGATCGGTTGGGTCGAAGACGCGCATCGAGTCGATCTCGTCGCCGAACAGCTCGACCCGGATGGGGAGCGGCGCCGCGGACGGGAAGATGTCGACCAGGCCGCCGCGGCGCGCGAACTCGCCACGGCCGGCGACCTCGAGCACCGGGTCGTAGCCGAGGGCGAGCAGCTGGTGGAGCAGCTCGTCCCGATGAACGCGGGTACCGACACGCAGGCGAGCCGGCTGGGCCGGCACCTCCTCCGGGTCCAGGGTGTGTTGCAGCAGCGCGGCGACACTCGCGACCAGGACGCGGGCACGGCCGGATCGCCACGCCGCCAGCGCCGCGACGCGGGCCGCGGTCTCGTCTCGCACCAGCTCGCTGCGCTCGTAAGCGAGCGCCGTTCGAGGCTCCAGCACCGCCACGGCCTCCGGGTCGCCGAGCCAGGCCTGCAATTCCTCCGCCACGCGGTCGCCGATCTCCGAGTCCCGGGCTATCCAGCACAACCGCTCTGCCGTGCCGCTCGCCACCCCGTCAAGTGCCAGCGCAGCGGCCAGATAGGTCTTGGCCCCGTGTGGAATCGCGGCCAGGGCCGCATGCCGGCCGCTCGCCGGTAGCGGCCCGATTGCCGTTCCCAGACGCTGCCGGAGAGCCGCAAACGCCCCGCTGGCATGGAGCAGCGGCGGTAGCACGTGGAGGTCGGGCAGGCGCCGAGCCTTGACCCCGACTCCGGCTCCGGCCCCGGATCCGCTGTCTATCGCGGCCCGAGCCGCCTGAGCGGCCAGATATGCGACACGGACCGCCTCGTCGACGTGTCGCTCCTTGCCGCGCTTTCCGCGTCGGGCCGGTGGGCCGGAGCCCTCTTCGCCCGCCTCGCCATCGGCGGCCTCGAAGTCCTCTCCCGAGTCGTGGGTGCCGCCCGTTCCTCGCCCGTCCGGCGGACCGAGTCCTTCCTCGCCGAGTGGGTCGGCCTCGCCGCTCAGGGCGGCTTCTATCTGGCGCCGGAGAGGACGGCCTCCCCGAATGCTCACCCGCCCGCCTCCGGCGGCCGCGGCTTGCGCCAGCCCGTCCGAGTTCGACGGATCCCGTCCGGTCCCGGCGGTCCCTCGACTTCGCCGGGTGCGGCCGAGCGTTCCTCGTCGTCCGGCCGGAGTTCGAAGGCGTTGAAGTGACCGGCGGCCTTGCTCGTGCCGTCACGGGCCCACGCTTCCACGGCATCGGCCGCGGCGTCGAGAAGCTCGAAAAGCCGGGCTCGCTCGCCCTTGCCGAACTGGCTCAATACGTGGTCTATGGCATCTCCGCCGGGCTCGCCGATCCCGACGCGCAACCGGGGGAACTGTTCGTTGCCGAGCTCGCCGATGATGGAACGCAGCCCGTTGTGTCCACCGGCACTGCCGCCCTCCCGGAATCTGAGCTTGCCGAACGGCAGCGCGAAGTCGTCCACCACCACGAGCATCTCGGTCAAGGGCGCATGCTGGCGAGCCAGTACCTTGCGGACCGCCAGCCCGGACTCGTTCATGAAGGTCAGAGGCTTGACGAGCAGCAGATCGAGGCCGTTGTAGCGGCCCTGGGCAACGGCCGATGCGTCGCGCGTCCGGCCCCGACCGGACCAGCCGGCCCGATCGGCCAGGCGGTCGAGAACCATCCACCCGACGTTGTGGCGCGTCTTCTCGTATTGGGCGCCGGGATTCCCGAGGCCGACGACGATCTTCACGGCTGCTCCAGCCACTGCCGCCGCGCATGGGCGCGACACGCAAAACTAGCCCTGATCCGGTTCCGGAGGGCCTGCCACGATGGTATCAGGGCCAAGGCGAGGCACCGCATTCAGGCCGCGGCGAGGATCGCCTCTCGGCTCCCGAAGGTCGCCCGCAGGAGATCAGCGCTCGCCTGCCGCGGAAGCGGCTTCGGGTTCCGCCGCCTCCCCATGCCCTCCCACCGATTGGAGAATCCGCCACTCCATCGCCCGCATGGCGGCCTCCTCCACGGGCTCGTCGTGATCCCAGCCGCAGGTGTGCAGCGTGCCGTGCACCGTCAGCAGGAGCACCTCCTCAACCGCCGTCCAGTGAACGTCGCCGGTCTGGCCGCCCCGGCCCATCTCCGCCTGAACGATCGCCCGCTCGACGGAGACGATGACGTCACCCAGGTGGGCCCTCAGCCCCGGCGGCAGCGCGAAGGCTTGTTTCAGCGCCGCGACCACCCAGGGGTCTCGCTGTCCGCGAATGCCGTGCTCGTGTGGCGGAAAGGCCTCAGGCGGGAAGAAGGGAAAGGACAAGACGTCTGTCCCACCCGATGCTCCCATGTGCACGACGTTCAGCTCGGTCAGCTCGTCGTCGGCCGACAGAATGACTCCGATCGACGCGGGCCCGGGAGCGCCGACGGCATCCAGCGCCGCCTTGACGACCCTGGCGATTCGATGGCGGGAGGCTATGTGAGGGACTCCCGGCCGAACGGTCACGTCGATCCGGAACGGCGGCAGGTAGATGGAGGAAGTGGTCCCCTCCTGGACGGCAGTGGTCGCGGGAGGGTATCCCTTCACGGCCGGCCTCGTGGAGAAGTCGCCTGTCCACGGAAAGGCCGGACCGGGGCGCGCGAGTCCCGGGCACTTGTCCCGTGCGCCCTATCCTCCATCTTCCGTCCCTCCCTATCTGCGCAGGCCCCGTCCGCGCCGCGACTCGATCTCGACCACCTTGTTCGCAGGATAGGCGATCCGCTGGTGGTACATCCCCAGGAGTTGACCGACAAAAGCCTCGTGGATGCTCTCCAGATCTCGAATGGTGAGATCGCACTCGTTCAGCTGCCCATCGCCGAGTCGCTCCGCGATGATCTGGCTGACCATGCCCCGTATTGTGGCCTCATCCCGGCTCGAGAGCGAGCGGACAGACGCCTCCACCCCGTCCGCCAGCATGAGCACGGCCGCCTCACGCGACTGCGGCTTGGGGCCCCCGTGTCGGAACGGGCCCTGGTCGATTGCGTCCGCGGCATCGCGCCCGGCCGCGGTCTTCAGGCCACCCAGAGGCGCGGCGGCCGCTTCGCGCGCCTTCCCGTAGATGTAGCCGAGGATGGCCGTTCCATGATGCTGGGGGATGAACGCGATCAGCGGCTCGGGCAGGCGGGCCTTGTAGGCGAGGTCGACGCCGTCGCGGACGTGTTGCTTGAGGATCGTGGCCGAGACCTCGGGCTCGAGCTGATCGTGGATGTTCTCGCCGCCGGCCTGGTTCTCGATGAACGCGAGCGGGTTCGCGAGCTTGCCGATGTCGTGGTAGTAGGCCGCCACGCGGGTCAGCAACGGATCCGCGCCAATGGCGGAGGCGGCCCGCTCGGCCAGGTTGCCGACCATGAGCGAGTGGTGGTAGGTGCCCGGCGTCTCGATGAGCAGACGGCGCAGCAGCGACTGCGACGGATTCACCAGCTCACTGAGCTGTGGAGGAGTGAGGATCCCGAACAGATTGCCCAGCAAGGAGAAGCTGCCGAGGGCTATGACCGTCGCCACGAGCGCCCCTGCCGCGGCGGCCCCACAAAGCTCCAACAGCCCGGTCATGTCGTGCTGGCCGAGCAACGCGAAGACTCCGATGACCGCGAAGTCGGTCGCGGCCACGGCAAGGCCCGCCCGGAGGAAGAGGTGCTGACGTTCGCCCTTCCCGAGCGCCAGCATGCCGGCGAACCCACCCAGGAAGACGTATGCCGTGAGCTCCAGCGAGGTGCCGTTGGCGATTCCCGCAAGCATCGCTAGCAGGGCGAGCACCACGATCGCGACACCGGCGTCGAGCAACAGCGTCAACAGCATTCCCGCCGCCGCGGCAGGCACCAGGTACGGCAGCCAAGCTCGCCCGCCAGGCAGCTTCTCCGCCAGTACCGCAACCACGAATACGACGCCGATCAAGACTAGCGTCCGACCGCGATGCCAGTACTCCGGCCGGGACCTCCAGAGCCACCCGAGCAGCAGAGCCGTCGCCACCGCCGCAATCAGGATCCAGGCCCCGGACTTGCCCCAATCGATGCTGGACGTGTCGAGGCCGAAGTACCGGATCTTGACCATGTCCGCGGCGCTGATCACGTGGCCCTGGTCGACGATCACCTGGCCCGCTTTCACGGTATCCACGATGGCGGGCTGGCTTGCTTTCGCGGCGTCTCTCGCCTGCGCTGTCAGGGCGTCGCTGTAGGCGGAGTTGGCGACGACGAACGGCGCCGCGAGGGCCACGGCAAGGCTCTGCTCCGTCACCGAAAGCCCGACATCGGCGGGCATGTGCTGGGTCACAAGGGCAACCTGGGCGGCCGGATCGGTCTTGCGGATCTCGACTTGCTCGGCCTGTCTGAGCGCGCCTTCGGCGGCCTGCTCCACGATCGGCCATCGAGTGGGGTCCATGCCCAGGAGGGTCGACCTGTCGCCGGCCGAAAGGGACGGCAGTACGGTCTGGAGCGCGGCCTCCCGAGCCGCCTGTGTCTTCGCGGTGTTGAAGATGTCGTCCACCGGCAGGAGATCGAGCCTGAGCTGGTCGACCTGGGCGGCGGCCTTTACTGAGGCTCCGGTTGGGGTGAAGTCGTATTGCGGCGGGACGGCCTGAGCCCTGGCTTCCTGGGCTTGCTCGGTCTCGACCTGGTTGGAAATGATCGCGTCGCGAGGGGCGCGGATGGTCGTGGGCGCGACCGCCTCGGCCACGAGGCCTGGATTGGACGGGGACAGGTCGACGGCGACACTCGCCCCCAGGGCCAGAAGAATCAGGGCGCCGGCGAAGGCCAATCTGATGGCGTCGTGTCGGCCGAAAGGACCGGGACGTTCGCGCAGTTCTCTCAACACGGGAGCGCCGTCACGATCCGGCGGCTCGGGCCGCCAGCAGCTGCGTCACAAGTTGGCTGACCTGCTTCCCGTCGGCTCGACCGCGCGTCCTAGGGGAGAGCCAGCCCATGACCTTGCCCATGTCTCGAGGAGAGGCAGCGCCGGTCTCGGCGATCCCCTGCTCGACGAGAGCTTTCAGTTCCGCCTCACTCAGCGGCTGGGGCATGAACTCGGAGACGACCGCGATGGCAGCCTCCTCCCTGGCTACGAGATCCTCGCGGCCACCGCCTCGAAAGGCCTCCACCGACTCGCGGCGGACCTTCAGCTCTCGGCTCAGGAGGCCGATCATCTCGTCGTCGGCAAGCGTGTGCTTGCCTTCTTTCTCGGCTCGCTGAACGGCCGCCAGCACCATTCGCAGCGCGTCGCGGCGCGCAGCATCACTCGACCGCATCGCGGCCTTCAGTTCCGTATCCAGTCGATCGCGGAGGGACACCGGTGTGGCTCCTCGGGGCGGGCGGCGCGGCTCCCACGAGTCGGGCGCCCTTCGACGGCGCGGAGGTCGACTCAGGTCACCTGCTGGCGAGCGACCTTCTTGCGCTTCGCTTCCTTGCGCTTGCGCTTCACGCTCGGCTTCTCGTAGTGCTCGCGGCGACGGGCCTCGGCAAGGATGCCGCTCTGCTGGATCTTCTTGTTGAACCGGCGCAAGGCGCTCTCGAAGCTCTCGTTTTCACCCACACGGACTTCTGCCAATCCGGAAATCACCTCCTTTGGGGCTCGTTCGCGACCTTGACCCGCTTACAGGCTCCTTGGAGCATGCGCAGACGGCCCGCGAAACAGGGCTCGCGGAGTGTAGCCCGATCTCCGAGCGGCTGTCTACCGGACACGGAGCGGAGGGCCGCGTTTCGCTCAGCGAGTTCTGGGAAGGTGGCCCGACCTGCGAGGCGCGGGCGTCGCGGTGTCGCCGGCGTCGCGGTGTCGCCGGCGTCGCCCCGGCTGCCAGCCAGTCTCCGCGTGACTACCATCCAGGCCCACGCCCTCGAAGGCAGCTGGAGCTGGTCCTTCGGTGCGCCACGTAGTCATACGGTGACTGCCTGAACCACTTTCGACCCCGGCGCTCGGATAGTAGTCAGCCCCTGGCTAGCTGAGAGAGGCGCCCCGGTACGGCCTTCCCGGATCGGCGGGCCGATCCCAGACGTCGTGGCGACGCCTGGCCGGTGGGCACATGACGGCGGTATGGCGCCTAACCGTGAGGCCCCGCCGGCCTCAACGGCCGCGCCACGGCCAGCCGATCACCAGCCTGGGCAAAGCGCTGAGCCCTGGACGCGCGGCCTACCCGCGCGCCCACCGATCGGTGGATGCCTATCATGCGCGGATGGAGCGCCTCGAGAGCCTGCTGGACATCATCGACCAGGGCGAAGCCCGCTACGGCCGGCGGCTTGCCTTCGGTATCCGCAGCGACGACGGCACGACCGAGAACTGGACGTACCGCGAGCTGAACCGCCGCAGCCGAATCGTGGCCTGGCGCCTTCGCGCCCTGGGCCTCAAGCCGGGGGACCGAATTCTCGTCTGGACTCCGTCCAGCCCGGCCGTTCCGGCGCTCCACTTCGGGGCGATGCGTGCCGGAGTGGCGCTGGTGCCGCTCGATCTGCGGATGTCCAGCGGCGCGATCGAGAGGATCGTGGGCAGGGCCGATGCGCAGCGCCTGATCCTCGGCGAGGGGCGCGATGCCCCGGACCCGGCCGACGCCCGCCTGGAGCATTTCCCCACTTCCTTCGTCGAGGGCCTCGCCGCCGAAGCGGACGGCACATTCCCCGCGGACTGGGAGACACAGGTCAAGGGCTGGCCGCGGCCCCAGGGCGGCGACATCGCCGAGATCATCTTCACCTCGGGCACGACCGGCGAACCCAAGGGAGTGATCCTGACCCACGCCAACCTGATCGGCACCATGGATGCCGCCCACAACCTGATCCCCGAGCAGGAGCACCGCGCGGTCTCGCTGCTACCGCTCTCGCACCTGCTGGAGCAGGTGGCCCTGGTCTTCTATGCCATGACCGTCGGCGCCCACGTCATGTACGTCCGGAGTCGCAATCCAAGGGTCATCTTCGAGGCCATCCGCGATCACCGGACCACCTCGCTCGTGCTTGTTCCGCAAATCATGGGTCTCTTCTGGGCAGCGATCGAGGCTGAGGTGGCCAGGCAGGGCAAGCTCACCTCCTTCAACCGGCTGCGGCGGGTCGCGCGGCGGCTCCCGTACCCCGTTCGGCGCCGGATCTTCGCTCGGGTCCACCGCCAGTTCGGCGGGTCGCTCAACCTCATCGTCTCCGCGGCCGCGTTCCTGCCGCCGTCGCTCCAGCAGGCGTGGGAGGACCTGGGTGTGGTGGTGATGCAGGGCTACGGCGCCACCGAATGCGGCGTGGCCTCCGCCACCAGCCAGCGAGACCATGGGCTGGGCACGGTGGGTCGGACCATCCCTCCCGTCAGGGTGAAGCTCGCCGACGACGGCGAGGTCCTGGTCGCCGGGCCGACCCTGTTCGGCGGCTACTGGCGCGATGCGGTCACGACCGCCGCGTCGTTCACGGCCGAGGGCTGGTACAAGACCGGCGACATCGGCCGGCACGACGCCTCGGGGCACCTGCTCCTGATGGGCCGCAAGAAGGACATCATCGTTCTGCCCAACGGTCTCAACGTCTATCCCGAGGACGTCGAGAACGCGCTCCGAACCGCCGGCATCCGCGACGCCGTCGTGGTGGAGACGGTGCCCGGTCGAATCGAGGCCGTCGTGCTGGCGCCCGGCGCCCCGGCGCTCCCCCAGCCCGGTGAACCCGCCGACGCCACCCGGCCCCCGGAGATAGACGACCCGGTGCGCGTCCGCGCCGAGATCGACGCCGCCGTCCGAACCGGCAACGCCGCCCTTGCGGTCCACCAGCGCGTCGTCGCTTGGCGCCTCTGGCCGGACGCAGACTTCCCGCGGACCCACACGTTCAAGATCCAGCGCGACCGTGTCCGCGCCTGGGCGGTAATCGACGAGCCGCTGCCCGTCCGAGAAGACGGCCCGTTCGTTCCGGCGGCCGGCAAGGGGGAGCGGCGCTAGGGGCGGGCGATCAGCCGGGAGGCCAGGCCATCGGCCGGCCGCCGAGCATGTGGACGTGGAGG
>Ga0209745_1001830_pt1 | contig 12401 bp, 10 predicted proteins | sample BarGraNGADG00312_FD_184495 | JGI IMG/M metagenome (GOLD analysis project Ga0209745, IMG submission 184495) | Arctic peat soil microbial communities from Barrow, Alaska - Barrow Graham LP Ref core NGADG0004-312 (SPAdes) (version 2) | ecosystem: Environmental > Terrestrial > Soil > Wetlands > Peat... | reverse complement strand
AACTTGAAATATTTGGTATTTTTGCAGCCAAAACTATTAAAGTATTAAATGCTTTAGAGGTTAAAAAGGAATTAGTGGAAATTTACATCAAACATGATTTCAATAAAATTTTTCTTTCAGAACAAAAAATATTTTGCTTCTGCTTTTCTGTATTCCTGCTTTAGTCTTATTTTCAGCACCTGGGTAACATACATTCCTCATATTGCAGAGAAAATCGGAATTACTGAAGGCAAAATAGGAAAGGCAATCTTCTTTTCCGCTCTGGGCGCATTTTTCATGATCCGCATCTGCAGACATATCATAGACAGGATAGGTGTTGGCAGGTACACTTATTTTGCACTGATAATATATTGTATTTGTTTTTTTGGTCCTTTTCTGGCTTATAGTTATGTTTCTCTGTGTATAAGTCTATTCATCTTTGGGATGGCAAGTTCATCGTATGCAATTTCCTTAAATTCGCTAACGGCCACCATTGAAAAGCAAGATGGTGTATACATAATGTCGGGAAGCCATGGTTTTTGGAGTCTTGGCGGAATGATTGGCTCAGCGACAGGGAGTTTCATTGCTGCTTTTGTACATAATCCGATTTTACATATTTCTGTTCTCGTTATCGCTATACAGATCATTCAAATCAAATTAAAATCACAATACTATCTCAGAAAAGGGGTACAACCTATAACAGAAAAACATAAACGTAATAAAATAATGCCGCTTTTTGTGATTGCTCTGATTGGTCTGGTTGTTATGGTGTCGGAAGGTGCAATAGCCGACTGGAGTGCATTGTATCTGAAAAAGATAATACTTCTTGATATTAAGTATATAGGGTTCGGTTATTCAGCATTTTCCCTGGCGATGATGATCGGACGTTTTACGGGCGATTCGTTAAGTAAAAAACTTGGCTCCTGGCAATTGATAACTTATTCCAGTTTAATCGCTATTATTGGATTTTTACTGGTTTTAATTCTCAACCCTATATTCACAATTCCCGGCTTTTTTGTTGTCGGACTCGGCTTTTCAGTTATAGTACCGGAGGTATACCGGCTGGCTTCAAATGTTGATGGAGTAAAAACAGCCGACGGTGTTTCATTTATAGCTGCAACAACAAACATTGGTTTTCTGGCAGGTCCTGTAATATTGGGCTTTATTGCGGAATTTAAGTCACTCCATCTGAGTTTTATGGCGCTTACAATATGGGTGAGTTTTGCTTTTTTTATTGCTTTTTGGAAATTTAAAAGAAAAATCCATTAATCGCAAAAGCTCCCCTTCACCCACTCTCCCTTTCTCCCTTTCTATTTATTATACTCGTCAAAAAAATCATTCCCCTTATCATCTGTAAGAATAAAAGCAGGCATATTCTCAACACGGATCTTCCTGATTGCTTCCATACCAAGTTCTTCGAAATCAACCATCTCCACCGATTTTATATTCTCTGCCGCAAGAATAGCTGCCGGACCACCGATTGATCCAAGATAAAACCCTCCGTATTTTTTGCAGGCATCAATCACCTGTCTGCTCCGGTTACCTTTTGCCAGCATTATTAATGATCCTCCAAGGCTCTGGAAAAGATCAACATAAGAATCCATACGTCCTGCTGTTGTCGGACCAAAGCTTCCCGAAGGCATACCAACCGGTGTTTTAGCCGGGCCGGCATAGTAGACCGGGTGATCTTTAAAATATGCAGGCATTGGTTTGCCGTCATCAATTAACTTTTTAATCCTTGCATGAGCAATATCCCTTGCAACGATTAATGTTCCGGTCAGACTCAATCTGGTCTTGACCGGATATTTTGTGAGTTCAGAAAGTACCTCTTTCATTGGACGATCGAGATTGATCTCTACAGGTTTTTCCAGTTCAGGTGCTTTCTCCGGCATAAAACGTGCAGGATTTCTCTCAAGCTCTTCCAGGAAAATTCCATTTTCCGTTATATGGGCTTTAATATTCCGGTCGGCACTGCAACTTACACCAAGTCCAACAGGGCAGGAGGCAGCATGTCGTGGTAGTCTGATAACCCTGACATCATGTACAAAATATTTTCCTCCGAATTGAGCCCCGACACCATATTCATGGCATATTTTTTCAATTTTCTTTTCCCATTCAGGATCGCGGAATGCCCTTCCGCTTTCACTGCCTGTCAGAGGAAGATAATCGAGATATCCCGCTGAAGCCTCCTTTACAGTTTTAAGCGTAGCTTCTGCAGAAGTTCCACCGATAACAAGAGCAAGATGATAAGGAGGACATGCTGAAGTACCAAGATCTTTTATTTTTTCCTTAACAAATTTAATAAGTGATTCTTCATTAAGTAACGATTTGGCCTGCTGGTAAAGAAAAGTCTTATTCGCAGAGCCGCCTCCCTTTGTTATAAAAAGAAACTCATAGGAATTGCCTTCAGTAGAATAAATATCTATCTGGGCGGGCAGGTTAGTTCCGGTGTTTTTCTCTTCAAACATAGAAAGCGGAACTACCTGTGAATACCTGAGATTCTTTTCTTTATAAGTTTGATATATTCCTTTTGACAGATGTTCGGCATCTTTACCTCCTGTCAGAACATCCTCTCCCTTTTTCCCAATTACTATTGCAGTGCCTGTATCCTGACATCCGGGTAGATCTTCTTTAGCTGATATCACCGCATTACGAAGCATCATATATGCCACAAACCGATCATTATCAGTAGCTTCAGGATCTTTAAGTATCGCAGCAAGTTTTTCAAGGTGCGATGTTCTGAAAAAGAAAGAGATATCGGAGACAGCTTGTCTGGCAAGAATCTCAAGACCTTCAGGATCTACTTTAAGTATCTTCCTTCCACCCTCTTCAATAACTTTTACATACTTTTTTGTCAGCAGTCTGTAGGTAGTTAAGTCCTTTTCAATCTGAAAAGGTTTCTCATAAATAAACTCTGCCATATTTCTTTTTTATTAATTAACTGTTATTGGGAAATATCCTTGAACTTAAATTTTTCTCCGGCTCTTATACCTTTTGAAGTCATCTCAAGATTGCAGCATTCAATGAATTCATCATGCTGAAAAACAAATATGAAACCACCAGCCAGAGCTTCATTAAGAAGCTTCTGTTTTTCATCGATAGTTTTAAGCGACTCAATATCGTAACTCATGTTCCAGATAAGCGGAATATGGGCAATCGTCGGAATAAGGTCCCCGGTATATACCAGGGTTTTATCATTATATTTAATCACCGGGATCATTAATCCCGGAGTATGTCCGTAACATATCATAACAGAAAAACCTGGAAACAATTCTCCTTCTTCATCGATAAGATTAAGATGACCACTTTGCCCTATTGGTAAAATATTTTCTTCGAGAAAGGAATCTGCTTCACGAGGATTGTTTTTTACGGCCCACTCCCATTGTGTGCGACTGACGTGATACGTTGCTTCAGGGAAGGTTAGTACATAACCATTGCCGCCTTCATCTTTTTTCACTCCTCCCCCACAATGGTCAGCGTGCAGATGAGTCAGGAAAACATCGGTAATATCTTCCGGTTTGTATCCCCTGCTTTTAAGTCCATTGATCAATCCTTCCCCCCCATGCAGATTTACATGCCGGAAGAATTTCTCATCCTGCTTATCGCCCCACCCGGTGTCTGTGAGAATCACATGACCTGCTGTTTCTACCACCAGAGATCGTAGAGTAAGATCGATAAGGTTATTGCCATCCGATGAATAGACACGCGACCATAGCACTTTGGGAACAACCCCGAACATTGCGCCTCCGTCAACTTTGAAATTGGCAATATTGAAAAGATTTATTTTCATATTGAGTTTCCTGATAAAACAGAAATCGGGTAGAATTTGTTTCCTGTTAATTTAGTCAATGACCAATATTTCAATATTTCCGGAATTCTATTTTTCATTAGGGTCAATGGTGCCTGCATACCGGGTTATTGAATCAGGAATTGCAATCCTGAAATGCGATTTTGCCAGTTTAACCATGTCCTCTCTAAGCTTCAGAGTATTATCGATAGCATCACTATAGGCATCATCATATAGTTTTCCGGCCTCGAGCAATTTTCTTTCCATAAGCTCATTTACTATCGAATATTCAGTCTCTTCACAGGAAACCTGGCCATCGATCCATATCTCTTTTGGGGGTATAAAATGATATGACAGGTCATTTCCGCTGAAACCAAAATCGGGATAAATGTTTTTACGGACCATGTAACCATCCACAATCCATATAGCAATTCCTTCACGTGTTCCAGCAGGAATTCGATATATGTTCTGAATCAGAATACTGTCAGGCAGACTTTTGATTTCCCTGATGTTATCATAATCCGTTGGTACAACTTTTTTCAAAGAGGCTTCATGTGCCCTGCATAACTCTTCATTTGAATGCCTGATTGTCTGCTCCAGTGATAATGACGAATCGTGGGCAGTAATATATCGCCATCCAAATTTGGCCATCAGGTGACGTTCATTTAATTCATGAGCCAATGTAAGATAGTACTCTTCACATGATATGGCATTATCAATCCATATTTCACCTTTTGGATTAAACGGATACCTCTGCTCATTTCCACCATATAGGAATGAACTGAAAATTTTCAGCCTTACCTGGTTTCCATCAACAATCCATATATCATAATTCTGTTCTTTCCCAATATAATAGCGATATACACCATCCACTTTTTTATTACTGTTGCAGCTTATGATTATCAGGCTGATGGACATGATGAACAATATCTTTTTCATAGGTAAATTATTAATAAGTATTAAAAGTAAACAAATTTCATAATTCTAATATTAATTCAATAATACAATTATCTAAATGTTTAGAATTGCAGACTCTTCATAAAGTTTAAAGAAAAATACTGATGATGACCCAGGGATATCATCGATTCAATAGTTGTTGTTGCTTTTAACCTCTTATTTCTATAATTTAGCAACCACTATTCTAAACATAAGAATATATGACTTTTAAAGAAATAGCATCAAAGTATAAGTATTCAATAGCTTTAATCCTCCTCTTTGTTCTTGTGGAAAATGTATCTTTTATAATTGAACCCACTTTTTTCGGAAAATTACTGGATTCACTTATCGACCACTTCTATGACCATGAAAAGGTAGATTATATTTATCCTCTCATTATCTGGATCATAGTGTATTTAATAAATGTTGTCGGCGGAACACTTCACCGGTTGTTTAATGGCAGTATCTATTCGAAGATGTATGCAAATATTGCCACGGAAGTAGTCATTGAATCAAAATGCCGTGAGGATCAGTTCTCTAAAATGCTGGTCAGGGCGGAGCTCGTCAAGGAATATATTGCCTTTTTTAAAGAACGGTTACCTGAAGTAATGTGGCAGTTATCTGCAACAGCGGGAGCTATAATCGCTTTATTCTTTTATGATTACAGAATTGCACTTGTCTGTCTGACAGTTATAATTCCTATTGCATTTATTAATAACCTGAACAGGAAAAACGTCACTCTTTTGCAAAAAGATATCCACGATAATCAGGAAGAATTGTTTCATCTGATCGAGAGCAGGGACACCTCAAAAATAACCCGGTTTTATGAGAATACCATATCTCCTAAAACCAGTATTGCAAGATGGAACGCCTTTGGCTACAGTTCAGTAAAAGTATTGCTTATAATCATTTTCATAGCTGTACTGTTCATATGTGTGGATGTTGATAAATTTACTACCGGCAGGATTTACTCCATTGTTGCATATTTATGGACATTTATAGCATCAACAGATTATTTACCTGAATTGATGGAGAGTCTGGCTTCAGTGAAAGACCTGAACAGACGGTTCAGTACAGACGAAAAAATCTGAAAATCCGGAAATTTTATCTGTAATTTTAAAATTGGCTTAATACAAAAGACCTTCAACTAATAACATTTAAATTATGAAAAAACTTGCATCAACATTTATGCTATCTGTATTTGCTTTTTGTCTGTTTGGGCAGACCGGTAAGGTCAAAGATGATCTTACTGTTCCGAGTAAAATATTAAAAATGGACAGGAAATATGCTGTTTACCTCCCGCCCGATTACGAAACTTCCCAGCGTAGTTATCCTGTATTATACCTGTTGCATGGAGCAGGTGATGATCAGACAGGATGGGTACAATTTGGTGAAGTTCTGACTATTGCAGATGAAGCAATAAAATCAGGAACCGCAACTGCAATGATCATAGTTATGCCTGATGCCAATACCGGAAAGCGCGGATATGTAAATGATGTTAAAGGAGAATGGCGTTATGAGGATTTTTTCTTTCAGGAATTTATGCCGTTCATTGAAAAGGAATACCGGATAAAAGCTGATAAAAGATACAGGGCAATTGCCGGTTTATCAATGGGTGGGGAAGGTACATTTATTTATGCCCTGCATCATCCCGAATTGTTTTCTGCAGCATGCCCTCTTAGCGCAGCAACCGGGCCAAAAAACCTTGAAGAACTGAAAACCTACAGATTATGGCAGGGAGTCGAAGGAATTACAGATGCCGACAAGGAATCATATTTTAAACTCTACAGCGTTTTGAACCTGATTCAGAATATGCCTGATGATCAGAAAAAAGCTGTAAGGTGGTATATCGATTGTGGTGATGATGATTTTCTTTATGAAGGCAATTCACTGGTGCATATTGCTATGCGTCAGAAAGAGATACCTCACGAATTCAGGATCCGCGATGGCGCTCATAACTGGACCTACTGGCGGGCATCATTACCAAAAGTACTGGAATTTGTGTCGATGGGGTTCCATCAGTTTTAGATAGTCTGGCCCATGCAATCTTTCAATGTAGAGACGCCCAAATTGGGCGTCTCTACTGTTTTCAGGGCGAATGTGGTTTCGATCTTTTCGCAGCCAGCATGAACATAAGCCTCATCATTATCCTGATCATCTGGTAGAAGAACCAGTCGGTAACCTGGAAAAACCAGGTTTTACGTTTAATATATTCATTAAAAGTTACCTGCCGGCAATCGTTTTTAATGATCTCCAGTAGAATTTCTTCAAACTTTTCAGCGAAAGGGGCATCAAGGATATCGGCGTTCATCTCCACGCTGCCATAATCGCTGAGGTGGTTCATGTTATAACTGCCGATAGTGCACCATTTGCCATCTACAGTGGCTACTTTAGAGTGCAGGTTTGATGGCAGGTATTCATAAATTGTAATATTATTGCGAAGAATAAAATCATAAAGAAAATTAGTCGCCCGTTTAAATACAGGTGCATCTGATTCCGCTGCCAGAACTATTTTAATATCCACTCCACGGCGGCTCGCATTCCTGAGCAACCTTCGTTCATTCCTTCCCGGCAAAAAATAACTGGCAAAAATTGTCATACGGTTCCGGGCATGTTTCAGGGCTGACCGGTAGCTTTTCAATATCTCAATTTTGTTTCTGTACCAGTTATTCTGAACGACTTTTACTCTTACATTTTCCTCATAGAGTACAGGATGATGCAAAGTCTCGCGCGACCGCTCCTTCTTTGAGATAAATGCTTTGTTCCAGAGGCCTTTCAGAATAAATAAAACATGGACACATTCCGGACCTTTTATAAGAATGGCAAAGTCGAGCCATGCTTTTGAACCGGCTTTACCATGATAACGGTCGGCGACATTCATACCCCCTATAATGGCAGTGACACCATCGGCAAGCAGAACCTTGTGATGTAGCCTGAGACTCAACTGAAAACCCTTAGTGATTAATCCCGGAGAAAATAGTCTGAAGAGGATCCCTGCTTTTTCAACCTTGTTTATCAGATCTTTAGAAAAGCTGTCTCCTCCATATGCGTCAAGCAGAAAATAAACTCTGACTCCTCTTTCCGCTGCCCTGATAAGTGCATCGACAATCCGTCTGCCTGTCAAGTCATCATCAACAATGTATGTTTGAAAATGGATATAGTGCTTAGCTTCATCAATTACCTTTTCACATGAAGCAAAAAAATTTTCTCCGCTCCGCAGAAGTTCGATGGAATGTCCGCTTCTATAACCATGTTGTGAAGGAATTTTCATAATATCAGCCGACATTTGTGTCTGTAATACAAATATAGAACATTAACATCAGGATCGCTATTTCCGGGTTTTTTACATTACTTTACTCCTCAATTAAAAAAGAACTGTACGATGTCAAAACACCTTGTTTTAAAATTATCAGCCGCTTTGTGGCTCTTAAGCTTTACAGTATGCGCCCAGATTGCACCTCAGGGCAATTCCATGGCTGTTCCAAAACACCCAAGAATACTTATGCCCGAAGGAGAAGAATCTGCAATAAAGCAAACCATCGCCTCTGATATTACCTGGAAAACAACAAACCAGTTCATACTGGACGAATGCAATAAACTCATTGGAAAGCCTCCTGTTGAAAGGACTCTGATTGGAAGAAGATTGCTGGATAAATCAAGGGAAGCCCTTCGCAGGATATTTTTTCTCTCTTATGCCTGGCGGATGACCTCAGATGCAAAATATCTTGAACGTGCCGAAAAAGAGTTACTGGCTGTTTCTGCTTTCAGCGATTGGAATCCTTCACATTTCCTCGATGTTGCAGAAATGACAATGGCAGTTTCTATAGGGTATGACTGGCTATATAAAGGTTTATCAGCAGAGTCACGTAACATCATAAAAGAAGCAATCATTGAGAAGGGTTTGAAGCCATCCCTAGATTCAAAAAATAATAGCTGGCTAAAAGCATCACATAACTGGAACCAGGTTTGCAATGCAGGTATGACTTTTGGCGCTCTGGCAGTTTTTGAAGATCAGACTGAACTGGCCGTCAATATTATTAACAGGGCTATAAGTTCAATAAAACTTCCGATGGAAGATTACAAACCCGATGGTGCATATTCTGAGGGTTATGGATACTGGGGCTATGGGACAAGCTTTAACATAATGTTTTTAAGTGCTATGGAAAAAGCCTTCGGAAAAGATTATGGATTAACTATAAATCAGGGAGTTTTTAAAACTGCCGGATATCTTGAAAACATGACAGGTCCGACTGGCGATCCGTTTAATTACTCCGATGCCGGTTCTCATGGGGAAATGCATCCTGCCATGTTCTGGTTTGCCAACAATCTTAACGATGCCTCGCTCTTGTGGTCGGAGAAATATCTGATGGCAATTAAGAAGCCTGATAACGACAGGCTTTTACCGGCAGTTATGATCTGGAGTGCCGGCATCACAATGGATAAGATAACAGCCCCTTCAAAAAAAATATGGGTCGGACAAGGAAAAAATCCTGTTGCTTTTATGAGGACATCATGGACCGACCCGAAGGCAATTTATGTGGCAATGAAAGGCGGTTCGCCTTCTGTGAATCATGGGCATATGGATGTGGGATCATTCATTATGGAAGCTGAAGGCGAGAGATGGGCTATGGACTTTGGTATGCAGGATTATAACTCACTTGAGACAGCCGGGGTGAATCTGTGGAATATGGCGCAGAACTCACAGCGCTGGGAAGTATTCAGATATAATAACTTCGTTCATAATACACTTACCGTTAATAATCAGCTTCAGGTTGTCGGTGGTTATGCTGCAATAACCTCATGGTCAGATGTACCGTCAATGATGAATGCCATCTCAGACATTACATCTGTTTATAAAGGGCAACTTCAAAAGTCAGTAAGGGGGATAGCGATTATTGACAATCAATATGTTACAGTAAGAGATGAAATAGAAACGCTCGATTCAGCAACTGTCCTACGATGGAATCTTCTGACTTCTGCTGAGGTCAGCATTACCGGGAAAAATACAGCCATCCTGACAAAAAATGGAAAAAAACTGACAATCCTGGTTAAGGAGCCGGCAAGTATAACTATGAAGTCATGGAGCACTGAACCGCAGCATAAGTATGATGCCCCTAATCCCGGTACTGTTATGGTCGGATTTGAAGCTACATTGCCAGCCAATTCGAAGACTGCATTGACAGTCCTTCTCCTGCCGGAAGGCTCAGCTGAAAACACTTTGGTAACTTCAAAAACCCTTGATAGCTGGCCTAAGACATCCGGGAACAAATAAAAAGTGCTATTTTTATAATGAATTTTTCAAAATAATAAATCATGAATAGAAGAAAAATGATAGGAAGAATAGCAGGGGCAGCAGTGATAACTGCAGCAAGCCCGATAAACAGTGTTTTTGCCGGAGTTGGCGGAGAAACAACACAGCTTAAAGGCAATATCCATCATTCAGTAAGCCAATGGTGCTACAATGATATACCACTTGAGGACTTTGCAAAGGCATGCAAGGATATGGGTATAGAATCTGTTGAATTGCTCGGTGAAAAGGATTGGGTCATAGTTAATAAAGCCGGACTTAAATGTGCGGTAGGTTATGCTACAGACTGGGGCATTCCCAAAGGATTTAACCGCATTGAAAACCATGAAAAGCTGATCGCTGATTTTGAAAACATGATACCAAAAGCATCTGCAGCTGGTGTTCCAAACCTTATATGTTTCTCAGGTAACCGTGAAGGGCAGAATGATAATGAAGGTATGATAAATTGTGCAAAAGGATTGCGCAAACTTATGACTTCAGCAGAAAAATACGGTGTAACTATCATCATGGAATTACTCAACAGCTATGGCCATAAAGATTATCAATGTGACAAAACAACATGGGGCTCAGCACTTTGCGAAATGGTCGGATCAGAGAGATTTAAACTCCTTTATGATATTTACCACATGCAGATAATGGAAGGTAACGTTATCGACACAATTACAAAGTACAGCCCATACATTGGCCATATTCATACGGGAGGCGTACCCGGAAGGCACGAACTTGATGAGACGCAGGAGCTCTATTATCCGGCAATTATGAGAGCACTTTTAAAAACAGGATATAAAGGATTTGTTGGACAGGAATTTGTTCCATCGCAAAAAGATAAGCTCGAGTCATTGAGGAAATGCATCCAGATATGTGACGTTTAAAATGAAAGTACATTTCATAGCAATTGGGGGTGCAGTTATGCATAACCTGGCAATTGCTCTTCATAATAAAGGGTACATCGTAACAGGTTCGGATGATGAGATCTTTGAGCCTTCACGGTCGAGATTAAACAAGTATCATCTCCTTCCGGAAAAGTATGGCTGGGACCCCGGGCTGATAACTCCGGATACCGAAACAGTTATCCTGGGAATGCATGCAAAAGCTGATAATCCTGAACTCCTTAAGGCACGCGAGCTCGGGATAAAAATTATGTCATTTCCGGAATATCTCTATGAACAGACAAAAGATAAAAAACGTATTGTTGTTGCAGGCAGTCATGGCAAAACCACAACCACTGCAATGATAATGCATGTTTTCAGATTTCTCGGAATAAAATTTGATTACATGGTTGGTTCCCAGATCGATGGATTTGAGACCATGGTTGGACTATCGGATGAAGCTCATATTGCGGTTTTTGAAGGAGATGAATATCTCACATCTGCACTGGACAAAAGACCCAAGTTTCATCTTTACATGCCTGATATTGCTGTATTAAATGGTATTGCATGGGACCACATGAATGTATTTCCGACTTTTGAAAACTATATCGGACAATTCAGGATATTTACCGAAAAAATTTCTGAAGGAGGTTCTCTGATCTACTTTGAAGGTGATACTGAAGTAAACAAAATTGCTCTTGCTTCAGGAAAAAACATTAAAAAGATCCCATATAAAGTTCATGGATACTTTCAAAATAAAACCGGATTCTTTGCTGCAACACATAACAGGGTTGTACCGGTAAAAATATTCGGAGAACATAACATGCAAAACCTCTCTGCCGCACGGGAAGCCTGTTTTGCTGCCGGAGTTGCGGAAGATGATTTTTATGAGGCAATTAAAAGTTTTGAAGGTACTTCAAGGAGACTACAGAAACTGATAGAGAATGAAAAGGGAACCGTTTACCTTGATTTTGCGCATTCACCATCAAAGGTTAAAGCAACTGTTGAAGCGATTGTTTCAAGGTATCCGAAAAGAGAGATCATTGCATGCCTTGAGCTTCATACCTATTCGAGTCTGAGCAGCGACTTCCTGCCTCTTTATAATGGAACTCTTGCAGGTTGTACTGTTGGATTAGTCTATTTTAGTCCTCATGCAATCGAACTTAAGAAGTTGAAGTATCTTTCCAAAGAAGCTGTAAGTAAGGCTTTTGGTGGAAATAATATCAGAGTTTATGACAACTCTGAAGAGATGTTTTCTTTTATAAAGTTACAAAACTATAAATGTCCGGTATATCTTTTTATGAGCTCAGGTGATTTTGACGGATTTGATTTTACCAGGCTGGTAGAATAGCTGAACCTTATTAATCGGACATTTTTTAGGTCGAAATATTTTGCAGATCAAAAAAAACATCCTTTCTTTGCATCCGCATTTTAAAGTTCTTTGTATGGTCCATTCGTCTAGTGGCTAGGACGTCAGGTTTTCATCCTGGTAACAGGGGTTCGATTCCCCTATGGACTACAA
>Ga0209745_1001827_pt1 | contig 12414 bp, 11 predicted proteins | sample BarGraNGADG00312_FD_184495 | JGI IMG/M metagenome (GOLD analysis project Ga0209745, IMG submission 184495) | Arctic peat soil microbial communities from Barrow, Alaska - Barrow Graham LP Ref core NGADG0004-312 (SPAdes) (version 2) | ecosystem: Environmental > Terrestrial > Soil > Wetlands > Peat... | reverse complement strand
GCGCCGACGCCCGCAGCGCCGGTCACGCCGTCGATGTCGGAACGTGCCGCAGCCGAGGTCGCCCCTCCGGTCCCTGGCCCGGCTCAGCAACCGGCCCCCACGGCGACGCCGATGGCGCCGCCGCCCGCCGCACCCTCCACGCCCGCGGCAACCACCCCACCGAACCCGTCAATCGAGCTCCGACGGTCGCTCGGTGCGCTGCGCACCGAGGTCGGCAAGGCCGTCGTCGGGCAGGATGCCGCCGTCACCGGCCTGGTCATCGCCCTGCTCTGCCGCGGTCACGTGCTTCTCGAGGGCGTCCCTGGCGTCGCCAAGACGCTCCTCGTGCGTACCCTGGCCGCCGCGCTCGACCTGGGCACGAAGCGGATTCAGTTCACGCCGGACCTGATGCCCGGCGACGTCACGGGCTCGCTCGTGTACGACGCGCGGACCGCCCAGTTCTCGTTCCGCGAGGGTCCCGTCTTCACCAACCTGCTCCTTGCCGACGAGATCAACCGGACGCCGCCGAAGACTCAGGCATCGTTGCTGGAGGCGATGGAGGAACGCCAGGTCAGTGTCGACGGAAAGGCTCGCCCGCTGCCCGACCCGTTCATCGTGATCGCGACCCAGAACCCGGTCGAGTACGAGGGCACCTACCCCCTTCCGGAGGCGCAGCTCGACCGGTTCCTGCTCAAGCTCACGCTGCCGATCCCCCACCGCGACCACGAGATCGAGGTACTGGCTCGGCACGCCGCGGGCTTCGATCCTCGTGATCTGGCCGCCGCCGGAGTGCGGCCGGTGGCCGGCGCCAGGGACCTCGCCCGGGCCCGCGCCGAGGTGGGTCAGGTCCAGATCGCGCGTGACGTCCTGGGGTACGCCGTCGACGTCTGCCGCGCCACGCGAACGTCGCCGTCGCTGTCGCTCGGCGTCTCGACACGCGGCGCAACGGCTCTGCTCGCAACCTCGCGCGCGTGGGCCTGGCTGTCCGGTCGGGCGTTCGTCACGCCCGACGACATCAAGGCCCTGGCCCATCCGACGCTCCGGCACCGGGTGCAGCTGCGCGCCGAGGCGGAGCTCGAGGGTGTCACCGCCGAGAGCGTCCTCGACACGGTCCTCTCCACGGTTCCCGTCCCCCGCTGAGCGTCAGAGACGACTGACGGATGCTCATCACCTGGCGTGCGGTCGCGCTGACCGCGCTCGGCGTGGTCGCCGTGCTGCTCGTTCCCGCCGGTCTGACAATCGTTCTCTGGATGGCTCTCGTGGTGTGCTTGTGCGTCGTCGACACGCTTCTGGCGGCATCTCCTCGAGCGGTCGAGCTCTCGCGCACGGTGCCGAAGTCAGTGCGCCTCACCGAGCGCGTGACGTCCAGTCTGGCCGTGACGAACCTCGGCCGACGAACCCTGCGAGGCACGCTGCGGGACGCTTGGCAGCCGTCGGCCGGCGCCGTCTCGAACCGGCACGAGCTCAAGGTGCGCGCCGGTGACGGTCAACGGGTCCGCACGGTTCTGATGCCCAGCCGCCGCGGCGACCGCCAGGCCGACCTGGTCACGATCCGGACGCGTGGGCCGATGGGCCTCGCCGGCCGCCAGGCGTCGCTGGCGGTCCCGGGTCGGTTGCGCGTGCTGCCGGAGTTCGCGTCCCGCCGGCACCTGCCGAGCCGGCTCGCCCGGCTCCGCGAGCTCGACGGGCGCGCCGCGGTGCAGGTCAGGGGCGCCGGTACCGAGTTCGACTCGCTCCGCGAGTACGTGGTCGGGGACGACGTGCGGTCGATCGACTGGCGTGCCACCGCGCGTCGGTCGGAGGTCGTCGTCCGGACCTGGCGGCCCGAGCGGGACCGCCGCGTGTTCATGGTCCTCGACACCTCCCGCACCTCGGCCGCGCGGGTCGGCGACGCACCTCGGCTCGACGCGAGCATCGAGGCCGCGTTGCTGCTCGCTGCACTGGCTTCGCACGCCGGCGACCGGGTCGAGCTGATCGCGTTCGACCGGCGGCTTCGCGCTCGGGTCGCCGGAGCGACCGGACCGCGCCTGATGCCTGCGATGGCGGACGCGTTGGCACCCCTCGAGCCCGCCCTGATCGAGGCGGACTGGCCCGGGATCGTCGGTACCATCCGGGAACGGACCTCGCAGCGCGCGCTCGTCGTCCTGCTCTCGGCCCTGGAGCCCGCAGCGGTCGAGAGCGGCCTGCTGCCCGTCGTCGCGCAGCTGACCGCGGTCCACCAAGTTGTCCTCGCGTCCGTCGCGGACCCGGAGCTCGCCGAGCTGCGTGCAGGTCGGGCTTCGTCCGCGGACATCTACGATGCCGCTGCCGCCCAACGCGCCGACCTCGAGCGTGAGGCGATCGCCGTGCGGCTTCGGCAGCGGGGGGTGGACGTGGTCGAGGCGCTGCCCGAGGACCTGGCGCCGCGCCTCGCCGACACCTACCTGGCGCTCAAGGCGGCCGGCCGGCTCTGAACCTGCGCCTCGCGCGACACGCCTATCCGACGACGGGCAGGGTCGCCCCGGCATAGTCCGCGCCGACGTCTCCCGTCTCCCCCGCCGCAACCGCTCGGCGTCCGAGCACCAGCGTGTAGGTCCAGTAGGCCGCAAGCGACAGTGTCCCGATCGCGATCTTGACCCCGGTCGGGAGCGTGGTACGCACGACGAAGCCCTCGATGACGCCGGAGATCGCGAGCACCCCGACCAGCCCGAGCGCGACCGTGATGAGCGACCGTCCTTCTTCCGCGAGAGCGCGTCCGCGCGGACGATAGCCCGGATCGACCATGGTCCAGAACAGCTTGAGGCCGGTACCGCACGCGATGAAGATCGCCGTCAGCTCGAGCTGCCCATGCGGCAGGGTCAGGCCGAAGAAGGCGCCGAGGTGGCCATGGTTGGCCATGATCGCAGCGGCTTCCCCGACGTGGACGAAGTTCTGGAACAGGACCATGACGGGGATGAACCCGGTGATCCCGAGCCCGATGGACTGGGCGGCGATCCACGCGTTGTTGGTCCACACCTGAGCCGCGAAGGCCGGCGCGGGGTGGTTGGAGTAGTAGGCCTCGAACGCCTGGTCCGCATAGGCCTTGAGCTCGGACGGTGTGCCGAGCTGCGCCATCGCGGCGGGGGTGCTCGCGATGTGGATGCCGACCGCGACCGCGAGACCGATCGAGAGCAGCGCGGCCCCGACGGTCCACCACCGGACCCGGTAGAACGCCGCGGGAAGGGAGACGAGGAAGAACCGGCCGAGGTCCCGCCAGGACGCCTCGTGGGATCCGGCGATCCTGGCGCGCGCGTGGCCGAGCAGCTGGGAGAGCTCGGACACGAGCGCCGGATCGGGTGCCGCGGATCGGATCGTCGAGAGGTGAGTCGCGACTGCTTGGTAGAGCCGCACCACCTCATCGGCCTCCGCGGCGGTCAACCGTGACCGACGGGTGAGCATCGTCAGCCGTTCCCACTCCGCGCCGTGCGCTGCGGCAAAGGCTTCGACGTCCACGGCCGCTACTCTCCCACATAGTGGTTGTCCGGTGGCCGAGGGACGGAGCGTGCGGTGTCCGACGAGATCCTCACGGGCGAGGGTGTTCTGCTCGACACCCGACCGGCGTCGTTCGCGACGCGCACCCTGGCGGCCCTCATCGACCTCGTCGTGCTGTTCGCGGTCGTCATGGCTGTCAGTCCCCTGCTCAGCGCGGTCGGCAGCGGGGTCGACCCCGCTGCAGCCGCGGCGGTGGCGATCAGCCTGGTGGCCCTTGTGATGGTGGGCATCCCGACGCTCGTCGAGACGCTTTCTCGGGGTCGCTCGCTGGGCAAGCTCGCGCTCGGGATCCGGATCGTGCGCGACGACGGCGGACCGGTCCGGTTCCGGCAGGCGTTCGTCCGCGCGCTCGTCGGGGTGGGCGAGCTCTGGCTGACCCTCGGCGGGGTCGCGCTCATCACCTCGATCGTCAACCGCAAGGGCAAGCGCATCGGCGACATCATGGCGGGGACGTATGCCGCCCGGGTCCGCGGCGGCCAACGGTCGTACCCACCGCTCGTGATGCCCTACGAGCTCTCGACCTGGGCACGCAGCGCCGATATGCGTCGGCTCCCGGACGGTCTGGCCCTGGCCGCTCGCCAGTACCTCGGGCGGGCGCCCTCGCTGCACCCCGCGTCCCGGGCGCAGATGGGGATCGAGCTCGCGGCTGAGCTCCAGAAGTACGTCGCGCCCGGCCCACCCATCGGCACCCACCCGGAGCGGTTCCTGGCCGCGCTGCTGGCCGAGCGTCGCGAGCGCGAGTACACGGCGTCGATGCGAGCGGCGTACGCGGCCCGGGCCGAGGCCTCGCTGCTGCACCGGCTCCCGCACGGGGTCCCCGATCCGGTCGACTGAGGTCCGAGCGCGCGCCGGCTCGCCCTCCACCGGGCACGCCGGGCTTGTCGGGCTTCGCGCAGGTCAGTAGCGGTAGTGCTCGGGCTTGTAGGGGCCCGCGGGATCCACGCCGAGATAGGCCGCCTGGACCGGGGTGAGCGTCGTCAGATGGACTCCGAGCGCATCGAGGTGCAGCCGGGCGACCTTCTCATCGAGGATCTTGGGCAGGCGGTAGACCTCGCGCCGATACGCCTCGGGGTGCGTGAACAGCTCGATCTGGGCGATCACCTGGTTGGAGAACGAGTTGCTCATCACGAACGACGGGTGACCGGTCGCATTGCCCAGGTTCAGCAACCGACCCTCGCTGAGCACGATGACCGAGTGCCCGTCCGGGAACGTCCACTCATGCACCTGGGGCTTGATCTGGGTCCGGACGACGCCCGGGACCGCGGCCAGACCCGCCATGTCGATCTCGTTGTCGAAGTGCCCGATGTTGCCGACCACGGCCTTGTCCTTCATCGCGGCCAGGTGACCGGCCGTGACCACGTCGCGGTCGCCGGTCGTCGTGATGAAGAAGTCCCCCGCGCCGACGACGTCCTCGAGGCGGGCCACCTGGTACCCGTCCATCGCGGCCTGGAGGGCGCAGATCGGGTCGATCTCGGTCACGATGACGCGCGCGCCCTGGCCGCTGAGGGCCTCGGCCGCACCCTTGCCGACGTCGCCATAGCCCGCGACGACGGCGACCTTGCCGCCGATCAGGATGTCGGTGGCGCGGTTGAGCCCATCGGGCAGCGAGTGCCGGATGCCGTACCGGTTGTCGAACTTGGACTTCGTCACCGAGTCGTTGACGTTGATGGCCGGGAACAGCAGGTGCCCAGCCTCGGCCAGCTCGTACAACCGGTGCACCCCGGTCGTGGTCTCCTCGCTGACCCCGCGAATCCCGGCCGACGTCCGGGTCCAGCGGTGCGGATCCTCGCCGAGGGAGCGACGCAACAGTGCCCGGACGACGGCCTCCTCCTCGACGTAACCCGGGGCGCCCGGTGCCGGGTGGTCCGGCACGGCGCCGCGCTGCTCGACGGCGACTCCTTGATGGACGAGCAGGGTCGCGTCGCCGCCGTCGTCGAGAAGCAGGTTCGGCCCGGCCCCGTCCGGCCAGCGCAGGATCTGCTCGGTGCAGTCCCAGTACTCCGCGAGCGTCTCGCCCTTCCACGCGAACACCGGCACGCCGGCCGGCGCATCGGCCGAGCCCGTCGGGCCGACGGCGACCGCAGCAGCCGCTTCGTCCTGGGTCGAGAAGATGTTGCACGAGGCCCAGCGCACCTCGGCGCCAAGGGCGACGAGAGTCTCGATGAGGACAGCGGTCTGGACGGTCATGTGCAGCGACCCGGCGATCCGCGCTCCCGACAGGGGTCGGCTCGGACCGAACTCGGCGCGCAGTGCCATCAGACCCGGCATCTCGTGCTCGGCGAGTCGGACCTGATGCCGCCCGGCATCGGCCAGGCCGAGGTCACGAACCTTGAACCGTCCCGGTATCTCGGTCAAGCCGGATGCGGACATGTCCACTCCTGTCTCAGGTTTCGGGCGCCACGTCAGGGCGACGCAGATCGGGTTCGAGGTAGATGACGTGGGCGATCGACACGGCGGCGCGGACGCGTGCCTCGGCGGCATCGATCGCGGCAGCGACCTCCGCCGCGGACGTCGCACCCGGCACCTCGATCTTCGCGCCGACCAGCAGCTCCTCGGGTCCGAGGTGCTCGGTGCGCAGGTGGATGACCGCGGTCACGCCGGGTCCGATCAACGCCGAGCGGATCGCCGCGACGTCGGCCGGCGAGGCGGACTCACCCAGCAGCAACGATCGGGTCTCGATCGCGAGGACGGCGGCGATCACCACGAGCAGCAGGCCGATCGCGGCCGTTCCGGCGGCATCCCAGCGACCATCTCCGGTCACCAGGGTGAGGACGATGCCGACGAGCGCAAAAAGCAGGCCGAGTTGCGCGCCGACGTCCTCGAGCAGGACGACCGGCAGCTCGGGTGCCTTGGCGGTGCGGATGAACGAGACCCAGCCCTGCGGCCCGCGGATCCGGTTCGACGCGAGCACCGCGGTGCGCAAGGAGTAGCCCTCGAGCGTGATCGCCACACCCAGCACGGCCAGCGGGACCCAGCGCCAGCTCTCGATGGGATGCGGGGCCTGCCACTTGCTCCACGCCTCGAACAGGGCGAACAGGCCGCCGACCGCGAACAGCACGACGGCGACGATGAAGGCGTAGAAGTACCTGGCCCGGCCATATCCGAACGGGTGCTCGTCCGTGGCGGCCTGCTTGGCCCGGCGCCCGCCGAGCAGAAGGAGCAGCTGGTTGCCGGAGTCCGCGACGGAGTGCACCGACTCCGCGAGCATCGACGAGGACTGGGTGAGAGCGAACGCCACGAGCTTTGTTGCGGCGATGCCCAGGTTCGCACTGAGCGCTGCGATCACCGCGCGGTTGCCACCCTCGGCGGACATCAGCCCGCCACCAGGCGCGCCTCATCCACCAGCAGCACCGGGATGCCGTCCCGGACCGGGTATGCGCGCCGGCACCCCGCGTGGCAGAGCAGCTCGCTCGACCCGTCAGGCCCGGTCACATCGGTCAGCTCGCCGTGGCAGGCGGGACAGCGAAGGATCTCGCGCAGCCACGGCTCGACCGGCGCGCCGCCCCGAGGTTCGGTCACACCGGGCCCCCGGCCGCGTCGGCGGACCGGACCAGCGCGAGCACCTGGTCCCGGATGCGCTCCATGACGTCCTGGTCGGCGGCCTCGACGTTCAGCCGGAGCAGCGGTTCGGTGTTGGACGCGCGGAGGTTGAACCACCACCGTGGCTGCGCGTCCCAGTGCGAGATGGTCACGCCGTCGAGCTCGTCCTTCGTGACCGGGCCAGCAACGGCGTCGTCGACGAAGGCTCGGACCACGCGCCCGCGAGCGGCCGCGACGTCGTCGACCCGGGAGTTGATCTCCCCGCTCGCGGAGTACGGCGAGTACGCCTCTGCCAGGCGGGACAGCGAAGCGTCGGTCGATCCGAGCGCGGAGAGGACGTGCATCGCCGCGAGCATGCCGGTGTCCGCGAAGAAGAAGTCACGGAAGTAGTAGTGCGCGCTGTGCTCGCCACCGAAGACCGCGTCGTTCTCGGCCATCTGCGCCTTGATGAACGAGTGGCCGACGCGGGTCCGCACGGTGCGACCGCCGGCAGCCTTGATGAGGTCCGGGACCACTTGCGAGACGATCAAGTTGTGGATGACCGTGGGCACCCGACCGGCGGCAAGCTCCCGCTCCACCTCGCGCAGCCCCACCAGCGCGGTGATCGCTGACGGGCTCACCGGGTCGCCGTTCTCGGCGATGACGAAGCAACGGTCGGCGTCCCCGTCGAACGCGATCCCGATGTCCGCACCGTGCGCGACCACGGCGGCCTGCAGGTCGACGAGGTTCTTCGGCTCGAGCGGGTTCGCCTCGTGGTTGGGGAACGTGCCGTCCAGCTCGAAGTAGAGCGGCAGGATCTCGAGCGGAAGCCTCGGCAGGCCCGCGCCGTCCTCGAGCACCGCAGGCACCGTGTACCCACCCATGCCGTTGCCGGCGTCCACGACGACTCGGAGCTGCCTGATCCCGGAGAGATCGACGAGGCCGCGCAAGAACTCCGCGTACGCCCGCAGCATCTCGCGCTCGGAGACGGTGCCGAGCACGGCAGCCACCGGGATCTCGCCGTCGAGGTACGTTGCCGTGAGGTCTCGGACCTCGGCGAGGCCCGAGATCTCGCTGACCGGTCGCGCACCGGCCCGGCACATCTTGATGCCGTTGTACTTCGCGGGATTGTGGGACGCCGTGAACATCGCACCCGGCAGGTCCAACGCGCCGGACGCGTGGTAGAGACCATCCGTCGAGCACAGACCGATCAGGATCGCGTCCACGCCGCGCACGGCCAGACCGTCCGCGAAGGCGGCGACCAGCCCGGGCCCGGACGCCCGCATGTCGTGGCCGATGACGACGGTCGGGCGACCCTTGGCGGTGTCATGCTCGGGAAGGATGACGATGTCGGCCAAGGCGGCGGCGATCGCTCGCGCGACCTCGGGATTGAACTCGTCCGGCACGATGCCACGGACGTCGTAGGCCTTGATGAGGCTGGTCAGATCACGGGGTGTGGTTGCGTCGATCACGCTCGCCACCCTACTGACTGCGGCGGCCGGCGTCGTCCACTACCGCTTGGCGGAACGCTCCAGCACGTTGTCGATGCTGAGCTCGTCGATACCCGCGAACCACGCCCGCCGTTCACAGTCGTGGCACGAGATGAAGACGACCGGGGTCGAATCGGTGAGCACCATCTCAACCCGGGTGAGGTCGCCACCGCCGCAGTCGGGGCAGCTCTGAGGAGTCTCGGCGTCAGGAAGGCCGAGGGTCGCGATGGACCCGAGCGGCTCGGGCGGCGGCGTGGGCCGACGACGGCGCACCGCGCCTCGCTTGGCGGCGCCCCTCGGGCTCCCACCACTTCCATCGGCGCTTCCGCGCTGGTGCGGAATCTGCTTGTCCGACATCACAACCCCCGTGAAGAACGATCCGAGCGCCTCAGTCGAGATCGCCGCGAATGACGCGCAGGTGGCCGCGACGTCCGGCCTCGGCCACCTGTTGGTACACCGGGGCGGCCTGCCGGGGCCGTCCGGCCTCGCGTACGGCGTCAGCCAACGCGAGGAGATCGTCCGGGCTCGGGCCCTCGTCGACGAACTCAGGAGCCAGCCGGACCACCTCCCACCCGCGTGGTGCGGTGAGCCGCCCGGCGTGGGCGACACAGAGGTCGTACGAATGCGGCTCGGCGAGTGTCGCCAGCGGGCCAAGCACCGCCGTCGAGTCCGCATACACGTACGTCAGCGTTGCCACAGCGGCGCTCTGGCACGCGGGACGCGAGCATTCACGGACCGATCTCACAAGACCTGACGCTACCGTGCGGGCCCGTTCGGGCGCCTTCCGGCGCGCGAAAGATCACCCGCTGTCCGGCTCGCCTCCACCCGCCGGACTAAAGTGCCTGGCATGTCCTCGATGGTGCCCGCCGGATCTCGGCGACGACGGGATCGGCGCGGCCGCGGCCTGCGTGGCCCGGTCATCCCCTCCACCGTTCCGGCCTACCGGACCCGCGCCGAGCGCTTCGACGAGATGGTGCTGGCCGCGGTCGAGCAGCTCGAGAAGCGGTGGGCCAAGCAGCTCGAGGGCACGGAGTTCGCGGTCGAGGAGGTGCCGCCGTCCGGTCCGGCACCGTGGGAGCGAGGGGTACCCCTCGGACGGTACTTCCCCGCCGACGTCGGCCTGCCGGCCCGCGTCGTCGTGTACCGGCGCCCGGTCGAGTCCCGGGCCGAAGACGTGGCTGACCTGGCCGACCTGGTGCGGGACATCGTGGTCGAGCAGGTCGCGCACCTGCTCGAGCGCGACCCGGACGAGGTCGACCCGGACTACCGCGGCGGCGCCTAGCCGGACCGGGCGCTCAACCGCTCGCCGGACGGAGTCCCGTCGTGGGGTCGTCGCGCACCGTGACGTCGCCGGTGAGCTGGACCGGCAACGCCGACGCGAGGATGGAGATCGCCGTGCCGCCGTCGGGCAGCACCGAGGTCAGCAGCGCGGCCAGCACCAGCGACGAACCGGGATCAGGGACGAGCTCGACGGCGGCAAGACCGCCCGCCGGAGCGAGGTCTGCGGCGCGCAGGGCGATGGTCGACCCGACGGGAACGCTCACCGGCAACGTTCGTAACGTGCCGCCGTGGGAACCGACCAGGCGGAGCACTCCCGTCGCGGGTCCGACGTCCGCGCTCGACGGCGAGGCCGTCGACCCGATCACGATGGCTGTATCGGGACCAGGCGGCAATGCGATCAGTCCACCGGCCGACGCGGCACTCGCCGACGCCCAGGCGCGGTCGATCGGCCCAGCCGGATCGGCGCCGGACCGGACGACCATCGCACTGGCCACGACGGGGGCGGTGGAGTCGACGATGACGGTGTACGCGCCATCGGGCAGATCGTCGAGCGTCACATCCGTCACGACGCCCGCCGCGAGCTCCACCGGGTTCACTCCAGGCAGGTCGATCGCACCGTCCGGACCGAGGAAAGTGAGCGACGCTCGGGCATCGGCGACGCCCGGCGCCAGCAGCCGCACCACGTTCGGCACCTCAGGCACGCGCGGCGCGGCGAGTGCCACGCCCGCGATGCTCTGGAGCGTGGCCGGCGCGGAGCCAGGGACGACAAGGTCGATCCCCGAGGCCTGGTAGCCACGAAGAGCGCCGTCCTGGAGGTACGCGGCAATCGAACCCCCGGTCGAGCGGAGGTGGACGGCGATCGCGTGCTGCTCCGCCGCGAGGCCTTCGAGCAGAACCGCGCGCTCCGTCCCTGGTGGAACCAGGAAGTCACGCGGGCCGGCGATGGCCAGGGAGCCGTTCGCGCCCCACATCTCGATCGTGACGGTTGCGGGCGTCGCACCGGCGTTCTGCATGACGAGGCGCGCACTGCTGCCGAGCTCCGTGCTGCCCCCGACGAGCCAGAGATCCGTTCCCGGGTGGGCGCACGACGCAGCGGCGAGCCCCCGCAGGTCACCGGCCGGCGTCGTGGTCGCAACCGCGGCACCGAGGTCGGCCGGATCGCGGCCGGTCGGGGCGCCGGTCAGCACGAACGCACCGGCCAGCTTCGACTCGGCGATCACGGCGGACTCTGCGTCCGTGGGCGCGAGCTGCGTCCCGGCACCCTGGCCGACCGGGTGCCACTCCGCCACGCCGGCCACGCCGCCGGCCGAGGGCGAGAGCGTGACGCCACGAGCAACGCTCGACGAACCGGCAGGCGCCCGCGCGAACGCGGGGTCGTCGGTCAGGTCGGGTGACGCGTCCGACCCGGTCAAGAGGCGCACCGGCCCCGGGCAGACGACGCTCGTGATCGGCGCCGGCACGGTGAGGACACTCGGGTCGCGAGCCGTGAGCACCGGCGGCGGAAGCGCCTGAGCTGTTGCGACAGCAGCCGCCATCACGGCAGCGACACCGACGCCGGACACGAGCCGGACGAGCCCTCCGCGATTCACCACCGGCCTCCTCGGATGCGGCGGAACGGGAGCGCGAGCAGCAGAGTGACGAGCGCCACGAGAGCTTGGAGGGCCAGCCAGGGTCCGCGTGACGGCGGGGCGTAGTCGATCGTCAGGGTGCCGCTCTGAGAACTGAGCTCGAAGGCTTGGCGCCACCCGATCGCCACCGCCCGCAACGGTCGCCCGTCCAGTCGCGCCCGCCAGTCCGCGTCGGCACGCTCGGCGAGAACGACGATGCGACCGGCGGCGCCCGCCTGGACGTGCGCCTCGACGGTGAGGGGTCCGGACGCGACCGCCGCGAGCGGCAGGCCGGCCGGATTCGCAGTGGTCGACTCGCCGTCCATGATGCGCACCCGGCTCGCGACCACCTCGTTCGGCTGACCGACCCGGTAGGGCGCGACCCGCCACAGCACCCCGTGGTCTCCCTCGGCGATCCGTTCGAGGCCGGGTGTCGCGTCGAGCCCCGCCACGATTCGGCTTGATGCATCCGAGGCGGACCCGCCGACGGGCGGCGGAACGATGACGACGCCGATCCCGAACTGGCCGAGGCCTTCCGGCACATCTGTGCTCGTCCCCGCCGAGAGCTCGGCGACCGACTGCGCGAGGCGCCTGGCCGCGTCATCCGGCGCACTCTGGGCTCCTGATCGCGGCGTACCGGTCAGGTCACGCGCCGCGACGACCGTCGAGCTCGCGATCAGCTCAGGCCCCGCGCCGCGGTACACCCGATAGCTCACGGTTCCGTCCGCCGCCACGTCGAGCTCGAGGACGCGCTGGCGATTCGCCGAGACCTCACCGCGTCGGCCGACGAGCGGCACCACGGACGGGTCGACCGCCCGCACGGCGAGCCCACCGGGTGCGGCGGGGTCCGGGTCGTGCTGCTGCCAACCCCACACCCCGCCGACGGCGAGCGGCGCCAGCACCGCCAGGACCACGACGGCGCCACCGGCTGCTTGCCGCCAGCCGAAGCTGTGACTCGCGACCCGGCTCTGCACGCCGTCGACTCCCAGGACCGCAGCGACGAGCAAGCCGCCGGTCATCAGCGAGAG
>Ga0209745_1001826_pt1 | contig 12431 bp, 12 predicted proteins | sample BarGraNGADG00312_FD_184495 | JGI IMG/M metagenome (GOLD analysis project Ga0209745, IMG submission 184495) | Arctic peat soil microbial communities from Barrow, Alaska - Barrow Graham LP Ref core NGADG0004-312 (SPAdes) (version 2) | ecosystem: Environmental > Terrestrial > Soil > Wetlands > Peat... | reverse complement strand
ACACGACATGTGGGTCGCCGAGGGCCTGACCCACCGCTATCCCACCAAGGTGTTGGCCGAGCTGTTGTCGACCTGCCCGCAGTACTGCGGCCACTGCACCCGAATGGACCTCGTCGGCAATTCGACGCCGGTCATCCCCAAGCTCAAGTTCGACCTCAAGCCGGTCGACCGCTACGACGCGATGATGACCTACCTGCGCGCCAACCCCTCGGTGCGCGACGTGGTCGTGTCCGGTGGCGACGTGGCCAACATGCCGTGGAAGAACCTCGAGTCCTTCCTCGACCGGCTGCTCGAGATCGACAACATCCGCGACATTCGCCTGGCCACCAAGGCACTGATGGGTCTGCCGCAGCACTGGTTGGCCGAGGACGTTGTCGAGGGCGTTGGCCGGGTTGCGACCAAGGCCCGCGAGCGCGGCGTCTCACTGGCGATCCACACCCACGTCAACAGCGCCCAGTCGGTGACGCCCGCTGTGGCGGCTGCCTCCAAGGCGATGCTGGACGCAGGCGTCCGCGACGTCCGCAACCAGGGCGTCCTGATGCGTGGCATCAACGACTCGGTCAAGTCGCTGCTCGACCTGTGTTTCGCCCTGCAGGACGAGGCATCGATCACGCCGTACTACTTCTACATGTGCGACATGATCCCGTTCGCCGAGCACTGGCGGCTCTCACTGGCCGAGGCGCAGCGACTGCAGCACGACATCATGGGCTACCTGCCCGGGTTCGCGACGCCGCGCATCCTCTGCGACGTGCCGTTCGTGGGCAAGCGCTGGGTCCACCAGGTCGACTCCTACGACACCGAACGCGGGATGTCCTTCTGGCGCAAGAACTACCGCACCTCGATCGAGGGCGAGGACACCCATGCCCTGTCTCGCGAGTTCGCCTACTACGACCCGATCTACACCCTTCCCGAGACAGGTCAGAACTGGTGGCGTCAACATGGTGAGCTCGACACGGCACACGCCGCCGCCGAGGCCAAGGCCGCCGCCAGCCGCCAAGCCTCCGTCGCCCAGCTCGTCTGAGCAGCGCAACCGTGCTCACTTCAGGCCGCTCCGGAGCCCGATTTTGGGGCCAGGAAGCGGCCTGAACTGAGCAAACCGGCCCGAACCGAGCAAGTCAGCCGCGCGGCACACCTGTGCGCTCAGCGGGTGTTGCGCGGCGGCTCACCTGGCACGCTGCTGCCGTCGTCGTCGTTGCCGTCGTCCTTGGCGAAGAGCAGGTCCGAGATCTGCAGGTGAACCTGCTCCACGTTCGGGATGTCCGGCAGGACCAGGCCGGCCTTCTCCGAGGCGTCGGAGATGATCAGGGTGCCGCAGCCAAGGAGCCGGTCGAGCAGGCCCTTCTCATAGGCCACGTCGTTGATTCGAAACAGGGGGATGTCACGGCCGGTGCGGGTGACGATGCCGCTACGCGTGATCAGCCGCCGGTTGGTGACGGTGTAGGTCGCCGTCATCCAGCGCAGGAAGGGGATGAACACCCAGACAAACACCACCGGGACGGCCACCACTGCGGCGACGAGACCCAGCTTGGAGCTGTCGGGCTGCAGCATTGCGGTGGTGATGACGCCGGCCACCACCAGGATGAGAAGTACGACGGGCCCGATGAGCGCCTTGGGGTGCGTTCGGACGCTCACGACGACGTGCTCACCATCGGACAAGAGCTTCTTCGAAATCGCCATGAGCGCATCGTGCCAGACGCGTCGGCTGTCGCGCAGGTACCGTGACCTCATGCCGATTCCCCACGGAATGCGCAAGGCCAACAAGGTCGCGCTGAACAAGGTCACCCGGCGGCTGGCCCCATGGCTGCCGGGGCTGGGCGTCGTGGTCCATCGCGGACGCACGACCGGCAAACAGTTCCGGACGCCGGTCAATGTCTTCCCGCGTCCGGGCGACCGCTACGTCCTGGCGCTGACCTACGGTTCGGACACCGACTGGGTGAAGAACGTCGTCGCGGCCGGTGGATGCGAGCTGCTCACCCGCGGCACCCACATCGAGCTCACTGCGCCGCGGCTGTTCCACGACGAGACCCGGCGCGAGATCCGGGTGGTCGAACGCTCGATTCTCGGCCTACTGCACGTGTACGACTTCCTGGAGCTTCATGTCGTGCCGGACGCCTGATCCGCTCGTGGGCCTGCGCTACAGTCCTCTCGTGATTCACGCCGTGAGCATCCGGTCGTGGCCCGCCTGACCGGCGGTCCATCCTGTTTGCGCACGCAACCCCAGGCCGCCTCGTCGAGGCGGCCTCTTCGTTGCATGTCGCAGTGTTGTCAGGCCAACGGCTTCGGCGGGGCCTTCATCGAAAGGCACTCCCATGACCGCCGTCTCCGGCATCACTCCCTCGGGCCATCTGACCCTCGGCAACTACCTCGGTGCGCTGCGCCGCTTCGCGGAAGGGACCGATGAGCCCGGGTTCTACTTCGTAGCGGACCTGCACGCCATGACGACCCGGCACGACCCGAGGCGGCTCTCAACCCTGACCCGCGAGACCGCGCTGTTGCTGCTCGCATCGGGTGTCGCGGCCGAGTCGGTCTTCATCCAGTCGGCCGTCCCCGCACACGCGCGCCTGGCCTATCTGCTGGAGTGCACGGCCTACGTCGGCGAGCTCTCCCGGATGGTGCAGTACAAGGAGAAGGGACGCGACAAGCCGATGACCCGGGCTTCGCTGTTCACCTACCCATGTCTGATGGCCGCCGACATCCTGCTCTACGGCGCCCATCGGGTCCCCGTCGGCGGTGACCAGGACCAACATGTGGAACTGGCCCGTGACCTGGCGATTCGGTTCAACCGCACGTACGGCCAGACGTTTGTCGTGCCCGAGCTCCAGCGTGCGACGACCGCGGGGCGAGTGCGAGATCTGCTGACCCCGACGGCCAAGATGAGCAAGTCCGACCCCGACGCAGCCCCTGGGGTGCTGCGCATGCTCGATCGCCCGGATGTATTGCGCCGCAAGGTGATGCGGGCCGTCACGGACTCGGGCGCCGAGGTGCGTCTCGATGAGGGGGCCAAGCCCGGCGTCACGAACCTGCTGCAGATTCTCGGCGCGTGCACCGACACCCTGCCCGCCGATGTGGCCGCGAGCTACACGACATACGGGCACCTCAAGAAGGACACCGCGGACGCTGTCGTGGCTCTCCTCGAGCCCGTGCAGCACCGGTATGCCGCGCTGGTGGCGGACCCGGACGGCGTCGCCGAGCTGCTCGAAGCCGGTCGCGATAGGGCTGCCGCGTTCGCTGCGCCCCGGCTGGACAGGGCCATGCGCGCCATCGGCCTCATATCGTGAGGTCAGTCCGAGGGGTGAGGACGCTCCTCCCAGGGAGTCGAGAGCACCACGGTCGTGCGCGTCGAGACGTGGGCCGAAGATCGCACCCTGGCGAGCAGGTCCTCGAGGTCACCGGGTGTGGACACCCTGACCTTGAGGATGTAGCTCTCCTCCCCCGCGACCGAGTGGCAGGCCTCGATGTCCGCGATGTCGCGAAGGTGGTCCGGCACGTCGTCCGGAGCTGCCGGATCCAGCGGCGTCACCGAGATGAAGGCGATGAGCGGCATCCCCAGCGCGCTTCGGTCGATCACCGCGCGGTAACCCTGGATCACCCCGCGTTCCTCGAGCCGGCGCACCCGTTGGTGAACCGCCGATGTCGACAACCCCGTGACCTTGCCGAGATCGGTGAAGCTCATGCGACCCTCCTGCGACAGCAGCCCGACGATGCGGCGATCCAGATCCTCCATGGCGCAAGGCTACTGACGTTCACGCGCCACCGGCCAGCGGTGGGCCCCAATGGCACGATGGCGCCATGACCCAACGCCTGATGCTCCTGGACTCGGCCTCCTTGTACTTCCGTGCCTTCTACGGAGTCCCGGACCAGCGACAAAGCCCCGACGAGACGCCCACGAACGCGGTGCGGGGTTTCCTGGACATGATCGCGTCCTTGGTCGTCACGCATCGCCCGACCCATCTGGTGGCCTGCTGGGACAACGACTGGCGACCCGCGTTTCGGGTCAACGCCATCCCGACGTACAAGACCCACCGTCTCACCGAAGGCAGTGCGGTCCAGGAGGAGAGCCCAGAGGACCTCACGCCGCAAGTGCCGTTGATCGTGGATGCGTTGCAGGCGTTGGGGATTGCCCGCATCGGCAGTGATGGCTACGAGGCTGACGACGTCATCGGCACTTTGACCCATCGCGCTCGTGGCCGGCAGCTGGTCGATGTCGTCACCGGCGACCGCGACCTCTTCCAGCTCGTGGACGACGACGCGGGCGTCACGGTCCTCTACACCGCTCGCGGTGGTGTGCGTGATCCCGACATCGTCACCCAGGAGTTCCTGCGGGCCAAGTACTCCGTCCCCACCGGTCAGGCCTACGCCGACATGGCGACACTGCGTGGTGACGCCAGCGACGGGTTGCCCGGAGTCGCAGGAATAGGTGAGAAGACGGCGGCCACGCTGATCAACCGGTATGGAGATCTGGCCGGTCTGCGTCGCGCCCTCGTCGAGGGTGACCCGCAGATCAAGGGCGCGCAGCGCACTCGGTTGGAAGCCGCTTCGGCCTATCTGGATGTCGCGCCTACGGTTGTCCAGGTCGCCTTGGACGCCCCGCTCCCGGACTTTGACGCCTCACTCCCCAGCCAGGTTGGCAACCTCACCCTGCTCTCGTCGTTGGCCTCGGGCTACGGCCTGACCTCGTCGATCAACCGGGTGCTGAGCGCGCTCGGTCTCGGCGAGAACGACTGACAGCACAGCAGATCCGCCGATGAGTCCGTGTGCCTTGTCAGCGTCTGGCACCCCACTGAACCGTGGGCCTGGTCAGTCCAGGCGGTCGGCCGCGACGACGCCTCGCATCACGGCGTCCATGGCGCGTCTGGCGGTCACCGACAGGCTGCGGTCCGGAGCCGCGTCACCGATCTGACCGAGCAGGTCGATGACCTGCTTGCAGCGGCGGACGAAGTCGCCCGCTGCGATCTCGCTGTCGCGAAGGACCACCTCGAGGCGCTGACCGCCGGCCCATCGGTGCATCATCCAGGCCATGCCGGCGTCAGGAGCGCCGGTCGTCGGAAGAGTGTGCGCACGCTCGCTCTCCTCGAGCTGGCTCCACAGCCGGACCATCGCGTCGTACGCCTCGCGGACGTCGTCGTTGGGCATCCGCGGCGAGACCTCACCCTCGTTGCCTCGAGGCTCGTGAACCAGCGTGGAGACGATCGCCGCCAGGCTCGGCGGGTCGAGGCGCTTCCAGATCCCATGGCGCAGGCACTCCGCTGCCAACAGGTCTTTCTCGGTGTAGAGCCGCTTGAGATTGTCGCCCTGCGGCGTCACTGCGGCGCCTCCTTCGGTGAGGTATCCCAGCTCCACCAGGAGCTCGCAGATGCGCTCGAACGTGCGCGCCACAGAGCTGGTCCTGCCCTCGACCGTGCGTGCGACCCCGTCGGTCTCACGGCGCAGCCGCCACCAGCGTTCGGCCCAACGGGCGTGGCTCTCGCGCTCCGGGCACCCATGGCACGGGTGCGCCCGCATCTGCCGACGCAGCTCCGTGACCCGCCCTTCTTGCCGAGAGTCGCCCGAGTGGGTATGCCGTGCCGGTGGCGGGTCGTGGGGCACCTTGATGCGCACCGTTGCCGCAAGATCCTTACGGGACTTGGCATTACGCGCGTTGAAGTGCTTCGGGACGCTGAGGCTCATGAGCGGTTCGACCGGCGTGGGCACGTCCATGAGCGTGAGCCGCCGCACCTGTGCATCCGAGGTCAACACCGTCGGCGAGGCACCCTCCTTCTTGCCGCCCCCATTGCCCTGTATGACGATCGCGTAGCCCGAGCGTCGACCACCCGGGATCTTGATGACGTCTCCGGGGCGAAGCTTCTCCAGACTGATCGCTGCCTCGGCCCGTCGACTGGTCGACCGGGCTTTGGCGGCTTCCTTCTCGATGTCGCGAATCTCGTTGCGCAGCGCGGCATACGAGGTGAAATTCCCTAGATGGCAAGTCATCGACTCGGCGTAGCCGGCCAGCGCCTCCTCGTTGCGCTTGATGGTCACTGCCATGCCGACGACGGCGCGGTCAGCCTGGAACTGCGCGAAGGACGTCTCCAGGATGTCGCGGGCGGCCTCGCGTCCCACCTGGCCGACCAGGTTGACCGCCATGTTGTATGTCGGCCGGAAGCTGGAGCGCAGCGGATAGGTTCGCGTCGATGCCAGACCGCCCACCGCAAGGGGGTCAAGACCCCGGTTGTACAGCACGACCGCGTGCCCTTCGATGTCGATACCGCGCCGCCCTGCGCGCCCCGTGAGCTGGGTGTACTCGGCCGGAGTGATATCAGCGTGCGTCTCGCCGTTGAACTTCACCAGCCTCTCCAGGACAACGGACCGTGCCGGCATGTTGATCCCCAGCGCCAACGTCTCGGTGGCGAACACGGCACGGATGCGGCCTGCGGTGAAGAGCTCCTCCACGATCTCCCGGAAAGTCGGCAGCATTCCGGCGTGGTGGGCCGCGAAACCACGGGTGAGGCCTTCGACGAACTCCCAGTAGCCGAGCACACCGAGGTCCTCGTCGGCCAGGCCCTGGATGCGCTCCTCGACCGTGCGACGGATCCGGTCACCCTCCGCCTGCGGTATCAGCCGTATGCCGTTGGCCAGCAGCTGGCTCACTGCGGACGTGCAGCCAATACGACTGAAGATGAACGTGATTGCCGGCAACAGGCCGTCGCGGTCGAGGCGCTCAATGACCTCTGAACGACTCGGCCCTCCTCCGAACCGGCCACCCTGCCTCACGGGCCCAGCCCCACGATGACGATCCAGGCCGGCGCCACCCGGACCGCCGCCAGGAGTGCGGCGACCGCGATCACGCCCCCCGTCTGCGCTGCCACTCCGACCGCGTCGGTCGGCGTCACTGCCTCGGGCCCGTCCGAAGCCGTCATGGCGATCGGCCCGGTCGCCATCACGGATCCGCTGCAGCAGCTCGGGATTGACCCGGGTCGGATCGGCAACCGCTGCGCCGGCTGAGATCTCCTCTGCGAAAAGGTCGTACAAGCCCTGCCCGACCATCATGTGCTGCCACAACGGCACCGGGCGGTGTTCCTCGACGATCACCTCGGTGTTGCCCCGAACCTCGCCGAGCCAGGCCCCGAACTCCTCAGCGTTGCTCACTGTCGCCGAAAGCGAGATCACCTGCACGTCCTGGGGCAGGTGGATGATCACTTCCTCCCAGACCGCCCCGCGGAAGCGATCGGCGAGGTAGTGCACCTCGTCCATGACCACGAAGCCGAGCCCACGCAAGGTGCCGGACCCGGCATACATCATGTTTCGCAGCACTTCAGTGGTCATCACCACCACCGGGGCTTCCCCGTTGATCGAGGCGTCGCCGGTCAACAGACCGACCTGCTGGGCGCCGTGGCGGCGGACGAGGTCGGCATACTTCTGGTTCGACAGCGCCTTGATCGGCGTGGTGTAGAAGGCCTTTCGCCCTGAGGCCAGCGCCAGGAACACCGCGAACTCCCCCACGATGGTCTTGCCGGCACCGGTGGGTGCGGCCACCAGCACCCCCTGCCCGGAGCCAACGGCCTGGCAGGCCCGCACCTGGAAGTCGTCGAGCGGGAAGTCGAAACCCTTGGCAAACGCGGCGATCTGGGACTGCGCTTTGATCTGGGACCGTGCGGCGCCCGCTGAGGTGGCCATGGCGCTCAGGTTACGTCAGGGTCCTGCGACGAGGACATTCAGCGCACCGGGCACGTTCTGGCAGGTCAGGGGAAGGGGCACAAAGCGTTCGCCGTCGGCATAGCTGACGATGCCGGAGGCTTCGAGCCGGACCTCCTTGCCGCGCAGGATCTGCACGGCAGGGTGCCCGACGTGCTTGCCACTGAACACCTTGGGGAAGACCTTGAGGAACTCGAACGTCGAGATCTTGTGCACGATGAGGACGTCGAACATGCCGTCGTCGAAGCTCGCATCCGGGCACACCAACATGCCGCCGCCGTATGACGGACCGTTGCCGACCGCGACCAGCATCGCCTGGGTGCTGTGGCGGACCCCGTCGACCTCGATGACATAGGGAATCGGCTTGAATACAGGCAGTTCCCGGGCGATGGCCAGGTTGTAGCGCATCCGGCCTTTTGGCCACCCCCAGGTGTTGGCGCGTTCGTTGACCACGGAGTCGAACCCCGCGCCCAGGACGCCGACGAACCAGTGCGAGACGCCGTGGTCGTCGGTGTGTCGACCGGCGTCGATGGTGCGAACCGTGCCGCTGGCGATGACCCCGGCGGCAGCTTTCGCGTTGCGGAGGGGCAGATGCAGGGCACGTGCGATGTCGTTCCCGGTCCCCGCCGCGACGATGGCCAGAACTGTCTCGGTGCCGGCGCAGAGGTTGACCCCGAGGTTGACCGTGCCGTCGCCGCCGGTGACTGCCAGCACGTCCAGACCCGAGGCGATACCGGCTATCGCGCGGACGCGCGCGGAGGGCCCTGACCGATCGGAGAGGTCGACCACCTCATGGCCGTCGGCGGCCAGCCGGGCCGCCACCTCGGCGCCGATCGCCGCGCCCCGACCCTTGTCCGACGTGGGGTTGATGATCAACCCGATGCGCTTGGTCACGGGCGAACGCTACAGGGGGCTGGCCTCGTCATCGGCGACCTTGGCCCATTCGGGCTCACGGCGAGCGCGCCGCCTGTCCAGAAGAGTCGAGACACCAACAGCGGCGAAGTAGAACCCGACCATCGGCAGGGCGAGAACGAGCATGGTCCAGGCGTCAGGAGTCGGCGTCATCATCGCCGCGAAGACGAAGATGAGGATGACGGCGATCCGCCAGCCCTTGATCATGATGCGTGCCGGCAGGACGTGCGCGACGTTGAGGCCGACGAGGAACACCGGCAGCAGGAACGCCAGACCGAAGGCCAGGATGAACCGCATCACGAAAGTGAGGTAGAGCGCCGCGTCCGGCAGGTTGGCCGCTCCTTGGGGGGTGAAACCGAGCAGCACCTCGATCGCCCTTGGCACCGCCTGGGTCGCAAAGAAACACCCGCCGAGAAACAGCGGCACGGCGGCCCCGATGAACGCCATGGTGGTGCGCTTCTCGCGCTTGGTCAGCCCAGGGACGATGAAACCCCACACCTGGTAGAGCCAGACCGGACTGGCCACGATGACGCCAACGAAGAGGGCCACCTGCAGCTGGACCGTGAACGGCTGAGTGATACCGCCGAAGTTGATGTTGACCAGGCCATGGCGCTCTGCTGCCATCTTGCGCAGCGGCGCCATGATCCGGTTGAACAGCGAGTCGTACTCGAGCCATCCGAGCACGCTGCCGACAGCGATGGCCACCGCCGCGATGACGAACCTCCGGCGAAGCTCGCGCAGGTGGTCACCCAGCGACATGCGTCCGTCCGGGTTGCGTTTACGGCGCAGCGTTGCCATGTGTCAGCGGATCCCTTGTTGACCGGCGGCTTGTCGCTGCTGGCGTGCGGCTCAGGCCGGCGGCTGGTTGTGTGTCTCGCGCTCGGTCGGGTCCTTGGCCGGGTTCCACGATGGATCCACCGTCGGGTCGACCGTCTCGCCCTTCACGGTGTCACTGCTAGCGGCGCTGGGCGTGGTCTTGCCGTCCTTCTTCATCTCCTCGACCTCGGACTTGAAGATGCGCATGGAGCGGCCCAGACCGCGCGCGGCATCCGGCAGTCGCTTCCATCCGAACAGGATCACGACCACGAGGATGAGGACGACGATGTGCCAGCCCTCGAACAGACCTTTGCCCATGAGGAGAAAACCTTCCGTGGTGGCTGCGCAGACACGCGCCGGGGGCGCGCCGAATCTCAGTCTACGTGTTTGGCCCACGCCGGGCGTGACGCCGCACGACGTTGTTGGCGCGCATGGTGACCGGCGGCTCTGGCACGGTCGCGCTCCTTGCGGGCCGAAGCCGGAGCCGCAAAGACGGCCAGCTGTTCGGGCGAGCCGATCCTCTCCCCGAGCAGCTCCACATGGCTGTGGACCTCATCGAGACGTCGCTGGGCGACCATGAGCTCGGAACCGAGCTCCTTGGTCTGGCCCCACAGCCCCCAGGCCCGCATGCCGAGGTAGACGCCTGCCACCACGAGCAGGCACACCCAGATCAACAGCCACCACATGACGCTCGACCCTACCCGCTCGGGCGGATCGACCTGGCCGACGCGGCGTACGCATCGAGGGCCGCGCGCGCGCCCTGCTGAACCTCGAGGGCAAGCTCTGCGGGCTCGAGCACCGTGGCTTGTGAACCCAGTCGCCACATCAGACGGCGCAACCAGGCGGTGTCGGCCGTCCGCAAGGTGATGACCGCTCCCCCGCCCTCCGCCGGCTCGACGCTCTCGGTGGGGTAGTAGTCACTGACCCATGCCGCCCCTGGCCCCAACGCGACCCGGACCAGCTGGTCGTCGGCGTGCGGCGTGAACACCCCCGAGTCCAGATCGCGTGGCTCGGCGGTGGCGGGCGGCGTGCCATCCTCATCCAGGATCGTGAGGGACTCGATCCGGTCCAGGCGGAACAGGCGGACGTCCTCGGCCCTGTGGCACCAGCCCTCGAGGTACCAGTGGGCGTCGAAGCTGATCACCCGCATGGGGTCGACGTCACGCTCCGTGGACTCATCACGGCCGGGGACCAGATATCGCAGGTGAACGCGCCGACGGGCCGTCAGTGCCTGTTGGGCCAGAGCCATTGCTTCCTTGCCCGTGCCCTCATCGATGACCACCTGGATGCGGGAGCTCCCGGCCGACGCCGACCCGGTGGCGGCCTCGAGCTTGGCCAGGGCACGAACGACGGCGTCTCGCTCGCCGATCCCTGGGACCGCCGCCAGGGCGCGCAGCCCCACGATCAGGGCAAGGGCCTCGTCGACGCCCAGGCGCAACGGCCTCTTGATCGTGTCGGCGTTGCCCAGATAGACCCGACCGCTCTCCCACTCGGCCTCGATCAGATCGCCGTGGTAGCCGCCAGGAGTGCCGCACAGGAACAACAGGGCCAGATCGGCCTCGACCTGCGCCGGCGTCACGGCGAACTCACGCGCCGCCTCCTCGATCTCGACACCCTGCCGGTTGAGCAGCCACGGCACCATCGTCAGCAGTCGCGACAGCCGACTGGTGGCCGACTCGGTGGCCGGCCTGGCCTGACCGACTCGCCCGGGTTGCCTCTTGGCGCTCATGCGCTCGCCGCTTCGCTGCCCGGCCCGGGGCCGAGTGCTCCTCTTAACCTGCGGATCACGGACTCCCTGAGCTCCGAAGGGCTATCGACCACGACATCGGGGCCGAAGCTGCTGATCTCGTCCGCAAAGGCCTCGGTGTCGGTGAAGTCGACGTCGATCTGGGACCAGGTGCCGTCGACGTCACCGACCGTGCGTGCCCTCCGGCGCAGGCTGTGCCCGGCCCCCACCCGCACTCGCAGGACCGCCGGTTGCGGGTCACGCTCGACGGCCATGGTGCTGATCATCGCCTTTGGCTGATGACCGACGGGCACGTCGTATGACGCGGGCTTGCCCTCGGTGGCGACCTCGCCCTCGATCCGGCCCAGCCGGAATACCCTCGGTGCATTCCTGTCGCGGTCGAAACCTGTGAGGTACCAGCGACCGTGCCACGAAGCGATCCCCCATGGCTGGACGTGACGGATCGCCACCCCTCCGGAACTTGCGGTCCGATACGTGAACGCCACCGGTATGCGTTCCAGCACGGCTTTCTTCACCGCTTCGAAGGCGGGCTCCGCAGTCCGGACGCGCGGCTCGATACCGATCAGCGATGCGTCGTCGCGTTCCACCCCGGCAGCCTCCAGCTTGCGCAGGGCCTGGGCCGCGGGTCCAGCCAGGCTGGCCTGTGCCCATGCCCTACTGGCCAGGCCGAGAACCGCCAGCTCGTCAGCGGCAAAGGAGATCTCCGGCAGGGCGTACTCGCGCCGGTCGATGCGATATCCGGGCTCGTCGTCGAAAAGCACGTCCCCCGGCTCGGTCACCAGCGGGATCCCGAGATCGCGCAGCTCGTCCTTGTCGCGCTCGAACATCCGGTCGAAGGCCTCGGCGGAAGCGGTCGTGCCGTACTGAGGCACCGCGTCGCGGATCTTGGCCTTGGACAGTGGCTGACGCGTGTAGAGCAGGCAGATCACCAGGTTGAGCAGACGCTCGGTCTTGTCGGACGCGTTGGGCTGGGACCTCATGAGGTGGACGCTACCGGACCATCGATCACCGCGTGAGGTGCTACCACCACTACTGTTCGTGGCGTGATCCACTGGCGCGAGGCAACCGTCGAACGGCTCCGGGAACAGTGGCCTGGAGCGGCGAAGTACGACGTAGCACTACGGGGCCCAGGCGGCGAGACGATCCAAGCGCTGGCCTACACGGACCTGGTCGGTGAGCCCCAGCCCGGCGATCGTGTGCTGCTCAATGTGAGTGCGCTGGAGCTCGCGCTGGGTACGGGCGGGATAGCCCTCATCGTGGCCATCCCCGACCGGTTCACCCGGGT
>Ga0209745_1001825_pt1 | contig 12434 bp, 6 predicted proteins | sample BarGraNGADG00312_FD_184495 | JGI IMG/M metagenome (GOLD analysis project Ga0209745, IMG submission 184495) | Arctic peat soil microbial communities from Barrow, Alaska - Barrow Graham LP Ref core NGADG0004-312 (SPAdes) (version 2) | ecosystem: Environmental > Terrestrial > Soil > Wetlands > Peat ... | reverse complement strand
GCTGACGCCGACCAAACAAAGTTGAATGCTGACGTTAAGGCAACCGCGGAGCTGGAAGCTCCGCAGCAGGCGCCGGCGGAGCCGGCGCAGCAGGCTGATGATAACGAAGCTGAGTTGAATGCTGACACAAAGGCTACAGAAGACTCATCAAACGATAAGTCACAAGAAAACACAAAGGATCAAGACACTAATTAGAAGAGGTGATTGAGTTGGCCGACAAACTTGGCCCGCAGGATGTGCTTGAGGCAGTAAAGCTGTGGACGGTACTCGAGATTTCCGAGTTCAACAAGCTGTTCGAGGAGGAGTTTGGAGTAACCGCTGCTGCTCCAGTAGCTGCTGCAGCCGGAGCGCTCGCAACCGCCGATGAGGGCGGTGCTGCCGAAGAGGAAAAGACCCAGTTCGATGTAATACTGGTGTCGGCCGGGGATAAGAAGATCCCGGTCATCAAGGAAGTAAGGGCGATAACCAACCTCGGCCTGAAAGAGGCCAAAGCGGTCGTCGAGGAGGCGCCAAAGCCGATTAAAGAAGGCGTCAATAAGGACGAGGCGGATAAATTCAAGAAACAGCTTGAGGAAGCTGGAGCGGTCGTCGAACTGAAGTAACAAGTCAAGGCTATTGGACCACCTGACTGCGCCCCTAGTGGATCAGGGCGCTGCAGGCGGTCGATGGTTAATGCCAGCTTCACCACCTCAAGGCCGTCAGTTTAAGCGTCCATGAAGCGGAGCCACCCGGCAGCGCGGCAGAGCTCGCTCTCCCTTACGCGGCCGGCAGGGCTTACCACAGGGGAACTTTGGGGCTCCGATATTCGTCTAAATTCGCAGATGATAGAAGATTTTCATTGCGGAGGGCGAAATAAAGACGGATAATTGATAATTGGCGAGGCGCGGGTAGGCCTAATGGTGTGAGGCCCCCGATATCGCCGGTTAAGGAAAAATTCTTGACTCCACTATCAGCAATTGATATTATGCAAGTTTGCGTAGTTTGAATTGAATCGTAGCGCGAGGGATTTGTTTGTAGGTCCTATTTAAGCCCATTTCTGTAGCTGCTAGGGGGGATCTTTTTGTCGGTTGCACTTCAAGGAAAACGTAAGCGGATCTCTTATGCAAGAATACCCGAGGTTTTGCCCGTTCCAGACCTGATTTCCATCCAAAAAGAGTCATTCGAGTGGTTCAAAAGCAACGGCCTCAAGGAGATTTTCCGAGACATTTCACCCATAGAGGACTTCACGGGTACCATGGCCGTCGAGTTTGGCGAGCATAGTTTCGGCGAGCCCAAATTCACCGTGGAGGAGTGTAAAGAGAAGGACATGAACTACGCGGCCCCGCTGTTCGTCGAGGTAAGCCTCATCAACCGCGAGACCGAGGAAATCAAGGAACAGTCCGTTTTCATGGGTGACTTCCCGCTGATGACCGACAAAGGTACGTTCATTTTCAACGGGACGGAGCGGGTTGTGGTGAGCCAGCTGGTTCGCTCGCCTGGAGTCTACTACGACCTCGAGATCGACAAGGACACCGACAAAGAGCTCTTCACAGGTAAGATCATACCGTCACGGGGCGCCTGGCTAGAGCTGGAAATAGACAAGAAAGATACCCTGGGTGTGAGAATCGACCGTAAAAGGCGGCAACCGGTGACGGTGCTCTTGCGCGCCCTGGGTTACGAGAACGATGAGAAACTTCTCCGGCTTTTTGGCTCGGCGCCGTCGATCGCGGCCACCCTCGAGCGCGATCACACCAGCAGCAGGGAAGAAGCCCTTATCGACATCTATCGGAAACTGCGCCCCGGTGAGCCTCCCACGGTTGAGAGCGCGAAGGGCCTTCTCGATAACCTGTTTTTCAACGAGCGGCGATACGATCTTGCGCGGGTTGGGCGATACAAACTTAACAAGAAACTGGGTCTTAAGGTTCCGCTGAGTGTGACGGTGCTCACCAAGGAAGACATCCTTGAGTCTGTCCGCTACATCGTGAACCTGCAGGAGGGCCAAGGCGGAAATATCGATGACATCGATCACTTCGGCAACCGCCGCATCCGCACCGTGGGTGAGCTTATCCAGAACCAGATCCGCATCGGCCTCTCCCGGATGGAGCGCGTAGTGCGGGAGAGAATGACCACACAGGACGTGGACTCGATCACCCCGCAGACTCTCATCAACATAAGGCCGGTGGTGGCTGCCATTAAGGAGTTCTTCGGCTCGAGCCAGCTGTCCCAATTCATGGACCAGACAAACCCGTTGGCCGGTCTTACCCACAAGCGCAGGCTTTCGGCACTGGGACCAGGTGGATTGTCCAGGGAGCGCGCGGGGTTCGAAGTGCGGGACGTCCACTCATCTCACTACGGCCGCATGTGTCCCATCGAGACCCCGGAGGGTCCCAACATCGGACTGATCGGCAACTTGTCGACGTATGCCAGTATCAACGAGTTCGGCTTTCTCTTGAGCCCATATCGAGAGGTAAACAAGGGTCTGGTAACCTCCAAAATCAAATACCTCACCGCGGACGAGGAGGACCAGTACATCATAGCCCAGGCTAACGCGCCCCTGACCAAGACTGGCAGATTCAGGAACGACCGCGTACTCTGTCGCGCCCCGAAGCTGGGTGAGGAGGTTTCCATGGTCGACGCCAAAGAGGTCGAGTACATGGACGTGTCCCCGCGACAGACGGTCAGCGTGGCGACGGCGCTGATACCGTTCCTGGAACATGACGACGCCAACCGAGCGCTGATGGGCTCCAACATGCAGAGGCAGGCGGTGCCGCTGGTGAAGCCGGAGGCGCCCCTGATCGCAACTGGTATGGAGTTCCGCGCCGCGAAGGATACCGGCGACGTCGTTTCGGCCAGGAACTCCGGTACGGTTACCAACGTTGACGCCCATGCAATCGAGATTAGGAAGAAGGACGGAAAGCGTGACATATACCGCCTGGAGAAGTTCGAGCGCTCGAACCAGGGCACCTGCATCAACCAGCGCCCGATTGTCTCGGAGGGCGAACATGTGGTCAAGAGCCAGGTCATCGCGGACGGTCCTTGCACGGACGAAGGGGAGCTTTCGCTGGGGCGCAACCTGCTGGTGGCGTTCATGCCCTGGGAGGGCTACAACTTCGAGGATGCAATCGTGGTCTCTGAGAAGTTGGTGAAAGAAGACATACTCACGTCGATTCACATCGAGGAGCACGAGGTCGAAGCGCGCAGCACAAAGCTGGGTGAAGAGGACATAACCGTGGACATACCCAACGTCCAGGAGGAAGTATTAAAGGATCTGGACGAGGAGGGCATAATCCGCATCGGCGCCAAGGTCAAGGCTGGAGACGTACTGGTTGGCAAGGTCACACCAAAGGGTGAGACCGAGCTTACCGCTGAGGAGAAGCTCCTGCGGGCGATATTTGGCGAAAAAGCCCGCGAGGTCCGAGATACCTCCCTTAAGGTTCCCCACGGAGAATCGGGCAAAGTCATTGACGTTAAGATGTTCTCGCGGAGCAAGGTGGATGTAACCCTCTATTCCTACGGTGAGAAGAAGGACCCCGTTACAAGAGCGGTTATGGCGGTGACCAACCTCGAGTATAGAGAAGCAAAGTCCATGGTCGAGGAGGCGCCCATAAATATCGCTGAGAAAGTCAGCAAGGAGCGGGCCAACGAGATCAGAAACGCCATCGAGAAAGCTGGCGGCGTGGTTCTCATTAAGGAGGATGAGCTGCCTCCCGGCGTCAACGAACTGGTTCGGGTAAACGTGGCCGAGAGGCGCAAGATCCGTGAGGGAGACAAGCTGGCCGGTCGTCACGGCAACAAAGGCGTCATCTCAAAGGTGCTTCCTGTCGAGGATATGCCGTTCATGGAGGACGGCACCCCGGTTGATATGGTATTGAACCCACTGGGGGTTCCCTCTCGAATGAATATCGGACAGGTACTTGAGACTCATCTCGGTTGGGCGGCACGAGAGGGCTTCGACGGCGAGGGCCCGGACTATGTGACAACGCCGGTCTTCGACGGCGCAACCGAGGAAGACATAATCAAGTCCCTTAAGAAGGCCGGCCTGCCCGCCACGGGAAAGACAAAGCTCTATGATGGCCGGACCGGGGCACCCTTCGAAAATGAAGTTACCGTTGGTTACATATACATGATGAAGCTCATACACCTGGTCGACGACAAGATCCATGCTCGCTCGACCGGTCCTTACTCCCTGGTTACCCAACAGCCCCTCGGGGGCAAAGCCCAGTTCGGCGGCCAGCGATTCGGCGAGATGGAGGTCTGGGCTTTGGAGGCCTACGGCGCGGCCTACGCGCTGCAGGAGCTGCTCACCGTCAAGAGCGATGATGTAGTAGGCAGAGTCAAAGTCTACGAGGCGATCGTGAAAGGCGAGAACATCCCCGAACCGGGAATACCGGAGTCCTTCAAGGTTCTGGTCAAGGAGATGCAGTCCCTGGGTCTGGACATCCAGGTGCTTAACGAGGAAGGCGAACCCATCGAGTTCCAGGAGACCGAGGAGGACGTGTTCCGTACGGCGGAGGAACTGGGCATTGACCTGCGGACCAATCAGCCCATAGCTGGTACAGAGGAAGACGAGGGCGCGGGAAGCCTTTACTAGTAAAGGAGTCGGTACTTGCTCGACGTTAATGAATTCAGCAGTATTAGAATAGGCCTGGCAACGGCCGACCAGATACGAAACTGGTCGAACGGCGAGGTGAAGAAGCCCGAGACCATTAACTACCGCACGCTCAAGCCGGAGAAGGAGGGGCTCTTCTGTGAGAAGATCTTCGGCCCCACCCGCGACTGGGAGTGCTCCTGCGGCAAGTACAAGAAAAGGGTCCGTTTCAAGGGCATGATATGCGAGCGCTGCGGTGTGGAGGTCACCCGCTCAAAAGTTCGCCGCGAGCGGATGGGACACATCGAGCTGGCGGCTGCGGTATCTCACATATGGTTCTTTAAAGGCGTGCCCTCCCGTATGGGCTACCTGCTCGACCTGCCGTCCAAGAGCCTGGAGCGCGTTCTCTACTTCGCGTCGTACATCGTGGTCGACGTGAAGAAGGACAAGCGCGACAAAGACATGCCGATATTGCAGGAGCGCTTCGACCAGGAAGTCGGCGAGTTGGAGGGTGAGCTTGCGGCACGCCATAAGGAACTGATCAGCGAGAACCTTCCAGTTATGACCGAGTGCCTGGAACTGTTCCTCAAGAGGACGGGCTTTCCCGAGCGGCTGAACGGCTTTCAAGCGCGTCTTACGGAGGTTACCGACCAGCTGCAGTCGATGGAAACCCTCGAGAGGAAAGAGTTTGAAAAGAAGATAAAGGAAATCACAACGGACCGCGACAAGCAGATCAAGGCCATCGAGAAGGAATCCAAGAAGAAGGCGGCCGGTGTACCAAAAACCAAGGAAGAGCGTATCGCTCTACTGACGGCGCGGTTCGGAACCCGCATCCGGGAAGAGAAAGACGCCTACTCCAAGATGATACAGAAGATGGCGGATTCTCCAGAGAAGGAGATGGAGAATCAGCGCGAGCGTATGGAAAAGGATAAGGAGAAGCTGACCGATGACCTCGAGGCGGCGCTGCAAAACGTGGATATGCGCCTGCGGGAGATCGAGGTGCCACTGGGCAAGGCCCCGGAGGAGACAGAAGAGGAACTCACCTTTAGCGAGCGCATAAGCGCCTTGAAGAAACGCAGGGACAGGATAAAAAGACTCGTCGCCGACAGGCGGACCGACGAGAAGGAAGAGCTGGATAAGAAGACTGAGGAACTCGAGGCAGAACGAGACAAGCTTATTCGGGCTATTGAAAAGGAGTCGAAGAAAAAAGCCGCTGAGTACCCAAAGACCAAAGAGGAGCGCATCGCCGACCTCACCAAACAGTATGTCTCAAAGGTTGCGAAAGAGGTCGCAGCTTTTGATAAGAAGGCAAAGAAGCTGCGCGACGGTTTGGTCAAGAAGATGGCCGATAACAAAGAACAGTTGAACGGCCAAGTGGAGTACCTGCGCGGCGTCTTCGACGACTTCAAGAACCTCGAGGCAAAACAGCTCATCGACGAAGATCAAAAGTTCCGCGACCTTCGTGAGCGTTACGCTGATTACTTCCGTGGTGGAATGGGCGCCGAGACGGTGCGAGAGCTCCTCTTGAACCTCGATCTCAAGGGCGAGGCGGAGGAGCTGCGCGAGACGATTCGCACATCGAAAGGTCAGAAACGCAACAAGGCCACCAAGAGGCTCAAGGTGGTGTCGGCGTTCCTCAAGACAGACAACCGTCCTGAGGCGATGATACTCGACGCCGTCCCGGTCATCCCGCCGGATCTCCGACCGATGGTGCAGCTCGATGGCGGCCGCTTCGCCACTTCCGACTTGAACGATCTTTACCGCCGGGTGATCAACAGAAACAACAGGTTAAAGAGGCTCCTTGACCTTGGAGCCCCCGAGATCATCGTCAGCAACGAGAAGCGCATGCTCCAAGAGGCCGTGGACGCGCTTTTCGACAACGGCCGCAGGGGTCGACCGGTCACGGGCCCGGGCAACCGCCCCCTCAAGTCACTATCCGACATGCTCAAAGGCAAGCAGGGCCGCTTCCGCCAGAACCTGCTGGGCAAGAGAGTTGACTACTCCGGGCGCTCGGTCATAGTGGTAGGCCCCGAGCTCAAGCTGCACCAGTGCGGCCTGCCCAAGCAAATGGCGCTGGAGCTATTCAAGCCGTTTGTGATGAAGCGCCTGGTCGATCTCGGTTTTGCCCACAACATTAAGGGCGCCAAGAGGATGATAGACCGAATGGTACCCATCGTTTGGGACGTTCTTGAGAAAGTCATTCAAGAGCATCCCGTTATGCTGAACCGCGCGCCCACCCTTCACCGCCTGGGGATACAGGCGTTTGAGCCGCTATTAGTGGAGGGCAAAGCGATCCGGATACACCCGCTGGTATGCACGGCGTTTAACGCCGACTTCGACGGAGATCAGATGGCGGTTCATCTGCCGCTCTCCTCAGAGGCACAGGCGGAGGCGCGTATACTCATGCTCTCGGCACACAATATTCTGTCGCCGGCCCATGGCAAACCGATAGTGAGCCCCACTCAGGATATGGTACTCGGCTGTTACTTCCTGAATGCGTTAAAAGAGGACGAGCCCGACAAGGGTAGGGTCTTCTCCAACCCCGATCAGGCGGTGCTCGCCTACGAGTTCGCCAAGTTGGACCTGCAGGCACCCATAAAGGTCCGTATGGATGGTGAGATAGTCGAGACCTCGGCGGGGCGCATCATATTCAACAGGGCGCTTCCCGATGATTTCCCCTTCCAGAACCGAACTGTTGGCAAGAAAGAGATCGGGGAGATAATCGAACAGATAGCGGACTCTTACGACTCAGCGGTGATAGCGAAGATCCTTGACCAGGTCAAGGAGATCGGCTTCCATTATGCCACCAGGGCGGGGGTTACCATTTCCATCGAGGACATCGAAGTCCCTCCCGAGAAGCCGAAGATCCTGGAGGACGCCGAGAAAAAGATCACCAAGATCGAGGAGGAGTACGGGGGCGGCTTCTTGACCGAGGCGGAGCGCCACAGCCGGGTTGTTGACGTCTGGCACGAGGCAACCGACATGGTTGCCACCAAGATGGAGGAGAATTTTGACAAGTTCAACCCCATCTACATGATGGCACGCTCCGGCGCTCGCGGCGACCTGAAGCAGATCAAGCAGCTTGCGGGGATGAAAGGACTAGTTGAAGACCCCAAGGGCGAGATCATCGCTTCTCCCATTACTTCGAATTTCAGGGAGGGCCTAACCGTGCTGGAATACTTCATCAGCACGCACGGCGCAAGGAAAGGTCTTGCCGATACAGCCCTGCGCACCGCTGACTCGGGCTATCTGACCCGCCGCCTGGTGGACGTAGCCCAGGACGTTATAGTGCGTGAGGAGGACTGCGGCGCCGATCGTGGCATACCCGTAAAGTTACTGGTAGATGGCGACATAAATCCAAGTGTACTAGGCCGCAAGTTGCTGGAGAAGGTAAAAGGAAAGAACAAGAAAGTGCTCCTTGAGGCAAGCCGGGACATCACCAAAGCCGAAGCCCGAGCGCTTGCCGACGCCGAAATCGAAGAGGTACGCGTAAGGTCCGTGCTGACCTGCCGCGCAAAGCAAGGAGTCTGTGCAGCGTGCTACGGCCGTAACCTCGCTACCGGGGGCAGGGTCCCAATGGGCGAGGCCGTTGGCATAATCGCAGCCCAATCGATCGGCGAGCCTGGCACACAGCTGACAATGAGGACGTTCCACTTCGGCGGTGTATACGCTGGCGCCGGCCGCGATATTACACACGGTCTACCGCGAGTGGTCGAGCTTTTTGAAGCCCGCAAGCCGAAGGGGCAAGCGTACCTGGCCTGGAGCCGCGGCAAAGTCGAAGTCAAGAGGGGAGAGAAGTATCACGAGATAGTACTCCACGGCGAGGAACTCGACGAAGAGGGCAAGACCCACTCTCGCGACTACGAGTACCAAATACCGGTGAGCCTGGAACTGCTGGTGAGTGACGGCGACGAAGTTGCCGCCGGTACTCAAATAACCGAAGGCTCGGCCGACCCCAAAGAACTCCTGGAGATAGTGAATCGCGAGTCGGTCCAGCTCTACCTGGTAAGCGAGGTGCAAAAGGTCTACAAAGACCAGGGCGTCGACATCCACGACAAACATATAGAGATTATCGTGCGGCAGATGCTCAAGCGGGTGACCGTTTCCGACCCCGGCGACTCGGAGTTCCTGCCCGGACAGTTGGTCGACTATATGGAGTTCGAGAAGGAGGTCCAGCGAGTGGTAGACGACGGCGGTGAGGCGCCTCGGTTCAAAGAGGTGTTGTTGGGGATAACCAAAGCGAGTCTGGCCACGGATTCATTCCTTTCCGCGGCTTCCTTCCAGGAGACAACAAGGGTGCTGACCGACGCTGCGCTATCCGGGAAGGTGGACAGGCTCGTTGGCCTGAAGGAGAACGTAATAATCGGTAAGCTCATCCCCACCGGCTCGGGCATGAAACAATACCGCCGCATTAACGTCAAGCCTATCGGTGAGGAGTGGGAGCCCCTTTATACAGGTGAGCAGCTGCCCGAACTCCAGCCGCCACTTGATGCTATGGATATTTTCAGGATGGGCGGTATGCGCCCGGAAGAGCGCGACCGCAGTGACACGAAGGACGACAATCTTACCGGGGGCGGGCCAAAGAAATCCAGGGCAAGCCGTGCACTAAAGGGCAAGGCGACCGGTAAAGACGTTGACAGCGATGACCACTGATGGTACATTCACCACTCGGCGCTAGTTGCGCCGTTTTTCGTGTTTACTTACACCGACCTCAAGGGCGGGGTATGTTATTCGGTTGAGTGATTGGGGCGTTTAGTGCCGACGATTAACCAGCTAGTTCGCAACGGAAGAAAGCGTAAGGTGAAAAAGACCTCGGCTCCCGCACTACAGGGGTGCCCGCAGAGGCGTGGAGTATGCACGCAGGTGAAGACCACGACGCCAAAGAAACCAAACTCCGCCCTCCGCAAGATATGCAGGGTGAGGCTGACCAATGGGATCGAGGTGACCGCCTACATACCTGGGATAGGGCACAACCTGCAGGAGCACTCGATTGTTCTAGTGCGTGGCGGTAGGGTCAAGGATCTTCCCGGTGTCAGGTACAAGGTGATCAGGAGCGCGCTTGACGCGGCCGGCGTTGAGGACCGGTCGCAGGGGCGCAGTAAATACGGAGCCAAGAAGGCCAAGTCATAAAGTGGGAGATTAAATGCCTCGCAGGGGACCTGCAGTCAAAAAGGCGACACAAGCCGACTCTGTATATAACAGCGTTGTGGTTCAGCAGTTCATCAACCGGGTGATGTTGGACGGAAAGAAGAGCACGTCTGAAAAGATCGTCTACGGCGCGCTCAGCATAATAGGTGAAAAAGAGGGCGTAGATCCTGTGCAAGTTCTGCAGAAGGCAGTCGAGAACGTCAAGCCTTTCTTGGAGGTGAGGTCACGCCGGGTTGGAGGTGCGACCTACCAAGTGCCAGTGGAAGTCAAGACGAGGAGAGGCCGCACGTTGGCTGTTCGCTGGATTGTAACGTTCGCGCGGCATCGTAGGGAAAAGACCATGGCGGACCGATTGGCCGGCGAGGTGCTGGATGCATCGAATCGGGCGAGCGCGTCGGTCAAGAAGAAGGAGGACCTCCACAAGATGGCCGAGGCCAACAAGGCATTCGCCCATTACCGGTGGTAACAACGATATGGCAAATGCAGCGACCAAGAGAAAGGTTGCCCCGATCGGAACTGTGAGCAATGAGATGGAACGGGACTTTCCGGTAGAGCAGGTCAGAAACATAGGGATAATGGCCCACATCGACGCGGGCAAGACTACCACCACTGAGCGCGCGCTTTATTATACGGGCAAGACGTATAAGATCGGTGAGGTTCACGACGGCGCGGCGGTTATGGACTGGATGATCCAGGAGCAGGAGCGGGGGATCACCATTACATCCGCGGCTACAACCTGCCAGTGGGGCGACATTCGGATTAACATCATAGATACGCCCGGACACGTGGACTTTACGATTGAGGTTGAAAGGTCGTTACGGATACTGGACGGAGCAGTAGCGATATTCGACGCTGTTGAAGGGGTGGAACCACAGTCGGAGACGGTGTGGAGGCAGGCAGACCGATACAGCGTGCCCAGAATATGTTTTATTAACAAGATGGACAGAGTTGGAGCCGACCTGGAGCGGTGCAAACAGATGATAGAGGAGAAACTGGACGCCAAGCCGGTCGTGCTGCAGATGCCGATAGGAACGGAAGAAAAGTTCAGCGGGGTGATCGACCTCATAAACATGAAAGCGGTCAGATGGTACGACGAGCTCGGAGAGGAATGGGGACACGAGGAGATCCCAAAGGATCTGGAGGAACAAGCTGAAGAAGCCAGACACGACATGATAGAGGGTGTCGCTGAGTTCGACGACGAGGTGCTTGAGGCTTACGTCCACGGATCCGAGATCAGCCAGGAGATGATTCGTCGAGCCATCAGGAAAGGGACCATCTCGGCAAAAGTGGTCCCGGTGCTTTGCGGATCGGCGCTTCGCAACCGCGGCGTTCAGCCACTGCTCGACGCTGTTGTGGATTATCTGCCGTCGCCGCTCGACGTTCCCCCGGTTACAGGAGAGAACCCCTACACTAAAGAGCAGGAGGAAAGACCCCCCTCCGACGACCAACCGTTTGCAGCCCTCGCCTTTAAGATCATGTCAGATCCGTACGTTGGAAAACTTACTTACTTCCGCGTCTACTCTGGAACGCTTCATACGGGGACTTTCGTCTTGAATTCCACCCGCGGCCACAAAGAGCGGATCGGAAGGATACTACGAATGCACGCCAATCATCGTGAGGACGTCAAGGTGGTATGCGTGGGGGACATTGTCGCGGGTGTGGGTTTGAAGAAGACAACCACCGGGGACACCTTGTGCGACCCGTCGCACCCGGTCCTTCTGGAGCAGATGAGTTTCCCTGAACCGGTCATATCGGTGGCAATCGAGCCTAAAACAAAGATGGACCAGGACCGCTTGACCGAATCGCTCAACAGGCTCTCCGACGAGGATCCCACGTTCCGGGTGTCGTACGATGAGGACAGCGGCCAGACCATAATCAGCGGCATGGGCGAGCTTCATCTCGAGGTGGTTGTGGACCGGCTGCTGCGTGAGTTCCAGGTCGACGCGAACGTTGGCAAACCTCAGGTTGCTTACCGGGAGACCATAAAGGTTCCCGCGAAGGGAGTGCGTGGCAGATTCGTCCGGCAGAGCGGCGGCCGCGGGCAGTACGGTGACGTCGTGATAAACCTGGAGCCGCTGAAGAGTGGGAAAGGCTACGAGTTCGAGAGCAAAATCCACGGTGGGGAGGTGCCCAAGGAGTATATACCCGCGGTGGATAGAGGCATCCAGGAAGCAGCCTCCGGGGGCATGCTTGCCGGGTACCCGCTGGTTGACTTCAAGGCGGAGCTCGTGGACGGGTCGTTCCACGCGGTAGACTCCTCGGATATAGCGTTTAAGGTCGCCGGATCGATGGCGCTGAAGGAGGCCGCGCGTAAGGGCGGGCTGGTGCTTATTGAGCCCATTATGAAGATGGAGATCTCCCTCCCTGAGGCGCACGTCGGAGACGTAATATCCGATATCAACAGCCGCAGGGGAAGGATTGAGAACATCGATACGGAGGCCGGGCGTCAGACACTCACGGTGCTGGTGCCCCTGGCGGAGACGTTCGGTTACGCGACAGACCTGCGGTCGCTTACACAGGGAAGGGCAACCTATCATATGGACTTTTTCAAATACGCTGAGGTCCCGACGGGGATCTCGCAAGAGATAATCGCAAGAGTAAAAGGACACTGAGCAGCCACAGGAGGGCGCCATGGCCAAGCAGAAGTTTGAGAGGACCAAACCCCACGTTAACGTGGGCACCATCGGTCACGTGGACCATGGCAAGACAATGCTGACCG
>Ga0209745_1001824_pt1 | contig 12437 bp, 9 predicted proteins | sample BarGraNGADG00312_FD_184495 | JGI IMG/M metagenome (GOLD analysis project Ga0209745, IMG submission 184495) | Arctic peat soil microbial communities from Barrow, Alaska - Barrow Graham LP Ref core NGADG0004-312 (SPAdes) (version 2) | ecosystem: Environmental > Terrestrial > Soil > Wetlands > Peat ... | reverse complement strand
CTTTGGTTTTGTGCGGCTTAGTATTATCGATTTGTCTGCGGCCGGTCATCAACCAATGATTTCTGCTGATGGGAGATACATAATTGTATTTAATGGCGAAATATATAATTATTTGGAACTCAGGAAAGAATTAATTGAATTAGGATATTCATTTAAAACCCAAACTGATACAGAAGTCCTTCTCACATCTTTTATACACTGGGGTGAAGAATGTCTGCATCGCTTTAATGGTATGTGGGCATTTGTTATATTAGATAAATTTAAAAATGAAATTTTTGGTGTCCGCGACCGTTTTGGTGTTAAACCATTTTATTATTCCCTTGCAAATAATCAATTCACATTTGCTTCAGATATTTCTTCCATTCTAAAAGTTTTACCGGCTAAGCCAACGGTTAACGAACAGATTGTTTTCGATTACATGGTTTTTAATCGTACAGATCAAAATGAAAACACATTTTTTAATGAAATAAAAAAACTCCAGCATGGGCACTGTATAACTTTAAGTCTTCAATCTTCAACCTTCAATCTTCAATCTTCAATTAAAAAGTGGTATGACCTGCGTTCAAACCTTAAAACTCCCTTTAAATCGCCTGCGGAATTTCGAAATATGTTCAGTTCTTCTATAGGCTTGCGTTTGCGTAGTGATGTGCCGGTTGGGGTTTGTTTTAGTGGTGGACTTGATTCCTCATCAATAGTATCAACTATTTTAAAAGAATATAATAAAAATGATCTAAACACATTCTCAGCGGTATATGGTAAAAATATTAACTGTGATGAGTCGATGTTTATAGATGAGTACCGGGCACAATTGTCACAAATGTATTTTATAACTCCATCAGCTGAAACACTACTTAATGACATCCCTGCCTTCGTCAAAGCCCATGCCGAACCAATCCCATCTACTTCACCTTATGCCCAGTTTAAGGTTATGGAACTTGCCCGGGAACATGTTACTGTTACTCTTGATGGACAGGGAGCCGATGAACAATTAGCCGGGTATCATTATTTTTTTGGGTTTTATTTCAAAGATTTGCTGACTAACCTGAGATGGTTACGCTTAATGACAGAGATTGTGGCGTATGTGAAAAATCACAAATCCTTTTATGGATTGACCAGCCTGATGTACTTCATACTACCAAACACATTGAGGGGGAAAGCAAGGGTATCTGAAAAGGGATACCTTCATCCTCAATTTATTAAAAATTACGAAAAGAATAATTCTATTTCGTCAACTCTCTATTCATCTGTAAACCTGCACGAAGCATTGTTGGATCATTTTGAATACAAGCTGGAGCACTTGTTAAAATGGGAAGATAAAAACTCGATGTGGTTTTCTATTGAAGCACGTACCCCTTTTCTGGATTATCGTTTAGTTGAACGTACATTGGCCCTTCCTCCTGAAAAAATAATAAAGGATGGTATGACGAAACACATTCTCAGGGAAGCAATGAAAGATACTATTCCGGAATCAATACTCTTACGAAAGGATAAAATTGGATTTGGAACACCTCAGAATAATTGGTTCAGACAGGAAAAATTTCAAACTTACACCATGGATTTGATCCACTCTGATTCTTTCCGAAGTCGCAATATTGTCAATAGTGTTAAGGTCGATAATTTATACAAAAGGCATATAATCGGCAAAATCAATGCAGCCAATGAAATCTGGAAATGGATTCATCTTGAAAATTGGTACAGGCAGTATATTGATTGAGAAAATATAAGATCCGGAGCAATTAATAATGAGAATATTTATTGACATAGGTCATCCTGCACATGTTCATTATTTTAAGAATTTCATAAAAGTGATGGAATCAAAGGGGCATACCTTTTTTGTTTCAGCAAGAAATCGCACAATTGTTCATTATTTATTGAAAAATTATAATATTCAGTATTGGGACAGAGGAAAAGGGAAAAACAACATATTTGAAAAGATATTTTACATGTTCATAGCAGACTATAAAATATTCCGAAAATCCTTACAATTTAAACCAGATATTTTTATAAGTTTTGCATCACCCTATGCAGCTCTTGTCTCAAAGTTGATTGGCAAACCACATATTGCTTTAACAGATACTGATACTGCAAGACTTGGTATACTATCATTTGCTCCATTCTCAAAACATATAGTTACACCTAACTCTTTTAAAAAATCGTTTGGGACCAAACATATACGATTTGATGGTTTTATGGAATTATGTTATTTGCGTCCGCAAGATTTTATACCGGACAGCAAAATCTATAAAGAATTGGACCTCAAGGAAAATGAACCCTACATAATTTTCAGGTTTGTATCTTGGGGTGCTAATCATGATATTGGTCAATTTGGTTTTATTGGAGAATCCAAAATTGCATTTGTAAAAAAAATTAATGAAAGGATTAAAGTATTTATTTCTGCAGAAGGACCGCTACCAGTTGAATTGGAATCGTTCAGAATAAGAATCTCGCCCGAAAAAATGCATTCCGTTCTTTATTATGCCACCTTATATATTGGAGAGGGAGCTACTATGGCCTCGGAATGTGTTATGCTGGGCACACCTGCTATATATGTAAATACATTAACAGCAGGGACAATTGAAGAACAGGAAAGCTATGGATTGTTATTCAGCTTTAGAAACACTGATGGGATAATTGAAAAAACGGAAGAATTACTTGACAACCCAAACTTAAAAAAAGAATTTATAGCTAGACGTGATAAAATGCTATCGGATAAAATTAATGTTACTGATTTTTTGATTTGGCTCATTGATCAATATCCTGAAAGCTTAAGGATACTAAAAAAGGATCCTGATTATCAATTAAGATTTAAAAATAAGATTCAAGAGGTACAAAATCCGGAAAACAAGAAGGATAAAGAGTTTAAGATATGTTCCCGTTGTATTTTAGACACAACAGTAAAAGATATTTGGTTTGACGATAAAGGTGAATGTAAATATTGCAAAATACATGATGAGATGGAGCTTCATCACCCTTTGGATAATTCATCGGAGCATAGGATTAATGAATTAGCAGCAAAAATAAAACATTCCGGTCACAATAAGCAATATGACTGCATAGCAGGAGTAAGCGGAGGTCGTGATAGTACCTATACTCTATATACAGCAGTTAAACTCGGCCTCAGACCACTGGCTGTCCATTTCGACAACGGGTGGAATACTGAAATCTCTGTTAAAAACATTAAAAAAGCCTGCGAAAAATTAAATGTTCCTTTGTTTACTGTTGTTGCAGACTGGGAGGAATTTAAAGATCTTCAACTTGCCTTTTTAAAAGCTTCCACACCCGATGCTGATATCCCTACTGATTATGCTATTTATTCAACTCTATATGAAGTTGCACAAAGAGAGGGAATCCACTACATTCTTAATGGTCATTCATTCAGGACGGAAGGGACAAGTCCGATTTCATGGACATATATGGACCCATTATACGTTTCGAGTGTGCACAAACAGTTTGGGAAAATAAAGAGTTTTAAAAGTTTTCCTCACATGACTTTGATTAAACTTGTCTGGTTCTCATTTATTAAAAGGATCCGTGAAGTAAGATTGATGGAATATATAGATTACCGTAAAAAAGATGTTGACCAAATACTGATGTCTGAATTGGGGTGGGAGTATTATGGGGGACACCACCATGAGAACATGTATACAAAATTTTTTCAGTCGTATTTCTTACCAACGAAATTTAATATCGACAAACGTAAAACAGAACTTAGCGCTTTGATACGGTCCGGCCAAATTACCAGGGAAGAAGCACTTAGTGAGATTCAATCAACTTCTTATAAATATGAGTCTGAGGCTATTACTTATGCAATGAATAAACTAGGTCTTACACAAGAAGAATTTGATAGAATAATAAATGAGCCTGTTAAGTCGCATGATGATTACTCCACTCTTTTGGCACTAATGCGTATTCTTAAATGGCCTATAAAAATTGCAGCCAGATTTAAGTTAGTGCCTCAAATATTGTATTTGAAATACGCGCGACAAAGTAAATCGCATTACGATAAATGGTAGTAATTATTGACTATGGGATGGGAAACCTTCGATCTGTCAAAAATAAGATGAAACAGATTGGATGTTCATCAGAAATAAGTTCAGATTTTCATTTGATTGAGAAGGCAGATAAACTTATTCTTCCAGGTGTAGGCCATTTTGCAAACGGGATGGGAAAATTATTAGAATTAAATCTCATCAATATTCTGAATAAAAAAGTATTAATTGAAAAAACACCTATCCTTGGTATCTGTCTTGGTATGCAGTTAATGGGGGCTTTTAGTGAAGAAGGTTTTATAAATGGTTTAGGTTGGATAGATGCTAAAACAATCTTATTCCGGATCCCGGATCCTGATAAATATCGTTTTAAAGTACCACATATGGGTTGGAATGATGTTCGCATTGATGACAGGAGTAAATTATTCGGAGATATCCCGTTGAATGCCCAATTCTACTTCGTTCATAGTTATCACTATGTAACTATTTCGAATAACTTTAAAACTGGTATTACTAATTATTGTTATGATTTCGTATCATGTGTTGAAAAGGATAACATTTTTGGTACACAGTTTCATCCCGAAAAAAGCCAGGAAGCCGGAATGCAATTATTGAAAAATTTCGTCAATCTGTAGATACTTCTTATTTTTATTATGTTCCGTCCACGTGTAATCCCGGTTCTTCTCCTACGTAAACTTGGCCTAGTTAAATCCGTAAAATTTAAGGATTATACATATATCGGCGATCCAATAAATGCGGTGAGGATATTCAATGATCTTCGGGCAGATGAATTGGTATTTCTGGATATCACTGCAAGTAAAGAGAAGCAAAAGATATCGCTTGATTTTGTACGCAAAGTAGGTGATGAATGTAATATGCCTTTTGCTGTAGGCGGAGGAATCCGTACAATCAGAGATATTCGCGAGATACTTAAATCAGGTGCTGAAAAAGTTGTGATTAATACAGCTGCTGCTGAAGATCCTGATTTTATTAAACAAGCAAGCAATGAGTTTGGAAGTTCCACAATTGTGGTTTGCATCGATGTAAAAAAAAAATTTCTGGGAAATGAGAAGGTCTGGATTTACTCCGGATCAACGGCAACAAATTATGATCCAATGGATTTCGCGAGGCTCATGGCAGAAAAGGGAGCAGGGGAATTACTCATTCAAAGTATTGAACATGATGGAATGATGCAAGGGTATGATATAGAACTTATTTCAAGAATAAGTAATGCTGTTACAATTCCTGTTATAGCATGTTCAGGTGCTGGGAATAATCATCATTTGAATCTGGCAGTTGTAAAAGGAAATGCCTCAGCTGTTGCAGCAGGAAGTTTATTTGTTTATTTTGGACCTCGAAAGGCAGTATTGATTAATTATCCGGCAAAAGAGGATTTAGTACATTTATTCGATGAAAATCCTGATTGATATTGGGCATCCTGCCCATGTGCATTATTTCAGGAATTTTATTGGATTGATGACCAAAAAAGGTCATCAATTTCATATAACCTCACGGGATAAGGAGGTAACTTTTGATCTTCTTCGAAAGTTTAATATACCATTTACAAGCAGAGGCAAAGGGGGTAAGGGATTTTTAGGGAAGATCCTTTACATTTTACAGGCGGACCTTAAATTAATTCGTGATGGTTTGCGCTTCAAGCCAGATATATTGTTGAGCTTTGCTTCAACATACGCTGCCCATGCATCATTTGTTTTGGGTAAACCACATCTTGCCTTCGATGATACCGAACATTCTAAGTATGAGATTTTTCTGTATCGTTCCTTCACTAAAGTATTTTTAAACCCACAATGTTTCAAAAAGAATTTTGGAAACAAGCAGATACGTTTTAAAGGGTTTATGGAATTGTGCTATCTCCATCCAAAATATTTTAATCCTGACAACAATGTTCTGTTACAACTTAGACTGAAGGAAACAGAAAGGTTTGTTTTGCTTCGGTTTGTATCATGGACTGCCGGTCATGATCTGAGTGAAACAGGGTTTTCATCTGAGACAAAAGTTAACCTTGTAAAAACACTTTCGGAATATGTTAAGATTTTCATTTCATCCGAAAGCAAACTTCCGGAAGAGTTGGAACAGTACAGACTACCTGTTTCACCTGAGAAACTTCACGATGTTCTTTTTTATTCCACACTATACATCGGGGAGGGTGCAACAACAGCTTCAGAATGTGCAATGCTTGGAACACCTGCAATATACGTTAATTCACTTTCAGCCGGAACACTGGAAGAACAGGAAAGACTTGGTTTACTGTTCAGCTTCAGAAATCCCGAAGGAGTGCTAGAAAAGACTTTGGAATTGTTAAAAATGCCAGATTTAAAAACTGAATTCCATAAACGTCGCAATGCCATGCTGGCCAAAAGCATCGATGTAACTGCTTTTATGGTATGGTTCGTTGAAAACTATCCGGGGAGTGTGAAAATTATGAAAGAGAATCCGGAGTATCAGGAGAGATTTAGATAAGGCGGCAGGCGGAAGGCGCAGGGCACAGTGACTAGTCCTGTGTATTACTGGTGAGTTCCATAAATTGAAAAATTCATTATCTTTGTTCTATGATCAGCAAACACATCATAATAGAAAGATTGAATGAACTAAAGCCATTCCTTCAGAAAGAATATTCTGTTAAAAGTATTGGATTATTTGGTTCATTTTCTGATAATTCTTTTTCGGATGATAGCGATATTGATATTTTGGTGGAATTTGAGAAACCTATCGGATGGAAATTTTTTACTCTTGAAATTTATCTGGAAAAAACGTTTGGCCGCAAGATTGACCTGGTTACAAAAAATGCTTTAAAGGACCAGATTAAAGACAAGATACTGAAACAGGTAAAATATATTTAATTGAAAAAGAAGGATCGTTCAGATAAATTATTCCTCGATGACCTTTTAACAGCAATGAACAGGATTGCCGAATTATATTGAAGGGCACAATTTCGATCAGTTTAAAAAGGACTATAGGACAGTCGATGCAGTTATCCGGAACTTCGAAATAATTGGAGAGGCCTCTAATAATGTTTCAGATACTATTAAAAACCAAAATCCCAAAATACCCTGGCATGAAATGTACTATCTTAGAAACAGGGTGATGTATGAATATTTCGGGATAGACTATGAAATAATCTGGGATGTTGCCAAAAATCATTTGCCGGAGAACAGCCGTCAAATTGATAAAATTCTTAAATCACTTTAATAAATCCCATAACTACAAGCTGGGCAAAGTGACTAATCTGCCCTTCACTCGCCACCTTTGAAAAGCAGACAGAGGAAGTGAGTCTTTAGGTAACTGGCTGAAGGCAGGAGTGAAAATTGGCAGTAGGCAGAAGGGAAATCATTGTTTTCCTTTTTTTTGTATCAGGGAATGGCAGTAGGCTGAAGGCGGAAGGAAAAAAGAAGGAATGCTGCTGGAGGAAGGAGACAGGTATAAGGGTAAACACTGGTTCCCTTTTTTTGTATCTCAGAAAAAGGCTGAAGGCGGAAGGCAGAAGGCAATTGGAAGAAGGGATAACCTGCACTACATCCTACAGCCCTCAGCCTTTCTTTTTATTCCATAATTTTCGTAATTTCCCGGTGGAATAATAATTGTTTAACCAAATCGCTACATTATGAGTCATTTTGAAGAATTAAAAGTCTGGCAAAAGGCTGTTGACCTTGCTGTAAAAGTTTATGAAATAACTAAAAATGATCCTTTTAACAAAGACTTCGGATTGCGCGACCAAATGAGAAGATCTTCAGTTAGCATTTCAAGTAATATATCAGAAGGTGATCAACTGGAATCCGACAAATCTTCAATCAGGCATTTCAGAATTGCCAAGGGTTCATGTGCTGAGTTGTATACCCAGGCAATTATTTCTAACAGGATCAATTATTTGAATAAAGAAGATTTCGACTACCTAAAGAAAGAATGTCAGGAAATCTTAGGGATGTTAAGTAACTTGATTAAACACAGAAGTATTTGATAATTAATAATTTGGGGAAAGTGCAGGTAGAAGGGAAAACCTTCAGCCATCAGCCTTCAGCCCTCAGCCTTTTAAATAATTGGACTTATTGTTGAATATTTTAGTAATTTTCTGGTGGAATATTTATTGTTTAACTAAATCGCTATACGATTAGGCAGATGGCTGTAGGCTGAAGGCTGATGGCAATAGGTAGAAGACACCTTCGCCTTCCTTCACTCTTATCCTTTGTTAATTTCAATTGAATTACGTAAATTGCGTTACGTAAATTGCGTATTATGAAAAACAAAATCACCAATCCATTTGTCACCGGTGGATATATAGAACCTGATTATTTCTGTGACCGGCAAAATGAGACAGATCTGCTTTTGAGAGCTATATCCTCAAAAAGAAATTTGACTCTGATCTCACTTAGAAGAATGGGCAAAACCGGCCTGCTGAAACATGTGAGGCATCATCTCGGCCATTTACCGAAAGGATCAATAAAGGAACAAAAGCATGTTGCTGTAATTTATGTCGACCTGATGCCTACCATGAACGGTAATGATATGATGAATACTATATCATCTGCTTTATTGCATCTGAAACAAGATGAAAAGAGCTTTCTGGGGAAAATACTTGCCGTCCTGGCTACATTGCGGCCAAAAATCACTTATGATAATCTGACCGGCCAGCCAACTGTGGAACTTAAAGTTGATTCACCTTCCGATATTCAATTCGGATTTGATCATTTGTTGCGTTTCATCTCGGAAATAAAACAAGATATGGTTTTTATGTTTGATGAATTCCAACAAATAAGCCAATATCCCGAAAAAAATATGGAAAACCTGCTGAGAACCATTATCCAATCTTATCCCACAATACCTTTCATTTTTTCAGGAAGCAGTAAACATATGCTTGAACCTATGTTTTCAGCAGCCGGCAGACCCTTTTATCAAAGCGCTGAACTCATGTACCTCGATAAAATACCTGCAGCCGATTACGGAAAATTTATTGTGGAAAAGTTTGAATCCGCAGGGAAAAAGATAGATGATGAAGCCATATCCAGAATATTTACTTGGACCAGGTTACACACTTTTTATGTTCAGGATGTTTGTAATCTGTTGTTTGAAGCCGATCGTAAAGTAATTGATCAGGATCTTATAAGTCAGGTTTTTCATCGTATTCTGACTTCACATGAACCATTATTTGCCAACTACCGGAACCTCATTCCTGGCCATCAATTCAGACTTCTGCAAGCAATTGCTGTCGCAGACGGGATCGCGCAGCCAACCTCCGGCGCTTTCATAAAAGATCATATGCTTACCAGCGCCAGCTCAGTTGCTGCTTCACTAAAATCGCTTTCCGAAAAAGAAATGATCGTTCAAAGTGATAATAAATGGGTAGTATATGATGTTTTCTTTTCGCGGTGGTTGGAGTACCAGTATGGGAGAAGGCGATAGGCAGAAGGCGGAAGGCAGAGGGAAGAAGAGACTAAGGTGATAGGTTGAAGAGAAATCCTTCCGCCTTCCGCCCTCTGCCTTCAGCCTTTTAACAAATATTTCGTAATTTTCAAGTGGAATATAATTGTCTAACTAAATCGCTGTATCATGAGTCACTTTTTAGGAAGTAAGTAGTAAGAAGTAAATAGTAGGTAGTAAGAATAAAAAATAAAATTTAAAATATGTCAAATTATCAAGGATTCAGGGATTTGATTGTTTACCCTGTGAAATATGTCTTTTGAATGTAAAGATGGGGTACTTATCATGGCCAGTTATTTCACAGGGTGAATCAGAAATCATATAAACCTGTCCTGTGAAATACATTAATATTAATTACATAAGTTGTCGTTTGGAACTATACTTTATGGAAAATTGCATTCCTGAATCTAATGAATATTTCACAGGACAAGTAATGGAGATTTTTGAGATTATTAAATCTTTTCCAAAAGAAGAAAAATATTCACTTGTTGATCAAATAAGAAGATCTTCAAGGTCCGTTCCTTCTAATATCGCCAGCCCTGTGAAATAAATTATCTCAATGAAAAGCTATTATGTATATGTTTTAAGAAGTAAATTTGATGGTAAGTTTTATACCGGATTCACTTCTGATTTGGATAAAAGATTCGAAGAGCATAATAATGGTAAGGTTTATTCAACAAAAGCAAGATTGCCATTAGAAATAGTTTATTATGAGGTCAGTTTTTGTATCGAAGATGCTACACATCGTGAAAAATATTTAAAATCGACTTACGGTAAAAGATATATTAAAAATCGACTAAAAAATTATCTGACACAAAGATAGGATAGTATTTCACAGGGCAGGCTTGGGTAAAAAGGAAATATCCCAAATCATTCGTCAGTAAATTGTTAGATTCACTTGCTGAAGAGGCCGAAACAGCCCTGTGAAATACACTTATTATGAATTATTAAAGTTTGCTCTAAGAACTCTTCTTAATTGAAAACTATTTTTATTACTACTTTGAATATTTCACAGGGTGGATTGACATGTCAAAAGACTGTAAATACATTGACCATCAATTACACACTTCTCTTTTAGAACGATATCAGGAAGTGGCTAAGATGCTCAATTCAATGATTAACACGCCCGAAAAGTTCTGTAATTAAAAATCATATTTTACTTCCTACTACCTACTTCTTACTACCTACTTCTTACTACCTACTTCTTACTAAATAGCGATCTTAACCAATCTCATAAAGCACAGAAGTACAGACAAATAGCTTTTGAGTTTTAGACCTGCCGTCCTCCGCCTTCCGCCTTTCGCCTCTTCAGATGACTTTCAAATTTGAGAAGGTTGTCATACTCATCACATTAATCAAGGTCATTATATGAGAGAACGTGCAACCTTTTTTTGTATCTTACAGTCTTGATTTAGTACAGATTTCATCAATTGAGATTAGAACTAAAACCTGACCATTATGGATTTGAATAATTTTTTCAGGAAAAACGAGAATATTCAAACTAGAAGACCATTTTTCGTGTCACTAAAAAAACCTAGTAAGATAAAATTCATTATACTAAGTTTATTACTGTTGATTTTTTATCAATCAACTCTTTTTGCACAGTGTACAGTTGTGGGAAACGTCAATAGTGGTCAAAGCGGTGTACAACTCTGTTCTCCCGTGACCAAAAGAGTCACATACCACTTTGAATTTATTACTCCGGCAAATCCAACAAGTATATATTTACAGGTATATTGGTTCTGGAATGATGGTCAGCTGCCTTCAGAAACCAGTAAAGTTGTGACTGCGGTATATGATGCCGGTTTGGGGATGTATTACATAGACACTTACGCTGACAGGACCTTTCCTTCCACTTCTAATTGTGAATATTCTGTTGGTATTCAACTTGCTGGTGATGGATATATGTGTCCTAATACTCAACAAATCCAGGTTATAGCTTCCTGGCATCTTGATAATGATGCTGCAGCAGGAGGCTCAATAGCTGTAGCACCCCTCGAAAAACAAGTTTGTGAAGAATCTCCTTTATTAAATTTTCAATTCAGTGATGCAAGCGTTTTTTCCTGCACACTGGGCACTAATCCCTTGCTTAAAAATCCAAATTTCAAGGAAAGATCAGTGCAGTTTGTTTATGGTACTAATCCTATTGGGGGTCAGGGTATTCCCAACGTTTCAATAAATGTTTACGGTTCTACAGTGATTCTAACTGATGGATCTGGAACCCCGGTTCCAAACTCATGGACAATAAACCCACTCGATGGAACCACGGTTCCGGCATATTCAACTAACAGCGGCTTTTTTGAAGGACCTGTAATTCAAACAGGTTTAAATCCGATAAACGGGAGCCAATTGACTTTCCCTATTTCTTTTAATGGAGTGGGAACTGCGTTAACTGATCAATTTCAAGTTACGGTGCGAAACTGGAACTATTGTAATCCCTGGAATAACTTTCAATCCTATCCCATCGGGGTCAATCACCCCAATGCAGTAGATGCATTGACTTCTACAGCTCGCATCCTGATTATTGACACTCCTCCTGCTCCAACACCAAACAATCAAACTATATGTGTTGGGAGTGCCGTTCCAGCATTAACAGTTAACGGGGCGCCAGGTGTTACTGCATTTTACTGGTATTCAAATCCGGCTCTGACTATTATTGCTCCCGGTTCAAACAATACAAATACCTATAATACAGGCATCCCCAACACTCCAGCAAGTACTACTACTTTTTATGTTACACAGATGGTTGGGGGTGTTAATGCATGTGTAAGCCCTGCGACTCCTGTTATTCTTACAATAAACCCAATACCGAATAAACCAACAGTTACAGTTACTTCCGGCTCTCTCACTTTCTGTTTCGACGGTGGTGTAACTTCACTTACTCTTACAGCAAATCCGAATACACCCCCGGCAATAACTTCATACCAGTGGTATAAAAATGGTACCGCTGTAGGAGGAGCCATTACTAACGCAATAACTCTGAACAATCCTTCACAAAACGGTATTTATACAGTG
>Ga0209745_1001821_pt1 | contig 12442 bp, 12 predicted proteins | sample BarGraNGADG00312_FD_184495 | JGI IMG/M metagenome (GOLD analysis project Ga0209745, IMG submission 184495) | Arctic peat soil microbial communities from Barrow, Alaska - Barrow Graham LP Ref core NGADG0004-312 (SPAdes) (version 2) | ecosystem: Environmental > Terrestrial > Soil > Wetlands > Peat... | reverse complement strand
CAGGCCAGGTGCACGTCCACGATTAGGTCGGCGAACTCGCGCTCGTCCTCGAACCTGGAGTGGTAGATGAACTTGGTCACGCCCGGCACGGCGCCGTACAGGTTCTTGATGGGGCCGGTGACGTTCATGTAGCGATGGGTCTTGAACTTGGAGATGGAAACGAGCACATCGGCATCGACCATCGGCCTGCAGAGGGTGAGGCGCTTGATCATCTTACCCTGAGGCAGCCGCAGGTCTACCGTCTCGGTGTCGAGCCCCAGTTGCGCTCCCGTCTCGGCGGCGACGCGGGCCAGGCCGGTCTTCTCGTAGACCCTCTTCAGCAGGGCCGGGGTGAACGGGCCTCCCGGGCTGTCACCAACGGTGATGCGGTCCGTGACGCGCTGGAACTCCTGGATCACCGCTCGGGCGACCTCGGGGTGGCTGACAATGGCCGTGGCAGGATCGTTCGCGGTCACCGCGTTGACCTTGATGAAGACCGACTGCCCGGCGGCGGTGAACCGCTCCACCCCGCCCAGTAGTTCGAGCGCGGCCGAGACTCCGGCCCGCACATTCTCGCCCCGGTAGTCCTCGCAGCCTGCCAGGGCGACGGCGTCATCGTGCTCCATGCTCATGCTCCCGCGGCCGGTCCGGCGGCCGGTGCCAGCCTGTCCGCCCTCTCCCTGGCGTCGCGAAACGCGAAATCCTTCGCCAGCACCTGCTCGTACTGTTTCCTCGCCATGGCCTTCTTTCCGCTCCGCTCGTAGGTCATCGCCAGCACATAGCGCGTCTCCAGGAGCAGGGCCGCGCTCCTGTCCTTCCTCTTCGCGAGCGCTGCCTTGAGGACGATAACCGCTGAGTCGCAGTAGCCCTTTCTCATCATCGCCTGCCCCAGGTAGAACATCGTCGCCACGGTCACGTCGTCGGTGTTCTCCACGCCTTGCGCGATGGCGATCAGCTCGTCGTCCATCTCCAGGTCGTTATAGAGCTCGGCCAGCGACAGGACGACCAGTGGGTCTCGAAGCCCCCTGGCTATCGCCTGCTGCAGGAGCGCGATCGCGTCCTTCCCGCGCCCCTGGTGCTGGTATATCTCCGCCAGCGCCAGGTAGGCGGCTCGTATGTCGAAGCGAAGCGGCGCCGTGACTTCGTCGGTCAGGGAAAGCTCGAAGCGCGCGCTGTCCACGCCCAGGTAGGCAAGCACCAGCGGGAAGGAGGTCGCCCCTGACGCGATCACCCGCTCGAGGCCGGCCTGGGCGTTGGCATAGTCCCTCAGCTCCACGGACATCAGCGCGGCAAGCAGCTCCGCGTCCGCGCAGCCGGGCTCCAGCGTCGCCGCGGCCTGGAATGCCGCCAGCGCGCCGGCCTGGTCGGCCGCTATCATACACTGCACTCCGCTGATGAACTTCTTCTCGTGGGGCTGTTTGAAGACTTTCTCGAGGAATCCGATCGTCGCGGCCGGAGATGGCTCGGGAGCCCGCGCCGGGCGTGGTTGCCCCTGCCTCCGGGCCTGCTTGGCCGGGGCTCTGCTGCGGTCCTGGCGCACCTCGTACCTCATGCCGGTGCCGGGCATGCCCACCGACTCACGGGTGCCCCTGGGACCGATGCTCACCTTCGCCCCACGGGGCCCGGCGCTGAAGCCGACGCCCCTCTTGCTTATGTTCAAGGTGAGGCCGGGCGCGATCTTGACCCGGCGCTGCAGCCTGAACCCCATTCTGCCTCCGTCCCGGCTCTTACTTCTTTATCCTGGCCGCCATGAACTGCTCCAGGTCCGGCGGCGCCTGCGTCTGCTCGCGGACGTGGAGCCTGATGGCGCCGTCCGCCCCGCAGGTAGGCGTGCAAACCCCGCACCCTATGCATAAGTCCTCGTCGACCTCGGCGGTCTCTCCTACCGTGATGGCCCCCACCGGACACCTGTCGGAGCAGATCTCGCACGCAATGCACTCTTCGCTTTCCACGCGGGCGACATAGTTCGACCTGGAGAGCGTGTCGTAGCCCGCCACCATCTTCGCCTGGAAGAAGCCGCAGCAGCAGGGGCAGCAGTTGCATATCGTCCTGAGCGAACCCTGGAGGTTGTCGCAGACGTGAACGAGTCCTTCCTCGGTCGCGCTTCTCAGGATCTGCAGCGCTTCCTCTTTGTCGATCTGACGCCCCAAACCCGTCTCCACTATGTACCGGCCCAGGCTGCCGAAGTGCATGCACCGCTCGGTGGGGCGGTCACAGCCCTCGCCCACGTATTTCCTGATCTGCCTGCAGGGACAATGGCCCACCGCCATGAACGTGGCTTCCTCGAGCTTCTCCTCCAGGGCGTCGAAGGGCAGGACCTCGGCGGCGTCCTCGAGCGACTCCGCGATGGGGATCACCCTTATCAGTGGCACGCCACGCGCCATCTCCGCTCCGAAATCCGAGGTGATGTACTTGACCCACAGCGGTGCCAGCGCCCGCTTCTCGGGTGTGTCGACCCCGTCCAGGTAGGGAGCCTCGGCAAAACCCACCACGCTCGGCAGCAACCGGTAGACCCGCTCCCGCCCGGGCTTCTGCTCGGTGAAGACCGTGCCTTTGCGCGCCATTCCCGCAAGCATCTCCTCGAGCCGGCCGGCCTTCTCCGGCATCGCCTCCTCCAGTTGGGCAAGCGTCCTGTTCTCGTAGATCTGCAGGTTGAGCGCGACCTCGGCATCCTCTTCGGTGTGCAGGATCTTGAGGATCTCGATCAGCGCGGGCGACATGGGCGCGCCGGCCAGCGCTTTGTCGAGGTGCTTCGCGAGTCTTTCGTAGACGTCCTCCGGCATGTGGCCTCCCTCTCGAGCAGCTTCTCTCGTTGGCGTCCTCATTCTAATGCCGGCGGGAATCAGGCGCCATGAGGCCATACAGGTGAAAAAGGGGACGAAAAGTGCCTGGTCCATATTTTCCCATTATTTCCCCTGGTACACTTTTCACCTTACGCGGATCAGGAGCGAGCCTTCCGCCCGCCTGAGCGCGCGGCCCAGCGGTGTCTCCAGGGCGTACTTCCGGCTGGCCGCGGCCTGGATGCTGCCGGGCGCCAGTTGCCCCGTCTCGCCAGCCGCCTCCTGGGCATTATCGGACATCACTTCTTCTTTCGTGATGCTCTATCCGGTCTTCGAAAGGTAATGCAACAGCAGGGCTTCGGTGAGTATGCACCGCTCGAGCTCGCCCAGGTCGACGCTCTCGTTGGCCGAGTGCATCGCGCACTCGCCGTCCGCGGCCCCCCAGAGTATGATCTCGGCCCGCGGCGCGACCGTCGCCAGGTTGTTGATGAGCGGGATCGAGCCGCCCTGTCCCATCAGCACGGCGTCCTTGCCGTACGCCTGTCGCATCGCCTTCTTCGCCGCGATGTAGGCGACGCCGTCCGTCCTGGCCTTGAAGGGCGGACCCGACTGGCCCTCCGTCACGCCGACCTCGATGCCCCACGGCCCCGACTTTCGCAGGTGGTCCGCCAGCAACGAGCGGGCTTTGTCGGCATCGGTACCGGGCGGGACCCTCATGCTGACCACCGCCCGCGCCTGAGGGATGAGCGCGTTGGACGCTCCCTCCACGTCGGGCGCGTCCAGCCCCAGAACCGTCACCGACGGGCTGGCCCACAGCCTGTCCGACACGGTGCCCTCGCCGACGAGCGGCACTCCCGGGAGCACGCCCGCGGTCTGGCGGTAGACGTCCTCGGGAAAATCCAGCCCGTCCCACTTGCCGCCTGCCAGCCCCGCCACGGCGCAGTTCCCCTTGCCGTCATGGAGCCCGGAGAGGAGCTGGATCAGGACCACCAGCGCATCGGGCGCGGGGCCACCGAACATGCCGCTGTGCACTGGGTCGGCGAGGGTCTTGACCTCGACCTGGCATACGGCCAGGCCGCGCAAGGTCGTTGTGAGCGTGGGCTCCGCCGTCTTCCAGTTGCCGGTGTCGCCGACGATCATCACGTCCGCCTGGAACGCGCCGGGGTTGTCCAGCACGAAGGTGTCGAGGTGGCTGTCGGTCTCCTCCTCGCCCTCGATGACGATCTTCACCTTGACCGGCGGCTTTCCGCCCAGGGCCTTGATGGAGGATGCGTGGGTGATTATCCCGGACTTGTCGTCGGCCGCGCCTCGCCCGTACAGCCTGCCGTTCCTCTCGGTCGGCTCGAACGCGGGCGATTCCCAGGTGTCCTCGGTGCCCGGGGGCTGGACGTCGTAGTGCGCATACAGCAGGACCGTTGGCGCGCCGTCAGGTCCGGCGATGTCGCCGAACACCATAGGGTTGCCCAGTGGGACGTCCACCAGTCGGGCGTTATCGAAACCGCAGCTCTTGAGGATCTCGACCACGGCGGCCGCCGCCTCGCGCGCAGCCGCCTGGTCGAAGCCGGGTAGCGATACGGAGGGTATGCGCACAAGGCGCTCCAGGTCGGCCTGCGACTCTTTCATCCCACTCGAAACACGCGCGCGCAGCTCTGCTTCGTCCATCGGTTCCCCCAGTGACCTCGCGTACGTCAGTTCTTACGCGGGCATTATATGACAGATGAGGTCAAATCCGAGTGCCCGGGTTCCGGATTTTGTGCCGCGCGCCTTCCGGTGTGTAGAATTGATCCTGTGATCTCCGAAAGACCGATTGCGAGAGAGCTATGTTGAAGGGGGCGGCCTCATACGCGACGGCATTTTCCTGCAGGTCGTCCCCGCCGCGGTGCAGAACTGGCGCTACCTCGCGGCGGTCGCACTGGCCGTCCTCATCGCGGTGGCCATCGGGGACAAGATCGAGAAGCGCCTCACCTACGTAATACTGATCGCGGACGCGCTCGGCCTGGGCCTCTATGCAGTGGTGGGCTCACAGAAGTCCATCAACCTGGGGCTGACCGTGTACGCCGCCCGCCGACGCCCCTGTCGACTCGACCGAGGCAACCTCCTCCGAGGAGTGACGCGCCGCCAGACGCCTGTTCCGCCGGACCGGTGGTTCAGGGCCTCACGATCGTGATGATGACGTAGACGATGAGCGGGTTGATGATTATGCAGAAGACCCCCAGAGCGATGCCAGCCGCGGCAAGGCGCTCCTCTCTGTCGACGTCCATGATCGCTCTGATCCTCTGCAGTTGAAGCTCGTTCGCGCCCCTGAAGAACCGCCTGACGCGCACCCCGATGACGATCGCCATCACCGCGAACAGGCCGGACACTATTCCGCCCACCGGGGCGAAGAACATGCGGGAGTTGCTCGGGCCTGAGCTGACCGCCAGCGGCAGCAGAACACCAATGAGGTAGCCGACGGCGGCGATGGCAAGGGATATCAGCGCCTGGTTGAGGCTGGCGCGCCCGGGGCGCCCGCGCCCGCGTCCCGTCCACCTCCGCCCTCCCGGTCCACCCGGCTCGTCCATGCCTCAACCCCTGTCAGCCGAGGGGGCTAGAGCCCGAAAGGCAGCTTGGTCTTGAACTGGCACGACGCCTGATCGATGGCCTCCATCTCGCTCTCGGTGAGCTTGAGCTGATTTGCCATCACGTTCTGCTCGGCCTGGCTGACCTTGGTGGCCCCGGGGATCGCGACCACGGTATCGCCGTAGTAGTTGACCAGCCAGCTCAGCGCCACCACCGCGGCGGAGACTCCGTTGGCTTCCGCGATCTCCTCCAGCGTCGCGATCAGTTCGCGGCTCTTCTCTATCTGCATGCGCATCACCATCCGCCTTCCCATCGGGCGGCTGTTGAGCAGTGAGGGGTCCTGGTGGAACTTGCCCGTCAGCACTCCCATCTCCAGCGGCGACCAGGCGATGATGGTGACGCCGAGCTCGCGGGCCGCGTCGAGCACCCCGTTGGTCTCGATGCTCCGGTTCATCAGGCTCACCTTGACCTGGTTGGAGGCGAGCGGGAGACCGCGGGCGGCCAGGGCGGAGTGGGCCTTTCGCATCCAGCCTTCCTTGAAGTTGCTGACCCCGACCGACCGGATAAGGCCCAGGTCGACCAGGTCCGCCATCGAGTCCATCTGCGCCTTCACCGAGGCTAATGCGATCGGCTGGTGGATCTGGAAGAGGCTTATCGAGTACGGCTTGAGGCACATCCTGCGCTTGACTATGGTCTTGCCGATCGACTGTGCGGTTCGCAATACAGGGAACCACTTGGTGGCGACCACGACGTCGTCGTCCGCGATCCCGGCAGCGCTCAGCGCCGCTGCCAGGCACCGCTCCGAGCGGCCCCAGCCATAGGCCTCGGCGGTGTCGAACCAGTTGATGCCTCCTTCGAACGCCGTCTTGACGATATCGTTGGTGACCTGGCATTCGAGCCCCTCGTACACGAAGCGGTCGAATCCCTTCCCCTCGGCGAACTGCCAGGTGCCGAGCCCGATGGGAGTGATCTCGATGTCGGTGCGGCCGAGGCGCCGCTTGGGAACTGCGGCTGAGTTACTCATGGTTGCGCTCCCTTCCGAAGAACGAATCCGTAAGGAAGATGATAACGCAAGTTTTGGGGTCTGACCCCAAAACTTGCGTTTTCAAGCCTGGTGGCGGCTTCGCAGGGCGTGCACAAGCACGTACGCGAGACCCAGCACCACCAGGTACATCGCGCAGATCACGGCGAAGAGGGCAAGCCCGTTTCCTCCCCCGCCGGTCTTGCTCGAGCCCGGTTGATTGTTCATCGCAATTTGCTTCTTCTGCGCCTGGCTTCGGGCTTTGGATCTCGCCCCCGGACCGGTCGCCTGAGCGGAGGCCGGTTCCTGCCCGGTGGTGCCGCTGTCCGGCGCGGTCGTCCCGGCGCTGACCGCCTGCTGCTGGCTCTCCTGCCCGCTCTGCGTGGTCGTAGTGTCGGTGGAAGTCGCGGGCCCGGTGGTCTTGCTCTGGGCGGGCGTCTCTTTCTTCAGCGGATAGGCCTTGCCCATCAGCGCGGGGATGGTCTCGGCCGTCATCCACACCAGGTTGGTGTCGTTGCTTTTGCAGAACCTGAAATGGCCGTCGGACTGCTGCATCCCCGAGAGGTAGTCGATAGGCGTCTTGCCGCCGGACTTCCAGGCGTCGGAGCGGGGGTTCTGCCCCGCCGCGACCATCCCCTGGACCGCCCAGGCCGTCGAGCCCACGTTGGACTCGTCGGTCTGGAAGGAGAAGCCCCCGTCAGGAGCCTGGCAGAAGTGCAGGTAGGATATCACCCGCGATACCGGGTTGCTTTTGGCGTCCTCGCCGGCGGCGATGAGCGCCTGCAGCGCCGCGCCGGAATCATCGGGGTCGCTCCCCGAGTCGCTCGAGAAGCCGTAGCCTCCGTCGATGTTCTGCCGCGCCACCAGCCATTCCCTGGCCCCCACCGGCAGCGGCTCGGCCGCGGCGGCGAGCGCGATGATCCCCCAGCAATGCTCGTTTACCATGCCACCGATATGTCCGTCTGCCGCGGCGCGGCTCTTTATGTCGGCCACCAGGTTGCGGCCCCCGAAGGAGCGCGGGTCGGCCCCAGCGCAGGACACCGCCAGGCAGGCCTTCTCCAGGTCGGTCAGCTTTGTCCACCCTTTGGCGTGGGCCGCCAGGCAGTCGATGGGTGACTTGCCGGACTTGTGCCACGAGGACGGATCGACTCCCGCGGACTTGATACCCGCGATGACCCAGGCGGTCAGCTCGTCCGAGGAGGCCGTACCCTGCTCCGTAAACCCTCCGTCGGATTTCTGCCTTCCCTTCAAATAGTCGAGCGCTTTCTGCACAGAGTTGGATACAGCCATCGTCTCCCCGGTCTGCGCCACCGCGGGTGCGACCAAGCCAAACAGCATGATCGTCAGCGCGACAGCGACTGCAAACCTGCGCCCGCTCATCGTCACACCTCCACCCTGCCGGGCTCTCGCGCGCCCGCCTCGGCGAGCACGACCGGCTCGAAAAAGAAGCGCGCCTGGTACCGCCTCAGCATCGCCACCAGCGCCGGCCCGAACGCGAACGCGAAGATGAAGTTACCCGCCGCGTGCAACCCGTCGAACCACGCCGACGACGCGTACACCGCGAAGAACGACCCCGCGGTCACCGGGTGGACGAAGCCCAGCACGAAGTAGACGTTCATTATCCAGCCGAACAGGAAACCCCAGGCGGCGCAGTAGAATGCCAGCCGCCAGCGACCTTCCAGCATCGACTTCGGACCCAGCAGGCCCGCCACCAGGCCGGCCAGCCCCCAGGCGAGCATCTGCCAGATGGTCCAGGGTCCCTGACCGAAGAAGATGTTGGACACCAGCGCGGTCGTGGCTCCCACCATGAAGCCGGACAGCGGGCCGAACACGTACCCGCTGACGATGATGATGAAGGTCGAAGGCTTCACGTTGGGGATGGCCGCGAAGAGACACCTGCCTGCCACCGACAGGGCAGCCAGGCTGCCGAGGATGGCGATGAGCTTGGCGTCGCTCTTCTTCTCCTCGAAGCGCAGGTAGTAGTAGACGATGATCAGGACCGCCACCAGCGCGCTCATCAGAGCGAGGTTGGTCAGCCCGGGCACGTTGAAGACCTCCCCGACGATCCAGACACCGATAGCCGCGACCAGCGCTCCCAGGACGATGGTGGACTTCTTCATGACAGCGCCTCCAGGGCACGGTGAGCCTCACGGCTGGTGACCACGCCTTCGGCGACCCCGCGGAAGCACTTGTTGTACTGGGTGGTGAAGAAGAGCGAGTCGGCCAGCACCGCGTGCTTATCCCCGTCGGCGAGCACCTGCCCGCTGCCCATCAGCAGGACGCGCTCGCAGCACTCAGCCGCGAACTCCAGGTCGTGCGTGACCAGTATCACCGTGTTGCCGCGCGCGTTGTACTCCCTCAGGTAAGCCGCGAGCCTGTCCTTGGTCGCCTGGTCTATCCCCCTGGTCGGCTCGTCTAGCACCAGGATCCCGGGGCTGTGTACCAGCACGGAGGCCAGGGCGACCCGCTCGCGCTCGCCGCAGGAGAGGTCCTGCGGGTCGGAGTCCCTGAAAGGAGCGATCTGGAGCAGCTCGAGGGTCTCATCGATCATCCGCCCGCGGTCGGCCGCCGGAGTTCCCACCGCCTCAAGCGTGGCCTCGAGCTCGGAGACGACGGTGTCCGCCACCAGTTGGTTGTTGGGGTTCTGTCCCAGCATCCCGCACCCCGCGGCGAGCGACGCGACCTCCGAGTCCTTGATGTCCTTGCCTCTGACGAGCACTTTGCCCTTGCTGGGACGCAGCAGGCCGTTGAAGTGCCTGACCAGCGTGGTCTTTCCCGAGCCGTTCTCCCCTATGACCGCCACGAACTCTCCCTGCTCGATGGTGAGGTCCACACCGCGCAGGGCCTCGGTGCCGTCGTCGTAGACGTACCACAAATCCCGCGTTTCGATGCAAGTTTTGGGGTCAGACCCCTTAACTTGCGTTCTTGAGTCAGTTCTATGATCAACCCGCTTAGCTTTTGTTCTTTTCTCTTCGTAAATGCAAGTTTTAGGGTCAGACCCCTTAACTTGCGTTTTTAGGTCAGATCCGCCGATTCGCACTCTGGCGTCCTCGGAAACGCAAGTCAAAGGGTCTGACCCTATTTCTTGAGTTTTAGCCGCGAGCTCCGCGATCCTGGCCCTCCCCTGCTTGACCGTCAGCGGGACGCCGTTCTGCTCCCCCGACAGGAACAGCCTGGTCACGGGAGGCAGCGGCGCCCAGTCACGCCCTCTGGACCAGCGGGCCATCTCAGCGGGGGTCCCCGAGAAGACCGCGCGGCCACCGTCGAGCACCACCACCCTGTCGGCGAAGTGGAAGCACCGCTCGACGCGGTGCTCGGCCAGCACCACCACCAGCCCCAGCTCGTCGTTGAGCGACTTGAGCTGGGAGAGGAAGTCCTCGGCGCTGATGGGGTCGAGCTGGCTGGTGGGCTCGTCCAGCACCAGCACGCCCGGGTGCATCGCCAGAACGGAGGCCAGGGCGACCTTCTGCTTCTGCCCGCCGGAGAGCTCGGTTATCCTCTTGTCCCTCAGTTCGCTGAGCCGCAGCGAAGCCATGACCTCCTCCACCCGCTTGCGCATCTGCAGCCTGTCGACCCCGGTGTTCTCGAGCCCGAAGGCTATCTCCGAGACCGGGCTGTCCGTGACCATCTGGTTCTCGGGGTCCTGGAAGACCATGCCGACCGTCCTGGCGATATCGCGCACCTCGGCCGTGGCGGTGTCGATGCCGGCGACCCGTACGCTTCCCGAGATCCTGCCCCCGTAGAAGTGCGGCACCAGCCCGTTCATGGCCCGGCACAGGGTCGACTTGCCGGAGCCCGAGGCGCCCGCGAGCAGCACGAACTCACCCGGCGAAAGGCTCATCGACACGTCCCGCAGCGCGGGCTCGTCCCTGCCCGGGTAGGTGTAGCTCAGGTTCTCAATCTCAACCAGTTCGATCTTTTCCATAGCTCCGAGATGATAATCATGCCCAGCCCCATGATAAGGGGCGCGAGCAGGAACACGACCGTCAGCGCTCCGTAGCGCATCGAAAGGACAGGGTAATACCTGAAAGAAAGCTTGCCGGCCGCGACTCCGGCTATCCCCGCGGCGATGATGAGACCGGCGGCGGTGAACGCCACGCCGTCGAGCAGCCCGAAGCGTCGCTCCTGGTAGCGGCTGCGCCTCCCCGACCCGTACCCGCGCGACTCCATCGCCTCGGCCAGGCCGATGGCGCGGTCGAGCGAGGTGGACATGGACCTCTTGACCAGCGGCAGCCGGCTCTTGAGCACCGCCCACTTGCTCCCCTTGTCGAGCGCGATACCCCTGGACCGCTGCGCGTCCAGCAGCTCGCCCGCGTCCCTCATGGTGGTGGGGACCATCCGCAGGGTGAGGGCGCTCAAAAGCGCAGAGGACGAGCCGCGCCCGCGCATCAGGCCCAGCACGCTGTCGGGGTCGACGGCCAGCGTCACCAGGGCGAAGACCCAGATGACGGCGGCGAGCCTCAACGCCATACCGGCGCCGTAGGCCACGGCCTCCGCAGTGATTATCAGATGCCCCAGTACGGGCACGCTGGGCCCCCGCCAGATCACGGTCGAGCCGTAGCGAGAGACCAGCGGGTTGATGATCAGGGTCATCAGACCCACCACCGCGCAGATCTTCCACCAGGAGAGCCACTCGCGGAACACGCCCGCCGACACGGCCAGCATCGCTGTCGCGGCGATGACCGCCACCTGAAACAGCGGGTTGTCGGTGATGAGCGACACCAGCATCAGGGAGAGCGCGAGCGTCAGCGTGGTGGCGGGATGCAGCGCCTGCAGCAGGCACTTCTTCTTACGGAAAGTCGGGATCATGTTATCACCTCGGCAGGGACAGGACCTGCCCGTCCGCCTCGATCGCCGCACCGAACCGTCCATCCAGGCGCCCACCGGTCGTGAGCAGCCTGGTCATCTGTGCCGTTCCATCACTGCCCGAGCTCAGCACCAGCCAGACCGGCGAGGTGTCGCCGATCCCCGAGCCGGTGCTCACCACCGCCGCCGTCAGTTCCGCGCCTCCCGGGGCAGGGTTGCCCGAGCTGTCCAGGGCCACCAGCTTGCCTCCGTCGAGCGCCAGGAAAGCGCCGCTGCGCGAGCCCGCCTTCAGCACGTCCGCGACCCAGGGCACGCGCTGTGCTTCCCCCACAGTCAGAAACACGATCGCGGGCCCGCCGCCCTTTTTGAGACCGGCGACGCCTGAAGAATACTCTACCGACGCCCCATTCTTGCTGAGAAACGCCCCGGCTTCCCTGGCCGGCCCCTCCATCCCCGCGCCGTAGGCGACGAGGCTCCTCATCTTCTTGTCGGTGCTGCCCCTGCTGAACGGCATCGGCCAGGCGCCGACCACCGCTCCAGCCATGCTGCCACGGCTCCAGGGATGGTAGTCCCACCAGATCCTGTCTCCCGCTTTCACGTCGTAGGAGCCCGCGCCGGTCCCGGCGAGAATGCCGTTGATGTAGTAGAACCAGTCCCTGGTCTGGCCGCCGCCGCTCTGAGAGGACAGGCCTTCTATGGACGCGACGAACCCGCCCCCGTACTCGGTGCGCACGTCGGCGACCCGCTTGAGCACTTCCATCGCCGACTGCCCCTCCTTCACCCGCACGCTCTGGTCCTTTATCGACTCGCGGCCGAAGTCCCTGGTGATGGTGACCCGGGCCTCGCCCGAGGCCGCGGCCTTGTTCCAGGGCATCAGCGTGCAGCCGCGCAGGCCCACGAAGATGAGCCCCCCAGCGGCAAGCAGGCACGCCGCCATGATAAGCGCCTTCTTATTACGAGGCTTCAAACCACACACCTCTGACGCACCACGGGGTCAGGCGCCGTGGTGCGTTTCTTCAATTCACGCACAGTTGATCTTGAACGCACCACGGCGCCTGACCCCGTGGTGCGTTTTCTCTCTCTTACGGCGCGCCCGGAAGGCCTAGCGCGTCGCCGCCGTCGGTGTACGGCCCCGAGCTGAAGTACATCGGCCTCTCGACCACCACCGGGTCCTTGCAGGTCACGGTTGCCGACACGTCCCGGTCCGGCCCCACGGCGTCGTTGACGAAGACCGTCTGCCGCGAGTTCGCGGCGACCTTGACCGTGGCGACCTTGGACTCGTGCGAGCCGTCGGGCT
>Ga0209745_1001820_pt1 | contig 12443 bp, 9 predicted proteins | sample BarGraNGADG00312_FD_184495 | JGI IMG/M metagenome (GOLD analysis project Ga0209745, IMG submission 184495) | Arctic peat soil microbial communities from Barrow, Alaska - Barrow Graham LP Ref core NGADG0004-312 (SPAdes) (version 2) | ecosystem: Environmental > Terrestrial > Soil > Wetlands > Peat ... | reverse complement strand
GGTAGAGATTAAACCTGAAAAAATCAAATCCTGACGACTTAAGCTTTATCCGGATAGTTCAGGAGAATTTCTGTTCAACTATTTCCCTGCTCAATCTTAAAAATTGTCCGATTCACAAATGTAAACATGCGAAATAAACAAAAAGAGTGCTCTTGTAATTACAGATGTAACCGACTTATATGTAAATATGTAAATTAACTCTGTAAAGAAATAACTACTCGTATATATAGCTTTATATCAAGAAATTAATTGAATTATCTACACTGATTGTTTATCTATATCAGTGCCTGAAAGTAGTTTATGTTTAGAAACAGGCCGTTTTCTTGTTATATAATGCATATAATCAGAGAATAATGAGTTCTAAAGTATATAAATACATCAGGATCATCAAGTAATTAATTGAAGAAATATATGCCAGCCAAGATGAATTATTAAGATACATAATTTTAATAAATTACTTAACATTACAAATGTAAATAACATTAAATTACATATGTAAACAAAGTTATATTTACATTTGTAATAAATACATTAAATCATGAAAGAGAGAATCCTTGCCTTTTTACAGAGTGAAAACAAGAGTTATGCGCAATTTGCTGAAGAAATCGGGGTTCAGCCTTCCGGTATTTCTCATATACTTTCTGGCAGAAACAATCCAAGCCTTGATTTTGTGATTAAGATGCTGCAAAAATATCGCTCCCTCTCTGAAGAGTGGCTCCTGTTCGGACGCGGGCCGATGTACAAATACATTTCTCAACCTACACTGTTTGATATTCCGCCCTCTGTTTACGTTTCAGAGGAGGTAATGTCTGATGATACAAGAATACCTCCTGAAGCATCATCATTGACAGGAAGTCCTGAAAAGGCCTCTCAACTCAATTATCAGAAGAATGATAATCAGAATCCAAAAGAAAAGACCCTGACAAGGGTACTGTTATTCTATTCTGACAAAACTTGCACTGAATACAATCCTTCATAGGGGAATCTTCTCAAATTATCTACCTTTGCAGATAAGGTAAAGGGCCCTGATGAAAAAGAGGATAGAAGATCTCACTGTGACTGAAAACCGGCGGCTGACAGACAGCTTCTTTGTTCTGAAAGTCACTTCCTCCCTCACATTACCTGAGATCCTGCCGGGGCAGTTCGTTCAGGTGCTGGTTGCAGACAGCCCTTCTACCTTTCTTCGCCGGCCTCTTTCTGTGCATGATGTCAATGTTACTGAGAACACGGTCTCATTCTTAATACAGGTTGCAGGCAAGGGTACGGAGCGTTTGTCAAGACTGACTCAGGGGGAGAAACTCAACATGATCTATCCGCTGGGCAACTCATTTACGCTTCCGCATAAAGGTGAGAAGGTGCTGCTGACAGGCGGTGGGTGCGGCATGGCACCGCTGCTTTATCTTGGCAGGATGACTAAAGAAGCCGGTGCTGAGGTAAACTTTGCCTTTGGCTTTCGCAACCGTCTGAGGATACCAGAACATAAAGAGTTTAAAAAACTGGGCATCGTGCACCTTGCCACCGAAGATGGGTCGGAGGGATGCAAGGGTCTTCTTACTGACATACCGGCTTTAAGGGAAGAGAAATGGGACAGGGTATATAGCTGCGGTCCCGAGCTGATGATGAAGGCTGTGGCTGCTGAATGTCTTCGAAGAGAGATATTCTGCGAGGTATCTCTTGAGAACCTGATGGCTTGCGGAATAGGCGCCTGCCTGTGCTGTGTGGTCTCCACAATATCAGGAAATATGTGCACATGTACAGACGGACCGGTGTTTAACGTACGCAATCTGAAATGGCAGATCTCCGGATAAAAATAGGATCGCTTCTTTTCAAAAACCCGGTAATGATGGCATCGGGCACCTGCGGTTACGGATCGGAGTTTGATGATTTTATTGATATTGAACAGCTTGGCGGGATTATTGTCAAAGGGACTACACTTGAGCCCAGAGAGGGCAATCCCTATCCGAGGATGGCAGAGACAGCTTCCGGAATGCTGAATGCGGTAGGGCTGCAGAATAAAGGCATTGACTATTTTGTAAAGAATATCTACCCGCACCTGTCACAATACGGAACCAATGTTATTGTCAACATAAACGGGAATACCGTAGAAGAATACGCTGAGCTTGCCGGACGTCTCACTGACCTGACTGCAATCCCTGCCATAGAGCTGAATATTTCATGCCCCAATGTAAAGAGGGGAGGAATGATCTTCGGTACCAATCCCGATGCTGCAAGGGAAGTCATTGCATCTGTGCGTAAAGTTTATCATAAAACACTGATAGTCAAACTGTCGCCTAATGTCACTGACATATCCGAGTTTGCCCGGATCTCTGCAGGCGAGGGAGCAGATGCTGTCTCGCTTATTAATACCCTTGTCGGGATGGCAATAGATACAAAGACTATGAAGCCCAGGCTGTCGACGATCACCGGAGGCCTGTCTGGTCCAGCCATCAAGCCAGTGGCGCTCAGGATGGTATGGCAGGCCGCAAAGGCAGTGACCATTCCCGTAATAGGGATTGGTGGCATCATGAATGCTGAGGATGCGCTTGAGTTTATTATGGCTGGCGCTATCGGAGTGCAGGTCGGCACGGCTTCTTTCATTGAGCCTCGAACAGCCATAAACGTCATCAGTGGAATAAAATCATTTCTTGAGGCCGGAGGCTTTGCCTCAGTAAGCGAAATCACCGGAATTATTAATAGGAATTAAGACTGTTTTGCTTTAAATTTGCAGCTTTAAAGGCGGAATAGGATTCATAAACTAAAATATTGAAAGTAATCATGGCAGAAAATTTGCAGATTGACAATCTGGACAGAAAGATCCTGGATATTATCACCAAGAATGCAAGGATACCTTATCTTGAGGTAGCCCGCGACTGCAACGTATCAGGTGCTGCGATACATCAGAGGGTTCAGAGGCTGATACGCATTGGTGTTATTAAAGGCTCGGAGTTTAAGGTTGACCCTGTAATGGTGGGGTTCAGGACATGTGCATATATCGGGATGTATCTCGATAATCCGGGTAAGTACAAGGAAGTTATTAAGAAGCTTAAGGATATACCTGAAGTCATTGAATGTCACTACACTACAGGTAATTATTCTTTGTTCATCAAGGTTTACACGCGCGACAATGAGCATCTGCGCGAGGTGCTGACGGAGAAGATACAGGCCATAACCGGAGTAGTCAGAACTGAGACGCTGATCTCCCTTGAAGAGTCCATCAGCAGGCAGATACCGGTACTATCAAAATAGACTGATCTATAATATTTTATTGTAGAGACGTCCAGATTGGGTGTCTCTCTATTTTTTATGACAATTAAATTCAGGGATTATGCCGCCTGGCGGCGGCATGATCCCTGTTGGGGGCTCGTACAAAGCAAATGATGCAGTTCCGACTGTGTCGGGACTTGTCATTTTTTGTTTTCTTCAAGGAACCAAGACCAAGGTCTTGTTCCTCTCATCAAACAAAAAATGCTCCTGACGGAGCATCGTTTGCTTTGTGATCCAGCTGGGATTCGAACCCAGGACCCCATCCTTAAAAGGGATGTGCTCTACCAGCTGAGCTACTGAATCAGTCCCATTTTTTGCGAGTGCAAATGTAGGGCAAATAATTTTCCGAACAAAAAAATAATTGACTTTTGTGGAAAATAGTAAAAAAAATACTTCCGGACTGATGACCCTAAATTGTAGTTATATTTATCCTCCATTTTTGAGATCATGAGACACTATGACTTTAAAAATAAGGTAGTGATTGTGACCGGTGCTTCATCTGGCATCGGGAGGGCTACGGCACTTGAATTTGCGCGCCATGGCAGCAAGGTGGTCCTGGCAGCCAGGTCAGCTGACAAACTCCTCTCACTGCAGGATGAGATTACACAAATGGGCGCCGAATCCCTGGCAGTAGTCACCGATGTCTCAGTAGAGGAAGACTGCCGCAGAATGGTGGAGGCGACCGTCGGAAAATTCGGTACAATACACATCCTAATAAACAATGCCGGCATATCAATGAGAGCTTCATTCGAGGAGGTTGATATGGCTGTATTAAAGCGTCTTATGGATGTGAATTTCTGGGGCACTGTCTACTGCACCAGATATGCGCTTCCGTATATTGTCAGTAACAAAGGTTCAATAGTAGGCGTGTCTTCCACAGCAGGCTATCACGGGCTTCCCGGCCGCACCGGGTACTCGGCTTCAAAGTTCGCCACACATGGCTTCCTTGAGACGCTAAGGATCGAATACATGACGCAGAAGCTACATATCATGATCATCATGCCCGGATTTACAACCTCTGATATACGTAAACATGCTTTGGTCGCAGACGGGTCTGAACAGGGTAATTCACCACGGGAAGAGAAAAAAATGATGTCTGCAGAATATGTTGCAACCTGGGTCCTTAAGGGCATCAGAAAAAAGAAAAGAAACAAGATAATGACCGTGTCCGGAAGATTCACAGCTTTGCTGCAGAGAATATTTCCAAAGACAATTGACTACATCTTTTTCCTTCTGATGAAAAGGGAGCCCGATTCACCCGTAAAATAAAAGCCATGCCCGACATAGAAGTACAGGTGCGAAATTTAAAGCGTCAGGTGCTCAAATGCCTTCCGGGCCCTGTCTCATACGCTGATAAGAAAGCTTTCGGACGTGCTGCCGACATAGCTGTCGCTTCTTATTCTTCCGGCAAGACTTACCTGGGAGAGCCGCTGATGATTTACTATATGGAGCTTGCACGAATTACGGCTTGTGAGATAGGATTGGGATTACCAGCAGTTATTAGCGCACTCCTTTCTGGCATCAGCAAGGGAAGTGAGGGGTGGAAGAAGATAGAAGAACTTAAAGACCCTGCTATCGGGAGCGTTATCACAGGGTTATCCCGCGTGACTGCACTAAAAGGAAAGGATTTCACCGGGCAGGCAGAAAACTTCCGCAAGCTTATGCTTACATTGGCTGATGACGGCAGGGTGATTCTGATTGCACTTGCTGAGAGACTGCAGATGATACGCCGGCTCAATCAACTTCCTGATAAAGAGAGACTTCCTTTAGCTTCTGAAACATATTTCCTTTTTGCTCCACTGGCTCACAGGCTGGGGTATTACAACATCAAGTCTGAAATGGAGGACCTGGCCATGCAGCTGATGGAGCCAGGTGAGTATAATGAAATTGATGCAAAACTGAAGCGGACCACGACCTCGAGGAACAGACTTATCAGAGAGTTCTCGCAACCGCTTAAGGAGAGACTCGATGCGCTTGGAATGAATTATGAGCTTAAGAGCCGTACAAAGTCTGTGCACTCCATCTGGCAAAAGATGAAGAGACAGGGTGTGACCTTTGAGGAGGTTTTTGACATTTTCGCCATACGCATTATCATTGATACTGACACTGCCCATGAGAAATCGTCATGCTGGCAGGCCTATTCAGTTGTCACGGACCTGTACCAGCCTGATCCGAGCCGGATGCGCGACTGGATCTCGGTACCGAAGACGAACGGTTATGAATCGCTTCATACCACTGTGGTAACCCAGGCAGGCAAGTGGGTAGAGGTCCAGATACGTACAAAGCGCATGGACGAGATTGCAGAAAAAGGTCTTGCAGCACATTTTCGCTATAAAGGATTGAAGGGTGAGGGAGGACTCGATGCCTGGATGTCACAGATGCGTGAGGTACTGGGCACTGTGGAGAAGGAGGGAAGTGACTTCCTGGGAGAAATAAGACCGGGACTTTATTCCGACGAGGTTTTCGTCTTTACACCCAAGGGAGAGGTGAAGCAGCTGCCCATAGGGGCGACCCTCCTCGATTTCGCCTTTGACATTCATACTGAGGTGGGCTCAAAGTGCATCGGAGGCAAGATCAACGGGCGCAATGTGCAGCTTAAGCAAAAGCTCCAGAACGGTGATCATGTCTCTGTCATCACTTCTGTGAAACAATCGCCCAAGCGTGACTGGCTGGCGTTTGTCATCACCAACAAGGCGCGTTCAAAGATCAAACTGGCTCTGAATGAGGAAAAGGTTAAGCTTGCAGCTGAAGGCAAGGAAATACTTACAAGAAGACTTAAGAACTGGAAGATACCTTACGGCGATGCAACGGTGGTAAAGCTTCTTGAGGAATATGGATTCAAGACTTCGCAGGATCTGTATTTCAGCATAGCAGTAGGGGAGACCGATCTGCTGGATGCAAAGAGGGTGCTGCTGCGCTCTGAAGAGAGCACTGAGCCGGCGGCTGCAAAGTTGCCAGAGGCACATGAACGGGAGGAGCCACTTAAGGGAGGAGGAGATTATCTTGTTATAGATGAGAAGATTGAAGGACTGGACTACAAGCTTTCAAAGTGCTGCAATCCTGTGTTCGGTGACCGAATCTTCGGATTTGTGACCGTGCTTGAAGGGATTAAAATACACAGGGCTTCCTGTCCGAATGCTGATTTTATGATGTCAAACTTCCCTTACAGGGTGTTGAGGGCCAGATGGACAAGGCTCGATGCAACCCGGGGTTTCCTGACCTCAGTAAAGCTGACAGGTGTTGAGAACCTTGGCATCGTAGCACGAATAACCGATATACTGTCAGAATACAGGGTGTCGGTCAAGAATTTCTCCTATAAGATGGACAATGGTCTTTTTGAGGGTAAGATCGATCTGCTTGTACCAAATATCAATATGCTCTACGGCCTGATAAAAAAGATGCAGGCAGTCAAGGGTATAACCAAGGCAAGCAGGATGGATAATTAGTACCTCGGGTCCGGGAGGACTGGCAGCTTAGCCATCTTTTCCACTTCAATACTTGTTGCACCAAACTCATCAACCACCTTTCCCTGAATGAGGTAGGTTCCGCTGCCGCGGAACGGCCAGCTTACCAGCGACTGAGGGAAGTGGGTCGTGTCGAAGAACTCGCCGCGGTTGTCAATGAAGCACCCGAAGTTCATCCACTCCCTCTTAACGGTCTTGATATATTTCACTGTCACCAGGTGTCCTGCCATTTTTACCCTGCGGCCAACCATTTCCTTCATTTCCGATGCCATAACCTCACCCCTGAACTTTGTCTGCAGCATGTCAAACCATGAGAGGGTCACGGGGAAGCCAAGCAGTTCAATTTCGTCATAGGCATCCTCGAGCTTCGTCTGCTCAAAGGGAGGCATCACAAACTTTTTAGGTTCAGGGTTGAACAGCGTACGTGCCGTTTCACTCTTCCCTTTGTTAATAAGCATGTGTGCCTCCCAGAGCAACAGCGCCTTGCTTTTTCCGGTGAACCTGAAGGCCCCGGTACGTATCATGATAATGGTCTGTTCTATACCTGGACCGATACGTGAGATAAAGTCACTGATATCTTGATAATCACCATTGTTATTGCGCTCAGTTATGATCTCATGCGCCAGTCCGTTTTCAAGTCCGATTATATGTATCAGTCCCAGAAAAATACTCTTTCCGTATATGGTGGTTTTGTAGGTGCTTCTGTTGATGCATGGTGCTTCTATGACGGCGCCTTCGCGTTTTGCCTCATGCACATAGACCCATGTCCGGTAAAAGCCTCCGAAGTTATTGATGACGGCTACCATGAACTCGAGGGGGTAGTGGGCCTTCAGCCACAGGCTCTGGAAGCTCTCTACAGCGTAGGAGGCCGAGTGTGCCTTGGAGAATGAGTAACCGGCAAACGATTCAATCTGGCGCCACACCTCCTTTGTTGTCTCTTCGGGGTAGCCCTTCTCGCGGCAGTTGGCGAAGAACCGGTCTGTGATCTTCATCATCTCCTGCCGCGAACGGTGCTTGCCGCTCATGGCGCGGCGCAGCGTATCGGCATCGGAGAGGTCGAGGCCCGCAAAGTGATGACACACTTTCAGCACATCCTCCTGGTAGACCATCACCCCGAAGGTCTCACTGAGGAGGTCCTTCATCACGGGGTGGATATACTCAAATTTGCCGGGATTATGGAAGCGGTAGATGAACTGGCGCATCATGCCCGAACGGGCCACACCGGGTCTGATGACCGAGCTGGCAGCCACAAGTGTCAGATAATCATCGCATCTCAGTTTCTGCAGCAGTCCGCGCATTGAAGGGCTCTCAATATAAAAGCATCCTTTTGCATCACCGCGCCGCAGATGCTCTTTCACCAGCGGATCGTTCTTGAACTGCTGTATGGCATGCACGTCGATGTCGACACCGCGGTTGGCGCGTATGACCTCCGCGCTCTCCTTTATATGGCCTATGCCTCTCTGGCTCAGTATGTCAAGCTTCTCGTAGCCCAGCTCCTCGGCGGTGTACATGTCCCACTGCGTGGTAGGGAACCCCTTGGGCGGCATGTCGAGGGCAGTATAGCAGCAGACGGGATCTTCGGATATAAGCACTCCGCCGGCATGTATGCTGCGCAGGTTGGGGAAGTCAGCAATTTTGTTACCCGTTTCAAATATGAGGTCAGGGATCTCTCCGCGGTTGCTTTCGGCAGAGGGATTGTCAATAATGGCATCAATCTCATCAACCGGCAGTCCGTGCACCTTGCCCAGTTCTCTTACGATAGACTTGCCCCTGAAGGTGTTGATGGTGCCCAGCAGGGCGGTATGGCGATGACCGTAACGCCTGAAGATATACTCAGTAACGGTGTCGCGTTCCTTCCATGAATAGTCTATGTCGAAGTCGGGCGGGGAGGTGCGTTTGGGGTTTATGAAGCGCTCAAAGTAAAGGTTCAGATCAATAGGGTCAACATTGGTGATCTTCAGGCAGTAAGCAACGACGGAATTGGCTCCGCTGCCGCGACCGACATGATAGAATCCGCAGGACATGGAGTAGCGTATTATGTCCCATGTTATGAGGAAGTATGCTGAGAAGCCCAGGCGGTCGATGATCTCCAGCTCATGTCTCACCCGTTCTTCAGCCACCTTATTGTTTGTGCCGTAGCGGTACTTCATTCCGTCCCACGCCAGCTTCTCGAGCAGCAGCTTGTCGTCGTACCTGCTTGCCGAGTAGATCTTTTTGTTTTTGTGTGTGGTGAAGTCGATGCTCAGTGAGCAGTCGTTGAGCAGCCTGCGCGTGTTGTCAGTCACCTGGGGCCACATCTCAAAGGGACGGACAAGCTCATTCTCAGGAATGATCATCTCATCGGGCGAGGCTGTCATGTGAGGCCCGAGGCGGCTGAGGAGGATGTTGTTATCGACGGCGCGCAGGCTGCGGTGCACAGGGTAGTCAGCCGGTGATTCTATCGTAACTGGCTGAAGGATAACGCATTTAGATATTTGTTTCTTTGCCGTGGAAACCAGCCTGCCGGCGGCAGAGGGGCGTATGCCGATGTACTCATTGTCGTGCAGGGCTGAGGGGACGGCGCTGCCGGGATCACCAGCGCCGCCGGAGGGGTAGATGACATACGCATTCGGGAAGGAGGGAGGGTGCAGGGGGAGAGGCTCGCCTTCGAAGTTATGTTGAGTGAGGAACTCGTTGAGTTCGCGGAAGCCTTCGTTGTTGCGTGCAATTCCGATATAAAGCAGTTTGTTGTCACTGCGGAATTCTATTCCTGCCGCCGGGGTGATGCCGCGGCTGCCGCACTCGCGCACGAAGCCGGGCACGCCGGTGGTGTTGTTGATGTCAGTCAGCACCAGGCGCTGCACGCCGGCAGCCGCGGCGAGCTCAGAAAGACGCTCGACGGTGATGGTGCCGTAACGAAGGCTGTAATATGAATGACAATTAATGTACATTTCCAATCTCACGCTCGCTGCGCTCCGCAGCGGTCATCACCCCGGCGGCCCTGCGTATGGCATGACGCCCGAAACGACCCCTGAGCGTGTCCATGGTCATATAGAGGCTCACCATCTCTGGCGTATCCTCGAACATGTCAAGCTGCTGCACCCCTCGCACCAGTCCGCTCACCCTCACGCCTATCAGCCTGATGAGCATGCGCCGTTGCCAGAGACGGCGGAAGAGGCTCTGCGCCTCGTTGATGAGCACATGGTCGAAGGCGGTATAGGGTATGCGCTGCTGCAGCGTGTGCGTGTCGAAGTCGGAGTAGCGTATGCGCACCGTGATGCACGAGGCGAGCTTCTCCTGGCGGCGCAGCTCATAGGCCAGCTTCTCTGTCATGCTGATGATCAGCTGGTTGAGCATCACCATGTCAGTGGTGTCGCGCTCAAAGGTGTGCTCGGTGCTGATCGACTTCTGTTCGGAGTAACTGATGACAGGCGAGTTGTCTATGCCGTTGGCTTTCTTCCATATTTCCGTACCGTTCTGGCCCATGAGCGACTCCAGCATCTCCGCCGGTATGACACGCAGGGTGTGTACGGTTGAGATGCCCATCGAGCGCAGAGTGTGGTATGTCTTCTGTCCTATCATGGGTATCTTGCGTATAGAGAGAGGGTCAAGGAAGGGGAGGACATACTGCTGCGCCACCTCCTTCTCGCCGTTGGGCTTGGCCTCTCCGGCAGCGATCTTCGAGACGGTCTTGTTAACCGAGAGACCTATGGAAATAGGCAGTCCCGTCTCTTTTATTATTGTGTTGCGCAGCTCATGTGACCACCGTGCACAGCCATAGAAACGCTCCATGCCCGTTAAGTCAATATAGTGCTCATCCACCGAAGCCTTCTCATATAGCGGGGACTTCTCAGCGATGATGTCAGTGACCATGCGCGAATATTTTGTGTACATCTCCATATCACCGCGTATGTAAACTGCCTCGGGGCACATTGCCCGGGCCATCTTCATCGGCATGGCCGAGCTGACGCCGAAGCTGCGTGCCTCGTAGCTGCAGCTCGAGACCACGCCGCGGTCGGAGCCGCCGCCGATGATCACCGGGCGGCCGTAGAGCCGGCTGTCACGCACCCTCTCCACGGAGACAAAGAAGGTGTCGAGATCAAGATGAAGGATGCTTCGCGATTCCATCATTGAAAAGGTTAAAGGCAATAGGCAATAGGCAATAGGCAAAAGTTTCTTGTTTTGTTCGTTTGTTCAGCCGCAAGGCTGCATTTTTTTCACTTTTTCCATTGCCGTTTGAAAAATCTGTTTTATATTTGATTAGAAATTAATCAAACTTATGATTACAATATAATCAATTTTTATAATATGTACTTCGCATCGAACATAAAATTTTTAAGAAAACGTCGTGGACGTACGCAGGACGACGTGGCATCGGCGCTGCAGATGAAGCGGCCGACGCTGAGCGGCTATGAGAATGGCGTGGCACAGCCTGGTATTGAGGCACTTGTGACATTCTCAGGGTACTATAATATCTCTCTTGATACCATGCTTAAGGTCGATCTGACCCGCCTCTCCGGGAGCCAGCTGGGTGAGCTTGAGAGAGGCTATGACGCTTATATTAAAGGCAGTAATCTCAGAGTGCTGACAACAACGGTAACACCTGATAACCGCGAGAACATTGAGCTGGTGAATGAGAAAGCCAAGGCAGGATACACAACAGGGTATGCCGATCCTGAGTTTATCAGCGACCTGCCTCTCTTTAACCTGCCGTTCCTGTCGCGTGAACGCAAATACCGCACATTTCAGCTCAAGGGTGACTCAATGCTGCCCATACCCGACAAGTCGTGGGTGACAGGTGAGTTCCTGCACGACTGGCATGATATAAAGAGCGGGAAGGCTTACATTATTCTTACGACCAGTGACGGAATCGTCTTCAAGGTAGTGGAGAACAATATTGAAAAGAACGGCATGCTGGTTCTCTTCTCCCTCAATCCGCTTTATGAACCCTATGAGGTTCATATCAATGATGTTAAGGAGATGTGGAGGTTCGTGCACTACATAAGTGATGAGCTTCCTGAGCCGGTGCTGCCCGAGAAACAGCTCCTCCGCACTGTCGCCACCATGAAGCAGGATCTGTATCAGCTAAAGAAGAGCATCAGACGGGATATTCAGGATGTTACCGAGATATAGCAGGGGGAAATTAAGAATTAAGAATTAAGAATTCATAAGGATTTGCGATTTCTGACTAAAGTTTGACTGAGGACTAAAGTCTGAAGAACCGATAACCGATAACAGATAACGGACAACTGAAAGATTGCACAATTGCATGATCGCACGACTGCATGACCATGAAATATCCTCCCGATTCCCCCGTTTATTTTGAGAAATGGTTCAAATCACATTCATGCCAATCAAAGATTACAACCCCGCCATGCACACCGCTGAACATATCCTCAACTCGGTGATGGATAAAATGTTTCATTGCGGCCGTTCATTCAACAGCCATATTGAGGAGAAAAAAAGCAAATGCGATTACAGGGTCAGGAGAGTAATGACTGACAAAGATATTGCTTCTGTGGAAAGAACAGTCAATGAGATAATTAAATTGAATATACCGGTGGGAGAGGAGTTTGTCAGCAGGAGGGAGGCGGACGAAAAATACTTTACTGGCAAGCTGCCCGATGATGCCGGAGAGAGGATCCGGATTATCACCATCGGCAATTTTGATGCATGCCCGTGTATAGGACAGCACGTCACAGATACTTCAGAAATTGGTATGTTCTCAATAATTTC
>Ga0209745_1001818_pt1 | contig 12447 bp, 10 predicted proteins | sample BarGraNGADG00312_FD_184495 | JGI IMG/M metagenome (GOLD analysis project Ga0209745, IMG submission 184495) | Arctic peat soil microbial communities from Barrow, Alaska - Barrow Graham LP Ref core NGADG0004-312 (SPAdes) (version 2) | ecosystem: Environmental > Terrestrial > Soil > Wetlands > Peat... | reverse complement strand
GGCGATCTTCGACGCCGGCCTGACCAAGGTGATCGGCGACCAGGTGAAGATCGTCGCCTGGTACGACAACGAGTGGGGCTACTCCTGCCGCCTCGTCGACCTCGCCGCGTACATCGGCGAGCGTCTCTGACCTTGCTCACAAGCTGCTGAACCGGCTCATGCGTCCGTGTGCGCGACTCGACCGTCCTGGTCGGCGCGCACGCGGACGCAGTCATGTTCGCCCCTAGCTCTGGAGAGAGAATGAAGACCATCAAGGACCTCGGCGACCTGCGCGGCAAGCGCGTGCTGGTGCGTTCCGACTTCAACGTCCCGCTCGACGGCACGACGATCACTGACGACGGCCGCGTGCGAGCCTCGCTGCCGACTCTTCGCACCCTGCTCGACGCCGGGGCCCGGGTCATCGTCATGGCGCACCTCGGACGCCCCAAGGGCGTCCCGGCGGCCAAGTACTCGCTCGCCCCCGTCGCGGCGCGCCTCAGCGAGCTGCTCGGCCAGCCGGTCGCCCTCGCCGACGACCTCGTCGGCCCGTCCGCACGGGCCACCGCTGCTGCGCTCAAGGACGGCGAGATCGCGCTGCTGGAGAACATCCGCTTCGACCCTCGCGAGACCTCCAAGGTCGACGCCGAGCGCGAGGCATTTGCCGGCGAGCTCGCCAAGCTGGGCGACGCCTACGTGTCGGACGGCTTCGGCGTCGTGCACCGCAAGCAGGCCTCCGTGTACGACATCGCCAAGATCCTCCCGTCCGCCGTCGGCGGCCTCGTCCTCACTGAGGTCAAGGCGCTGAGCCGGGCCACGAACAACCCGGAGCGGCCGTACGTGGTGGTCCTCGGTGGCTCGAAGGTCTCCGACAAGCTCGGCGTGATCTCCAACCTGCTGACCAAGGCCGACCGGTTGCTGATCGGCGGTGGCATGGCGTACACGTTCCTCGCCGCGAAGGGCTACCAGGTCGGTACCTCGCTGCTCGAGGCGGACCAGATCGAGACGGTGAAGGGCTACCTCGCTCAGGCCGAGAAGGCCGGCGTCGAGATCGTGCTGCCGACCGACATCGTCGTGGCGGACACCTTCGCGGCGGACTCGCCGCACGACGTCGTGCCGGCCGACGCGATCCCGGCCGGCCGGATGGGCCTGGACATCGGTCCTGACTCGGCCAAGCTGTTCGCGAGCAAGATCCACGACGCCAAGACGATCGTCTGGAACGGCCCGATGGGCGTCTTCGAGTTCCCCGCTTTCGCCGCGGGCACCCGCGCCGTGGCCCAGGCCATGATCGACTCGGACGGCTTCAGCATCGTCGGTGGTGGTGACTCCGCCGCCGCCGTCCGCCAGCTGGGCTTCGACGAGTCCCGGTTCGGCCACATCTCGACCGGCGGCGGAGCCAGCCTCGAGTTCCTCGAGGGCAAGGAACTGCCGGGCATCGCGGTCCTGGCCTCAGCAGACGGTGAGCGCTGACGATGGTAGGCGGCCGCACCCCGCTGATGGCGGGGAACTGGAAGATGAACCTCGATCACCATGCAGCCACGCACCTCGTGCAGAAGCTGGCCTGGTCGCTCAAGGACGCCAAGCACGACTTCGGCAGCGTCGAGGTCGTCGTGCTGCCGCCGTTCACGGACCTGCGCTCGGTGCAGACCCTGGTGGACGCGGACAAGCTGGAGATCAGGTACGGAGCGCAGGATGTCTCGGCGCACGCCGAGGGGGCGTACACCGGTGAGATCTCGGCGTCCATGCTCGCCAAGCTCGGCGTGACCTACGTCGTCATCGGGCACTCCGAGCGTCGTGAGTACCACGGCGAGACGGACGAGCTGCTGCACGACAAGATCGTCTCCGCCTTCGGCCAGGGCCTCGTGCCCATCGTGTGCATCGGTGAGGGTCTCGAGGAGCGCAAGGCTGGGCAGCACGTGCTGCACACCCTGCGCCAGCTCGAGGGTGCGCTTGCGGGTCACCCGGCGGACAAGGTCGCTCAGGTCGTCATCGCGTACGAACCCGTCTGGGCGATCGGCACCGGTGAGGTCGCGACCCCGCAGGATGCCCACGAGGTGTGCCACGCGATCCGGGCCGGTCTGGCGGAGCTGTACACGCAGGAGATCGCAGACGGCATCCGGGTGCTCTACGGAGGTTCGGTCAAGTCGGGCAACATCGCCTCGATCATGGCGCAGCCCGATGTGGACGGAGCCCTCGTGGGTGGCGCGAGCCTCGACCCGGAGGAGTTCGCGAAGATCGTCCGGTACCAGTCGCACGCTGTCGGTCTGTGAGTTGACCTCGTCCTTGGCGGCCGCGCGCACACCATCCCGCGCAGCCACCGGAGCCGGGTGTGCGGTTCCCCTCCCCGGGGTCAGCAGACAACCGAGATCGGGATGGTTCGCCGGAGGGGCCTCGCGTCGCTTACCCTTGACCCGGTGCGTGTCGCGCCACGTCCACTCGAACAGGTGAGGAGTTCACGGAGCCGTGAACGGCATGAGTATCACTCTGCAGGTGCTGCTGCTCGTCATCAGCCTCGTGCTGACCCTGCTCGTCCTCCTGCACAAGGGCAAGGGCGGCGGGCTGTCCGACATGTTCGGTGGCGGGATCTCCTCCTCCGCCGGCAGCTCCGGTGTGGCCGAACGGAACCTGAACCGGATCACCGTGGGCCTGGCCATCACCTGGACCGTCATCATCGTGCTGCTCGGCCTGATCAGCCGATTCGGCCACTGAGGCCGGGGGCAGACGATGGCAGGCGGTAGCGCAATCCGAGGCTCCCGGGTCGGCGCGGGCCCGATGGGCGAGGCCGAGCGCGGCGAGGCGGCTCCGCGTTTTGTCATTTCGTACTGGTGCTCGAACGGCCACGAGACGCGACCGAGCTTCGCGGAGGAGAACGGCATCGAGGCGCCCGAGCTGTGGGACTGCCCGCGGTGTGGGCTGCCCGCCGGTCAGGACCACGAGAACCCGCCGGCTCCGCCGCGCAACGAGCCCTACAAGACCCACCTCGCGTACGTGAAGGAGCGTCGTAGCGACGCCGACGGCGAGGCGATCCTGTCCGAGGCGCTCGAAGCGCTGCGCGCTCGCCGCGGCCGCTGACCCATCGGGAACGGCCCCGCCAGACACCGCAGCGGGGTTCTTCTCCACACGTCAGCATGCGCCTGGTCGCAACCGTGGTGCGCCCGGCCTCGGCCATCGGCCGCTGCGGCCCTCGGATCCGGCCCGCTGTGCTACGCCGAGGCCGCCGCCGCGGCATCGATGAGCCACAGCGTCGCCTCGGTACCTGTCGCGTGACCGGCCGGCGCGCTGGAGACCGACAGGCCGGCGAGGGCGGCGTGCACTGCGGTCGACTTCTCCGCACCGGCCGCCACGATCCAGACCTCTCGCGCGGCGCGGATCGCCGGAAGCGTGAGGCTGACTCGTTCGGGCGGCGGTTTGGGCGAGTCGAGGACGCCGACGACGGTGCGATCCGCGATGTCGAGGGCGGCATGGCCCGGGAAGAGCGAGGCGACATGTCCGTCCGGGCCCATGCCGAGGAGCAGCACGTCGAACCCGGGCACGGCTGCGCCGCCGAAGGCGTGCGCGGACAGAGCCTGTGCGTACAAGGAGGCCGCGTCGTCGGGCACGGCGACGCCCCGGGCGCCCTCGGCCGGGACGGGGTGGACGTTCTCGGGCGGGATGGGCAGCTCGTCGATGAGCGCTGTGCGCGCTTGCGTCTCGTTCCGGTCCGGGTGACCGGCCGGGAGGAATCGCTCGTCCCCCCACCACAGGTGGACACCCGCCCAGTCGATCGCCTCGCACAGCACCGACTCCGCGGCATGCTCGAGTGCCGCGATCCCGACGGTGCCACCCGTGAGGACAACGTGCACGGTGTCGCGGACCGCCTGCACGTCGAGGATGCGGGTCAGCAACCTGACGGCGACGGCCTCGGCCAGCACCCTCGCATCCGGGTGGACGACGACGCGTCGCACGTGGTCAGCCCTGGTCGATCAGGGCGAGGCCCTTGGTCAGGACTTCGCCGTAGACGTCGTCGGCGTCGAGGCGTCGTAGCTCTTCGCTCAGGCACTCGCGGAGCGATCGAAGGGGCATCGCGAACGTCCGCGACGGCTGTCCGGGCTGATCGAGCGTCGCCCTCTTGCCATCCGGCCTGCTCAGCACGACGGGCCCGGACGCGCGTTCCAGTCGTACTTCGGTGATGCCCTCGACCCCGAGCTCCCTGACCACGCGCACCGGCGCTCTCAGTGCGAGCGCCAGCCACCCGGCCAGCAGGTTGAGCGACGGATGCGTCTTCTCGCCGGCCACCACGACCGCGTTCACCGGTTCGTACGGCGGCTGATCCAGCGCGGCGGCCAGCAGGCCGCGCCACCGGGTGAGCCGGGTCCAGGCAAGGTCGGTGTCACCCGGGACGTGGGTCGCGCGGAGCCTGCGGAGAGCGGCGTCGGGGTGCGCGCAGTGGGTCGTGTCGGTGATCCGGCGCGCGGACATCGCGCCGATGCAGTCGTGGGCAGGGTCCTTCGGAACCTCGTACGGCCACCAGGTGACGATCGGTGCGTCGGACAGCAGCAGCGGGGTCACCAAGGTGTCGCCGTGGTGGGCGAGCGGCCCGGACGGCCGCAGCACGATGACCTCGCTCGCGCCGGCGTCGCCGCCGACCCGGATCTCCGCATCCAGGCGCGAGGACCCCCGTCGCGTGTTCGGGACGAGCACGATGACGCGGCACGGGTGCTCACGACTCGCGTCGTTCGCCGCCTTGATCGCTTCCTCCGGGTCGCCGCCGTCGGCATCGATGACGAGGGTCAGGACCCGACCGAGAGCGATGGCGCCCCCTTCCTCGCGGATCCGGACGAGCGTGCGGTTGACCTCGCGGGTGGTCGTCTCGGGCAGCTCAACGATCATCGCTGACGATCCTCTCGTGGCGTGCCGCAGAGCTGCGGGGCCGTCCTCGGTCGGCGCGCACCGGTGTGCCGGCAGCAGCGGTCACGGTCGCCGCCAGGTTCGACCGTCGCGTGCCATCATCGCGTCCGCCGACGACGGGCCCCAGGTGCCGGAACGGTACTGCTCGGGCTGACCGTGCTTCGCCCAGTACGCGGTGATCGGGTCCAGGATCTCCCACGAGCGCGCCACCTCCTCCTGGCGGGGGAAGAGCGGCGGGTCGCCGAGCAGGACATCCAGGATCAGGCGCTCGTAGGCCTCGGGCGAGGACTCGGTGAAGGCATGCCCGTAGCTGAAGTCCATCGTGACGTCGCGGACCTCCATCGCCGTGCCGGGGACCTTCGAGCCGAACCGGATCGTGACGCCCTCGTCCGGTTGGACCCGAATGACAATGGCGTTCTGACCGAGCTCCTCGGTCGAGGTGGACTCGAAGGGGAGGTGCGGGGCGCGCTTGAACACGACCGCGATCTCAGTCACCCGCCGGCCGAGCCGCTTGCCGGTCCGCAGGTAGAAGGGCACCCCCGCCCAGCGGCGGGTGTCGATGTCGAGGCGGATCGCGGCGAACGTCTCGGTGACCGAGTCGGCCGGGATCCCGTCCTCCTCGAGGTAGCCGACGACCTGCCCGGCGCCCTGCCAGCCCGCCGCGTACTGCCCCCGCGCGGTGTGCCGGCCGAGTTCCTTCGGCACCCTGACGGCGCCCAGCACCTTTTCCTTCTCCGCACGCAGGTCCTGCGCCTCGAAGGACGTCGGCTCCTCCATCGCGGTCAGGGCCAACAGCTGCAGCAGGTGGTTCTGGATGACGTCCCGCGCCGCGCCGACGCCGTCGTAGTAGCCCGCGCGGCCGCCGATCCCGATGTCCTCCGCCATCGTGATCTGGACGTGGTCGACGTAGTTGGCGTTCCAGATCGGTTCGTACAGCTGGTTCGCGAAGCGCAGCGCCAGCAGGTTCTGCACCGTCTCCTTGCCGAGGTAGTGGTCGATCCGGAAGACGGAGTCCGGCGGGAACACCTGGCTGACCACCTCGTTGAGCGCATTGGCGCTGGCCAGGTCGTGCCCGAACGGCTTCTCGATGACCACTCGGCGCCACTTGCCTGGCGCCGGCTGCGACAGCCCCGAGACGGCGAGCTGGCGGCAGACCTGCGGGAACGCGGTCGGCGGCACGGACAGGTAGAACGCGTGGTTGCCCCCGGTGCCGCGCTTCGCGTCGAGCTCCTGGACCGTGTCCCGCAGCCGGGCGAACGCGGCGTCGTCGCTGAAGTCACCCTGGACGAAGCGGATGCCCTCGGCCAGGGTGCGCCAGACCTGTTCACTGAACGGCGTCCGAGCGTTCTCGCGCACCGCGTCGTGGACGATCTGGGCGAAGTCCTGGCGGTCCCAGTCACGTCGGGCGAAGCCGGTGAGCGCGAAACCAGGTGGTAGCAGCCCCCGGTTCGCGAGGTCGTACACGGCCGGCATCAGCTTGCCGCGTGCCAGATCGCCGGTGACGCCGAAGATCACCAGGCTGCACGGTCCGGCGATCCTCGGCAGGCGGCGGTCGCGCGGGTCGCGGAGTGGGTTGACGTCCGCTCGGATCGGTGCGGGCTTCATCCGGTCTCCTCGCGGGACGTCGCGCCGAGCAGCGAGCGGACCTGGTCCAGTGCCGAGGGTTCGGTGAGATGCAGGCGCAGCACGGGGCGGTGATGGCCGGCGAGGACGCCGGCGTCGCCGGCAGCCTGCGCCGAGATGAGCGTCCCGAAGGTGAACGGCCGATCGGGAATGGCCAGATCGTTGGCGTGGGCCGTCGTGATCTGAAGGAAGACGCCGATCGGAGCCCCACCCTTGTGCAGCTGGCCGGTGGAGTGCAGGAAGCGCGGGCCCCAGCCGAACGTGACCGGTCGGTGCGTCCGGGCCGCGAGCGACGCCCGGATCTCCGGGAGCGAACCATTCGACTCGCGGTCGAGGTAGGCCATCACAGCGAGGTACCCACGGGCCGGGTCGAGCCGTCCCAGCAAGGCGTCGATGGCGCCGTTCAGGTCCGTCACGCCGTCGAGCAGGCCGCGGGTTCCCCGCACCTCGACACCGCCGTCGACGAACGCGGCTGGCTCCGGTTCCGGGGTCGCGTCCAGGAGCCCGCGTGCGGCGACCTTGGCGCTCTCGACATCCGGCTGGTCGAACGGGTTGATGTGCAGCAGCCGTCCGGCGATGGCGGTGGCGTACTCCCAGAGCAGGAACTGGGCGCCGAGCGGGCCGGCCACCGTGACGGCGTCGGCGAAGGCGTCGATGGAGTCCTCGTCCGGAGTCTCGTCGCCCTCGTCCTGGAGGGCCACGAGACGGACGCCAAGAACGTCGGTGGCGGGGGAGGCCAGCTCGGGTGCGCCCACCGCGGCGACGACCGGCAGCAGGCCGACGCCATTCTTGCCGGTGGACTCGGCGATGAGCTGTTCGGCCCAGTCGCCGAGGCCCAGGATCCCGGAGCCCTCGTCGACGAAGACGAGCTTGTCCCTCAGCGGCACGGTTCCGCCCATCGCGGCGGCCAGCGCGAGAGCGGGGTTGGAGTCGTCGTCGGAGCCGAGCAGCTCGGCGATCGCGGCGGCCTCGTCGAGCAGCTCGACGACGTCGACGCCCGCGAGGGCCGACGGCACCAGGCCGAAGGCCGAGAGGGCGGAGAAGCGCCCCCCGACGTTCGGGTCGGCAAGGAAGACCGCGCGGTAGCCTGCGGCTCGCGAGGACGCCTCGAGCGGGGATCCGGGGTCGGTGACGATCACGATGTGCTGTCGCGCATCGAGGCCCGCCGCCGTGAAGGCCGCTTCGAAGGCGCGTCGCTGCGAGTCGGTCTCGACGGTTCCGCCGGACTTGCTCGACACAACGAGGACGGTTCGAGCCAGGTCGCCCTGGAGCGCAGACCGCACCTGATCGGGGTCGGTGCTGTCCAGGACCACGAGGGGCACACCCGCAGTGCGGGTGATGACCTCAGGCGCGAGCGAGGACCCGCCCATCCCGGCGAGCACGACGCGGTCGATCCCCTCGGCAGCCAGGGCGGCCTTGAGCGCGGTGAGCTGAGGGAGGATGGCGCGAGAGGTGACGTGCAGCTCGGTCCAGCCCAATCGGATCGCCGCTTCGGCCTTGGCTGCGGGGCCCCACACGGTTGGGTCCTTCGCGGCGATGCGCGACGCGATCCGCTCGTCCGAGAGCACTCGGACCTGGGCGGCGACGGCATCTGCCGCCACGCCGCTGGCGGTCACCTCGACGAGGGCACCGCCCTCGACGCCGGCCCACGCGACCACCCACGCCGCCGAGGTGGTGTCCTGGCCGTCATTCTCACTGCGGTGACCTGCGCTCACTGCTCGCTGCCTCCATGATCGGGTCTCTCGGGCGGGGACGGGTCCGCGGCCCGACGATGCGTACGGGTGTCCGTGCTCGCGCGCGGGTCAGTCGCCGGTGATCTTCGGTCCGCCCTGGGTTGAGATGGCGGCGCCCCGGACCGCGGCGAGCGATTCGCGCGCCGCATCGGCAACGTTCTCGGCGGTGAAGCCGAACGCCCGGAACAGTGTCACGGCGTCGGCCGAGGCGCCGAAGTGCTCGAGGCTCACGCAACGACCCGCATCGCCGACCAGGTCCCGCCACCCTTGGGCCACGCCGGCCTCGACGGAGACCCGGGCGCGCACCGCGGCGGGGAGGACTGTCTCGCGGTAGGCCGCGCTCTGCGCGTCGAACCACTCGCGACACGGAAGGGACACGACCCGGGTCGGGATCCCTTCGGCCTGCAGGATTGCGCGCGCCGCCGTCGCGAGCTGTACCTCTGACCCGGTGCCGATGAGGATGACCTCGGGGGCACCGCCATCGGCCTCGGCCAGCACATACCCGCCCTTGGCGACGCCCGACGCCGAGGCGTACTCGTTGCCGCTCACGTCACCCTCGCCGCGCTCGAACGTGGGGACGTTCTGGCGGGTCAGCACGATGCCGGCCGGTCGGTCGGTGTGCTCGAGGATCGTGCGCCAGGCCCAGGTGACCTCGTTCGCGTCGGCCGGGCGGACCACGTCCAGTCCGGGGATCGCCCGAAGGCTCGCCAGCTGCTCGACCGGCTGGTGGGTGGGGCCGTCCTCACCGAGCCCGATCGAGTCGTGCGTCCAGACGAAGGTCGTCGGGATGCGCATCAGCGCCGCCAGGCGCACGGCCGGGCGCATGTAGTCGCTGAAGATCAGGAACGTGCCGCCGTACGCACGGGTGCCGCCGTGCAGCGTGATCCCATTGAGGATCGAGCCCATCGCGTGCTCTCGGATCCCGAAGTGCAGGGTTCGGCCGTACGGGCCGCCGGGGAACATGGTTGTCGCGTGCTCGGTGGGGATGAAGGAGGGCTCGCCCTCCATGGTCGTGTTGTTCGACTCGGCAAGGTCGGCCGAACCGCCCCACAGCTCGGGAAGCACACCGGCGATGGCCGTGAGAACCGCACCCGACGCCTTGCGGGTGGACAGGTCCTTGCCACCCGGGAAGGTCGGCAGGGCCCCCGTCCAGCCGACGGGCAGGTCCTTGCGCTGGAGCCGGTCGAGCAGGGTCGCCCGGTCCGCGTTCGTGGTTCGCCACGCGCGGTAGCTCTCCTCCCACTCGATCCGCCGGGCATGGCCTCGGGCGCGTGCTTCCCGGGTGTGCGCGAGGACCTCCGGCTCGACGACGAAGCTCTTCTCGGGGTCGAAGCCGAGAGCGGTCTTGAGCCCGCGGACCTCGTCCGGCCCGAGCGCCGAACCGTGGATCTTCCCGGTGTTCTGCTTACCGGGCGAGGGCCAGCCGATGATCGTCCGCAGGGCGATGATCGAGGGCTTGCCCGTCTCGGCCTGGGCCGCGTGAAGAGCGGTCGCGAGTGCGTCGACGTCCTCGTGGTAACCGTCAGCGCCCGCCGTCCAGTCGACCCGCTGGGTGTGCCAGCCGTACGCCTCGTACCGTGCGAGCACGTCCTCGCTGAACGCGATGTTCGTGTTGTCCTCGATCGAGATGTGGTTGTCGTCGTAGATGACGACGAGGTTCCCGAGCTGTTGGTGGCCGGCGAGTGACGACGCCTCCGACGTGACGCCCTCTTCGAGGTCCCCGTCCGAGACGATCACCCAGATGGTGTGATCGAAGGGGCTCTCGCCGGGCGCGCCCTCGGGGTCGTACAGCCCCCGCTCGCGCCGCGACGCGAATGCCATGCCGATCGCGGACGACAGGCCCTGGCCCAAGGGCCCGGTCGTCATCTCGACGCCGTCGGTGTGGCCGAACTCCGGGTGCCCAGGCGTCCTCGAGCCCCACGTGCGCAGCGACTGGAGGTCGGCGAGCGTCAGGTCGTACCCCGCGGCGTACAGCTGCAGGTACAGGGTGAGCGAGCTGTGGCCGGCCGAGAGCACGAAACGGTCCCGACCGATCCAGCCGGAGTTCTCCGGGTCGTGGCGCATGAACCGTTGGAACAACAGGTATGCCGCGGGCGCGAGACTGATCGCGGTGCCGGGGTGACCGTTGCCGGCCTTCTCGACGGCGTCCGCGGCGAGCACCTTGAGGGTGTCGACAGCACGCCGGTCGAGGTCGGACCACTCAAGCTCGCCAGCGGCGTAGGTGAACGCGTTCACCGGACCTCTTTCCTTAGTCGGAGTGATTCTCCGGGTGCTCGGTTGTCTCGGGTGCGGCCGCCCGGTCGGGCGCTGCGCTCGGGCGCGAGTGGCGCCGTCAGTCTGGGTCGAGCGTCGCTATCCGGGGCGACGTTCCGAGCGTACCCGCGTCGTGTGTCGCCTGTCGCAGGCCACGTCCTGGACCTGCTCGGCCTGCCAGCGGCGGGTGGCCGTACCATGGACGCGCCGGTCAACCCGGCCTCGTTCTCGAGCGTCCGCCCTGGCGGGCCGCCGACCGGATGGAAGGGCTCACGGGTGTCATCGACGATCGTGGCCGGCTCGACCAGCGCCCGGACCCCGCGGCGGCCCGACCGGGTCGAGGGGCGGAGCGGCCTCACGTCGCCGCGCGCCGTCTTCCGTCGGATCGGTGCGTACGTCGCACTGACCAAGCCGCGGATCATCGAGCTCCTCCTGGTCACCACCGTGCCCACCATGATCCTGGCCCAGGGGGGCTTCCCCGCTTGGGGCCTGACGGTAGCGACCCTGGTCGGTGGCACTGCCGCTGCCGGCTCCGCGAACGTGCTGAACTGCTATCTCGACCGCGACATCGACCAGATCATGAACCGCACCCGGCGCCGGCCGCTCGTGACCGGGGAGATCAGCCCGCCGAGCGCGCTCGTCTTCGGCTTCGTTCTCGGTGTGGCGTCGTTGCTGTGGTTCGCACTCGTCGTCAACACCACGGCCGCTCTCCTCTCGCTGGCGGCCATCCTGGTCTACGTCATCGGCTACACGATGCTGCTCAAGCGCCGGACCCCGCAGAACATCGTGTGGGGCGGGATCGCGGGGTGCATGCCGGTGCTGATCGGTTGGTCCGCGGTCACCGGCTCGATCACATGGTCTCCGGTGGCGTTGTTCCTGGTGATCTTCTTCTGGACGCCGCCGCACTACTGGCCGCTGTCGATCCGGTTCCGTCGCGACTATGCGGCGGCCGGAGTCCCGATGCTGCCGGTCGTCGCCGAGAACCCGAAGGTTGCCATGGAGGTGCTCCGGTACGCCCTCGCCATGGTCGCCAGCTCGTTGTTGCTCGTCCCACTCGCGTCGATGAGCTGGGTCTATGCCGCCGTCGCCGCCGCGCTCGGCGGGTGGTTCCTCGCCTCGTGCGTCGGGCTCTACCGACGAGCGACGCGGCCGGGCACCGGCCGGCTCGGCGAGATGGTGCTGTTCCACCGCTCGATCACCTACCTGACGCTCTTGTTCGTCATGGTCGCGATCGATCCCTTCCTGCCGTTCTGATCCGGGATCGCCCCGTGGTGGCCGTGACAACGATCCAGGGCGCGATCGACCAGTACCTCGCGCACCTCGCCGTCGAGCGGGGCCTGTCCGGGAACACCCTCGCGGCGTACCGGGGCGACCTCGCGCGGTATGCGGCTCATCTTGAGGCGCGCGGGCGGGCCACGGTCGATCAGGTTGTCGAGGACGACGTCGAGTCCTTCGTCCTGGCCATCCGCTCGGGCTCCGACGGGCGAGCCGTGCTCTCGGCATCGTCGTCGGCGCGCGCCGTCGTCGCGGTGCGGGGCTGGCACAAGTTCTGCGCCCAGGAGGGCTTCACCGCCATCGACCCGGCCGGGGGGGTGCGGCCACCCGCCCAACCGCGGCGGCTGCCCAAGGCCATCTCGACCTCGGAGGTGGAGCGGCTGCTCGAGGCGGCGTCCCTCGGCGACGGCCCGGGACCCTTGCGGGACCGGGCGCTGCTCGAGCTCATCTATGCGACCGGGGCCCGGATCAGTGAGGCCGTGGGCCTCGACGTGGACGACCTCGATCTGACCGAGGGCCAGGCCTCGGTCCGGCTCTTCGGCAAGGGGCGCAAGGAGCGGATGGTCCCGGTCGGCTCGTACGCGGTTGCGGCGGTCCAGGCCTACCTGGTGCGCGCGCGTCCCGCGTTCTCGGCGAACGGTCGCGGCACGTCGGCGGTGTTCCTGAACACTCGTGGCGAACGCCTCAGCCGGCAGAGCGC
>Ga0209745_1001816_pt1 | contig 12461 bp, 10 predicted proteins | sample BarGraNGADG00312_FD_184495 | JGI IMG/M metagenome (GOLD analysis project Ga0209745, IMG submission 184495) | Arctic peat soil microbial communities from Barrow, Alaska - Barrow Graham LP Ref core NGADG0004-312 (SPAdes) (version 2) | ecosystem: Environmental > Terrestrial > Soil > Wetlands > Peat... | reverse complement strand
ATCCACTACGAGGTCCCGAAGTCCATGGAGTACTGGATCCCGGCGATGCTCGCCATGGGAGCGGCCGGCGCACTTGCCGCCGTCGTGCGGACGCGCCGGCTCGGACTTCTGCGTCCCGTGGCCATCGGGGCGTACCTCATCGTCTCCGTCTTTCCCATAACGAATCCCCTCGCTGTCGGTCCCCTGGTCATCTCGGATCGCCGTGTAGTCGCCCCCCTGGTCTCGAACTTCCAGATTGGCGAGCACCGCGGCGCTGAGTCGCTTGGGCTGGCTCTGCTCGAGGCCGAGCTGGGCTACTGGGACCCGCGAAGCTCCTCCAAGCCGTATCCGGACTCGCGTCTGATCATCGACGCGCCCAGACGGGAGGTCGTGGACGAGCTGCGCGCCGAGGAGACCGCCGGACGCCTGGGTCCCTCGACGAAGGTCCTCAATATCGCCTCGAGCTTCCAGCAGTGGGTGGCCGTCCCGGTCGCCGTCTTCACCGGAGCGATGGAGACGTCGATCTCACTCCAGCCGGAAGTCAGCATTCACACCGACGGAGGCCGTCTGCTCGGCTTCGAGGACCTCCAGCGGGAGCTCGCGGCCGACTACGGCTACGTCTTGCTCGAACCGGCCGGGCTGCTGCCAGACGTGACCGCGTCCATCCGGACGGACATCGTCGCCAGCGGCTACCGCCAGATCTGGTCCAACTCCCAGGCCACGATCTACGCCCGCCGCTGACGGGCCCCCCACCGGGGCTACCAGATGACGCCGTCGTTGTCCGACTCGGCCACGATCAAGGCGTACAGGGCGGCCTGACTCATCGTCTTGACACCGGCGCGGGCGTTCTTGTCGTTGCACGTCGTCCCACAGGTGTCCATGACCGAGTAGGTCCCGGCCGTGTCGTCGTAGCCGACGATTGTGACGAAGTGATTGACCGCACCCGAAGTCGACTTCACGTTCCAGTACGGCAGGGCGTATGTGCCGTTCGAGGTTCGCGCGGCGACGATCACCGGGACGCCGTAGTGGATGTCGGTATGGACGAAAATCCGCAGATCGGTCTGATCCATCTCCGAGGCCCGGACGGCGACATAAAAGTAGTCCAGCCTCGACCCGCCCGACGCCTCCCAGTTGACGGCGTCGGTGAGGTTGGCGACGTTGGTGCTCGGCGGGCTGGCGCTCCAGTTCATCAGCCCCGGCCGGGGCCACCACGGCAGGCCCCGGTCCGGCGTGGGCCATTCCGCCTCCGCCAGGGACAAGATCATTCCCCGGGCGTAGCCGCCGGCGCCTTCAGCCTTCCAGTAAGTGCTGGCATGGCGGTTCGCACCGAGATCGACCGGCTCGACGAACGTCCCGGACCTGGTCGTGACGGCGCCGTGAGAGGCCGGCCAGTAGTAGAGCGTCACCGCGGCGGCGCCGGCCCCGCAGAAGCCCGAGTAGTTGTAGTCGGTGTACGCGACGCCGCGATCATCCGTGCCGGTGCGCGGCGGTTCCTGGATGAGCCCGGACCAGCTCGTGGCAAGGGTCGCCGAAGGCGGGAATGTCAGCTCCGGCGCCTGGGCCAGCACGACGGCTCCTCCGCTGGAGTCCCGGGCGACGCGGCCACCCATCTTTGCGGCGACAAAGGACGAATCCTGCTGCCACGAAGCGCCGGGGGTGGGGCGCGGCGGTGTGGGCTTGGGCGTGGGCTGCGGCGTCGGCACGAGCGTGGCCTGGGCCGAGGCGGTGGAGCTGGAGCTAGTGCCGTCGGTGTCGGTGGCGAATGTCGGCTGGTTCGAGGGCGTGTCCGACGCGACCGTCACCCGCGTCGCAACCGTCGAGCTCGATGCCGCGCTCGAGCCGTCCGGGCCGGCCGCGAGCTGGAGCACCAGAGCCGTGGCGAGGCCTCCGATCAGGGCTACCGCCACGAATCCGGCAGCCACCGACGGGCCGACCAGCCGTCCCCTAATCACTCGCAGGCGTCCTCACGATGCAATCTCCGCTGCCGGCGTCATCGCCATGGGCTCTCGCTCGGACGCGCCCGCCGACTATAGCCCAGGCCGCGGGCCACGGCCCTGAGCCCCCTCTCGCGGCAGCCACAGCCGATGCAAGCCGCGCGCTACCGCGCCTGCGCCTGCCAGGCAGAGGTATCCGGCCGGGCGACGAGCGCTCGAGCATCGACAAAGCCGCGCCAGCCGTTCGCGGCCCGGACCAGAGCCCAGTCACCGACACGGTTCTCGACCATCAGTTCGACATTACCCGGCACAGACATAGCGGGCGGCCGCGCCGCATCCGGCTGCGCCCAGGCTGGCATACCTGTCGGAGGCGTCATGGCGTTCGGACTCCACAATCGGCTCGGATCCACCGCGACCTGCTTGGCCAACTGCCAGGCAATGAGAGCGCCGACGATCGCCCCGCCGATCCCGAACGGGTAGGCCTCGAGGATGTCCCCTCGCGGACCTACCGCCGAAAAGCCAATGACGAACCCGAGGATCTCGCCGCCGAACCACAGGCCGGCGGTGAGCCACCTGTATCCGGTCCCGCTCCGACCCTTTGCCTCGACGATCGCGCCATTGTGCTTTCCCAGCAAGTACACGATCAGAATCTCGATCATCCGACTCCTCCACTGGCCCGATGATTCGCCTGGGTGACGGCTGTCGGCAACTGTACTCGACGGCAGGAACCCCTGGCCGGGGGCGCGTGCGATCCGCCGGTCGCCCGATAAGTGGCGGCTAAGCCGCGTCTGACACTCTCCGCACGTGCTCCCCTCCTCCGTCGCCGAACGGCTGGCGCGACTCGCGCCGGATCAGCGGGCGGCTGCCACCGCCCCACCGGGGCCGGTCTTGTGCGTGGCGCCGGCGGGGAGCGGCAAGACAACGACCCTCGTCGCCCGCATCGCGTGGCTGGTGGCCACCGGCGCCGATCCCGCCACCATCACCGCCGTCACGTTCAACAAGCGCGCCGCCGACGAGATGGCCTCGCGCGTCGATGCGGCGCTGCAGCCGCTTGGCCTGCCGCCGGGGAGTGTCCGCGTCAAGACGTTCCACGCCCTGGGCCGTGAGATCCTCGCTGACGGCGGCGAGGCCGTAGAGCCGCTCCTGGATCGTGAGGCGGTCCTGCGCGACCTGTGGCCCGACATCAGCCGCGGGGCCGTGCGCCGTCTGGACGACGCGTTCAGCCGCCTCAAGCTCGACATCGCGGTCACGGCCGCCGAGGTCGGAACGGATCCCGAGCCCGGTCCCGTCGCCCGAGCCTTCCTGGCGTACGAACAGGCCCTGGCCGACGCCGGCGGTCTCGACTTCGACGACCTGGTGGCGCGGGCGCTTCGACTCCTGGAGGTCCGCCCTCGCGTCCTCGGTCGGTGGCGCGAGAGCTGCCGGCACCTGCTTGTGGACGAAACGCAGGACGTGGACCGCAGCCAGCTGCGCCTGGCCCTGCTGCTGGCGGCGCCGGCGAACGACGTCTTCTTCGTCGGCGACGACGATCAGACGATCTACGGATGGCGACTCGCGGATGTGCGGCGGGTCCTGGGTCTCGCCGGCTCGTTGCCGGGCCTGCGACGCATGGACCTCACCGTCAACTACCGCTGCCCTGCCGGCGTGGTCGAGCGGGCCGTCCGACTCGTCGCGCACAACGGCGAGCGCTTCGTCAAGACAATTCGGGCCGGGCCGGTTGCCGAGGGCAGGCTCGTGCTCGCTCCGGACGGCTCCGACGACATCTGTCGGGTCCGGCGCGTCTTCGAAAGCTGGCCGAACGACGGCGGGACGCGCGCCATCCTGGCCCGGACCAACGCCGAGCTGTTGCCCGCCGCGGCCGTGGCGGTCGAGCTGGGCCTGGCGTTTCGGGCGCCGCGGCTCCGTCTGCTGTCCGAAGACCCGCGGATGGACGCCCTGCTGAGGGCCGCGGCCGATCACACGGACTACTCCGGCGCCGAGCCGGTCCCCCTGTTGCCGAGGCTGGCGGCCCTGGCACGAGCGGGCGTTGAGTTGCCCGATCGGCCTCACGTACCGTCGGGCAAGCCGAACCGTCGGGCGGCGGGCGAGGTCGATCGCCGCGACGCGGACGAGCAGCTCCCCATCGAGACGGCCGATCTGATCGCGGCTCTCGTCGGTTGGGCGGCCCCCTATCGCTCGCTCCCGGAGCTGGCCGCCGCGGTCGATCGCCACCGCGCCCGTGTCGCCGAACTGCGCCGCGACGACGCGCCACTGACCCTGGCCACGGCCCACTCGACGAAGGGCCTGGAATTCGACCACGTGGCCGTGATCGGGCTGGACGCCGGACGGTTCCCGTCCGCTCGTTCCCTGCGCGAGGCTGCCGAACCGGAGCGTGCCCTGGAAGAGGAGCGGAGGCTCGCCTACGTGGCCTGGACACGAGCCCACCGCTCGCTGACCCTGGTCTACGACCCGGCCTCTCCCTCGCAATTCCTGCTCGAAGCGTTCGACCCCGGCGAGCTCGGGCTGGACGTTCGTCGCTGAGCCGACGCCGCGCATCAAGGGACCGGAGACCGCAGGATCAACCCGAGAGCGCGTCCCTGGCCAGTGCTCGCAGAAGTCGATCCAGATGCTCCAGAAACGGCTCCGTCAGCTCGGCCGGCAGGGCCTCGCGGATCGAGCCCTTGGGTCCGTATGCGGAGCGAGCGCGGACGGCCACTCTTCGAAGGTCGACGATCGGAGCGTCGCGCAGTCGGTCCGGAACGTCGGCCAGGAAGGCGGCCCAGCGGTCGGCACCGCGCTCCCGGGCGCCGTCCAGCAGTTTGTCGGCATCGCGCGCCGCCGTCAGGGCGGCTTCGTCGATGGCCGGTCGCTCGTGCCTGGCCGGTCCTGTTTCCCGCGGCAACTTCAGGCCAGGTAGCGCTGTTCCGGGGCGCTCGGCGTGCCCTCGAGCGATACGGCCACCATCAACGGCAGTCGCTTTCTCTCCGACCCGTCGATCGTGACCCGGACCGCGTGCTCGCCTACCACCTTCAGATTGAGATTCCACAGGTCGATGGCGATGTTGAGCACGATGTCGTTCGGGTCGACCGGACCGTGCGCGACGACTTTGCCCGAGGCGGTGGTTACTTCGCTTCCGTCCGGGCCGGTCACGACGAACCCGAGGTCATGCTCTCGATTGCGCTCGACCGAGGTCAGGCGGAGGCCCACGACCAGCGAGATGTGGGGGTGTACGAATGGGATCGACGGGCCGGTGAGTCGCGAGATTCCGCCGCCGAGGACATGGAACTTCTGACCGGGCTGAACCTCGGCGGCATCGGCCAGAAACGCGTACTCGATCTCGGGCATGGTCTCCCTAACGGCTGAGGATCGGCTGAGCCGAGTCGAAGTCCGCCTGGAGCTTCGCCTGCAGCTTGGTCAACTCGGCCACAACGTCCAAACCCGGGGTGGTCTGGAGCCTGGTCAAGAGAGCGGTGTAGTCCTGCTGGGCCTGGGCATAGGCCGGCATGTTGGCTTCGAAGCTTGGAACGGCGGGGTACTTCTGCATCTCGCCGAGGACGGACCAGGTGACCTTGATGCCGGGGAATATCGGGGCGAGGGTCTGGTCGAAGTTGTCGAAGTAGGCCTGTTGATCGGTCGTCTTCGCCGGCTCGCCGCCGTAGCCCTTCAGGAGGGTCTGGTCGGCCATGATCGCGACCATCGCCTTGAAGGCCGCGTCGTGGTTAGCGCTGGCCTTGGTGATGGCGAAGGTGTCGGCGTACATCGGCGAGGTCGTCGTGCCCTTCCAGGACGGCATGACGGCGATGCCCCAATCCTTGACCTTGGAGGTCGTGGCATCCGCGGCGATGGACGGGATGCTGGTGGCCCAGGCCACGTTCATCGCGACGACGCCGGAGGACTGGGCGTTGCCCTGCGCGAGCCGGGCGCTGGCCTCGGCGAGGCCGTTCGGAATGAACGGACTGCTGCCCCAGATGCCGGCGTAGTACCAGCTGACCGCATCGGCCCAAACGGCCGGGATCTGGGCCGTCTTGCCATCCCCGCCGACGAACGAGCCGCCACCGAAGCAGGAGGCCATCCGGCGAAGGTCGTTCCACTGGAAGCTCAAGCCGTACCTGACGATGCTCTTCGGATCGAAGCCGACGTCGCTCGGCTTCCTGCCGAGCTTGTCAACCGTCAGCTGTGCACCGATCTTGGCGAGCTCGTTCCAGTCCCAGGTCTGACCCTGGTATGTCTCGCCTACCCTGGTCGGCAGAGCCGGGAGTTTGGCCTTGGCGAAGATGTCCTTGTCGTACCAGATGTACCCGGGGAAGATGAGGTACGGGAGGCCGATCTGGCCTTGGTCGCCCTGTTGCAGAAACTTGACCAGCGCCGGATCGAAGGCGGTCAGGTCCAGGTTGCTCTTCTGGATCTGAGGACCGAGGTCCAGGAAGAGGCCTTCGAAACCGTTCAGGTCCCCCACCCCGATGGGCCCCACGATGTCGGGCGCGTTCCCAGCGGCCATCTCCTTCTTCAGGACGTCGGCGGCCGTGGTGGTCGGGACTATCTCGAGGCTGATAGTGATGCCGTCCCGGTTGACCGAGTTGTAGCTGGCCACGAACGCCTTCTCGGCGGCGACCTGGGCGGGCTGGGTGCCCTGGTCGAGCCCGACGAACCAGCGGATGCTCCCGCTCGGCGCGGACGGGGTAGCCGACGGGGTCGCGCTGGGCGTGGCTGCGGGCGGCGTGGGCGTGGCGACGGTGCTGTTGCAAGCGCTCAGGACGAGAACCGGGATCGCGGCCAGAGTCGCCAGACGAAACCCTGTCCTGCCCATGAGGCTCCCTTCTCCGATCCCTGGTGTGGCTCGACGGACTCTAGCAGGCCCGATGAACAGAATACCCGGACGGGATTGGCCATCGCGGCGCAATGGAGGCGAGCCAGAACGGGAAGAAGCCCGGACGTCAGGACGTCGGCCGCGCGATCAGGCCGGACCGCTCCCCCGCGACGCTGCCGCGGCCGCACGCTTCCTGGCCACGGGCAGGATTTCGACCGGGGCCGCGGGACGCGTGACATGGCCTCCCGATTCGGCGAAAGTGATGGCTGAGAGCGGCACGAGAGGCTCTCCCCGGAGAACGCGGGCCAGGTACTCGCCCGTGGCGGAACCCGGAACCCGGGCCACGTCCTCCGGCGTGCCCTCGGCGATGACATAGCCGCCGCGCTCGCCGCCCTCGGGGCCCAGGTCCACGATCCAATCCGCCGTCTTGACCACGTCCAAGTTGTGCTCGATGACGACGACCGTGTTGCCCGTATCCACGAGGCGGTGCAGGACGTGGAGCAGCTTCTCCACGTCGGCCATGTGCAGACCGGTGGTGGGTTCGTCGAGAACGTAGACCGTGCGACCCGTGGCACGCCGCGACAGCTCCGTGGACAGCTTGACCCGCTGCGCCTCTCCGCCCGACAGCGTGGTGGCCGGCTGGCCGAGGTGGACGTAGCCCAGGCCCACGTCGAAGAGCGTCTGCAGCTTCGCCTTGACGCTGGGCACGGCCGAGTAGAACTCGAGCGCCTCCTCGATCGTCATCTCCAGGACGTCGGCGATCGATCGGCCCTTGTAGTGGATCTCCAGCGCCTCGCGGTTGTAGCGCTTGCCCTTGCAGACCTCGCACGGGACGTACACGTCCGGCAGGAACTGCATCTCGATCTTCAGGATGCCGTCGCCCTTGCAGTGCTCGCAGCGCCCGCCCTTGACGTTGAAGCTGAAACGGCCGGGCTTGTAGCCACGCAGGCGGGCCTCCTGAGTCCCGGCGAATAGCTCGCGAATCGGGGCGAAGAGGCCGGTATAGGTCGCCGGATTGGAGCGCGGCGTTCGACCGATCGGGCTCTGGTCGATGTCGATGACCTTGTCGATCGCCGACAGCCCCTCGATGGCGTCGTGATCCCCGGGCTTGTCCCGCGAGCCGCTCAGCTCGCGAGCCAGGGCTCGATACAGCACGTCCGAGACGAGCGTGCTCTTGCCCGATCCCGAGACGCCCGTAACCGACACGAAGCAGCCCAGGGGGAAGGCCACGTCCAGGTTCTTCAGGTTGTGCTCGCGGGCGCCCCTCACCACGAGCGACTGGCCGCTCCCCGCCCGCCGCTTCTCCGGGATCGCCACCGAGAGCTCGCCACGCAGATATGCCCCCGTGATCGACCGCGGTTCGGCCAGGATCGTCTCCAGGGGCCCGGAAGCCACGATCTCCCCGCCGTGCTCGCCCGGCCCGGGCCCGATGTCGATGACCCAGTCCGCCGTGCGGATCGTCTCCTCGTCGTGCTCGACGACCAGGACGGTGTTGCCCAGATCCCGCAGGCGCGTGAGGGTGGCGATCAGCTTCGCGTTGTCGCGCTGGTGAAGGCCGATCGAGGGCTCGTCCAGGATATAGAGCACGCCCATAAGGCTCGACCCGATCTGGGTTGCCAATCGGATGCGCTGCGCTTCGCCGCCGGAGAGGGTCTGGCTCGTTCGATCGAGGGTCAGGTAGTCCAGCCCCACGTCCAGGAGGAAGCCGAGCCGGGCCGAGATCTCCTTGAGGACCTGGCGGGCGATCGTCTGCTCGCGCTCGGTGAGACGTTCGTTCAACCGGCCGACCCACTCGCAGGCGCTCGTGATCGACAGCTCCGAGACCTGCCAGATGTTCTGGCCGTCGACGGTCACGGCGAGGATCTCCGGCTTGAGGCGCTTTCCCCCGCAGGTGGGACACGGCCGGGCGACCATGTAGCGCTCGAGCTCGGACTTGATGAAATCCGAGTCCGTCTCACGGAAGCGGCGCTCGAGGTTGGGAACGATCCCCTCGAAGATCGCGCCGTATGTGTTCTCGCCCCGCTCGTGGCGGTAGCCGATCACGACTCGCTCGCCCTTGTTGGCGTACAGGACGTACTCCAGGGCCTCCGCAGGCAGGTCCTTCACGGGGGCGTTGAAGTCCCAACCGTGCTCGCGGCAGACCGCCTCGATGATCTTGCCGTGCCAGGAGCCCTCCATCGGCAGGCGGGACCAGGGCACCAGCGCGCCACCCGCCAGAGAGAGGTTCTTGTTCTGGATCACCCGGCCCGGATCGATCTCCAGGCGGCTGCCGAGGCCGGTGCATGACGGGCAGGCGCCGTGGGGTGAGTTGAAGCTGAAGCTGCGCGGCTCAAGCTCGTCGACGGTGGTGCCGTCGTACGGGCAGCTGTACCGCTCGCTGTAACGGCGGTCCTCGAACTCCGGGGCCTCGCCGTCTCGCGGCGAAGGAGCCACCAGGACGACGCCCTCGCCGAGCCGCAGCGCCGTCTCCACGCTGTCCGCAAGGCGGCTCGCGTCCGGGCGGGACTCGTCATCTTGGCCCGCGTCGGCGTCACCGTGCCGCACGACGAAGCGGTCCACGACCACCTCGATCGTGTGGCGCTTGTACTTGTCGAGTTGCCTCGTCTCCGCAAGATCCATCAGCTCGCCGTCCACCCGCACCCGGGCGAAGCCCTGGCGGCGGATCTGGTCGAAGACGCGGTCTCCTTCGGTCTTGCGATCCTTGATCACCGGGCCCAGGACCATCAGTCGAGTCCCTTCGGGCAGCTCGTAAATCTGGTCGACGATCTGCTGGACGCTCTGGCGCGCGATCTCGCGGCCGCAGGTTGGGCAGTGAGGATGGCCGATCCGGGCGAACAGGAGCCGCAAGTGGTCGTAGATCTCGGTCACCGTGCCGACCGTCGACCGCGGGTTCCGGCTGGCCCCCTTCTGGTCGATCGAGATGGCCGGGCTGAGGCCGTCTATCTGGTCGACGTCCGGCTTCTGCATCTCGCCCAGGAACTGGCGGGCGTACGCGGACAGACTCTCGACGTAGCGGCGCTGACCCTCGGCGTAGATGGTGTCGAAGGCGAGGCTGCTCTTGCCCGAGCCGGAGAGGCCGGTGATGACCACCAGCCGGTCGCGCGGCATGGCCACGGTGATGTTCTTGAGGTTGTGCTCGCGGGCCCCGCGAACCACCAATTGTTCCTGTGGCATACGCCTACATTGTAGGGCAACGCGGGAAAACAGAACAGGCGTTCGTGCAGTCGGTGGCACCGGGTGGGTACGGCGGGCCGCGCCGGGTCCTGACCTGCGCCTTGTCACACGCACGGTGCCGACTGGCCTGGTTAAGTCCCCGACTGGCCTGGCACACGACGCGACGTGCCTGGCATACGACGCGACGTGCGTCGGGAGACACATGTCGACCGATCCAGTATGGCCTCGGCCCGCCGAGCGTCAGGTGTGTGCGGTTCCGCCCACAATACCGACGATCGCAAGTGCTCCCCGGTCGCGTACGCATCCGCATATGCACGGTTCCGACTGTCCTGGCTAGCGACGCGGGCTCCGCCGGTCCACACGTATTTGGTGACGCACGCGTGGGCAGTCGGCGGACCTACGCGGGCAGCCGGTCACGCAGCGTGGGCAGTCGGCGGACCTACGCGGGCAGCCGGTGACGCACGCGGGCAGCCGGTGACACACGCGAGCAGCACGGCCCCCTCGGCAGCGCCACCAGTGGAGGGGCGCGCACGGCGTCCTCGGCCGGGGTCCGGTACGATCCGACGACCTGACCCTACGGGCCAGGCCTGACGAGGAAGGACACGATGAGCCGGGCGAGGATCGGGGCGGCGGGCGGGGTCACGCCCGAGGAGTTGGCGGATTCGCGAAAGCGGCTGGTAAGGGACGCCCTGGCCATATCCGCCTACGCGCTCCCGGTGGGCCTCGTCTTCGGGCTGACGGCCCTCCAAGCCCACTACTCGCTGGCCGACGTCCTGGCCAACTCGACGATCGCCCTCGCCGGCGGGGCCCAGTTCGCGGCCGCAGGTCTCGTGAAGGACGGGGCGTCGTGGTTCGCCATTGCCGGCGTGACCGCGCTGATCAACGCACGCCACCTGCTCTACTCGGCCGCGGTAGCGCCCTACACCGGCGTCCTGTCGCGGCGCGAACGGGCCGGGATGGCTCACTTCCTGACCGACGAGACGTTCGCCCTGGCGCTGACGCATTTCCGACGAATCGGACGGTTCGACCGGCGCGGCTACTGGATCGCCGCGATGGCCATCTTCGTCCCGTGGACGATCGGGTCCGCCCTGGGGTACATGGTTGCCGGCGCCGTCGACGTGAACAAGCTCGGCCTGGACGTGGCCTTTCCCGCCGCCATGGCCGGGCTATCGTTGGGGATGGTTTCGGGCCGGCGTGACGTGGCCGCTGCCCTAGGAGCCGTCGCTGTTGCCGTGCCGATCGGACTCGTCGCCGGCGCCTCCTTCGGCCTGGTGAGCGGCGCGGTCCTCGGACCGTTCTTCGGACTCGCCGTGCCGCCGTCCGCAAACGAGGAATCGAGCGCCCCGGAGACTCCGGAGCCATCGGCCGAGGCGGGCCTGCCATGAGCTTCGCCCTCGTGCCCCTCGCTTTCGTGATGTGGGCCGTCACCTATCCGGCCCGGGCCCTGCCGATGCTTGCGCCCGGGATCGAGCGCCTACCGCCGGCCGCCATCACTTACCTTCGATTGGCCGGACCCGCGGCCCTGGCGGCCCTGGCCGCGGTCAACTGCCTGCTCACGTCCGACAAGCCGCCCCATCTCCTCCTCGGGATCGTGCCGGTGGCGGTCGGCCTGTGCGTGCTCGTGGTCGCCCGGACGCGGCTGCTGCTCCCCGGCGTGACGGCCGCCGTGGTGCTCGTGGCGTTCACACGCGCCGCGGGTCTCGCGTAGGCGAGCCTAGCCCGCCGGCGCGAGCCGTCGTTCCACCCAGTAGCTCCACACGTCGAGGTCGGGCACCGCATAGCCGTTGACCGACAACACGGTGCAGATCTGGGTGCGGTGGTCGTTGCCGTGGTGGAGGGCTTGAACGACCATCAGGTTCGTGGCATGCGGCAACTCCGGCCGCTCGCGGCGGGCCGGCAGAGTGACGTCCAGCTCGCCGAGTCGGGCCAGCACAACGCGCCAGCGGACGGCCTGGTCGCGCAGCATGTCCGCCAGCTCATCGAGCGAGTGGACCGGGTCCGGCCCGGTCCGGGAGGGCGGAATCGGCCCCTCCAGGTAGCGGAGGTAGCGCGCGTCCGCCTCCAGCAGGTGGGAGAGCGTGGCCAGAACCTCCCCATAGACCCCGGCGGCGCCGACCGTGAGGGCCTCCTCGGGCAGACTCCTGAGATGCCGTATCAACTGCTCAGTCGCCCAGGTGTGGTGCTGGAACGCCTCGCTCAGCGGGTCCATGATCCTCCTTCAGCTCCGAGCGCCTATGCCGGCCTAGCGCCGCCGCCTGCCACGGCCCGGCGGCCGCGTCCCGGTGCGCTTGATGACGTTGGGCGTCACCGTATGGTCCCATGTCGGGCGGTCCAGCCACTTGACCGACCAGCCGTCGTCCTCGTGCTCGTCGCGGATGCCGGGCAGCCAGTCGGACGCGGTGGCGGCGGTCGCATCGTCGGTCGACTCGGTCGTCGCGACCACTCGCACCTCCGTCACGTCGAGCGCGGCCGCGTCCATGTCGATAGCCTCGCCGGCCGCGCGCTCGCGTCGCCGGATCTGGCGAACGGGCTTGATCGTCCGGCCCGCTCGCGCCGGGGCGGGTCTCGAGCCGACCGGCCCATCCGGG
>Ga0209745_1001814_pt1 | contig 12464 bp, 10 predicted proteins | sample BarGraNGADG00312_FD_184495 | JGI IMG/M metagenome (GOLD analysis project Ga0209745, IMG submission 184495) | Arctic peat soil microbial communities from Barrow, Alaska - Barrow Graham LP Ref core NGADG0004-312 (SPAdes) (version 2) | ecosystem: Environmental > Terrestrial > Soil > Wetlands > Peat... | reverse complement strand
GCCGATGTCGGACGTCGCGAACCACACGTCCTCGGGGCGCATCTTGTAGATCCACTGGCCCATCGAATAGACGTACTGCTGGTATCCGCCGTGGACGTGCACGGTCACCTTCGGCTTGGCGGTCGTACCCGAGGTGGGCAGGAGGAACAGCGGCTCGTTGGACTCCATTATCTCCACGTCGCCGCTCTGGCCCTCGCCGAGAGCGAGGAACTCGTCCCAGGTGATGTCCCTGCCAGGCTCCATCGGGCGCTCTTCGGCGGCCTTGCGCAGGACCGCGACCTTCTTCACAAACCCTGTGGGAAGGACCGCGATGGCATCGTCGACGACCTTCTTCAGTTCCACGGTGGAACCCCTGCGGTGGTTGACGTCCTGGCAGAGCACGTACTCGGCCCCCGAGAGCTCGATCCTGTCCGCGACCGCCTGGAAGGAGAACCCCGCGAAGACGACCACGTGGATCGCTCCGATGCGAGCGCATGCCAGCATCGCCGCCACCGACTCGACTCCCATCGGCATGTAGATGACCACCCTGTCGCCTTTGGCGATGCCCATGCCCCGGAGCGCGGCGGCGTATTTCTTGACGATGTCGAGCAGTTGAGCATAAGTGACGACCGTGACCTCGCCGGTCTCCGCTATCTCCGAGACGATCGCGGCGCGGCCGGCGCGCCCCTTGAGGACGTTGTAGTCCACGGCGCTGTAGCACGCGTTCGTCTTGCCGCCCACGAACCACCGGAAAGTCGGGTAGTCTGCCTCGAAGGCCTTCTTCCACGGCTCGAACCAGTAGATCTCGTCCATGGAATCGAGCGCGGCCTGCTCCCAGAACTTCTCGAAGTCGTCGTAGCCGGCCTGCAGGAAGCCGCGCACGTGGGGTGGGATCAGCCTGATCTTGTCGGCGCCCTTTTCAGTGCCCATCAAAAGAACCTCCCTGTTGGACCTTGCGGTCGATGCGCGATGGCCTTACCGGCCGCCGCGTTTACCCGTCTGTCACACTCAACCGGCGGGGTCGCGGCCGTTTGTCTGCCGGCCGGACTCGCGCGGTGATGAAACAATACCGATGTCTGACGATGAAATCTACAGCCTTCTGTCGAAAATGAATTATAGTACCGTCAGCCCGGCTGACCCGAAAAGGAGCTGCGCGTGAACGACGAGCCTGCATCGTCTGGAGACAAAGTTACCATAACAGGCGGGATGAAAGAGCGAATAGCGATCCTTCGCGAGAGCCTGATCGGGGCCTTCGGCCTCATGATGGTCGCGGTCACGCTGGCGGGCGCGCTCAACTACGTCTTCAGCATCATCATGACGCGGATGCTCGGGGGGAGGGGCGAGTTCTCGTCGTTCAACTCCCTCAACTCCATCTTCCTGATCGTCACGATGGGAGCGCTTTCGGTCCAGACGGTCATCACGAAGTACGTGGCCCAGTTCGAGGTCACGGACGAGCGCGGCAAGGTGAAGCTCCTGCTGCGCAAGTTCTCCTGGTGGCTGCTGCTCTTCGGCGGGGCCATCATCCTGCTGAGCGTCGCGGTCGCCTGGCCGCTGGCGCACCTGCTCAAGCTGAGCTCACCCGCGCTGGTGATCATCCTGGGGAGCTCGGTCGCCATCACCATGTACATCACCCTTCCCAACGGCCTGCTCCAGGGCGAACAGCGGTTCCTCGCGCTGGGCAGCGCGGCGATATCGATATCGACGCTCCGCATCGTCATCGGCGTCGTGCTGGTGGCACTGGGGCTCGGTGTCTATGGGGCGCTCGGCGCCGCAACGCTCGCCGGCATTGCGGTCGCGTCCGTGATCATCTTCTTCTACCGGGACATGTTCCGCGGCCCGGTGGAGCAGACCCCGGACTTCCACCCCGCCACCGCGCTCTGGGCGTTGATACCCGTGGCGGTCGCCGTCTTCCTGGTGATATTCATGACCCAGATAGACGTCGTACTGGTGCGGGCGATGAAGGGCGCGTTGATCGCGGACCGCTATTCGTACGCGGCGCTGGCGGGCAAGGCCGTGCTGTTCTTCCCCGAGGGCGTGGCCTTGGTCATGTTCCCAAGGGTCAGCGCTCTTCGTGCCAGGGGAGAGCCGACCAGGCGCGTGCTGGTCTTGAGCGTCGCGGCGGCGGGGGCGCTGGTGGGGGCGGTCGTGATCTTCTACGCTCTCTTCCCGGGCTTCACCGCCTCGTTCTTCGCAGGCAAGAACGGCAAGTACATCGTGGGACTCACGGGCCCGGCAGGCATCAACTTCGTGGTGCTGTTCGGCCTTGTCATGGCGATCTTCGCCCTGGTGAAGCTGCTCGCGTTCTACCACCTGGCCCTGGACCGCAAGTTCTTTATCGGCGTTTACGCGATCGGGGCGATCGCTGAGGTGGTGGGAATAATCCTCTTCCACCGTACACTTCCCCAGATATTGGTCGTTATGCTTATCGTAGGGGCTGCACTGCTCGTGGTCAGCCTTGCGCTCGCGCTCAAGGAGAAGCCGGGCGAAGGTTTCAGTGAAGAGCCCATTATGCCGATTACATAGCGGTGTCTGATGACTGGGAGCTGGCGCGCTAATGGCGGAAGACGAAATACACGAAGAAGCTGAGATTACCTTCATTGGTCCGCGCGCACAAGGGCGGAGGCGCAACGACACTGTCGTCATGGGCGCCGTCCAGCGGCGCCTCGAGGCGATGTATCCCTACCAGAAAGGCCACTGGCAGCGGGTGTCTTTCGAGGCTTCGGCGATGGGGGAGGAGCTCGAGCTCAGCCGGGAAGCGCTCGAGCAGCTCCGCATCTGCGCCTACCTCCAGGACATCGGGATGATAGACGAGTCGATACACGCGCTCGTCTCGGGCTGCACCGATTCCGGCGTCGATTACATGCAGAACGCTGACGTCCGCCGCGCCGTGGAGCGCCACCCGGTGCTCGGCGCCAGGAAGCTCGAGGAGCTCGGCTTCTCGAGGCCCATCGTACTGGCGGTCCGGCACCACCACGAATGGTACAACGGCTGGGGCTATCCGGACGGGCTTTCGGGCGTGGCGATCCCATTGCTCGCGCGCATCCTCATGGTCTCCGACGCGTTCGTGTCCATCACCTCGGAGAGGCCGTTCCGCTCGGGCTGCACGCCCGCCGAGGCTCTCGACGAGATCATCGGCTACGCCGGCGTCCAGTTCGACCCCTGGGTCGTCCCCGCGCTCGAGAAGATAGTCACCCAGAAAGCGCACGCGACCGAGTCCCTCATCGACAAGACCCTCGACCTGGCTCTCGAAGAAGAGATCGAAGAGAGCTAAGGCAAGGTTACGTCGTTCGTTTTCCACTTTTCTTTACACTTCTTGCGTTGCCTGACGCGGTCTGACCCCGGTCGCGCAATGGGTTATCATATTCGAGTTGCGCAAACGCACCACCGGTGCCTGACCCCAGTGGTGCATTTTAGAGGAGGCTGTAGATGTTCAACGGAATATTCCATATCCCCAAGCCCGAGAACGAGCCCGTGCTCGGCTACGAGCCCGGAAGCAAAGAGCGGGCCGAGCTCAAGGCGACGCTCGAAGATATGCTCGCAAACCCGGTCGAGGTGCCGTGCATCATCGGCGGGCGCGAGGTGACGTGCGGGGAGCAGGTCCGCATGACCGCGCCGCACAACCACGGGCAGTACCTGGGCATGTATCACAAGGCGGGCCCAAAGGAAGCCGACATGGCGATCGACGCCGCGAACGAAGCCAAGATCGCCTGGAGCGGGATGCAGTGGTCGTCGCGCGCAACAGTCCTCCTCAAGGCCGCGGAGCTCCTGGCGGGCAAGTACCGCCAGACCGTGAACGCCGCCACCATGCTGTGCATGAGCAAGACCGCGCACCAGGCCGAGATCGACTCGGCGTGCGAGCTGATCGACTTCTGGCGCTTCAACCCGTACTTCATGACGGAGGTCTACGACGACCAGCCGATCTCGGTGAAGGGCGTGCTCAACTACATGGAGCACCGCCCGTTGGAGGGCTTCGTCTTCGCCATCACTCCGTTCAACTTCACGTCCATCGCCGGCAACCTGCCGACGGCCCCGGCCCTGATGGGCAACGCGGTGGTGTGGAAGCCGGCGTCGTCCGCGGTCCTTCCGGCCTATTACGTGATGAAAGTCCTGAAGGAGGCCGGCATGCCCGACGGCGTCATCAACATGGTGCCCGGCCCCGGCCCGGTGATCGGACCACCTGTCCTCAACCACCTCGACCTGGGAGGAGTCCACTTCACGGGCTCGACTTACACGTTCTCGACGATATGGCTCGCCATCGGGTCGGACATCCGAAAATACTTCTCGTACCCGCGCATAGTCGGTGAGACCGGCGGCAAGGACTTCATCTTCGCGCACGAGTCGGCGGAGGTTGACAGCCTGGTGACCGCTATCGTGCGCGGCGGCTTCGAGTACCAGGGGCAGAAGTGCTCGGCACCCAGCCGGGTCTACGTACCTGACAGCCTCTGGCCGGCGGTGAAGGAGATGCTGGTGGACGAGATCGCCACCATCAAGGTCGGCGACCCGTGCGACTTCACCAACTACGTCAACGCGGTCATAGACGCCACCGCGTTCAAGAACATCACCGGCTACATCGAGTTCGCCAAGGAGGACCCGGACCACGAGATCCTGTGCGGTGGGACCTACGACGACTCAGAGGGCTACTTCATCCAGCCGACCGTGATCCTGAGCAAGGACCCGCACTCCAAGTGCATGTGCGAGGAGATCTTCGGGCCGGTGGTGACGATCTTCGTCTACCCGGCGAAGGAGTACGAGAAGACGCTCGAGCTGTGCAACACCTCGAGCCCGTACGCGCTGACCGGCGCCATCTTCGCGCAGGACCGCTTCGCCATCGTGAAGGCGGTGAAGGGGCTGCGCGGCGCGGCCGGCAACTTCTACATCAACGACAAGCCTACGGGAGCCGTGGTCGGGCAGCAGCCTTTCGGCGGTTCTCGCGCATCCGGGACGAACGACAAGGCGGGGAGCTGGATCAACCTCGAGCGGTGGGTGTCGCCACGCGCCATCAAGGAGACTTTCCTCCCGCCGAAGGACTACCGCTACCCGTACATGTCGGAGAAGTAAGCGTAGCGCCGGCGTCCCGCCGGCGACGCAAAGATCGTGAGGAAAGCCGCGCCGTTGGTCCGGCGCGGCCAGGACAGTGCGCCACCGGGGTCTGACCCCAGTGGCGCAGTTTAGTTTATTAGAACTGCTGCTCGAGGACTATTGTGTATGTGCAGTTCACAGCGGTTGCGTGGAGGTAATAGCCGCCCGCCACGTACTCAGCAAGAACGTACTCGTGGTTGGCGATGGGGTCGTATATCGAGAGGCACTCGTGGCCGCTGGAATCGGACTCGCCTTCCGGGTTGAAGTCGACTTTGAGGTAGTGGTCCCCGGGGCCGATCGGGCTGACGGTAACACGGGCGATGATCCTGCGCCGGAAGCGATGTTGAACGTTGCCGAGTCCCGCGTCGCGGAGTCGGAGCTCGAGGCGGAAAGAGTTGTGAGCCATATCGGCATGACGACTGCCGTCGGGGTCGAAGACGCGGCCGGGCTCGTGCCGGGCGTCGTGTGGCTGCCGGCCGGAGGTGTCGAACCGCTGCTCGTGCCGGCGGCGCCCGCCGGGTGCGAGCCACCACTTGATGTGCCGCCTCCTGGAAGCGTCGTCATTGCAGTGGTCGGTGCAGTGACCTGCGCCCCGGTCTGGTTCTTCCCCCCCGCGAAGAGGAGCGCGAGCCCCACAACGAGCCCGATGATCAGCACCGCGCCGACGAGCGATATCACCAGCACCTTCCAGTCGGTCCCGCTTGAGTCTTCCATCTTCCTTACCTCCCGCGTCTCGCGTCTTTGTGCGTCTTCACGGATACGGACGATGACGGCCGGAGAAACCTTACACCCGTGCAGATGTTTTCACTGTGAGCCCGTAGAATAGAGACTCAGGAGGATTGTCAGTGAAGAAAGCCCTGTTTGTACTATTAATCCTGGCGCTCGCCGCTGCCGCGCTCGGAGCCGGGTGCGGGGGCAGCGCCACTTCAACGCCCGCCGCCGCCGCTCAGTTGGTGCTCGACCTCATGCAGGCCGGCAATCTCGCTCGGGCGAGCGAACACTTCGTGCAGCGCGACACCTTTCTCGCGCTGATTGACGCGATGCGGGGCAAAGGAAAAGCCACCGCAGGCTCAGTGCAGATGCGAGATCCGTCCAGCGCGACGGTAGCCGTCCACTTTGGTGGACCAGCCGGGTCGACCGGCCTGACCTTCAATATGGTGAAGTCCCGGGGCGAGTGGAAGATCATCCAGTTCGTGCAATAAGCCGGGACTCCAGCGGTCCAACCTTGATAGCTCCTTATGGTGAATAAAAAATCACCAATTATATTGACTAATGTCCAGAGTATTAACCGCCGAAGGCACAAGTAGACAGAGTTCCTATGAGGGGGTCATACGATGGACCGCACGAATCACGCAAGAAGAGGACTGCGCCGGCGTTGGCACTCTGACCTCGGATTCACACTGATAGAGCTTGCCGTGGTGATCGCTATCATCGCCATCCTGGTCGGGATAGCGGTCCCGGTTCTTCTTATGAACCGCAAGAAGGCGGAGCACACCGTCGCTATCAACAACCTGATGGTGGCGGCAAGGGTCGCAGACACGGCATGGTACACCAAGCTGGCAAGCCAGGGATGCCCGCTGCCCACGGGAGCCTACAGGGACTATGACCCGCCCGACGAGCTGAAGGCCTCCATGGGCGCGGACGGCTATGTCCCCCTCAACGCGAAGTACTGGAGCATCCGCGAGCCCAAGATGTACTGGGTTGACATCAACGTGGGCGGGGCCTCCGATCCGATAGCCAGCGCGGACCTGGGGCCCTACGCCCAGGCTGAGGGGTACGGTTTCAGGATCGCAGGTGTCTGGCACCACGGCAACGAGATCGCGAGCGGGCCGGACATCACGACCGATTGGAGCCAGCTTCCCGGCCGGGTCGGGATCGTCGAGAACCGGTACTGGTGGGACGGCGGCTGGAACGACAACACCGACAACCAGTACCTGACACTGATGACCTACGAGCCGGTAGGCATCGCCCACTTCTACACCCTGAACGTGGGAGTGACCGTGGCCGGCGGGACGTTTAACTGGAACAACGGGACGGGAACCCCCGGAGCGTCGTTCGGGGACGAGCTCGCCTCGGGCCCGCCGCCTAACACCCCGCCGCCGGGCGACGTGACACCGCCCGCGCCTCCGGGTGACGTCACCCCGCCTGCGCCTCCCGGCGACGTGACACCGCCCGCGCCGGGGACCCAGCCCGAGCAGCCGCCGCAGACGCAACCGACTCCACCCGGGACGCTTCCGGTCTTGCCACCGAACACGCCGCCAATAGGGGATAACCAGTTCAAGAACCTGCAGATCACGCCCACCGCGCTCAACGTCGATGCCCGCGGTGTCTTCGATGTCTATGTAACACTGAAGAGCGGTTACAACCCTTACGCGGTCAACCCGCAGACTGTCAGGGCTTTCCAGGCGGCCCCCGTCAACTACGAAGTCACGGGTAATGGTCTCCACCTGACATTCCTGCGCGGCGATCTTGTCGACCTGCCGATCGGGAACAGCGTCTTGTTCGTGGTGATGGGCAGGTATAGCGACGGGACAATGCTCCAGGGATGGGACTACGTCAAGACCATCGATAACCAATAGATAAGTCGCGGCTGCCAGGCCGCTTTAGATAAGGATACGTCCAACGTATCGGTCGGTCCGGGTCTGTACCTGGGAGTGCAGGACCGGGCCGATTGCTTTTTAGTCGAACTGCTTGTAGGGCGAGCGCCAGCCGCTCCATGCCCTCCAGAGGGTCAGCAGCCTGCGGTGCGAGAAGATGCGACCCATCGCCATGATCCAGAGGACTTCCATCAACGGCCTGTGCCCGCCGTAGAACAGCAGCGGGGACCAGGCGTACCAGCGGCCGACCTGCTTCTTGCTGAAGCCCGGCAGGTTCAGCGCCGGCCTGCGCCGCTCGAGCACTTTATCCATGTCATCGAGCAAGCCCTGTTCGACGCAGAGGTCGTGCAGTTCGGTGCCCGGGTAGGGGAAGAAGACGCTCAAGAGGAACCAGTCCGGCTGGCACGCGCGGTTGAGCTTGACCGTCTCCAGGAAATCCTTCCTGGTCTCGCCGGGCAGGCCTATGAGGTTGTAGAAGCCCACCTGCAGGCCGTGCTTTCGGGCGGTCCTGACCGCGGCCATGATGTCCTCGTTCGAGTAGTTCCGCTTGAGGATCTCTCTCCGGACCCGCTCGCTCCCGGATTCGAGCCCGATGTTCACGAACCTGAAGTTGGCCGCCGCCAGGGCGGTGAACAACTCCTCGTAATCCTTGTTGGGGGTCACCCGAAGGTTGGTACCGAACGCGATGGGGACCTCCCAGCGTGTATTGAGGGCCTCGAGCTCGGATGCCAGGCCCAGCGCCCATTTCATGTCGGCGCCGAGGGTTTCGACCTCGAGGTAGACCTCCATCAGCAGGGGGAATTTGTGCTTGTATTCCTCAACCTCCTCGGCGATGTTGGAGGGCGAGCGCATACGAACGTACTTCCCGCCTGCCGTTCGCCTCAAGGCGTGGTTGCTGCAGTAGGTGCACTGGAACGGGCACCCCCGCCCCGCGAGCACCGACGGGCGGGACAGCGGGTTGGCCGTCCACGGGATCCACATGTCGCGGTCGGGGAAGGGGATGCTGTCGATGTCGGCCCGGAAAGGCCGCGTCGCGTTGCGCTCCACGTCGTCGCCCTTCTTGATGCAGAAGTTCGCGATGCCGGAAGGCTCGCGCCCGCTCTCGAGCTGTTCGACGAGCTCCAGCGTCGCCTGCTCTCCTTCGCCGATGCACACGGCGTCGAACGCGCCAGCGAGGCACTCGTCCGGGCGCAGGGTCGCGTGAGGACCGCCCGCCACCAGGAAGAGGTCAGGGTGTCGTTTCTTCACCCCCGCCGCAACAGTGGCGATGAACTCGTAGACCGAGTAGACGGAGGTGAAACAGACGAGCCCCGGGTCGAACTCCTCGATGTACTCCTCGACCACGTCGACGGTATGGGGTGTGGGTACGACAAGGCGCGTCTCGTGCCCGGCCTCTTTGAGCACCGACGAGATGTACGAGATGCCGAACTGCATCCGCTCGAACCCCTCGAGGGGTTTCTCCGGCGAGTAATAATCTTCTTCAGAGTGTACGAAAAGGACTCTCAACTTTTTCCATTCCTGGTGGGCAAGGAAGTTGATAATAACCTCTACGGCTTGAATAGGGAACTCGCCAGGAAGCGGCGGGCGACTGCTTAAGTCCTGGAGTGACGCTTGAAGAACTCCCACATGAGGTCGTTGGCGGAGATCTCCTGGCTGGTCGAGCCGATGTGTTGGGCGAACCTTCGCTGGATGCGTTCACCTCGCGCGCGGCCCTGGACGGCCCCCTGGCCCGCGCCCATGCGATCAGCGAGCTGCGTTCCTCCGGGCCACGAATGGCCCCCGTCCTTTATGGTGTAGAGGACGACCTCGGAACCTTCTCTGCCGCCCGAGTACCAGTGCCTTACGATGTTGCCGCTGGGGCTCGTCCAGGCGTCGGGCGTCGGCGAGCAGCCGTCATAGCCGACCCAGAGGTTGATGCTGTCCTGGACGGGCAGGTACACCGCGTTGGTGAACCCTGACCCCTTGCCGCCGCCGTAAGGCATAAGGCGGTCCTGCATCCCGTGGAAGGCGACCACTGATACCGGGCGCGCGGGCTGCGGAAATACCACCAGGGGAGATCCGCCGCGACGCCGCCCCGCGGAGGCCCCTGCCACCGGGGCGACCGCCGCTATGAGGTCGGACGCCTCCGAGGCCAGGCGGTAGCTCATTATCCCGCCGTTCGATATCCCGGTCGCGTAGACGCGCCGCGGGTCGGCGCCGTATTCGCCCAACGTGCGGTTGATCAGCTCCCTGATGAAACCGACGTCGTCGACGTTGTTGCGAAGGGCATATGCGAAGCCGAAGCCCACGTTCCAGGTGAGGATGCGGTCCTCGAGCCTGCCGGTGCCGTTGGGATAGGCCACGATGAAGCCCTCGCGGTCGGCGGTCGCGTTCATGCCCGTGTTGTAAGCGGTGAAGTAAGCGTTGACGACCCCACCGTGCAGGACGATGACCAGCGGCAGCGCGCGGGAGCGGTCGAAGCCGGGCGGGACGTGCACGATATAGGTCCTGCGCCGCCCCTGGAAATCGAGCCACTTCTCCTCGTCACCCTGGCGGATCGGGAACCGCTCGCGGGGCCGCGGCCCGAGCATTCCGCGGCGTGGTGTGCTACCGGGGCCGTTTTCACCGTTCAATGTCCTGCCTCCTGGAAGGTGAAGCCGTTTGTCAGCATACTTTTTCGTTCTAGCTGCCGGGCGTGAATCCTATTTGAAGATGCTTCAAAGGGCGCTCGCCAGAAGGCAGGATTGGCGACTGCCAGGAAGAATCGAGACTGCGACGCTGAGTGCGGTTGCTTATTCCCGGAATGGAAGTGATCGATGAAGAACCCGCGTGCTGAGAGGACCGAGCTCGAGGACATGGTGATGCGCTTCCCCTACGGGACGGCCTTCCTCGCTCCAACGATCGCCCGCGACGGCACGCATTGGTCTTTTCTCGTCCACGAGAAACGAGAGGTCATCAAGTCGGTCGAGGGCATGGCGGATGGGGCCGCCGCCGACGTCGGCTACCCCGAGGTCAGGTGCATGCTGGTCACGATGAGCTCCCAGGGCGCGGGGATTGCGATCCTGGGTCTGCTGTTGAGGTTCAACAGCAGGCCGCCTGTTGCCTACTCTCTGTTCATGAACCCCGCGGACCCGCACACGAGAGAACTGCTGGACGACATGATGATGCAGGAGAACCTCGCGGTCGACTTCTTCGACGAGAAACATCTGGCGCGTATCGTCCGGGACAACGCGCTCGGACAGTCTATAAGGGAGACGCTGGAGTCACTGTCGGACATGAGTCCGTCGAGGGAAGTCGCGTTTGACCTCGCCCTCGAGGACCTGCTGTCAGAACACGCGGACTCCCTTTCGCTCTGGGAACTCCTCGATACCTGCAGCGCTGAAGACGGCAGCGAGTAACCTCTAAGTTCGCCGTTCGCCCATCAGGACGTCGGAATCCTCGGCAGTTCCGGGTCTATCTTCTTGAACAGAAGGGGCAGCCGCCTGGCGATGGTCCGCGCTATCAGCGGCGCGCGCGAGGCCAGCGGTGTGTTTATCTCGTCCCCGAACGCTTTCAGGACTTCCTGCGGCATGAAATGGAGCTTCATGCCATGCATCCAGCCAGTGGATATCATCGTGAATATGCATCCGTAGCAGTTGAGCGCGAGCTCGCTGGCCCCGGCTTCTTTTGCCTGGCGGAACTTCACGTTCTGACACCTGATCATGTCGCGTATCTTGTTGTCCTTGACGAAGTTGGCCATTCCGCAACTGAGAGACATGTCGCGGTTGTTCTCCAGCTCGACGAACTCGGCTCCGGTCATCTCGTAGACCCTGCGCATCAGCTCGTAGAAGTCTTTGCCCAGCTCCGAGACGTAGCACGGTTCGCTGATGGCGGCCTTGAAGCTCTGGGGATTTTCTACCTTTATCTCGCCGGCGTCGTACCTCTCCATGAGCCACTGGTAGAGGCTGATATGCTCGCACGGCAGTTCCTTTCCGAGCATCTCGGGCAGCGTTCTGGACATGTAGATGTAGCAGGAGTCGCAGAAGTAGACTATCCTCTCCGCGTCGAGCTCCCGGAACCTGTTGAATGTGCGCTCTGCGATGTCAGAGTAGGCGCCCCAGGAAGCGCTGCGATAGTGCATCTCGCCGCAGCAGGTGTCCTGCGGCCCGAATTTGGGAAGGTCCTTGAGCACCCGCGAGTTCTCGATATCGCCGCAGAAGAGCCGCGCTCCGCACCCCATGTAGAGCACCTCCCTGCTGCCGGCGGGAGGCTCGGACCACTTCTCAAGTATCCTCTTCTCCCCGGCGCTGAAACTGCCGTAGACGTCGCTCCAGAAGTTGTTGCCCGGCATGCCCAGAAGGAAATAGGGGACCATGGCGGAGATGGATTTCCTCTTGCTGTTTCTCTCGGCGATGCGCTCGAGTATGAGCTCGTAGGGCTTGAGCCCCGAGGGGCAGTGGGCGTTGCAGGCGTAGCAGAGGGTGCACTCGCTGAAGACGCGCGGAGCGGGCTTGCCTTCGAGCAGCAAGGCGATCTCAGAGCGCGCCTCGTCCTTCTTCATCTTCATGACGGGGCACTTGATGAGACAGGTCCCGCACCTGTTGCACTCGTCCCAGTCACAGCAGTCGATGTAGGACATCAGGTCGGACCTCCAGGACAGGTCGTTCGGGGTCGGCCGCATCGGTCCTCTACCTCTACCGCAGACGGCCGAAGTATGCTACTATACAGGAGAGTTTAGTGTTCTTAGGTATGTTTGTTTAGTCCCGAGGAGCGTTTCTCGGGGCTTTTTTTGTGCTCGGAGGAGGTGTACAACATATGAAAATCTACGCAGGAAACCTCAGCTACAATGTT
>Ga0209745_1001813_pt1 | contig 12468 bp, 13 predicted proteins | sample BarGraNGADG00312_FD_184495 | JGI IMG/M metagenome (GOLD analysis project Ga0209745, IMG submission 184495) | Arctic peat soil microbial communities from Barrow, Alaska - Barrow Graham LP Ref core NGADG0004-312 (SPAdes) (version 2) | ecosystem: Environmental > Terrestrial > Soil > Wetlands > Peat... | reverse complement strand
ACCCGCAGCGCGTAATCGCAGTGAGAGTCCGGAGGGGTTGCGATGTAGACCACGTCGACCTCCTGATCCGCGATCAGCGCGTCGGCGTCGTCGTACCAGTGGGGGACACCATGCCGTCGGGCGTAGTCGGCGGCCTTGTCCCCAGAGCGACGCATCACAGCAACCAGCGCCGAGCGGTCTGCCTGTTGCAGGGCCGGTCCGCTCTTGACCTCCGTGACGTCACCGGCCCCAATAATCCCCCACCGCACTGTATCCATGGGCGCCACCGTAGCCCAGAGATGCGCCGCCCCTGCGGCAGGTTCTTTTCACTTGAACCCAGACCCATGAGCCAAGGCGAACCTAGGCTCGGCGTATGACGGGCGGCGGCACTTCGTCGACAGATCTGCCAGGTCCCAGATGCGACCACTGGGTTTCGACCCGGCGACCGCTCTCCGGTGTAGCGGCCAGGCGCAATGCGTCTCAAGACTCCCAAATCCACGCACCGCTTTGGACCGATATGAAACGGAGCCAAACGACTGACCGAGATGTTGCAGGATCGGTCACCCGTCACCCGTCACTAATCCACGACTGGACGTTTCCGTTGGGGCCCAACTTCGTCCTGGGAGGGGAACGCTCGGCCGCTGGCGTACCTGATGTACAACTCGAGACTCGTGCCACGGTACATCGCCGTGTAGGGCTTGTTGGAGGCCCGCGATCTGCGCTCCGGCGACCGCCGTGATTCTCCGGGCTCTACCACCAGGTCTTCGTATTGGGGTCGATCGTGGCTCTCCCGGTGTTCGCGTGGGGGAGGTCAGGCTTGCTGTCTTCCTCATCGTGAAGGGGTTCAAGGCGGCTCCCAACACGGTCCCCAACATCCGTCGGCTGACCTGAACGCGGAGTTGCGCCGCGGGAGATCCTAGGATCCGCCCTGATGCCTTCGTCGCCAAGACTTCGCCGGTGACGACCGGATACGTCGTCGGATCAGCGGTCAATGCGGGTGTTCCTCGCCAGCCGCGCGGTGCTCAACGCCGACTCGGCGCTCCGACAGCAAGGCGCGACCGTGACAACCGTGGTATGCGCCATTCCTTCGGAGATCCCTTTCATGATGCGCTCAACAACCCACTCCGGGGTCTTCGCGATGTCGACTGTCAGACCGGGCTCGTCAGCCTGTCGCTCCTCCAGATCGTCCAGTTGGGTCTGCAGAAGGGAGATCGGCATGTACTCGTGTCGCCTAGCCGCGATCCGCGCCTGGTGAGGCCAATCGGCCCGCGGGCGAAGATCGTCAGCATCGTTGGGGCGTGTTCCCTGAGCAGATCCCGGTACCTGCGCTTAAGCGCCGAGCACGCCACCGCGACGCCGGATCCATCGCTGAGCGCGAGACGCTCACCTACTTGGTGCAGAATACGGTCCTCACGTGAGAATGATGGACTCCGGGGAGGTCTCAGGGAACCAGTGACCTCTTCCGTGTCAGGGGTCACCATCTGACGTCCACGCACATTGCGCAGGCCGCTTGTCCCCAACTCGACCCGGAGCGCACTCTTGGGTTTGGCCGGCGGGGGTATATACAAGACGTCAGCCAGAGCGTCGGCTCCTCCGATCGTCGCCCGTCGCCCGTCGATACCGTGAACCTCAGATGTCCAGGAGCACTCGTGATTCGAATGACCAACCGGGGTGAGATCACCGCGCTCACCCGCAAGAGAGTCCGTACCGAGGCTACAGCGCGTTCTCGCCAGTGGGCAGTCGCACGGGCAGGTGCTCTGTGAGTGGGAGCCTGCCTGGTCTGCGGCACGTCGACCACATCGGCCTGACCGTGCCAGATCTCGATGAAGCGGTCGCTTTCTTCGTGGACGTCCTCGGCGCCGTAGAGGTCTACCGATCCACTCGCGGCCCGGACGCGGAGTTCATGACCGTCAACTTCGAGGTCCCGGCCGACGCGGCCCTTGAGCTGTCGATGCTTCGGATGGCGCCTAACCTCAATGTCGAGTTGTTTGAGTGGTCGTCCGCGACCAGGGACCCCGCCCCACCGAGGTCAAGCGACGCGGGCGGAAGACATCTGGCCTTCGTCGTCGACGACGTCGACATTGCATGTGACTATCTGCGGGCGATCGAGGGAGTACGGATCCTGGGGGAGGTCAAGGAGGTCGGCGGTGACAGTCCTCGCGTGCGCGGGAACCGATGGACCTACGTCGTCACTCCCTTCGGGCTCCTCCTCGAACTCGTCGACCGTTCGCGGGTCGCCGAGCCGCCTGCCTTGGTCGGGCCAGTTGACTGGGGCACCGCAGGATGACATGCCCGCCGGCGTAGTCATCGAAGTGACACCCCAGCATCGGGAATAGCCCCTGCCTTGCGTCCCAGACATGATCGTCAACCCCAAGAAACGAGAAGGTTCATGATTCGCCGCGTTGGTGGCGGACCTCCAACGTCAGGCTCGTCAGGCGACGCGAGGCCCAACAGTCATTGCCTTCAACCGGGGCAGCAGCTCGCTTCCCCAGAGCTCGAGCTGAGCCGGGTCATCGGTGTAGGGATGGATGATGATGTGCTCAACCCCGAGGTCGGCTCGCCACTGACACTGCTCGACAACTTCGTCGAGGGTTCCGAACAGGTAGGAGTCCTCGAGTAGCTCGGGGCTGCGTCCGTCTCCGAGGATCTCGGTGGCCATCTGATGCTGCAGCTCACGCGCCTTGCGAGGATCGTCTTCTTCGGTGAGGTACAGCCATTGACCATGAGCGATCGACACGTCGGAGGACGATCGCCCGTTCGCCTCGATGGCTTGTGCGACCAGGGGCCAATCCTGAGCGATCTGCTCTGCTGTTGCCGACGGACGCGTGAACCAGCCGTCTGCGGCGGCAATGCGCTTGGCCACCCGGGGATGCAGCTGCGGCTTTTCGACCGACTCGGCGTGCGCGACCTGGCTGCCGCCGCCGACCCACACCGGTAGGTGAACGGGCGACGGTTCGATGTGCACGTCTTCGAAGGAGAAGAACTCTCCTTCGAAGGTCACCGGTTCCCCAGTGAGCAGTTTGCGCACTGCGTCCAGGACCTCGTCGGTCCGTCGTCCGCGGTGCGCCGGCTTCGTCCCCATGGCGAACATCTCCGGCGGGTACCATCCGGTGCCCGCCCCCAGAATGAAGCGGCCGCCGGATATCTGTTGCAGACTGGCGATCTCCTTGGCGAGCATCACGGGGTGCCTCAGTGGCAGTAGCAGAACACCAGGCCCCAACGTCACCCGCGAAGTCAGTCCCGCAGCAAGGGCCAGGGTGCTCAGAGGTTCAATCCACGTGTAGCGATACATGTTCTTGGCTCGAAGCAGATGGTCGGTAACCCAGAGAGAGTCAAAGCCGAGCTGCTCGGCGCGGACACACCACTGTTTGAGGCGTGCGGCGTGGTCGATGCCGTCGTCGCTGTCGTAGCCGAAGCTTGGAAGGTAGCTCCCCACCTTGAGATTGGTCATGTGACAGTTCTTCCTAGTAGCCGAAGAGAAACAGGGTTACCGAGTTTCCAAACTGGCGGTCAGTCCGGCGGCCAGGGGTATTCGCGCCACCCAGCCTGTATCCGCGCGGATCCGCTCGACCGAGAGTGCCGGGCGTTCGGGCAGGTCGGACAGTGTCCCCGGTCCGATGCTGGCCGTCCACGCCGGGCGCAGCCGATGCAGAGTCGAGGCCACGTCATACAGAGTGGTCGGCACACCCTGGCCGACGTTGTAGGCGCGGTGGCGGAGGTCCTCCGAATACAGCAGAGCGACGAGAGCGCGCGCGGCATCGTCGACGTACACCAGGTCGATACGGTGATCACCGCCGGCGTCTAGGCGTGATTCACGGCCTTCTGCAGCATCGTGCAGCCACGGAGAGGGGAGCCGGTCTCTCGGGAACCCTGGCCCGTAGACCCACGACATCCGCGCGGCGATGTAGTCGAGCCCTTGCTCCACCCAGTATTCCGCGAGTCGTTCGACAGTTGCCTTGTGTAACCCGTATGCGGAGATCGGTGTCAGCGGACAGTCTTCGCCGATGACATCGAATCCTGGAGCGCCGTAGACCTCCTCTGATGAGGCATCGACGACCCGCTCTACTCCTGCTTGGTGAGCGGCGTCGAGCACCGCAACGGAACCGGAGATGTTGACTGTGGTAGCCGTGTACAGATCGGCAGCTACCGATGCGACGCCGGCAATGGCGGCGCAGTGCACCACATGGGTGACGCCGTGGCGCGCCATCACCTCGACCATTGCCTCGCGATCCCGGATGTCACCTTCAAACACAGCCGCCGAATTGCCGTCGGCGGCGCCGCTCGCCGGGGCCAATGAGCCTGGCCGGTCGAGGAGCAGCACATGGGCTTCGGCACTGAGTTCGGCGGCAACCCTTCGGCCCAAGAAGCCCGCCGCACCCGTGACGAGGACTACTCGAGCTCTGGGCCTCACCGAGCCATCGCGGCGAGCCGCATTTCGTCGTCCTTCTGCGGAAGCCCGACAGCGCCGAGGACTCGATCCATGAGTTCCTGGCTTCGCGCCGCCTCGTGCCCGTTGGTCAGCGGGGTTCGACGGGTACGGACGCAGTCCAGGAAGTGGTGGACCGCAGGCGCGAAACCTGCGGTAGTGGTGATGTCCGCCCAGCCCATGGCGCGCGGCCGCATCTCTGTCACCACGCTCTGTCCCTCGCGGCTCACCGCCACGCTGTCGGGAGCGACCACGCGAACTGATGTGAGGTCGCCATACAGGTCGAGTCGTTCATCCCAGTCTCCGGCGCAACGTGCCGCGACCAGGACACCGGTCGCCCCGGTGTCGAATCGGATCATCGCCGCCGCGCCTTCTTCCTTGTATGGATCGGGGGCGTAGCTGTGGCCTGTCACGTCGATTGCCTCGCCACAGAACCACCGCAGCAGATCAACCATGTGGATGGCGTTCTCGAGCGTCGCTCGGTATTCGCTGCCCGGGCGGTTCTTCTGCGCCACGGCGAACCTGACAGGTCGATCAGCGACCTGTTCGTGAGCCGTCTGGTAGACCTCGGCATAGCGGCGGTTGAAGCCCACCATGAGAATCTTGTTGACTTCGTCCGAGAGCGCGGCCATCCTCTGAGCCTCTGTCAAAGAAGTGGCGAGCGGTTTCTCGCAGAACACATCCAGGCCCGCTCGCAAGCCTTGCTCGACGAATGGCGTGTGCCGATTCTTTGGTGTCAGGACGAACAACGCGTCCAGCTGGGCGCCGTCGATCATCTGTTCTGTCGTCTCGTAGGCGCGTTCGATCGGCCATCGCAGCAGGCTGTCGGTGGCTCGAGACAGATGCTCGGTGACAACTCCGGCAATCGTGATGCCAGGCGCCGCGGAAAGTGCGGGTAGCTCGGCGATCTGCGCGATTTTGCCGGCTCCAACGATCCCGATGCGTAGTGGTTGAAGATCGGAAGGCACAGAGTCACTCCTCTCGTGACAAGGTCGTCACACGCCGTCGCGGCCGTGTGTTGGTTCAGCTAGTGCAGGACACCGAGCTTCTTGAAGATCGTGTAGATCCGATCGCTGTACTTCACGAAAGCGGCCTCGTCACCGACCTGAACGGGTCTTGGTCGAGGAATGTCAATGACGATCTCCTCGACGACGTGCCCAGGTGAGGTGCCCATCACGATGACCCTGTCGGCTAGACCGACGGCTTCCTCGACCGAGTGCGTGATGAAAAGGACCGTCTTGCGCTGCTCCATCCACAACGCTTCCAGGTCCACGCGCATCTGGGTGCGAGTCAACGCATCGAGTGCACCGAACGGCTCGTCCATGAGCAGGATCGATGGCTCGTGCACCAGCGCCCTTGCGATGGCGACGCGTTGTCGCATTCCTCCCGACAGCTGCCGCGGATACCGAGACCCAGCATTCTCCAGGCCCAGTTGTCGGAGCAGCTGCTGGGTCTTGGCCTTCATCTCATCCTTGGGCAGGCCTCGGATCTCACCCTGGAGCAGTATGTTGCGCTCCGCGTTGCGGAAGTCCAGCAGAAGATCATCCTGGAAGACGATTCCGACGTCGGTGAGGGGTCCCTCGGGCTTGACTCCGTTGATCTCGATGGTCCCAGTCGTCGTCTCGAGAAGTCCGGCGACCATCAGCATGAGGGTGCTCTTGCCGCACCCGCTGGGCCCGACCACACTGACAAACTCGCCAGAACTGATCGTGAAGTCCGTCGCGATCAGCGCCTCGACGGGGCCACCGCGTGTCTCGAAGGTCTTCGACACCCCACGGCCGACGATGGAGCTCGCGCGCGTGTCAGCACCGGCGTTGCGGCTCTGCGGCGTCTCCATGGCATTGCTCAGCACGCCGGCGCGGACTTCGGCAGGAAGTCGTTCGTGTAATACTCCTCGATCGGCTTGGTCTTCGGAAGGCCCTGGTACTTAGTGAGCAGATCGTAGGTCGTGGTCCAGTTCTTCGCCGGTACCGCGCCCAGTGTCGTTGCCGACTCCGCGCACATCAATGGCATGTCGACTTTGAGCTGTTTGACGAACGAGGGCGCCTTGCCGGCCTGCGGGAACTGGTCAGCCACTGCCTTGGCGGCTGCTTCAGGGTCCTTGCGGGCCGCTTCCCAGCCTCGCAGCGAGGCGTCGACAAAGGCCTTGACCGTTTTCGGGTCCGAAGTCAAGAGGGCGTCGTTCGCGATGATCGACAGACCGACGGTCGGCACTCCGCTGTCCCGGTACATGATCGAGTTGATCGTGGCACCTTGGTCTGCCAACTGGATGCCCTGGGCATCTGCGCCGGCGGCAATCGCATCGACCTTCTTCTGGAGTAGAGACCCCACGAGCGCGGAAGGGTCGACGTTGACCACTTTGAGATCGGCCTCGGTGAGGCTGTTGGCAGCCAGGATGGCGCCGAGGAGCGCCGCCTGAGCTGTGCCGGGCTGAACGGCAAGGGTTTTGCCCTTCAGGTCGGACACCTTGGAGATGTTCTTCTCCTTGAGCGACATGATCGCGAAGCCGTTGGTCTGCAGGATCGGAGCGATGATCTTCAGCGTGCCGCCCTTGGCCCTGACCGCCATGACCGCAGGCGCGTCCGCATATCCGAAGTCGGAGTTGCCCTGTGCGACGAGCGAGGCGGTGCTGCCAGATCCTTGGCCCTCATGGATCGTGACGTCCAGACCAGCATCCTTGTAGTAGTTGAGACTCTTGGCCAGCATGAACCCGGAGTTGGGGCCCCCTGCCAAGTAGTTGAGCGTCAGGGTCACCGCCTTGAGAGGACCTTGGGCGCCTGTCGAGTTGGAACCAGCAGCGGGCTGGGGCGTATCACTGGAACCACACGCGGCTAGCAGCATCGCTCCCAAGGCGATGGTCGCAACCACGCTGATGCGTCGGCGCTGCCCGCCGGTGCGGGTGACGGAGGTATTCATTGGTGCTCACGCTTCCTTTCGTTGCCACGGCATAACGAGCCGTTCGATGAATTCGACTAGATAGGAGAAGATCAGCCCCAACAGGCTCAGAACCACGATCACGGCGAAGATCAGAGCCGTGTCGAGATTGCTGGACGCGCGGAGCAACAGATAGCCCAGGCCGGCGCTGGCGCCGACAAACTCGGCGACAATCGCCCCGGTGACGGCTAGAACCGATGCGACCTTGAACCCCGAGAAGATGAACGGCAGGGCGGCCGGGAGCCTCACGAACCGGAACGTCTGGAAGCGGCTGGCCCCCATGGACTTGGTGATGTACAAGAGCCGCGGATCAAGTGAATTGAAGCCCGTGATGCTGTCGACCAGGATCGGGAAGAAACACAGCAAGAAGGTCAAGAGGATCTTGGGCATCTGACCGAGACCGAACCAGACGATGAAGAGCGGGGCGACGGCGATCTTCGGGATGGTCTGAAGGACAACAATCACCGGGTAGAACGCCTGTTCCATGGCCTTGACCGAGGAGATCAAGTACGCCAACGGAACGCTAATGACGGCTGCGAGCAGGAACCCCAAGAGCACCTCGCTCCCGGTGACTTGTGCTCCGCCCCACAACATCTGCCACGACTCGAGCATCGAGGCAAACACTTCGGTCGGTGCGGGAAGGATGTACTGAGGAATCTTGAGGCCACGGACTGCCAGCTGCCACAAGCCGATCAGGATGACGAACGACAGCACAGGCAACGCCGAGGACGCCCGTCCCTTGCGACGACGGCGGGGGTTGGCCGGAGCACCTGCCAGAGCTGCCTCCGGCGGTAGTTTCAGCGGCGGCGGCGCCGTGCTCGACGTCATGGCACACCCCCCCGGTCGAGAAGGAGCCCGTTGGCCTGCAAGACATTGCGCACGTTGACGCGTTGCTGCGCATTCAGCTCCGGCAGAGGCCTGGCGCTGCGACCGCTGCCGTGACCCAGCTCAGCGATTGCAACCTTGAGAGCCGAGAGCCAGTGGCCCTGGGCGAAAACCACGGCCGCCTCGTCAACGGCCAACTGTGCGCGACGGGCACCGACGACATCGCCGGCATCCACCGCGTCCAGAACCTGCCGCAATAACTTGGGCGCGATGTTAGCGAGTGCGGAGACGATCCCCGCTCCCCCGAGCCACCGCGCGGCGCAGGTCAGCTCCTCGCGGCCCTGCAGGACAGGAAAACCTTCGGGCACGGCGTTGAGATAACCCTGGAACTGGATGAAGTCGCCCCAGCTATCCTTGATCGCGATCACGTTCGGCACCGCAGCGAGCTCGCCAACGGATCCCGGCGTCAGGTTTCCTGCGGTGTTCTGCGGAATGTTGTAAAGGATGACCGGAACCGGACTACTCTCAGCGATCTCGCGAAAGTGCCGCACCAAGGTGGTTTGGTCTGCCGCCGGATAGTAGAACCCGCTGGTCACAGCCACTGCGTCAATGCCGGGCCGCACCAGACGGCTGATGTTCTCACGCACCCGGGCCGTTCCGGTGTCACCGACCCCGAGGTACACAGGCACGCGCCCCGAGACACGTTCGATGATGACGTCGACGACGCGTTCGGCCACCTGCGGCCGGAGCAGCGCAAACTCCCCGGAGCTTCCCAAAGCGAGAATACCGTCCAGGTCAGGGACGACCCGATCGATCAGACTCTCCAGCGCGGGTATGTCGAGGTCCTCGTCGTCCGTCAGTGGCGTAGCCAGCGGACAGATCACACCGCCCGGCATCGATGCGCTCATGCGGTCGCTCCCATCAGCCGACGAAGCTCATTGGCTCCGCGGCGAAATCCTTCAGCGGGTTCGGGTAGGTCTTGCGGATGCCACCGATACTCGTACTCCAGCGACAAAGCGCCGTCGTATCCATGCTGTTCCAGGGAATCAATGATCGATGCCCATTCCAGGACGCCGTCGCCCACAACGCAGGACCTGACTGCGCGTTCGCTGCCACGAACAGTGGCCACCGACGAAGCGGAGAAAGGTCGGTCGGGATCGGTAAAGACCATGTCCTTGACGTGCACGTGCCGGATGTAGCCGTCCTGCAAGGGGATTGCCTGCGTGTAGGGCTCGCAGTGGGTGAACGTCAGATTGGCCTGGTCGTAAAGAATGCCGACGGCAGGATGATCCACGGCCTCCGTCAGCTTGACGCTCTCGGCCGCGGACATCGTCATGGTGTTGAAGTGGTTCTCGACCACGAGGGTGACGTCGGCATCGAGGGCGACCGGTCCGAGCGCTTTGAGGCTGAGAACCAACTGGTCCCACATGAGAGGCCGCATCTCGATCTGGTCAGGCGTGTAGGCGCCCGCGTAGACCCTGACGACCTTCGCGCCAAGAAACGAGGCGTCGCAGATACATCGCTGAAAGCGCGCCAGGTCGGCGAGCCGCTCAGCCTCGTCGAGTGAGTTGATCCCGGACATGTATGGAGTGAGTCCAATGACCGGCAGATCAAGCTCGAGCCTGGCCCTGTCCACCGCCGCACGCGTGACACCACCGTCGTCCTCCGGAATACCGGAGTCGTAACCGTCCTGCCAGATGATCTCGGCCCCGTCGAGACCGGCTTCCTTGAACAGCCGCATGGCGGCCGGGACGGACATCCCGGGAGTTCCCAACGTGTGTCCCGCTATCTTCCACATACCTCAAAGCCCCTTCACGTTGTCGAACACGCATGCAGGCGCGACAGGCAGGTCGACAGCTGTGGCAACCTGCCCAAAGACGGCCTCCACCTCACTTCTGTCGGGCATGCCTGGCTGCGCGCCGCGGCGCATGACGGCCAACGCCGAGGCCGCCGTCGCAAAGCGTGCGGCCTCGACAGGATCGCTACCTGCGATCAGCGCAGCTGCGAGCGCGGCCACGAAGCAGTCCCCCGCACCAGTGGTATCCACAACGTCCACGGGCATGGCCGACACCTGGCTGACCCCGTGCCCGGCTGCCACCACGCAACCCTGCGCACCCAAAGTGATGACTACGACGCTCGGTCCCGCCTGGGCCAGGTTGATCGCTGACGTTGCGATGTCGGCGAGGGGAGCGTCTGTGAGCATCGCGGCTTCAACCTCGTTCACCACGAGGACATCCACGTGCGACAGCAGAGTGGGCGACAGTCGATGCGCCGGCGCGGCGTTCAAGATAGCCAGGCTGCCGACGTCGCGTGCTGCCTTGAGCGCGGCAAGTGCGCTTGCCAGGGGGATCTCCAACTGCGTGACGACCACGTCGGCTTTTGCGGCGCGGACCGCGGCGTCCACATCTGCCGGGGTCACCTGCTGATTCGCCCCGGGGACCACGCAGATGGCGTTTCTTCCCTGCGGATCGACGGTGATGACAGCCAGACCACTCGGGAGCCCTTCGGCCGTCGTGACGTCAGAAGTCCCGACGCCCACCTGCCTCAGCCCGTCGAGCAACGCGCGCCCCTCGGCGTCGTCTCCCACACAGCCGACCATGGCCGTGTGGACCCCGAGGCGAGCCAACGCGACGGCTTGATTGCCGCCTTTGCCACCGAGCAGCCGGTGAAGATCAAACGCCAACAGCGTTTCGCCCTGGATCGGCAGCGAAGGCACGTCGAGCACCAGATCGGCGTTCATGCTGCCCACGACAAGCCCCCTGCGCCTCGGCTGGGTCATCGTGCGCCCCCCGACGACTCACGAACGATGAGATGCGCCGGCAGGGAGACGGATTCGGGACGTTCTCCGCGGATCACGGCTGTGATCAGATCGACGGCGATCCGGCCGAGGTCGCGGACGGGCTGAGCCACCGCGGTGACAGGAGGATCCAAGACTTCGAACCACGGGCTGTCGTCGTAGCTGGCGATCGCGACGTCACCGGGGATAGTGAGCCCGGCATCCTTCAGGGTGAGTAGTGCGCCGAGCGTCATGAGGTTGTTCGACACGAACACGACCGAGGGAAGTGGTCGGGGTCGCCGCAGAAGAGCCCGCATGCCCCGCGCGCCGTCCTCTTGCTGGAAACCCCCGGCAACGACGTGCTCCCGCTTCACCCGGATACCCTTGTCGCGCGCGGCATGGAGAAATGCGTCTAGGCGTTGACGACCGGGAACCGTGTTCTTCGACCCAGAGATCACCGCTGCGCTCTGGTGACCAGCGTCGAATAGGTGCTGAACCAGCTCCTGGATTCCCGTATATGGGTCGGTACTTACTGACGGGACGTCGAACATCGGCAGCGTGCGGTCCAGGAATACCAGCGGGACCCGACGGCTCAAAACCTCCCGGACGGCCCTGGTGTCTCCACTTGTCGGGCTCAGCACCAGGCCGTCGACTCGCTTCTCCATCATGACGTCCAGGTACCGGGCTTCTCGCTCGGAGCTCTCGTCGGCGTTGCCGAGCACGACGCTCAGACCACTCTCGGCTGCGGCATCCTCGACCGCTCGAGCAACCTCAGCAAAGAAGGGGTTGGCGACATTCGACACCACAAGCCCGATCGTGGCCGTCGTCTCCGACCGCAGCGAACGGGCAACCCCGTTTGGACGGTAGGACAGAGCTTCGACCGACGCCAGCACCCGATCGCGGGTGCCCGGGGATATCGCCGGGTGATTGCTCAAAACCCGGGAGACGGTGGCAGTAGAGACACCAGCAGCGTGTGCAACATCGCGCATGGTGGCCACACCGCCCCCTATGTAATCGTTTGCACTGACTGTACACCGTGTGACGAGGAACGCAAGTTTGCCGGGAATGGGTCTGCTCAGCAGATGGCGCCCGCAAGGTCAAGAGCACCCCGACGCGTCGGGGGAGTTGCTCCCGCTTGGGAAGCGCGTCACCCGGGATGTCACCGACGAACTGATCGCCAACGCTCCCGGGGTGGTCAGTCACATTCTTCGGGGGTGCCTGACCGCAAACCGCACCGAACGGTCATCGGCGAGGGACATACACGTGTTGGCTGTCGCGGCCTTCGCGCAAGTACTCATAGACGTCAGCTGAGAAAGCCGCGCGTCAGCCCAACGGCAGCTGGTGCTGGGATGCGAGCGCGCCGCCCTGTTAACAGAGTCCTGCGGTTGACCGGTCAGCGATCCGCCTACGGACACCGAGATCTCGGTCTCCGAGGCGTCCGGCCATCGTTCGGGTTTCGGGACGTTTCTTGGGCTGCGGAGCACCGCGCAGCAACACTCACACCAGAACGTGGATTCTCAAAGCCGCA
>Ga0209745_1001812_pt1 | contig 12468 bp, 11 predicted proteins | sample BarGraNGADG00312_FD_184495 | JGI IMG/M metagenome (GOLD analysis project Ga0209745, IMG submission 184495) | Arctic peat soil microbial communities from Barrow, Alaska - Barrow Graham LP Ref core NGADG0004-312 (SPAdes) (version 2) | ecosystem: Environmental > Terrestrial > Soil > Wetlands > Peat... | reverse complement strand
TCTTCTCCGGACTGTGCAGCTGGCCCTCGGCCCTTCCGGCAGGGGAATAGTAGTCAGTGCGATAACCTTTTCCAGCAAATATTTTGTCCGTCAGGCCGGTTTCCTTATCAGAAAAGGGTATAAACCGGCCTATACTGAACTCATCATGCATGCCGATGCCCTGAAGAGTATCAGCAGAAACCAGGGTAGTATCGACGGGCTCAGTGGTCATCAGTGTAGTCTAAAAAAAAGCAGGTTTCCCGGGATAAAGTTCGCCGAGGATGCTGTTGGCCAGCCTGCTGGCACCAATCCTGAAGTACTCGGGACTGAGCCATTTTTCTCCGAGTACTTCACTGACAATATTATAATATACAATTGCTTCGTCAGGTGTGGCTATCCCTCCGGCAGCCTTGAAGCCTATCATGATTCCCGTTTCGTTCCAGTAGTCAAGTATGGCCCTGCACATAACCCAGGCTGCCTCCGGTGTTGCAGATACCTGGCTCTTCCCTGTCGACGTCTTGACAAAGTCAGCGCCGGACTCCATGGCCAGAATCGCCGCCCTGTAAATATTTTTCGTGTCTTTCAGGACGCCTGTTTCAAGAATGACTTTCAGCGTTGCCTGGCCGGCTGCCACTTTCAGGGTCTTCAATTCATTTATTACAGCGTGGTAATCATTCTCAAGGAAAACTCCCACGGGGATTACAACATCAACTTCCTCTGCGCCTTTCATTACAGCCATCTCAGTCTCAAGTTTTTTTACTTCCAGAAATGTCTGAGAGGTGGGGAAGCAGGCTGACACGACTGCCAGCTTCACCCCGCAACCGGAGAGGCCTTGCCGGGCAGGGACCACAAAGTTGGGAAAGACACACAGGGCCGCCACATTGTGAACATCGCTATAGTTAAGCCTGAAGGTTGCTGCCTTTTCCGCAAAGTGCCGTATGGCACTCGCACTGTCAGTGGTGTTAAGGCTGGTCAGATCAATAAAAGAAAAAATATTCCTGAGAATAGTTGCCCTCTCTCCTCCGCTAAGTATCTTCCTCGCCTCGGCAACGCCTTCATTCATCTCTTCAATGGAAAGGTCAGGATTCAGCAGTTTCTCATACAATTTTCTCATAATCAATATCATGTATTAACAAACAGACACTTATTGCCTTGAGGCAAACAGGGGTCAATTTAATTGTTTTTAATGAAATGCAAATAAAAAGAATCAGCAACCTATTTACGCAGGCTGCTGTTGCGTGCAAGCGAGGCAAATATGCCTGCAATGCAAAGCACTGAAAATATAACGAACCCGCTTTTCATTGCCCCGAGCAGCTGCGGATAGTTTGACGGATCTATCTTCGCCTGCCCCATGAAGAGGGCAAGAAGCATCAATGCTATTGCCATGCTGAATGTCTGGCCTGCATTCCTCATTGTGCCTATCATCCCTGAGGCATTGCCCAGCTGTTTCTTTTCAACGGAGCTCATGATGGCATTGGTATTGGGGGAGGAAAAGAGAGAAAAGCCTATCCCCATTATTACAAGTACCGCAACCACAAACACCAGGGATGTACCGGCAGTTAAGAAGCACAGCATGATAAGTCCCGCGGAAGTGATGCCCATGCCGATTGAGGCCAGCACGCCAGGGTTTTGTTTGTCAGACAGTTTACCTGCCGCAGGAGAGATCAGCGCCATGGTCAGCGGCCAGCACATAAGCACGAAACCCGCATCGCGGGGCCCCAGGTCTTTAATATACTGGAGGTAGAGACTGAGAAAGAAGCCTATTGCGCTGGTGGCCGCATAATGTATGAATGCGGCCAGGTTTGAAAAGGCAAAAACCCTGTTTTTTGAGATCAGCGTAATATCAAACAGCGGGTGCTTTGTTCTTTTCTCCCTCATGACGAAGAGCGGCATGAGAATGATCCCGGCGGCAGTTATGACCCATCCTGCCACCGAAGGCAGTTTTGAGAACCCGTACATGATTGCTGCCAGCGACAGACCGTATATCACAGTTCCCTGCCAGTCAAAGCTTTCGCCTTTGGCCTCTGCCCATTCGTCTTTCATTTTAGTACGGATCAGGATGAGGCTTACTATGCCCATCGGCACAAGGAAGGCAAAGATGCTTCTCCATCCGAGATAGCGGGTCAGCAGGCCTCCAAGGAAGGGACCGGAAGACAGGCCAATGTACACTGCCGTCACATTGATACCCATAGCCCTTCCTCTTTCCCCGGGCGGAAAGACAGAAGTCAGAATGGCCAGGTTGGTGGCGAAAAGCATGGCGCTTCCCAGACCCTGAAGCACCCTTGCTCCTATCAGCCATTTAATATTCGGGGTGAAGGTGAGCAGGATCATTGTCAGGGTGAAGATGACGAGGCCTGCCGTGAATATTTTTTTCCGGCCGAGGATATCACCCACTCTTCCTGCCGGAAGGAGCAGAATAGAGGTTGAAAGCATGTAACTGCTCACTATCCAGTTAAGGGTGATAGCGTTGACACCAAACTCATTACCTATCGACGGCAATGCCAGGTTCACTGAAGAACCCATGAATGGTGTCAGAAACGATGCAAAGGCCGTAACCGTAAGCACAGACCGTTTAAGTTCTTTGTCCGTCATTCCCTGTTCCTGCTGTCAATGAAAATTGTTACCGGCCCGTCGTTGATCAGGCCTACCTCCATCATTGCTCCGAATACCCCGGTACTTATGCTGCGGCCCAGAAGCTCCTCTGTCCGGGCAATGAAAGACTCATATAACGGGGTGGCTTGCTCCGGTCCGGCAGCACGGATATATGAGGGCCGGTTCCCTTTCTTTGTCGAAGCATGGAGCGTAAACTGGCTGACGATCATTATCTCCTTACCTGTGTCGGCCGCCGACAGGTTCATTACTCCGTCGCTGTCGTCAAACAGGCGCAGGTTTATCACTTTTGCTGCCAGCCAGCCGATATCATCACCATTGTCAACTTCTTCTATTCCCAGAAAGACAAGTAGGCCCGGCCCGATAGCCGAATAACATTCCCCGTTAATTGTAACAGTGGCTTTCTTAACTCTCTGAACCAGAACTCTCATTTTTAACCTTTGAGGAGGTAAAAATAGTAATTATTGGCTACTTTTGGAGCCTTCTTTGCATCATGGATATTATCACAATAACCGGCATTGCCCTGGGTCTTTCTTTTGACACCTTTGCTGTCTCTCTGTCATGCGGGGTTGTCGAATCAAAAATACGTTTCAGGAATGCGATGCGCATTGCTCTTACTCTGGCGCTGTTCCAGGGGGCGATGCCTGTCCTCGGTTATTTTCTCGGCTCGACGGTCAGCCAGTATATCGTAAAACTTGATCACTGGGTGGCATTCGGACTGCTTATGATACTGGGGATAAGAATGGTCATAGAAGGACTTAAGAAGGATGATGACAGGGAACCTGTCGACTTCAAGAGACTGCCCGTGCTTCTTACCATGGCTGTGGGTACAAGCATTGACGCTTTTGCCGTCGGGATCAGTTTCGCCTTTCTCAGTGTGAAAATATGGAGTGCCGGTCTTTTAATCGGCACTGTCACTTTCCTTGCATCGATGACAGCCATACGTATAGGAAAATCCGCCGGCAGCCGCCTCGGCTCAAGGGTGGAGATCCTTGGAGGAATTATACTGGCAGTCATCGGAATTAAAATCCTTCTGGAACATCTGCTTGCTGCAGGCTGATCAGACGAATGGTATCATATATCGTTCCCTGTCCTTAAAGACAGCCATCTCAGTATATCCCGAAAGCTTAAGAAGTTCGTAAGCCTCATCGAAGAACTGCCCGATACGTTCCGGTAAGTGTGCGTCGGAGTTGACACATACAGGTACACCGTGTTCGGCAAAAAGAGAAAGGTATTTCCTGTCGGGATAAAAATCGTTCAGCGGTCTGTTGCGTCCGTTGGTGTTCAGCTCAAAGGCAACATCATGGACCTCAAAGGCAGAGGCCATCATGCTGTAGAGATGGGTGATGTCTTCCTCTGGCCGGAAACGGTGTATCCTGACAAGATCAGCGTGGCCCATAATGTCAAATATACCGGTGGAAGCCGCCTCGCAAACCAGATTGAAATAATTCTCATAGATCTGACTGATATTTTTCCCGATATAAAATTCCGGACCCAGATCAACCGTTTCGTCACCGAGGTAATGTACAGACCCTATTATGTAATCAAACGGAAATGCATCAATAATCCTTCTGGCTTCTTTTTCCATTCCCGGGAGGAAGTCAAGCTCAATGCCCATCCTTACGGCAATTTCCGGATGCTGTTTCTTCAGGCGGAGGATATGTTCTGCATATTCAGGAAGACGGTCGTGATCCATTGTCCATTTTAAATGTCCGTCTGCAGGGTTAATATGATCAGAGAAGCCAATCTCCCTGAGGCCGTTCTTCAATGCTGCATCTATGCAGACCTCTGGGCTCTCCCTGCCGTCACTATATGTGGTGTGAATGTGGTAGTCAGTTTTGTAGATCATCGTCCCGGGGGGCATATATGCCATTTGTCAAATTTAGAAAAGGTGAACGAATTTATCCCCGGATTGTTCTAATTTTGCATTTTAATGGATACGATATTAAAAATAGCGAAGAAAAAATGTGATTGCTTTTCCTGCGAACTCAGGGATGTTGCCTTCGCCAACCTCAGTCAGGAGGATATTGATCGTATCTGCGACAACAAAGAAGAAAAGAAATATTCCAGAGGAGAGATCATCAACGAAGAGGGAGAACCGGTACACGATTTCAAATATCTGAAGAACGGTCTGGTGAAGCTGTTCAGAAAATCCGTCAGGGGAGAAGAGCAGATAATTGCCATAGCCAGGCCGCTGGAATTCGTGAGTAATACAAACGTTTTTACTCAGGGGCGATACAGTTACTCCCTCTCGGCACTTGAAGACTCGGTAGCCTGCTGCATCAGGCTGGGCCTCATTCAGGAGCTGATCGAAAAAAACGGGAAATTTGCACTGAATCTTATTTCAGTCCTCTCGCGTACATCGGAGAACATAATTACCCTGGGGCTGGAGATACGCAGCAGGAACCTGGCAGGTAGAATAGCTTATGTGCTTCTCTATTTTTCACGGGAGATTTATCATTCCACTATTTTTGATCTGCCTGTCTCAAGAAAAGAGATAGCTGACTTTATAAGCATGAGCTCGGCCAACGTCATCCGTACATTTTCAGAGCTGAGACGTGACGGCATTATCAAATCATACGGCCGCACCATTGAGATCGTCGATATGAATAAACTGGAGGTGATTTCTAAGCGTGGATAATTGCCCTCAGTGCCTGGTCAATATCCGGATACCTGAATTCAAAGCCTGAACGGATAAGGCGATCAGGTGAGATTCTGCTTCCCGTAGTAAGCACCACCGACATTTCCCCGAGAATCAGATGCAGCATCCACTGCGGCACATGAGGAAGAAACACAGGCAGATGTTTATGCCGGGCTATGACACTCATCAGCATATCATGCGTTACATAGTCAGGCGCGGATGCGTTAAACGGGCCTGACATCGTACTGTCGCTCACGGCTTTAAGATACACATTGCAGAGGTCATCGATATGTATCCAAGGGAAATACTGCCTGCCTGTTCCAAGTCTTATGATCAGCCCGGCGCGGGCCGGAGCTATGAGCTTTGAAATAGCAGATCCTTCAGCGGCCAGCACAAGGGCCGTTCTTATCTTTACGACCCTCACGCCTGCAGCCTCAAACGGATCGGCGGCAGCTTCCCATAAACGGCATGTCTCAGCCATAAAGTCAGTGCCCGGAGGATCTGTTTCCCCGAAAATCTTTTCCGGTATGTCGGAACCGTAATAATCTTTTCCCGATGCGGTAATAAATGCATCAGGCCTGATTCCTGATGCTACGGAGGCATCATAAATCAACTTTGCCGTTTTTGTCCGGCTGTCAATGATTACTCTTTTTCTCCTTGCAGTCCACCGTTTTTCTCCGATATTGGCTCCGGCCAGGTGAATAATCGTGTCCCCTTCTTTGAATGCATCTTTATCGCAGTACCCGGTTCCGGGTTCCCAGAGGTACGATTTAAACCTTTCCCCGGGTTTTCTGCTGCGGGAAAGGTGGACAACGTCATACTTTTCTTTTTCCAGGAGAGCGCTCAGGCGCATCCCAACCAATCCTGTGCCACCGGTGATCACAACACGCCGCATGGTCACCGGATTTCTTCAATTATTTCAAGGGCATCAATAATACATTTTTCGCATACCTTTTCGTGCAGGCCACGCTCTTTAATCCTTGCCTTACCATCCGGAGTATTAAGGTCTTCGCCGAGGAGTTCGGAACACAGATCGGTGCCGTTTCTCTCAACAAAAGCCTTGTTGAAGCTTTTTACCCTTTCATAGACCTGCATCTTGTCGTTTTCCTGCGGCAGGCCGGAAGCACCGTAATTCATTCCGAAATAGATATATGCTCCGGTGACCGCACCGCAGGTCTTCTGCAATCTGCCCATGCCGCCACCGAAAGCTGCCGCTGCTTTTGCAGTGGCCTCACCTTCGCCGGCACACGCCATCAGAACTGCCTGGGAACAGTTATAACCCTCTCTGAAATAGCTTATCGCTCTATCTTTTTTATTCATTCGCTTTTTCTTCAAAAATATTAAAAAAATATAGGTGAGAGTAATTACCTTTTGATATGATTTTGAAAAGCCCTACTTTTATCGCCTGCATTAAATTATCTTAACACAGTAAGGCAAAATGGTAAACCAGAAGAAAATTAAAGGAGTGATTGGCATCCTGACGGGAGGAGGCGATGTCCCTGGTCTTAACCCTGCAATCAGGGCCGTGACCATCAGGGCGAACAGGGAAGGATACAAGGTAATTGGCCTGCGCAGAGGATGGGGAGGAATCATTGAGATTATCAGGGATCCGAAGGCTGACAACAGCGACTGCTTCCAGCTGCTGACGGATGATATTGTCAATAAGTCGGGAAGAACTGGCGGAACATTCCTTCATACCTCCCGTACAAGGCCGAGCCATGTTCCAAAGGCATATGTTCCCGACCACCTGAAGGATGTCTATAAGAATGATATGAATGATCTCACCCCCGAAATTATTAAAAACCTCGAATGGCTTGGGATAGATTATCTGATACCAATCGGTGGTGACGATACCCTCAGCTATGGAGTTCATCTCTACAAGCAGGGAGTGAAGGTGGTGGCAATACCGAAGACGATGGATAATGATGTGCCGGGCACAGATTATTGCATTGGCTTCAGCACCTGTGTCACCCGCACAATACAGATGACCAACAGCCTGCGGACATCAGCCGGTTCACATGAACGAATGATGATTCTGGAGGTTTTCGGCCGTTATGCCGGTTTTACGGCTATGCTTCCCACTATGGCCGGTGCCGCAAACAGATGTGTCATTCCGGAATACAAGTTTGATATCGAACAGCTGGCACAGCTTATGGTTGAGGACCGTAACTCAAACCCCAGCAAATATTCAACTCTGCTTATCTCTGAAGGCGCAATGTTCAAGGGAGGTGAAATGATCTTTGCAAACGCGGAACGAGACGCCTACGGGCACGCCAAACTTGGAGGCATAGGCGATATTGTCTCTGCCAAACTCAAAGAGCTTTCTCCCAAATTCAATAAAGGCAAGACAATCAATACTATAGATCAGAAACTTGGTTATATGGTAAGAGGCGGCGATCCTGATGCCGTTGATTCCATTGTCCCGATGGCCTACGGAAACCTGGCTCTTGACCTGATCATGAAAGGAGTACACGGAAGGGTCGTCGTTCTCAAAAACGGCCGCTATGACAATGTGCCTATTGATGTCGTTACCTCTTCCAAAAAAGTGGTGAAGGTTTCCGAGTATTACAATACAGACAGGCTGAGGCCTTACTATTCAAACTTTGAGATGAAGCCGTTCTTCCTCATGGCAGCAGAATATTGAAAATGATTTACTCTGATAATAAAAGAGGTGGTGCCAGGTCAGGTCCGGTATCACTTTTTTTATTTTTGTCCTAAACGTGAAACAGTTGACCCGGGGCATTGTGATAAAGTCGACAGGCAGCCGCTATAAAGTGCTTGATGAAGCCGGAAATACTCATGAATGTACTCTCAGGGGAAAGTTCAGGGTCAGGGGTAGCCGGACCACCAACCCAGTGGCCGTTGGAGACAATGTGACCATTGATGAGGCTGACGAAGTGATAACTAACCTGGCGCCCAGACGCAATTATATCATTCGCAAAGCCACCAACCTCTCGAGAGAATCTCAGATCATTGCGGCAAACATTGACCAGGCTCTCCTGATGGTCTCTTTGAAAATGCCTGCTACACCCATCGAGTTTATCGACCGCTTTCTGGCTACAGCCGAGGCTTACCGCATACCAACCTCAATCGTAATAAACAAATCGGACCTGCACGGCCCTGAGGAGGAAACCTTTGCCCTCAGGCTGAAAAGCGTTTATGAAAAGATAGGTTATCCTGTTTATATTGTCTCAGTCACGAAGGATATCAACACTGACCTGATTGAAGAGGCGCTGAAGGGCAAAACCACGCTACTTTCGGGTAATTCCGGGGTGGGTAAGAGCACCCTCCTGAACAGGCTGAACCCTTCTTTATCGCTGAAGACAAAAAAGATATCGGAATACCATGAGCAGGGGAAGCACGTTACAACTTTTCCCGAGATGCATCCTCTGCCGGGAGGTGGATATGTTATCGACACTCCCGGAATAAGAGGCTTCGGGGTGATTGACTTCGACCGGAATGAGATCTATCATTTCTTCCCCGAGATTTTCCGGGCCTCGTCAGGATGCCGTTTTTACAACTGCATGCACCTCGATGAGCCCGGTTGCGCAGTGCGCTCTGCCGTTGCAGACAACGAAATAGCACTGTGGAGGTATAAAAGCTATGTAAGCATTATTCTTGAAGAGAACCCCAAATACAGATAATCCTTACTTTTACAGCATAAATCAGCCCCGATGAAAAAGATCAACATAATTGCATTCTCAGTCTTTCTGCTGATAATGCTGGGCAATGTGTTATTCTTCCGAAACCTCTACAGGAACCAGATAGAGTACTCCGTCAAGTTCCTTGACAGGCAGGTAAAAATAGTAGGGTCTGATATTGACAATACCAGCATGTATATTGTGAGTGACCTTACCGAGATCGATTTTTCGGAAGACATGGCCCGTTTCTTTACCGACCGCGATGTAAATGAGCGCGTCAAGGAAAAGATCAAGCTTTATTATTCAAAATATGAGGATATTATAGTCGGCCTGATGCTGTATAATAACACAGGCGACGTTTACACCCTCTTCAAGGATGAAGAGAGGAATTCATGGCTCGACGGTTCATACAGGGCACAGAACATTCCCCGTATCTATGATGTCGAACAGCTTGAGCCCGATCGCGACAAATACAAATATTATCTCCCGGTGATAAAGGATGGCCAGGTGCTTGGAAACCTTGTCGCCACAATAGACTTCAACAGGTACTTTTCCAGGGTCTTTGCAAAATACAATCTTGAACAGTACCAATGGCAGTGGATGGTTAATGATACGGGCATGATAGTCTATGACAATCACGGGGGAGATGTTACCTATTCGCAGCTCAGGAACATACAGGAGCAGCTTGACGCTGGTACGGCGGGGTGGATTTCCCACAGGATGGAGACGGATGGGAAGTCCAATGAAATAATTTCCGCGTTTTACCCGATCACCATGTTCGGGCTCGATTTTGGTCTTGTATTCTCTGCCCCTACAGACTTCTTTCAAAAGTACATCTTCCGAAATGCAATCATCATGCTCCTGTTGCTGATGGCCGCTATCCTCTTTATAATCTGGCTTTTTCAGAGACATCTCAGAAAGAAGCATAAACAGTTCAACGAGACAAGCGATTCGGAATCGACTCTTTTATCGATCCTTGAACAGATGCCCGTGGGTTTGCTTGTTTATAACAAAAACAGGGAGATTCAGAAGGCAAACAAGCATGCAGCGACACTCTTTTCATATAATACCGAGGATGAAATAACCGGCAAGCTTGTGCCTGATATGTCACGCAATGATTATGAAAGCGATCTGGACGGCCGGAACGGACAGGGAAGGATAATAAGGCTCCCCGGCCAGAATGGTGATCGTCTGGTCTTTCTGAACAGTATCCCGGTTGACTTCAGGGGTGACAGATCCACGCTGGAGGTTCTGATTGATGTGACAACCCTTGAATCGGCACGTAAGCAGGAGGCAGATGCCAATATCGCCAAATCGGAACTCCTTGCCCGTATGAGCTTCGAGATACGTACGCCCCTGAACGGTATTATCGGCATGACCGAGATGCTTAACAGGTCTGAACTGCCGGAGCAGTCTAAAGAGGTTGCCAGGCTGCTCAGACGCTCGGCCGATCTTCTTCTTACAATCATCAACGATATTTTCGATGTCTCAAAGGTTGAGACCGGCAAAATGATCCTCGATGAGGTACCTTTCAAACTCAGGCAGGAGATAACCTATTGTGTCAACCTGGTCAAAAGGGAGAATCCGGAAACACTCGTTAAAATAATATCATCAGTTGATGATGCTGTACCTGATAACCTTATAGGTGATCCTTACAGGCTGCGTCAGGTAATTACCAACCTGTTGTATAACTCTCTTTCGGGTACGCAGACGGGAGAGATTAAGCTTGAATGTCGCGTCCGCCGGTCGGAAGGCAATCTGTTCATCCTGGGTTTCACCGTCACCGACACCGGAAACAATTACACCAGGGCAGAGATAAAAAAACTGTTCGGAGATTATATTACGAACCTGAGCGAGCGGTCTGAATGGGCCGAGGATCTGAGATTTGGTCCTATCCTTGCCAGGCAGCTGACCGAACTTATGGGCGGAGAGCTGACGGCCGAGAGTCCTGCCGGCAAGGATTCTTCAGGTCAGGAGAGAGGGTTGAAGGTGTCTTTCACCATCAATGTTCACCTGAATGAAAAGATCGCTAAAAACATAGATCTGGCAGGTTATAGCGAGATAACCGATATACGCACTCTTGTGATCACAAGCTCACAGGGACGCGATGACGATTTCCTTGGTGTGATCCACCGGCTCGGACTGCCTGTCTCTGTCACAAGCTTCCAGAAGCACACTGTTTCGCAGATAAAGGCAAACCTGCAAAGCGCTCATGACAGGTATGTACTTCTTATCATTTTTGATGAACCTGAAGCCGATGGTTTTGAGGCTGCAAAGACACTCCTCGATTCAGGCATGACGGGCGAACATATTGTCCTGATGTTTACATCGAAAGATCCGAAAGGACACTATTCACGGTGCGTTGACATGGGCATTGACCATCTGCTTGTCAAACCGTTTGCCGGAGAGGATCTGTTTAACGTGCTGAAAGAACATTTTCCGTCACTCGGGAGCGGGATGGGTAGTTTTGTCCCGGAAAAGTCCGATTTACCGGTCATACTCGTTGTTGATGACAACTATCTGAACAGAAAGGTGGTTGGCTCGCTGCTCAAGGTTCTCGGAGTAACCGCCGAATATGCCTCTGGCGCCGCGGAAGCCATTGCAATGGCAAAGGAAAAACCCTATGACCTGATATTGATGGACCTCATAATGCCTGAGATAGATGGTTTTGAAGCGGCCCGCAACATCTTTGAGTTCGATAAAGACACAATAATAGTTGCCCTGTCTGCTGATAACATGCCCGAGACCAGGGCCAAAGCCGAACAGACCGGGATGAAAGAGCTGTTGTCAAAGCCTGTTACCGTTGAAGATCTCAGAAGAGTGATTGCCAGGTATCACAAGCAATAGTGACATGCCCGGTGATGTAAACAAACTGCCGCCACACAGGTTTCTTGATCTGAGCGCGTCACTGCCTGTCGTTGACGTCAGATCTCCGGGGGAATTTTCCTATGGACATATACCCGGCGCAGTGAACATCCCTCTCTTTAATGACAGCCAGCGGGCTGAAGTGGGTACCATTTACAAAAATGAAGGTAACCTTAAAGCTGTCATTCGCGGCATTGACCTCGCTGCTCCTGAAATGTCATACAAGTTAAGGCGCGCCATAGAGCTTGCTCCGGAGAAATCTCTTCTGACATACTGCTGGAGAGGAGGCATGCGCTCAGAGGCAATGGCATGGCTGTTCTCAATGGGAGGATTGACTCCGTTGCTGCTTGAGGGAGGCTATAAGGCCTATCGTAATCATATCCTCACTGCCTTGGGAAGGAAAAGGAACTACATTATTCTTGGTGGTCTTACCGGGAGTGGCAAGACACACATTCTCAAGTATATAATGACATCGGGCGCGCAGGTCACCGACCTGGAGGGACTGGCTTCACACAAAGGATCGGCATTCGGCGCCCTGGGACAACAGCCACAGCCCTCATCAGAACACTTTGCCAACCTGCTTTACAGTGATCTGAACGGAAAAAATGAAGAAGACCCGATCTGGCTTGAGGATGAAAGCCGCAATATAGGCGCTGTCTTCATGCCTGACAGTTTCTATAACATGATGCAGTCAGCTCCTGTTGTTGCACTTATGATGAGCATCGAAACAAG
>Ga0209745_1001811_pt1 | contig 12471 bp, 12 predicted proteins | sample BarGraNGADG00312_FD_184495 | JGI IMG/M metagenome (GOLD analysis project Ga0209745, IMG submission 184495) | Arctic peat soil microbial communities from Barrow, Alaska - Barrow Graham LP Ref core NGADG0004-312 (SPAdes) (version 2) | ecosystem: Environmental > Terrestrial > Soil > Wetlands > Peat... | reverse complement strand
CTTTCTTCCGTCAGGGGAGGGATATTTATCCTTATAACCTCACCGTTGTTTATCGGCGTAAGCCCGATATTGGCAGCCATAATCGCTTTTTCGATAGGTCCCAGCATATTCTTTTCCCATGCCTGGATAAGAATTGTTTTAGGATCGGGAGTATTAATATTTGAAACCTGGTTTAAAGGTGAGTTTACTCCGTAGTAATCAACTGTAATACCATCGAGGAGAACAGGAGTTGCTCTTCCGGCCCGGAGATGGGCCAGTTCATGTTCAAGATGATCCAGAGCCTTCTGCATCCTGTCAGTTGCTTCTTCTATGATCAGTTCAACTTCTTCGTTCATATTTCAGCGGTTAGGTTTGACTTGCTTGACTATCAAAAATAATAAATTCGGATGAATCCAACAGCTCTTTCAATTACAAATTAGTGTTCCGATTTCTGATCCCTTTACAACCTTCATCAGGTTGCCGGGCTTGTTCATATCGAACACTATAATTGGCATATTATTTTCACGGCACATTGTAAAGGCTGTTGAGTCCATGACTTTAAGCCTTCTCTCAATCACCTCCTCAAAGGAAATATTATCAAATTTCCTTGCGTCCGGATTTTTTTCAGGATCTGCAGTATAAACTCCATCCACCCTGGTGCCTTTAAGCAGCACATCTGCCCCGATTTCAACTGCTCTAAGTGCGGAAGCAGTATCGGTAGTAAAGAATGGATTGCCGGTACCGCCTGAAAGGATACAAACCATTCCATTTTTCAGATCAATTGAAACCCTGTCCCTGTTATAAAATTCTCCGACTGGTTCCATCCTTATGGCGGTAAAAACTTTTGCTTTTCCCCCTGCCTTTTTTATTGCACTTTCAAGTGCAAGGCTGTTTATTACGGTTGCCAGCATTCCCATCTGGTCGCCTTTTACACGGTCGAAGCCCGATTCGGTCCCGCTGAGACCACGGAAAATATTTCCGCCTCCAATCACGATTGCAACCTCACAACCTTTTTCTGCAATATCTGCAACCTGTTTTGCATATTCTTCCAGAACCTGGGTGCTTATTCCCTGGTTCCCGTTACCTGACAGCGACTCGCCGCTGAGTTTCAGTAAAATCCTGGAGTATTTCATGGCAGATACGATTTCTTGCTTTTAGTTACAGGTTCCTTCAAATTTCTGAATCCTGACAGAGTGACGAATATAATAAAAAAAATGGCGCCATGAGGCGCCACCTTATTATTGAAATATGAACTTACGCTTATAGATTCAGGGAATACCGCTTGAAAGTAGTAACTGTTAATTGCTTATCAACAGACTGAAGGTACTGTCTGATGTTCATCTTATTGTCCTTAATATACTCCTGGTTGAGTAATGTGCTTTCCTTATAGAATTTACTCAGTTTTCCCTGGGCTATCTTTTCAAGCATCTCCTCTGGTTTTCCGTCACGTCTTGCCTGTTCCTTGCCGATTTCAATCTCCTGTGCAATTACCTTCTCAGGTACATCCTCCTTATCGACAGCTACAGGATTCATAGCAGCAACCTGCATGGCAACATCCTTGTAAACCTGGACATCAAGGCCAGCTTTAGAAAAACCGACAAGCGTGGCAAGCCTGTTACCCGGATGAACATATGCCTGTACATGCGCTGCCTCGATCTTTTCATAATATGCCAGTTCGAGTTTTTCGCCGATTATCCCGACAAATTCAGTCACTTTATCACCGACTTTTGAATTCTCCATCGGAAGAGACTTAAGCTCTTCAAGATTTGCAGGATTTTTTGCGATCGCAAGATCAAGTATTTTGCTGGCGAGAGTAATGAATTCGGCATTTTGTGCAACGAAATCGGTCTCGCTGTTAAGGACGATCATTGCGCCCATTTTGCCGTCAGGAGTGACTTTTGAGAGCACAACACCTTCTGTGGCATCCCTGTCAGCTCTTTTATTTGCAACAGCCTGCCCTTTTTTCCTTATAATCTCGATAGCCTTGTCAAAATCACCGCTTGATTCTTCCAGCGCCTTTTTGCAGTCCATCATCCCGGCCATGGTCACTTTCCTCAGCCTGGCAACGTCTGCAGAACTTATTGTAGCCATTGTAGTACTTTCTTTTAATTAATTTCAGTTAGATCTTTTATTCTTCTTCAGCCTCATCAACCTCAGCGACAACATCTTCATCTTCTTCGGCTGTTTTGGTTGCTGCATCATCCTCAACTTCGACCTCTTCTTCTTCTTCAACTATTGCTTCGATCACTGAATCAGGCAGATCCTTAGTCTCGAGCTCTTTCCTCATGAATTTCTTGTCCTTCTGTGCCGGTTCCTTGTCTTTTTCCAGCTTCCTTTCATTAAGTCCCTCCTCTATTGCCTGGCACAGGATGCCGACAATCAGCGATATGGATTTTGATGCATCGTCATTTGCTGGTATCGGGAATTCTATGTCGGAAGGATCAGAGTTTGTGTCAACCATTGCAAAAACAGGAATGCCAAGTCGTTTTGCTTCTCTTACTGCGATATGTTCCTTGCATACATCTACCACGAAAAGGGCGGAAGGAAGGCGCGTAAGGTCAACAATACTTCCAAGTGTCTTTTCCAGTTTGGCTCTCTGACGGGTGACCTGCAGTCTTTCACGTTTTGACAGGTTTGTAAATGTACCGTCTATAGCCATCTTGTCAATTGATCCCATCTTTTTTACAGCCTTGCGGATTGTGGGGAAGTTTGTAAGCATACCACCCGGCCAGCGTTCTGTAACATAAGGCATGTTAACCTGTTTGACCTTTTCAGAGACAATCTCTTTTGCCTGCTTTTTTGTGGCAACAAAAAGGATCTTTTTACCTGATCTTGAAATTTGCTTCATGGCCGAAGCTGCTTCATCGAGCTTAACCACTGTCTTTTCAAGGTCAATAATATGAATACCGTTGCGCTCCATAAATATATAAGGAGCCATTGCGGGATTCCATTTTCTCTTTAAGTGTCCGAAGTGAACACCTGCGTCAAGCAGTTCCTGGAAATTTGTTCTTGGCATTTTTTGTGTTTTTTAAGTTTACATTCTGTTAAAATCAATCACAGGGTAGTCCCGCCTGCTGGCAGAAGTCTCTGTAATTTAGATACTAAACCTGCATCTATAATGACTGATCTGTTAATTCCTAACGTTTACTGAACTGGAATCTCTTGCGTGCTTTGGGCTGACCCGGTTTTTTCCTTTCAACCTCGCGGGGATCGCGGGTGACAAATCCGTTTGCCTTGAGCACTGGTTTGTTTTCAGGGTCGATCTGAATAAGCGCCCTTGTAATCCCAAGACGAAGAGCTTCAGCCTGACCTTTTACACCGCCGCCGTCAAGATTTACGTTGATGTCATATTTGTCAACAGCATTAAGGACAACAAGCGGCTGTGTAACGACATATTGCAATGTCTCAGCACCGAAATATTCTTTATAATCCCTGTTATTTACGGTAATTTTTCCCTTGCCATCACTTAACAATACTCTGGCAACGGCTGCTTTTCTTCTTCCAAGTGCATTAACTGGCTCCATATCTGTTCCTTAGTGTATTATAATTCTAATTTCTTTGGTTTCTGGGCTTCATGAGGATGCGAAGGACCTGCATAAACATGCATGTTCTTAAAGATTGCCTTGCCAAGCCTGTTTTTGGGAAGCATCCCTTTAACAGCTTCTTCAACAAGACTTATAGGTTTCTTTTTCAACATCTCCTGCGCGGTCGTGAATCTCTGGCCTCCCGGGTAACCTGTATGGCGCACATAATCCTTATCGGACCATTTTTTGCCTGACAGAGTGACTTTCTCAGCATTAATAACTACTACATTGTCACCGCAATCAACATGAGGGGTAAAATTTGTTTTATGCTTTCCTCTCAGAGTTGATGCCACCACAGTTGCAAGACGGCCAAGAACAGCTCCTTCTGCATCAATTATCACCCACTCCTTGTTCACGGTCTCCTTGTTCGCTGATATTGTTTTGTAACTTAAGGTGTTCACTTTTAATCTGTTTTTATAATTGAAACACTTGAATTTAACTTCAAAACCCCTTATTTTGGGACTGCAAAAATACAATATATTTCCTAAAAAAAAAGAATATTGAGCAGATTTTATATGTGATAATCAAAACTAAGGTTATTTTTACCTGTAGGATTATCCCGGAAAACAAAAATATGATTGTGACCAATGTCTGATGATAAAAAATTTCTGAGTAAAGCAATTGAAATCGCCGCTTCCGGTATCAACAGCGGAGGAGGTCCATTTGGTGCTGTCATTTCGAAAGAAGGGAGAATAATTGCAGGATCAAATAACAGGGTTGTACTGAACACTGATCCTACAGCCCATGCCGAAATACTTGCAATCAGGGAGGCTGCCAGTTTCTTAAAGACACACGACCTCGATGGTTGTGTCCTTTACTCTTCTTGCGAACCCTGCCCCATGTGCCTTGGCGCAATCTACTGGTCCGGAATAAAAAGAGTTGTTTACGCCTCTGGGCGCCATGATGCCGCAGCTGCAGGATTTGACGACGAACTTATCTATAACGAGATTTCTCTTGATCCTTCAAAGCGGCAGGTGACCTTCCTTCAAATGGAAGATCATGAAGCAAAGGAAGTCTTCAGGAAATGGGAAGAATATGACGGGAAAACAATCTATTAGATCAATAACTGAAATCAAAAGACTGGAAAGGGACTTTTTTGCACGCGATGTACTTGAGGTTGCTCCTGAACTGTTGGGCAAAGTGCTGACAGTAAAATCGGAAAATGATTTAATCAGGAGGTTCATCATTTCTGAAACTGAAGCCTACCGCGGATCTGACGACAAAGCCTGCCATGCCTTCAGGGGAAGAACCCCAAGGACTGAAATCATGTACCATGAAGGAGGGAAACTGTATGTATATTTTGTATATGGGATGTACTGGATGCTTAACATAGTGACAGGCAAAGAAAATGATCCGCAGGCTGTCCTGATAAGAGGTCTGGAAAACTGCCCGGGTCCGGGACGTGTTACAAAACTGCTGGGAATTGACAGAACATTTTATGGTGAGGATCTGATTGCTTCGGACAGAATCTGGATAGAAGAATCGGGGATAATGCCTGTTTATAAAACAGCTTCAAGAGTTGGAATAAATTATGCAGGAGAACCATGGAAGAGTAAGCTGTGGAGATACTATCTCTAATCCACAACTCCCGAAAATGGCCTCTCCCCATACCCCTCCCCCGGGAGGGAGGGGCTTAAACCATTGTAAATATGAGCTATAGCCCCCTTCTCTCCTGGGAGAAGGGGGTTGGGGGATGAGGTCAACAGCATGGGATTTAGGGGTGTCTTAACGTGGCTATCTTTATCAGCTTATCTAACTTTATATGCAGAGTCATTGCATTATCAAAACGCTTGAGGTCTGTATCATAGTACCCGTCAAATCCAAAGTAAAACTCAAAAAAATCGTTATAGGGAAGTTTTATATTGACAGAACCAGTGATCAGCTTTCTGTCGGAGATTATCAGATTCTCTATGTGATCCGATACGGAACCGAAAATGAAATTACCATTAGGAGCATAAAAATCATTCGAACTCCAATAACCTGCTTCTATTTCAGCGTTTTTAAAGGAATAAAACAATTTATGCCACCAGGCATACCCGTTTTTAATGCCTGATGGTGCATTCCCGGTCAGGGAATTTCCTTTAAAAAAGATGGATTCCAGTCCTGCAGTACCGTATTTCGATTCCTCAATATCAATGCTGAACTTTGCGCCAGCGGCAATATTCAGGAAGGTTTCCACATGTTCCAGGTAATCGCTTATCTGACCTCCGTAATGCTTGAACTGGACCTGGACAGGGATCTCCAGTCTTATAAGACCGGCTAGTTCCGATGACGTATATCTGAATGATTCACCTGCCGTAAAAATTTCCCTTTCATTATCACCTTTGAAAATATAGTTTTCCCAGCTCAGCCATGTATCACTGAAAAAGTTATCGGTTGATGTTCTTAGCTGTAGCCCGTCCTCAGAAAAGGCATTATAGATCCTTTCTTTATTAAAATGGGGGTCAAACATCATGTGTTGATTACTACCCGGTAATGAACCTATTGTGAAGCATGTGTTTTCAGAAAAATGCCATGAAGTGGAAAAAACAGGCTTGATCAGCGAAAATTTATTTGTTCCCGAATAGCTGAGCAGATGTGCCCCCAGCCGGAGTGTTATCTTTTCAGCTGGCTTGTAAACAAGTTCAGGCTGAATGAAGTAACCGATCAACGTGTATCCTTCAATTATTGGGTTTGAGTACTCATTGTTTTTTACAAAATTTATGTTCCTGAAATTAAGATAAAGATCTCCTTCATCAACGGATCCGCCGGTTTTATCCTGACCGGTTGCAGGAAGAACGCATAAAGCAAAAAGCAGGATCAATATTCCGCTGTATCTCATATAACAGGCTCTTTAAGGCAAAAGTAACAAAATATGTCTCAAGTTAAAATGAAGTTAAATAGAGCATAGGTTGTGCACGAATAATATTTTTTTGCGTTCTTTGTCTCATTGATAATCAAATAACATCAGTTATGAATTCAATATGGGGCAACTTCCGCCGTCTGAATAAAATCACCGGATGGGTCCTTTTCGGAGTTTCGACAGTAGTATACCTCCTGACTCTTGAACCTACAGTGAGTTTCTGGGATTGCGGGGAATTCATTCTTTCGGCGTTCAGGCTACAGGTAGGGCATCCTCCGGGAGCTCCGCTCTTTCTTATGATCGGTCGGATTGCCACGCTCTTCTCATTGGGAGATGCTTCAAAGGCAGCAATGATGATGAATGCCATGTCGGCAATATGCAGTGGTTTTGCAATCATGTTCCTTTTCTGGACAATTACCCATCTTGTAAGGAAAGTATATACCGGAAGCGATGAAGTAAATTCTGTTCATATACCTGCAATACTGGGAAGCGGAATTATCGGGGCTCTTGCATATACTTTTTCGGATACATTCTGGTTCTCCGCAGTCGAAGGGGAGCTTTATGCGCTTTCATCGCTTGTTACAGGTCTTGTCTTCTGGGGTATGCTTAAATGGGAGGAAGAGGCTGACAAACCATATTCAGGAAGATGGATAATCCTTATCGCATACGTTATGGGGCTGGGTCTTGGCATTCACCGGCTTAATCTGCTGGTTCTTCCTGTTCTTGTCTTTGTATTTTATTTTAAGAAATATGAAGTCACCACCAAAGGAGTGATAAAAACACTTCTGTTTGCTATGGTAATGTTATATCTGATGGTTTTTGTACTTATGCCCGGAGTGCCGAAAGTAGCTGGCTGGTTTGAGCTTTTCTTTGTCAATGTAATAGGAATGCCTTATAACAGCGGACTTCTCTTTTTCATAATTGTCCTGATTGCAGCACTTGTCCTTGGAATAAGGTACTCATTGAAAAGTGGAAGGGTAATACTGAATTATTTAATGACTGCCATTACTGTGATTATGATCGGATATTCATCGTATGCCATGATCATGATACGTTCATCCGCCAGACCACCGATGAACCAGAACAATCCTTCGGATATCTTTTCCCTTTCATATTATATAAATATGGAGCAGTACGGGAGTTCCCCGAAGATTTATGGCCACTACTACAGCGCTCCTATCGTCGACGTGAAAAGTGTAGTTGCAGGATATAACAAGGTGAAGGGCAAATATGCACCTTATTTCCGTCCGGAATATGAGTACAAAAAAGAATTCATGACAGTTTTCCCACGGATGTACAGCACTGATAAGGAGCATGAACGGGCTTACAAACACTGGGGCAACATTACCGGAAGGAGATATACCGTGACATCCGGCTCCGACAAGGAAACAATTGTGTGTCCTACTTTTGGCGAGAATCTTCGTTACTTCTTCAGGTATCAGACGGGATTCATGTACCTGAGATACTTTATGTGGAATTTTGCAGGCCGGCAAAACGATAACCAGGGTAACGGCAATTCGTTACAAGGTAACTGGATTAGCGGTATTAAATTCATTGATGAAGCAAGGCTGGGAGACCTCGATAAGATCCCCTCTGATCTTAAAGGTAATCCTGGCAGGAATACCTATTTCTTTCTTCCATTATTGCTGGGTATTGCGGGAATGGTATGGCAGTACAGAAAGGAAAGGAAAGGATTCTGGCTTGTCCTGGCTTTTTTTATAATGACCGGTGTGGCAATAATCTTTTATCTGAATCAGTACCCGAATCAGCCGAGGGAACGTGATTATGCATATGCGGGATCGTTCTATGCCTTTGCCATTTGGATTGGCCTTGGATTCATGCTTGTTTATGAATATCTCAGGAAATTTCTGAACGAAAAAATATCGGCTGCAACAGTCTTTGTAATCCTGGTTTTTGCTGTTCCTGTCCTAATGGCGACTCAGAACTGGGACGATCACGACCGTTCAGGACGTTATACCGCGCGTGACATTGGAGCCAATTACCTTTTATCATGTGCCCCGAACAGCGTGCTTTTTACATACGGTGATAATGATTCCTTCCCGGTATGGTACGTTCAGGATGTCGAACAGGTCAGGGCAGATGTGCGTGTTGCCAATCTGAGCTACTTTCAAGCAGGATGGTATATAGATATGATGCGTCAGAAAGCTTTTAAGTCGGATCCTCTGCCTCTCACCCTGGCGCCGGAAAAATATATTGAAGGTTTCAGGGACCAGCTTCCTGTGAACAAAAGAATTGACAAGCCCGTCGAATTGAGTCAGATTGTTCAGTTTGCCGGCCAGGATGATAAGAAATACAAGATGGATGTCAGCGGCAGGGGTGATTTCCTGAATTACCTCCCTACAAATAAATTTCTAATTGATGTCGATTCAGCAAAAGTTGTTTCAAACGGGACTGTAAAGGAATATTTCAGGAACAGGATAGAATCGCCTATAATATGGGAATACACTGATAATGATGCCTTCAAGGGAGATCTTGCCATGATGGATCTTCTCTCAACAAATAAATGGGAGAGACCTGTGTATATTTCAACCACTGTTCCTTCGGACCAGTACAAGGGTCTTGAAAAGTATTTTGTACAGGAAGGCATTACATACAGAATAGTTCCGATCAGAACTGATAAACCCGAGGAGGGAGAATTCGGGATGATAGACCCTTCTGTAATGTATGACAACATGATGAATAAATACAAATGGGGAAATGCAGCTGATCCTTCAGTCTACCTCGATGAAAATAACAAGCGGATGCTGAGTAATTTCAGGCGGATCTTCGGAAACCTGGGGAAAGCACTTCTTGTTGCTGGCGATACGACAAAAGCAGTCGAAGCTGCTCACAGAGGTCTCGAGATCGTGCCTGCTGAAAAACTTCCTTACGACTTTTTTGTGCTGGGACTTGCTGAAGTACTGATAAGGGCAGGAAAAGCCGAAGAGGGGAACAAAATCATTGGCGATGTCATGAAATATTCGAAAGAATATCTTGATTATGCTATAAGCATGGATCCTGATAAGCAATTTGGCATGGATTATCCGATAGGCATCAACATGCAGTCTCTCCTGGATATAAATAATATAGCCATTAACCTTAAGATGGATCAGCTGGTTAAAATGGTTTCATCAGATGTAAACAAATACTACAGTATATTATATCCGGGCAAATAAAAATATATGAGGCTTTTCAGGCCATTTTTCATATTAAGGCTGGTATACCCGGAGGCAATCTTTCGGGTAACGACCACTAAAGAATTATGCCTGACTTTTGACGATGGTCCGCATCCGGATTCTACGCCTCATATTCTTGAAATTCTTGAAGCCAGTAATGTAAAAGCAGTTTTTTTCTGCAGCGGTTGGGAAGCCGAAAAATATCCGGAAATGGTCAATCTTATCGTTTCAAAAGGACATGTTATTGGCAACCATGGATATAATCACCTGAGCGGTTGGAAAACAAATGTCAGTGTTTATATTGAAAATGCAAACAAGGCTGAAGAGTTTACTTCTTCCGGTCTGTTCCGTCCGCCCTACGGCAGGATTCGCCCGTCACAGTACCGCGAGCTCGTAAAAAAGTACAGAATAGTATTCTGGGACCTCATGCCTTATGATTTTGATGAGAAGATTGACAGTAAAAGAGTTTTGATTATCCTGAAGAAAAAAATAAGACCAGGTTCAGTCATTGTTCTTCATGATAAGACCACTTCTTCTTGTTTGTCTTTTCTGGCAGAATTCATAAAATATGCTGAGGACATTGGTTATAAGTTTGTTACATTGCCATTATCAGGCAAGATATAAGCCAGCCTTTGTAATCAGGCGTTCAAAACTCCTGTCAACCTCAGCGCTTGACTCATTATTAAATATCGGAAAAGGATTTTCGTGAGAATAGGGATACGGAAAATCCCAGACCTCAACAGGTGCAATCTTATTCCCGGTCGAAGAAATCATAGTATTTACAATGCCATTAGCCGGGATCACGGTGTCTTTTTTAAGTGCAATCGAACAGACCTGGTCCCTGAGTTTTATCATTATGCTTTCGCGGAACGACCTGAATCTTCCAATATCTATCATTGACCTGAAAGCCATTCCGATCTGGGACGATCTGAAAAATTCGGAAAAGGGATTTTTACGGGTTATCTCCTTTTCAAAATCATTCAGGTAAAAGCTGTAGATCTTGTTATACGCCTTGCTGTCCATTATAAGCTTTGATGTTCCCTGCATATTGCTGAATACCGACCCTCCGCAGAACATGAAAAGTTTTGAATCAGTAAAGACATTATCAGGATTTCCCATCATCAGGATCTGAGAAAGAAATGCCCCGATTGAGTAAGCGAAAATGTTTACCCTGCTGCCCTTCGGTATGAGGTTATGGTTCCCCGACCTGATCTGGTTCATCAGTTTCACGATATCGAAAGCAGTCTGGTATCCTGAGTTGAAAAAGCGCATTGGTTCTTCGGTGAGCCTGCTACTCAGTGCTACGTTTGCAAAAGTCGACATCATGATTTCACCTGAGTCTTTGCTGCGTTCTTTAACAAATTGCTGCATCATCCTTGGATTTATCCATGATGAAGGGGACCTGTTAATATGAAATGATATCGGGAAAAGCACCACATAGCTTCCGGTTAACTGCGAAAGCCAGTAAGCCCAGACAAGATATTTGACCCAGCTTCTTTCATTCAGTCCGTGCAGCAATAATATTACTTTCCTGTTTGATTTGTCTTCAGGTATAAAAACAGGATAGGAAAATGAAATATTTTCAGATATTGACAAATCGTCCCTCTTCAGAAAATCTTTTGGATCAATGTCTGAAATGAATTTTTCGCTGACAATTCTGACTGAAGATCCCGGTATTTTGATCTCAGGAGCCTCAGGATTGAAGATCGATTTCAGCTCATTAAAATCTTTTGTGTATTCCATTATTATACAAAGGAAACCTCAAACCGGCAGGCTGACAAATAAATGTGCCGTATGACAATCCGCTGGGATGAAAAATGGATTCAAGTGACGTAACTTCAATATATGGGATGAAATTTCCGGAAGCTATAAGGACAAAATTTTAAATAATAAACCATACGCAGGAAAAAACTAAATTTGCATGATGTAAATAATCAAATAATGGTTGATTTTCTGAAACCAATACCAGCTTATCTGAACGAAAAAGGGAATATTATCAGGTTAATAATATTTACATCCCTGTTTGCACTGGTTTTCATTAATATCTATTCACCATTCGGAGCTGACCGGTGGTTTGACCTTAACCGGCTTGAGTTACTGACATATTCCAGCCTGATCATCCTTGCCGGTGTTCTTGTGGTTGTGTTAAGCAGGATTATAATGTACTATTATGGCAGGAAACATATAATTAATTATTACCTGTACTTTGCCTGGATATTTGCTGAAATTCTGGCGATGGCCCTGTTTTATGCGTTGTTCCAAAAGTTTGTTCTTAAAGATGTCCGTATCTTCATTGAAATTGTAAAACAGTCTGCACGGTATACAGCCCTTGTATTGTTGCTTCCCTATTCGATTATGTGGCTTTATTTTTCATGGCGCGAGAAGAAAGAACAGATTGAAAGAATGGCGGGTATTACGGCTTTATCCGGAAACATAAGGGATATGATACCTTTCTATGACGATAAATCGGTGCTTAAATTCTCAGTGAAAAAGGAGAATCTATTGTATCTCGAATCATCCGAGAATTATGTGAACATATGTTATCTCAGCAAAGGCAAAATTTCGAAATACCTTCTCCGCGACACTCTGAAAAAAATGGAAGAAAATTTTTCGGGGACTGAAATAATCCGCTGTCACAGATCGTATATGGTCAACTTTGAGAAAGTAAAGGTAATACGCAAAGACAAGGATGGCTTGATGCTCGAGCTTGATTCTCCCTCTGCAATTGATATTCCTGTTTCCAAAACCTATGTGGATAATGTCATGCAGACCTTTTCCAGATTCAGCAGGATAACAGATATTTAGAAGTATGAATAAAAAATAGTCTGATTTTATTTATCGGAATGAAACATTACATTTGAATTGCCTTTAAAAACTGTCAGATGAATAT
>Ga0209745_1001810_pt1 | contig 12475 bp, 8 predicted proteins | sample BarGraNGADG00312_FD_184495 | JGI IMG/M metagenome (GOLD analysis project Ga0209745, IMG submission 184495) | Arctic peat soil microbial communities from Barrow, Alaska - Barrow Graham LP Ref core NGADG0004-312 (SPAdes) (version 2) | ecosystem: Environmental > Terrestrial > Soil > Wetlands > Peat ... | reverse complement strand
ACGAGCTGGTTTGTGACACCGGCAGCATCAAGACCGGCAATAAGCTGGCTTGTCTGTGAGGGCGGCACGAGAGGATCGGCACCTCCCTGTAGTGCTATTGTGGGAGGACTGCCGGAAGTGATGTATTCTGAAGGACTTGATGATGCATACAATGACGGATTGTCTGCCAGAAAAGCTCCCGTGGCACTGTACAAAATCAGCTGTTGTATGATACTGTAATTCCATAACGCTGCAAGATCAAAAGGGCCGAAAAAATCAACGACCGCCCTGACATGCCCTTCAGGATCATTCTTGTAAGCGTGCAGCATGGCAAGATGTCCTCCTGCACTGGCGCCCAGCAGCACAAGATCATCAGAGACCATATACTCCTCGGCATGACCGAGGTAGTATTCAATGGCACTTTTTACATCATTTTCCTGAGCCGGGAAAAGGTTTACGCTGTTATTATAGGCAAGTCTGTAGTTCAGATTGACAATTGCATATCCGGGTATTAGTTTCCTGAGCGTATCAACATAGGGGTTCATCTCCGATTTGTCTCCTTCTACCCATCCGCCGCCGTGGATCACGACAATTGTTTTTGTTGCGGCCCGGCTTCTGTCGTCCGGAAGATAGATGTCCATCTTTTGCTGAGCGCCCTCACCGTAAGATAGATCCATGATGAGCTGTTCTTCATTCGCGGAAGGTGGCTTCTTACATGATGAAAGAAGCAATGTAACTATTAACGCTGCCGTCATTAGCAGGGCACTGACTGTTATTGTTTCTGATCTCTTCATGGCAGTTTCATAATGCTAAATCGATAAGTACATCATATAATCAGCCGGGTGATATGAATTCGTAACGGAGAACGAGCGGCTCTATTGTCCTGAAACTATTTACCCCGTCTTTTGTTAACAGTTAAAGGATTTGCACGATGAAGACAAGAAATATAGAAAAGATAATTCCGCCGCCCCCGGTTCACTGGGTGGGCGACGGATTCAGGGTTCACAATTTTATTCCCGGCATGGGTCAGATGACCAGGGAAAGGGTTAGCCCTTTCATTCTGCTCGACTATAATTCAAAGTATTATTTTGCTCCTGCAGAAAGACCCCGGGGTGTGGGGGTGCATCCTCATCGTGGGTTCGAGACGGTATCCATAGCGTATAAGGGCAAAATTGCCCATCACGACAGTTTCGGAAACAGCGGAGTGATTGACGAGGGTGACGTTCAGTGGATGACAGCCTCATCAGGATTGCTGCACAAGGAGTATCACGAGAAGGGATTCTCTGAGAAGGGCGGGCTCTTTCATATGGTCCAGCTCTGGGTCAACCTTCCGGCAAAGGTCAAAATGTCGCCGCCTAAATACCAGGCCATTACAAATGATAAAATGGGCAAATACCAGTTGCCCGACGGGGCAGGAGTAATTGAAGTCATTGCAGGTAATTATGAGTCAGTTAAGGGTCCGGCCTCCACCTTTACTCCAGTGACCCTGATGAATGCAAAACTGAATGAGAGAGGCAAGGCCGCTTTCAGCTTCCCTGACGTTTATAATACCTGTGCGCTTGTCATCGAGGGAAGCATAATTCTGAACGGTACGGGAAAGGCAGATAGTGATCATTTTGTGCTTTTCGGGAATGACGGTGAGGATTTCACAATTGAGGCTTCGGAAAAGGCCATTGTTCTAATTATGGGCGGTGAACCTATTAATGAGCCAATAGTAGCCCACGGTCCGTTCGTCATGAATACGATGACAGAGATCATGCAGGCATATGCTGATATGAACAGGGGCAGATTCGGGTTTCTGGAGGACTGAAATAGGCCGCATGCAATCCTGAGCATCTTTCTGGACTTCCTTGCAGTATTCCCCGGCTATGCAATAAAATTCTCAAAAAACATTTTTGTTCCTTTCAGCACTATTGCATAAATTTATGGTGCATTTCCTCTTTTAATGTGCAACATAAATTATGAGTTATGCTGGTCAAGACCTTCAGCGCTGCCGTATTCGGCATTGAGGCTGTCCCGGTGACCATTGAAGCAGATGTTACGCGCGGGGTGCGCTATATGCTCGTGGGACTTCCTGATGCTGCCGTCAAAGAGAGTCAGCAGCGCATTGAATCGGCATTCCGTGCAGTAGGGCTGAAATGGCCCGGACGTCAGGTGATTATCAACATGGCTCCTGCCGACATCCGCAAGGAGGGGGCGTCGTATGACCTGCCCCTGGCCGTGGGCATACTCGCCGCTTCCGAAATGGTCACCGGCGGCAGGCTCGACGGCATGCTTATCACCGGGGAGCTGTCGCTTGACGGTACCATAAAACCTGTCAGGGGGGTGCTTCCCATGGCATTGGAGGCCCGTGCATCAGGGTTTCGCGGTATGATGGTGCCGGCAGAGAATGCTCCCGAGGCAGCGGTGGTGGATGGCATTGATGTCTTCGGGGTGCACAGCCTCACGGAGGTGCTTCAGTATATGCGCGGGGAAACCAACCCTGCTCCCTTGAAGGTAGATTTAAATGCTCTCTTCAGCCAGGAGGGAAACAGATATGATTCTGATTTCTCCGACGTCAGAGGGCAGGAGAATGTCAAGCGGGCCCTCGAGGTGGCGGTGGCTGGTTCGCATAATGCAATTATGGTCGGTCCGCCAGGATCAGGCAAGACCATGCTTGCTCGCCGTCTCCCGGGCATAATACCGCCTCTCACCCTTGAAGAGGCGCTGGAAACAACCAAGATCCACTCCGTGGCAGGTAAGATCGACAGCCACGTGCCTCTGATGACGCGCCGCCCCTTCCGCAGTCCTCACCATACGAGCTCAGACATCGCTCTTGTCGGTGGTGGCACCGTGCCTCAGCCAGGCGAGATCAGCCTGGCACATAACGGGGTACTCTTCCTCGACGAGCTGCCTGAGTTCAAGCGAAGCGTGCTTGAGGTTCTCCGCCAGCCGCTGGAGGACAGGATCATCACCATAGCAAGGGCAAGGATGAGCTGCGATTTCCCCGCTTCGTTCATGCTGGTGGCTTCAATGAATCCATGCCCGTGCGGATTTCATAATCACCCGGACAAGGAATGCACATGTATGCCCGGGATGGTGCAGAAGTATCTCAACCGCATATCCGGTCCGCTGCTTGACCGCATTGATATTCATATAGAGGTTGTGCCCGTGAATTACGAGAGGCTCGCAAGCACCACCGCCAGTGAGACATCAGCTGCGATACGTGAGAGGGTCGTCAGGGCCAGGGCGGTGCAGACAGCACGTTTCGCCGGCGCTGACGGCATCCACTGCAACGCCCAGATGACCTCTTCCATGATACGCCGGTACTGTCATCCTGATGAGACAGGAGGCAAGCTGCTCAGGGCCGCCATGGAGATGCGAGGCCTCTCAGCCCGTGCGTATGACAGGATACTTAAAGTGTCACGAACCATAGCCGATCTCGACAGTTCGGAGGCAATCAGACCGGATCACCTATCGGAGGCGATCAACTACCGCAATCTCGACCGCGAAGGCTGGGCCGGCTGAGCATGGGAAGACCCGGCTTTAGTGCACAGGCTGCTCAAAAGGATTAATCTATTCATGTTTATGTAAATGAATGAGATTCGTAGTTCTATTTTCCCAACATGCTTCTCAGGGCTACAAAATCAACAGCTTCTTTTATTGCCGATATATTTGCTTCAAATACCGGATCCCCCTCGCTTAATTTATAAATAACAGTAAAAAACTGTGGCGATGACTTCGGCAAATTCCTTTGATAATACGCCAGGTTAGGCTTTACGGCAATAAAAGAGCCAGGTGTTCCTTCCTCTACAAAACCTTCAAACCGTTCTTCATCATTCCACATACAAATGGCAGGCTGACTCAATTCGTTTTCCGGTTTTGTCAGATATTCACTGATGTTATCAAAATATTTTTGCGAATATGCCTTTTCACCGGGACTCTCCTGAATTGTTCTCTCCAGTCTCTTCTGCTGAATAAGTAAATATTCCTTCCGACTGACATACGTAAATGGAAGTGTGTCATTATAAGTAATCAGCCATCGGTATTCCATAATTTTATTTTCGAGGTGGCTGTCACCTACTACTTTTTCGCCCAGGAAATAGTAACCGTCTTTTTTTTCAGGCCTTTTTTCCAATTTTAAATAACCCCTGAAATCGTCGTCGGGAATATTTGCGGCATAAAGGGTGTTTAGAAAATACACAGCATTAGCCACGATATTTACTGTTGTAGTTGTGGAAATATCTACGTAATATGCTGATTTATCCGGGCTGTTATTATCGCACAAATACCTGAGGATATACATGGTATAATAGTATGGATCAGCTTTAAAAACTTGCCCGTCTAAGGGTACCTTTCCGTACACAGTACTGTATGAAACCTGGCAGCCCATTGGTTGGTAGACAGATGAAATCATTTTATGTATGTTTGCCAATACGGATTTTTCTTTTGTTAAATCCGATGCTGTAACATTAACAATGGAGCCTTGTTGGCCAGCTTTCCACGTGCCCGTTTTTTGAGCCAGTATTTCCTGACTGCAATCCTGTGGAAAAGCATGAGTTGAAAGAAGCCATATTGCAGATAGAAGAATTAAATATTTCATTTTGCGAGTTGTTTTTCGATATTCATTTAATGCCCTGTAGTATATTGCTGCCACTCCTGCTAACACCACCATTAACCGTGATTTTCACATCAGCGCTGGCAATATCTACCCCTGCTGCGCTTGCGGTCACACCGGCAACTGCTCCTACATCGGTAATTCCTGTATTGTCCCATTCAACAAGCCCCGCTATTGATCCTTCTGCCTCTGTGCCCATTGGACCATCAAAGCCTTTACTGACACCCACCATAGCTGAACCTGAATACAGGCCTGTTTCTATATTATCACTCATATTGATTTTCACGCCGCCAAAATCAAATTCGCCTACCAGGTTGCTGCAGCTTGAAGTGATTTTATACACTCCAAGATTCATGGTGCTTACATAGTCGCAATGCACATCATCAAAATTTTGTAACGGACCGGACTTTTTATTTCCCGGAACTGAAACGCACCAACTGCTTTTTGCTTTAAAATTTACCTTCTGGTCTTTTATTTGGGTTAACCAGGAAATCTGGGCCATTACTTTTGCCAGTTCAAATTGGTCGGGCCACATGGTATATTGGTAATAATATAAAAGGTCGCTGGTTTTACGGCGCACATAATTGAAGTAGGTTTTGTAGGCACTTTGTAATCCGCCATTGGCCGCATCTAAAAATTCGGTACGGATGGCATTCTCATCTTTGCATATAGCTTCCAGTGGATTAGACCTGCCTTCTCCGACCTGGTCTTCATATTTTTTATCCAGTAATTCCTGTTTTTCACTCAGGGTATTTTCATAATCTCCTACAGCTAACAATGCTTTTACTACCGGGTCCAATTCATTAGCAAATACAAACGACATATTCCCGTTAACATCGCTTACCCCGGGACCTAGTTTTATTATTGCTTTGGCTGCATACCCGGGCATTATTTGCACATAATGTCCTTTCTGACCTTCGCTTAAAATAAGTTTTGTACGGTATTCGCTCGCGGCTATACTTGCTTCTTCCAATGATTCCTGTTTTATTTTCAATTCATCAATTTTCTGCTGGCATTCATTTTTATAATCCTTCCATTCTTTTTCCAGCAATGCATTCTGTTCGACGTTCATGGGATACTCGGGCCAGTTAAATTTCCCTAAACCCAAAGCATCCTGCGGCATGGGCCTGTCCCAATTGATATCATCACTCGTTAAATCATACTCCAGTTTTTTTAATTTATTTGCTTTTTCAGTACTATAGGCTTTGCTTATGCTTTTCTTAGCTGCTGCAATAGCTGCAGGAATATTACCCCTGCTTTCTTCAATTAAACATTTTGCCATATTGGCTTGCGGATGAAAAGCGTAAATACGGATTGCCTTGTCTGCAAATTCTTCAGCTTTGGGTATATCACCAAGGCCAAGCCATGCCTGTGCAATATTATTGCTGATAGTGCTGTTGTCAGGGTAGCGGTTATTTAAATTATTTAAAATCGGCAGTGATAATTGTCCGGCACCACACATGCTTAAAAAGGCTGCATAGTTATTTAAGTTGATGGCATTGGCCGGGTCTGATTTGCAGACTTCACCCATAAGATAGAGTGCCAGTGTGGGTTTGCCATCTATCCATAATCCCACTGCCGTATTGGCTACAGATTTATTTAAACTTTGTATTTGCTGATAAATTATTGCCCCTGTAGTTTTAGCCTCAGGAGATAATTGCATCAAGACTGACTGGTGGGTTTTATTGATGTACTCGCTCATCTCCCCATCGGAGAGTTTTGTTGCCATGGCTGCATTGATCCTGACTATATCTTTTTCGGGTATGATCCTGTTTTCATCTTCGTAGGCTTTTTTCAATTGTGCATCGCTTATACCCGAAACACTTTCCTGTAAGTTATTCATATCGGGCATTTTAATACCCATCTCTTCCATGGCCTTTTTATCCTCCGGGCTCATTTCATCCATTTCCTTCTGCATTTCGTTCATCATCTCTTTCATCTCCTTTTGGGTTGGAGGTTTTTCGACAGTGTTGGTTTTTGTTTGCGCAGATAAAACGCTCTCAACCATTAATATACAGAACATAAGAATGTAAGTTTTCATTGTACTCTTTATTAATTTATCTACTTCAAGAGAATTATGATTTCAGAAGAATACTACGAGGAATAAAAATGTTGAACAAAAAGAGAGTCGTTAGCCTACAGGTAAACTATGATCTGTCATATTTTTGAATAAAACAATATTCTCATTTACTTGTTCATTTTAAAATTCTGTTATTCATTATGTTATTGCTGTTGAGGCTTATCTGGAATCAGGTTTTAACGTTCACTGTCAATTGATTCCTGACCGGGAGGGCTGGGCAGGTTAATTCCGTGAAGGCTGGGCCGGGTAAAAAATCAATTAATATTTTTTAACACTGATCTTTTTTGCTTATTTTGCGGCAGGAATAAGGTATCTATCCATATCAGCCGGATTATATGGAGCTAATAAAAAAACTAAGGAACAAACTGCTGAATGAGCATCTTATGTTTGCTTATCGCGGTCAGGTAACGGGAGACAACTCAGTAGCTCTTCTGACATTGCTTGAGAAAGAAATGGAACTGTCGGCATTCAGCCTGCTGGGACGAAAACGACTTTTCATGTTCGTCCTCGAGAACCTGCAGAACATAACCAGGCATGGCTCGGCAACCAGTGACGAGGTTACCTCGCTGGTAGTATATACCAAGACCAACGACGGTTACAACGTCAGCACAGGTAATGCGCTAAAGACCAAAGAGGTCAAAGGACTGAGAGAAAACCTTGAGAAGATCAACAACCTTGATCCTGACAAGATCAGGGAGGTCTACAGGGCTATGCTCCAGGATTCAAACATTGGACACAAGGGCGGTGCCGGTCTGGGCCTGATAGAGATGGCACGAAAGACGGGCAACAAACTGGAGTACGACTTTTTTCCTGTCGATAAATCATATTCTTATTTCATCCTCAGCAAGACCGTTGATGCAGGAGGGTTAGGCGTAAACCTGCCAGGGTCTGACGCTCCCTTCAGCGGACAGAAGATCGCAAATCTCGAGCGGATGATGAAGTCGAATAACATCTACTTCCTTTGGGCCGGCCTCATGTCACACGCCATCAGTAAGGAACTCCTTAACTTCAGCGAGACCACCATGCTGGAGGCAGAGCTGGAACATAATCTCCATAAACGTGTCTTTGCCACACTGATAGAGCTTTTGCAGAATGTCACCCAGCACAGTCCGGGGTTTGAGGCTGAGCGTCAGTACGGTGTTCCCCTGGCATTGATCAGAAAAACCCCGTCGTCGTACATCATCACTTCCGGCAATCTCATCAGGTCAAGTGATATTGATCACCTCAGGCAGAAGCTTGACATGGTGAATAATTACGATGAAGAGGGGCTGAAGAAGCTGCTGAAGGTTGCCCTGATAGGGCAGGATATGAGTCAGCTCTCAACGGGTTACATGGGCCTCCTCGAAATGGCCAGACGGTCAGGGCACAAGCTGAATTACACGTTTGAGGAGGTGAATGAGGAATATTCTTATTATGTTCTTACCGTGAGGGTAAAAGCTAAGGGTTTAAAGGCTCATTGACCAGTATAAGTTCGCTGCCGTCATAAACGGCGTAGCTGTTAAGGCTAAACCATTCGCCAAGTATTATCATTTTTTTGCCGTTTTCATCAAATGTCATAGGCAGATGTCTGTGGCCGTATATATAATAGCGGGCATCACATCCTTCGCTCACCATCCGGCGTGTGTGCCGTATGAGATCTTCCCTGTCTTCACCCATGAAAGGCACTGAAATATGTTTTGCCAGACGGCTGCTCCTTGACCAGGCATGACCCAATCCCATGCCGATCCATGGATGCAGGGCGCTGTAGGCACTCTGCAGAAACTTGTTGTTAAAGATGCCGAGCAGAATCTTAAACACCCTGCTGGTCGTTCCCAGACCCTCTCCATGAGCAAGATAAAATACCTCGTCTCCTATCCTTGTGATGAAAGGCTGATGGTGTATTACAACTCCGCACTCTTTCACAAGGTAATCTTTCATCCACAGATCATGGTTACCTGTAAAAACATGGACAGGAATACCACTGTCAGTGATCGAGGAGAGTTTACCAAGGAAACGGGAGAATCCTTTGGGTATCACATGCTTATATTCCCACCAGAAATCGAAAATATCTCCCAGGAGATAGATGGTATGGGCATCACTGGAAGCTTTTTCCAGCCAGGCAACCACTCTTGCTTCACGTTGACGCGGATCTGTCCCTGCAGCCAGCCCAAGGTGGAAATCAGATGCGAAGTATGTCCTGTTCCCTTTCAATACCAGTAACTATTTGTTGAACAGCTGATCCATTCTGATCTGCAGGTTGCGGCCAAAGAGATTTGTATTTATAATGTTGCCCTCCGGATCGAACAGCAGGTTTGAAGGTACCTTAGAGATATTCATTGCCATGGCATAAGCCGGATTGCCCGGGTCTTCCTCTCTGACACTGATCCAGGGTATCTCTTCGAATTTCACGACATTTTTCCATCTGTTCGCATCAGCATCAAGGCTGACCTGGTATATTTCCAGTCCTTTTCCATGGTAGAGTGAATAGATGTTTTTCAGTCCGGAAATTTCAGCCAGGCAATCCTCCGATGTCGTTGCCCAGAATGTTACAAGAACATATTTACCTCTCAGCGATGACAGTCTGATCATTTTGCCCTGGGTATCAGGAAGGACGGGATCTGCTTTTGCCGGACTGGCTTCAGTGGCCATGCTAGTCAGGCGGTCGATATACATACGGTTCAGTTCCGAGGTTACGTTCTCCTTCAGTGCCCGTACATGTTTTGAGACAGGATATTTAACGGAAAGCGAGTCGGAGACTATTTTAAGAAACTGCAGGTCACGGGGCTGATATAGCACATAGGTGTTCTCATCGATCCTCTGGTACAGTGCTTTGATTGATGCCAGCGAAGTGATGTTCTCAAGAATGAATCCGATGTTGTGTTTACGCTGGGCTTCCACTGCATCAACATAAGCTTTTTCGAGGCCGGCTCCCTGTACTGCAAGCTCCTCGTCGCTGAGGCCGGTATATAGTTTGGTGAGTGAATCGAGTCTTACCTTTGTGGTGAACAGATGCTGATCAAGTCCTCTGATCAGATCGGAGCCTACTGACCCTGACACCGTATAATTCATGACCAGGGGAGATGACCCGAAGTGCAGGTTTATCTCTTCACCCGGTGATGCAAGCAGGCCGATGAAATCGTTGTTATTGAGCCTGACCTGGAGAAACTCCGGTCCGGTTATCGCGGTGCTGAATCTAAAGCGGTTGCGTTTTATTGAAACGGAGTCGATGACAGTGCTCCTGTCGACATCTGACTGATCGAGATAAACAACCCCTTCCTTCTTTTCGCCGAAGGTTCCTTTTATTACTACCTTATCATTTTCACCGCAACCTGTCAGGGCTGCTGCAGCAAAAAGGATCAATACAAAATTCTTCATTACAGGTACAGATTTCTGGTACAAATAAAGTAAAAATAGAGATCAGCTACTGCTGACTGAACAGTTCCTCAAGCTTTTTACTGAGCATGGGCCCTCTCAGATTGACGGCAATTACCCTTCCTTCCCGGTCAATAAGATAGTTTGCCGGGATCTCTGACAGTCCGAATCTCTTTACCACTTCCGAGTCACGGTATTTCAGGTCGCTCACATGAGCCCAGCGGCCGAGCCTGTCATTCCTTATAGCCCCGGTCCAGTCTTCCTTTCTCTGATCGAGTGACACCTGGTATATGTCGAAGCCCCGGTAGTGATACATATCGTACAATTTGACGAGGTCAGGGTTCTCTTCCCGGCACGGGGGGCACCATGCAGCCCAGAAGTCTACGAGCACTATTCTGCCTCGTTTTGAAGAGAGGCTGATTGTGTCCCCATCAGGATCAGGAAGCGCTATGTCCGGTAAAATATCACCCACACCTGTCGTACCTCCGGAAATACCGGTCCGGGATGCAGATTGTCTGAGTCCGGTCACGAAATTATGAAGGTCAAGAACGAGGTCAGATTCCGGGTACTGTGCATAAAGAAGGGAATCAACCCTGTAATATATCTTCTGGTCCTTTGCGGGGTCAAAAAGCTGCAGACCTGGCACAACCTGCTGGTTGAGGAGGTAAACAGACACCATCGAACTGCTGTTATCTTCGAGCATGGTCACGGCTTTTTCGCGGAACGCCGCCACAATATCGGCAGCCTTTTTGTCAAGGCTGTCCATTATTAAAGGCAGCCGTAAACTCAGTATGCTGTCGTTATAGACTTTTGTAAGCTTTTCCAGTTCACTGACAACCCTCTGCTGCTGATTGCGGAAGTCGGCCATCACTGCCGTACCCTCCGAGCCGCTCAGCTCTGACGGAGAGGCGAGGGAGCGGCGTGATGCCGTAACCCTGATCTTTTCGCCGGGGGCGGCCAGAAGAGTAAGATAGTCATCGCTTCCCATGCTCAGCATGAAGAACGATGGTGTCAATGTCTCAGCCCTGAAGACAAAGCTCCCGCTCTTATCAGGGATAACAGAGTCAACCGGTTCAAGAATGCCGGGTTTAACCTCCCTCAGAAGCAGGTGCTCACCTTTGCCCGCCCCTTCAATCGTACCGGTTATGGTGAAGCTGTTTTTCCTGCATCCGGTAAAGGCAAAAACTGCAAGGACAGCTAAGAAGGGGAGATATTTTAGACCCGTAATATGTGAGACATAAAACCCATTTCTGATTTTCCGGTGAAAAATACTTTTCATATTCTTAAACAATTTAAACTCGCACAGGTTCTTTTACTGAATTGCAAAGATATCTATTTTGAAAGAGTCCGGCAGGCTGAAAATGAAATTGTTGGCCTGCCCGTTTATCTGATTTTTTTGCTTTACTTTGCAGATGGATTTTATTTATCTTATTTTATTGGAATTATTTAATAATTTTTGTCCAGTTTAACGGAAATCCTAAAATTATGGGATATATTAAATTTGATAAGGCTCAGGTAGTTAACCTTGAGTATTCTCTCAGCCGTGAGATATTGCGCACCAACAGGGCGGGCAGTTATTCGTGTACGACAATTGTGGGTTGTAATACCCGCAAGTACCATGGCCTTCTCGTCTGTCCCGTTGACGCACTCGGGGGTGACAGGTATGTTCTTTTGTCGGCGCTTGACACAACTGTCGTCAGCAACGGTCAGAGTTTCAACACAGGCATCCGAAAATACCATGGTGATTATTACAGTCCCAAAGGTCATAAATATGTTGAGGATTTTGATATTCAGGATATTCCGGGGATGACCTACAGGGTAGGTAATGTCATTATGAGGCAGGAGCGTTTGCTGGTTCATTACGAGGAGCAGACGATGATCAGGTTCACCATCCTTGAAGCTGATGAACCCGTCAAGTTCCAGCTGAAGCCTTTCCTTGCCTTCCGCAGTGTGCATCAGCTTACTCATGCCAATATGTGGGCAAACACACGAATAGAGAAAGTGTCTAACGGAATAAAGATCCGCATGTATGACGGTTTTCCGTGGCTTCATATGCAGCTTTCATCGAAAGCTGAGTTTGTTCCGGTACCTGACTGGTACACGGGAGTGGAGTATACTGAGGAGCAGAAGCGCGGGTACGAGCATTCGGAGGACCTGTTTGCTCCGGGCTTTTTTGAGGTGACAGCGAACAAGGGAGATGTGTTTGTCCTTTCGGCTTCAACAAATGAAGAACGGCCGGCAGGATTTAAGACGAAGTTCACGAAAACGGTTACATCAAAAATACCGAGGAGCAATTTCGAAAACAGTCTTCGGAATGCATCACAACAGTTTATTGAAAAGAGGGGAGGCGAAACCAATATCGTTGCAGGTTACCCGTGGTTTGGTGCAAGGGTACGCGATACGTTCATTTCTCTTCCCGGTCTGGCTCTCTCACGCAAGACGGAGGATCTGTATGCAGCAGTGCTTGA
>Ga0209745_1001809_pt1 | contig 12475 bp, 10 predicted proteins | sample BarGraNGADG00312_FD_184495 | JGI IMG/M metagenome (GOLD analysis project Ga0209745, IMG submission 184495) | Arctic peat soil microbial communities from Barrow, Alaska - Barrow Graham LP Ref core NGADG0004-312 (SPAdes) (version 2) | ecosystem: Environmental > Terrestrial > Soil > Wetlands > Peat... | reverse complement strand
GTCCTAACCGCAGCACTCGACCCCCTGACCGCACCAAACCCCACCGACGCGAACGGGGGCCGTGACCTGCGCCCGCCCGAGCGGCGCCGCGCCGAAGCCCTCATCGAGATCTGCCGACGCGCCGCAGCAGCCGGCGGCGCCGCCCCGACCACCAGCAAAGCCCAGCTCGTGGTCACCATCGACCACGACACCCTCACCGACGCCATCCGCGGCGCCGGACACACCCTGGACGGGACGCTCATCAGCCCCCAGACCGTCCGCAAGCTCGCCTGCGACGCCGCCATCATCCCCATGGTCTTGGGCAGCCAATCCCAACCCCTGGACGTCGGGCGCACCAAGAGGCTGGTCACCCCAGCCCTGCTCGCCGCGCTCTGGGCCAGAGACAAAGGCTGCACCTTCCCCGGCTGCGGACGCCCACCACAATGGTCTGACGCCCACCACGTCAAACACTGGATTGACGGTGGACCGACCTGCCTGTTGAACCTCGCCCTGCTCTGCGGCTTCCACCACACGTGGGTCCACCAACGCGACCTCACCGCCGGTGTCACCGCCTTCGACGTCACCTGGGCGACCTGACCGGACCAGCGCAGGTTGAGGTGGGTTCAGTCGACGGCACCGAAGTGGCGTCGGTGGTCGCCGGGTGTGGTGTTGAGGCGGCGCCGGAAAGCGCGGTTCATGGTTTCGGGGGTACCGAAGCCGCAGATCCTGGCCACCTGCTCTATCGAGCTGAGAGTGGTCTCGAGGAGACCGCAGGCAGCCTCGAGGCGGGCCGCCTCGACATGGTCGGCCGGGGTGATCCCGACCTCGGACTTGAACACCCGGCTGAACTGACGTTCTGAGAGGTTGGTCTGGCGAGCCAGGGCAGTGACCGACAGGTCATGGGTGAGGTGGTCGGGCAGCCAGGACAACAGGTCACGCACCGGCTCGCTGTCGGCGCCCTGGGCGGCGAGTAGCGCGGAGAACTGGGCTTGCCCGCCGGAGCGGCGGAGGTAGACCACCAGCTGACGCGCCACCGTGGCGGCGGCCTGGCGGCCGTGGTCATCGGCAACCAGAGCCAGGGCCAGGTCGATGCCGGCGGTCACCCCAGCAGAGGTCCACACGTTGCCGTCGTGGACGTAGATGGCGTCCGGCTCCACGGTGACAGTGGGGTAGCCACGCGTCAGCAGGTGGCAGTCGGCCCAGTGGGTGGTGGCCCGGCGTCCGTCGAGAAGTCCGGCGGCAGCGAGCACGAAAGCACCGGAGCACACCGAGGTGACGCGCCGTGCACCGCGGGCCAGCCGCCGTACGTTCAGGAGCAGGTCCTCGTCGGCGCAGGCTGCGTCCATGTCCTCTGCGCCGGCGACCACGAGGGTATCGACGGGTGCGCGCACCGCACCGATCGAGGTCGTGGCGAACTCGAGCCCGCAGCTGGCCACGATCGGGCCGCCGCCGCGAGAGCTCACGACCTGGGTGCGGTAACGGACAGTGGGCAGAAAGCGGGAGGCGCTGGAAAAAACCTCCAAAGGCCCTGTGACGTCAAGGATCTGGGCCGTGGGGAAGGTGACGATCACTACCCGAGGCTCGCTCATCGTCTGCTCATTCCTGCACTCTAGGCCCAGTTTTTCGATGGCCGACATCGTCAACAACGTGTCCTGGTGCCATCGGAGTCCGGCGGGCACGCTTGAACTTGGGCGAAAGCTTCACCCGCCCGACAACCCACCTCGTGAACCAGGGCGCCCGCCCGTTCACCGCGCCCGACCCCAGCGAGAAGGACCCATGAACCACACCGCCCACACCGCCCAACCCGCCTCACCCACAGCCGTGCCCGCGCCAATGCAAGGCCTTCCCGACATCCCCGACCGTTCGGATCCAGGCAAGACCGGCCTGCTTACCCGTCTCGGAACATTCTGCGTCCGCCGGCGCAGGCTCATCCTGCTGGCGTGGCTCGGACTGTTCGTTACCGGCATCCTCATCGGTGGGCAGGTATTCACCCATCTGAAGGAGTCCAACGGCAACAGCAGCGCGGAGTCGGTACACGGCTCCGAACTGCTGGCCAAGGTCTCAACACGTGGCGGCTCGATGGTGGCCGTGATCGACGGCGCCCGGGTCAGCGACCCGGCCGTAGGAAGGGCCGTCGTCGCGGCGGCGCACCGCGTCTCGAAGCTCACCGGCGTGACCGGGGTCGTGACGGCCTACGACAGCACCGACCCGCGCCTGCGCTCTGCGGACGGACGTGCCAGCTTGATGCTGGTCGAGACCGCCAAGACCACGGACATAGTCATCTCGAACAAGGAGGTCGCAGACGTCCGGGCGGCCCTGGCCAACGCGGTCCCTGGCGCGACGGTGAAGGTCGGTGGAGACCTCGCGGTGATGCACGACCAGATGATGACCTCTGAAAGCGACCTGGTGAAGGGTGAGGGGATCGCCATCCCGATCCTTCTCCTCGCCCTGCTTCTGGTCTTCCGCGGCTTCCGGCCCGCCCTGATCCCGATCCTGGGCGGGCTGGTCACCGTCTCCGGCGCTCTGCTGCTGCTGCTGGGTGTCACCAACCTCATCGACGTCTCGTTCTACGCCGTGGACGTCATCGCGCTCTTGGGCATCGCGCTCGCGGTGGACTACAGCCTGCTGATGGTCAACCGCTTCCGGGAAGAGCGCGGCGCCGGACACGACGTACCCGCGGCGGTCGCCCGCTCGGTCGGCGCCGCGGGACGCACCATCACCTTTTCCGGGCTCACGGTGATCGCCTCACTCGCCGGACTATTCGTGTTCAACGACCCCACGTTCTCCTCCTTGGCAATCGGCGGCATCGCCACAACACTGATCGCCCTCCTCGCAGGTCTGGTCCTGGTCCCGGCGCTGCTCGCCGTCCTGGGCCGCAAGATCGAGCCGGAAACCCGCTCACAGGCCAATGATGGTGTCTTCGGCCGGCTGGCGCGACGCGTCCAGCGCCGTCCCCTGCTGGTTGCCTGCGCCACCGCCGGAGTGCTGCTCGCGGCCGGAATTCCGTTCCTGTCGGTGAACTTCGGACAGGACGACCCGCGGATCCTGCCCCGTTCGTTCGAGAGCCGTACGGTCGCGGACACCCTGCTGGCACGGTTCCCCGGCAAGGCGGCCGACCCGATCCAGGTCGTCGCGCAACGCCCCGCCACTGACCCCGCAGTGCTCGCGTATGCCGAGAAGATCAAGACCATACCGGGCGTCACCTCCGTGACGATCAACGACTCCCTGCCAGGCAACCTGTCGGTGACCAACGTGATGGCCAGCGGATCCACGCAGAGCACCGAGGCACAGAACCTCGTCACCGCGTTGCGCGCCGACCGTCCGGCCTACCGAACCTACGTCAGCGGCAGCGCAGCCATCCTGATGGACTTCAAGCACAGCATCGCCACCCGGTTCCCCTGGGCACTTGCCCTGATCGCCCTGGCCACATTCGTCCTGCTGTTCCTGATGACCGGCTCCGTCCTGGTACCCCTCAAGGCCTTGGTCATGAACGCGCTCTCGCTGGGCGCCACCTTCGGCGCGCTCGTCTGGATCTTCCAGGACGGCCACCTCTCCGGACTGCTCGGCTTCGACGCCTTCGGCGCGATCGAGGTCTGGGTGCCCGTCGTCGTCTTTGTCTTCGCCTTCGGCCTGTCCATGGACTACGAAGTCTTCCTGCTCTCGCGCATCAAGGAGGCCTACGACGAGTGCGGCGACAGCAACCGCGCCGTCGCCCGCGGGATGCAACGCTCCGGCCGAATCATCACGTCCGCCGCGGCACTGGTCATGATCGTCTTCCTCGGCTTCGCCCTCGGTGACAACCTTGGAATCAAACAGATGGGCCTGGCCCTGGCCATCGCGGTCCTCGTTGACGCCACCCTCGTACGTTGCCTGCTCGTCCCGGCCACGATGACCCTGCTCGGCAAGGCCAACTGGTGGGCCCCGGCACCGCTGCGACGTCTGCACAACCGCTTCGGCCTCAGGGAAGCTCCGTCGGCAGCAGTCACCATGCCCTCAAGCCCGCCAAGGGTCACTGTCGACCAGGCCGTCGGCACCAAGCAGCCGGCCTTCACGTCATGACAACAGACTCACGCTACCCAGACCAGGCACACTCGGCGCAACCCGAGTCAGACTGGGGCGGCTCGCAGTTCTACCTCTACGGCACCGGTCAGGAGTTCGGCCCCTACACGCTGCAGAACCTCCAGGCGATGGCTGCGGGCGGACAGCTCAAAGCCAACGCCAGGGTGCACAGCACGAGCGGTGGCGGATGGTTCCCGGCCAAAGAGATCCCGTGGTTGTTCTCCGACAAGAGCTGGCTCGTCGCATCGTCGATCTCCTTCTTCGTCGGAGCGCTCGGAGTCGACCGCTTCTACCTCGGCTACACGCGCCTCGGGATCGCCAAGCTCCTCACCATCGGTGGGCTGGGGATCTGGGCGCTGATCGACTTCATCCTCATCGTCTTGAGGATGGTGCCGGACTCCCGAGGCCGACCGCTTCACTGATCGAGCACGGCCTCATCCCACTGCGGCCGCCGGATGGCCAGCCTCATGGTCGTCCGGCGGCCGCAGTTGCGGGCAGGTGCCAGAATCCCCCTATGAGCCAAGCGGCCCAACCCGTGGTCCCGCCCGACAAGCAGTCGCTGCGGCGCCAGCTCCGGGCGCAACGCCGATCCCTTGCCCCGCAACGGGATCGAGGCGCCGACGCCGACGCGATATCGGCCGCCGCGAGCGCGTTCCTGGACACCCTCTCCCTGCCCCCTTCGGGCACGGGTGAGCACTCGGCATACGGCCGTCAAACCTGCGTGGCGATCTATCGCTCGCTGCCCACCGAGCCCCCCACGCAGGTCCTGGCCGAGATGCTGCACGCGCGCGGGATGACGGTGATCGTGCCCGAGATGCTGCCCGACAAGGACCTGGACTGGCACGAGCTGTGCGCCGACGGCAACGAGGGCCCGAGGCTCGGGCTGGAGGCGATCGCCGCCGCCCGCGTGATCCTGACGCCGGCGCTCGCGGTCGACCACAGCGGCACCCGGCTGGGCCAGGGCGGCGGCAGCTACGACCGGGCGCTGGCACGGCGGCACCCTGATGCGGTCCTCGTGGCGATCGTCAACGACGAGGAGTACGCCGCGCGGCCGCTGCCACGCGACGCTCACGACGTGCGCGTGAACGCCGTCATCACCCCCGGCGTCGGTCTCCGGCCGATCCCGGCCGCCGGGTCAGTTGCCTGACGCGTCAGGGGTCAACGTCAGCGCGTCACCGGCACCGTCACGGACGGCCTTCTCGCTGAACGGCCACGCAAAGGTCTGGTTCGTGACCCATGCATCCGCCTGGTCGACGTAATGAGCGTCGTAGGGGTGGCCGGAGTTGCCGCTCTGGTTGACCCAGCGCGACGCGTCCAGATCGCCCAGGTTGACGACCATCCGCATCGACGGAGCCCAGTCCACCTGGAACCCCTTGCTGGCGTCCCAGCCGTTGGCGTTGACGATGGAGGAGCCACCGGGCATCTGCCAGGGACCCCGGTTGAACACGGCCCGCACCGGAGCCGGCACGGAGTCACCCCCCAGGACCTTGTGCTCGAGCGTGAGCTGGTGAAGCCGGCCCCACTGCCACGTGACAGGGTCCTTGCCCAGCTTCTTGGTCAGGTCCATCCGCGCCTGGACCAACGACTGGCGCAGGATCTCATCGCGACCCTCGATCACACCGGGCGTCTGCTTGTTGTCCCACCACGCATCTCGGGGCGCGGCCAGCAGCCGGGAGAGAGCCTGCATCCACTGCGAGCCGCCGTCGGCCTTCATCTTGCCGAGCTCGTCGTTGAAGGTCAGCTGCAGGACGTTGTTCCACACCGCGTTGTAGTACGCCGCGGCGGCCCCAGACCGTGACCGGCCGCTGGGCTGGGTGTAGTCCCAGGTGCGCAGGAGGTCCTGCGCCTCCTCGGTGAACGGGTCGGTGAGCTTGACCGCCAGCAGCGCCTTGACCAGCTCGGGCGCGAAGTCGTTGCGCGTGTCGCCCTGGATCTGGGACATCCGCGCCGGCGTGACCTTGGGTGTCGCCGTGATCAGGGTGCGGATGCGTTCGCTTCGATAGCCGTAGTCCCACTCGGTGGTCAGGAAGGGCGTCGAGCTGGCGGTCACAGCCTGGTTGGCGGCGACGATGTAACCCTCAGGCGGGTCGTATGCCGTGGGCATCTGCTCGAAGGGCACGAAGCCCGTCCAGTCGTACCGCGGATCCCACCCCGGCGCGGGCGTGTAGCCCGGCGGTGCCCCCGGGGTCGAGGACGCGCGGATCGGGACCTGGCCGGGTGCCTGGTAGCCGATGTGACCCAGGGTGTCGGCGTACAGCAGATTCTGTGCCGGGACCGCGAAGCCCCTTGCAGCGTCACGGAACTGGGCGAAGTTCTGCGCGGTGTTGATCTTGAAGATGGCGTCCGCGGTATGCCCGGGCAACAATCCCGTCCAGGCCAAGGACACGGCATACGAGGTGGTTTCGGGCTTGCCCTCGACCAGAGCGGTCCCTCCGGCCTGGGCCACCGCAGGGATCACGTCCGAGAGCAGCGGACCGTGAACCGTCTCACGAACGGTGGTGGTGACGTCCTGGCCACCGGCGACCTTGATGGTCTCGGTGTGCTGCTTCAACGGCAGAAAGCCCTTACCGCGGCGGTAGGAGTCTCCACTGAGCTGCTCGAGGTAGAAGTCGCTGACGTCAGGGCCAAGGTTGGTGAAGCCCCATGCGATGCTCTGGTTGTGCCCGATCACGATGCCGGGCAGACCGGCGAAGGAGAAGCCGGTGACGTCAAAGGGACAGGCCGGCGAGACGCTGCGGCAGTGCAGCCCGGTTTGGTACCAGATGCCGGGGATGCCGACAGCGAGGTGAGGATCGTTGGCCAGCAACGGTTTTCCGGTCGAGGAGCGCTTCGGACCCACCACGAACGAGTTGGACCCGACGCCGTCGCCCCGGCCGACCATGACCGGCAGCTGATCGAGAGCGGTGGCCACCTCGGCGTAGACCGTGCGGGCCGCCTTGTCGTCCACCGTTGCCGGTCTGGAAGGAACCGTCGCAGCGGTGGGGACCGCCCGGATGGCCGACGCTGCGCCCAGGGTCGAGCTGGTGGCACCCGGGCGCCAGTCCTGTGCCGAGAGGATCGGGTGGTGGGAGTCGATCGGGTAGGGCGGGAAGATCTGCGCGAGACGGGCTGGAGTGATGCTCCCCGAGAGCCGGGCCCGGGTGAGCTCGTCGTCGTAGTCGCCACGCAGGTCCCAGGCCATCGCCTTGAGCCATGCCAGGGAGTCAGCCGGTGACCAGGGCTCGACGCGGTAGTCAGGGAACTTCTGCCCGAGCACGGCGTACTCCACACCCATGTTGTCAGGACTGCCGGCCGCCTGGATGTAGGCGTTGACCCCGTCGGCGTAGGCCTGGAGGTACTGCCGGGTCGAAGGCGCCAGCGTCGGCAGCTCGGCCTCGGCCACGCGGCGCCACCCCATGGTCCGGATCACGCGGTCGGTCTGGACGCCGTCCTGGCCGACCATCTCGGAAAGTCGACCTGCGGTGATGTGGCGGCGCAGGTCCATCTCGAAGAACCGGTCCTGGGCGGCCACATAGCCCTGCGCGCGGAAGAGGTCCTGTGGGTTGTCGGCGTAGATCTGCGGGACGCCACGGTCGTCGCGCAGCACGGTAACCTTCGCGGTCAGGCCGGAGACGGTCAGCTGGCCGGTGGTCTGCGGGAGGGAACGCCGGACGAGGCTGACGCCGACGACGGTGACGACGGCGATGGCAATGACGACCAGGGCAACGACGGAGACGGAGATGCGACGGGCGAGTTTTGCTCGGGACACCCTGCGAGACTAGGACACATCGAAGCCATGCCCGCGTTCACCGTCTCCGACCTCCACCTCGCCCTGCTGGTCGGGACCCTGGTGCTGTTGGTCTCCGTGGCCACGGTTCGTCTCTCGGCACGCTCCGGGCTGCCCTCGCTGCTGCTCTATCTCGTTATCGGCGTGGCCATCGGGGAAGCCGGCCTCGGCATCAGCTTCGACTCCTTTGAGCTGACCCAGGTCCTGGGCTACAGCGCCCTGGTCCTCATCCTGGCCGAGGGCGGGCTGACGACCTCCTGGGAGGGCATCCGGCGGTCTGTCGCACCGGCGGCGCTGCTGTCGACCCTGGGGGTGGTGGTCTCCGTCGCGGTCGTGGGTCTGGCCGCGCACTTCGTGCTCGACGTCTCGTGGACCGTTGCGCTGCTGGTCGGCGCCGTCCTGGCCTCCACCGATGCGGCGGCGGTGTTCTCCGTGCTGCGCCGGGTGCCGCTCCCCCGCCGGCTCACCGGTCTGCTGGAGGCTGAGTCCGGGTTCAACGACGCCCCGGTCGTGATCCTCGTGCTGGCCCTTGCCACCCAGGCCGCCCCGGGAGGCGGCAGCCACGGCGCGTGGTGGGAGCTGCTGCTCATCGCCGTGGCCGAGCTCGCCGGCGGTGCCGCCGTGGGACTTCTGATCGGGTATGCCGGTGGGCACCTCATGCGCCGGATCGCATCGTCCTCCTCGGGCCTGTTCTCGATCGGGGTGGTGTCGCTGACGGTCCTGGCCTATGCGGCCGGCGCGCTGTTGCACACGAGCGGCTTCCTCGCGGCATACCTGTCTGCCCTCCTCCTGGGGAACATGCGACTGCCGCACCGGGCGGCGGTCCGCGGGTTCGCCCAAGCGCTGGGTTGGCTGGCCCAGATCGGCCTGTTCGTCATGTTGGGCCTGTTGGCCCACCCCGCAGGGCTGACGCCCCAGATCGTGCCCGCCATCGTCATCGGCCTGGTGCTGTTGCTGGTGGCCAGGCCACTGTCGGTCATCGTGTCGATGACACCGTTCCGGATGCCCTGGCGCGACCAGGCGTTCCTGTCCTGGGCAGGGCTGCGCGGCGGCGTGCCCATCGTGCTCGCCACCGTGCCGCTGACCGCCGGGACACCGGACGCCCGACGGATCTTCGACCTCGTCTTCGTCCTGGTCGTGATCTTCACGCTGGTCCAGGCTCCGACGTTGCCCTGGGTGGCGCGCCGGCTCGGCGTGACCGATGCCGACCGGGCAATGGACCTCGAGGTCGAGTCAACGCCCCTGGACGAGCTCGGCGCCGACGTCCTGCAGATGACCGTCGGCGCCACCTCCAAGCTGCACGGCGTCGAGGTCTTCGAGCTGCGTCTGCCACCAGGCGCCAACGTCACGCTGGTCGTCCGTGGCGGCAAGGGGTTCGTGCCCTCCCCCAACACGGCCTTGCGCCATGGTGACCAGCTCTTGATCGTCGCGACCGCTGAGACCCGGCTCGCCGCGGAGAACCGCGTGCGTCAGATCAGCCAGGCGGGCCGGCTCGCCGGCTGGAACACGTAGCCCTGAGCTTGTGCCTGCGCGGGCGTGGACGTCGCTCAACCCCCCAGACCCATGGCCCGTCGCGGGACTTTCGGTGGGTCGCCGGCAGTTATACTTGGCAGTCAGACCCTGAGAGTGCCAAACGGAGGAACCGTGCCGACGTACGCCTACGCGTGTACCGCCTGCGAACATCGCTTTGAGATCGTCCAGTCCTTCAGTGACGACACCCTGACCCAGTGCCCCGAGTGCGAGGGGCGCCTGCGCAAGCTGTTCAATGCTGTCGGCGTGGTGTTCAAGGGCTCGGGCTTCTACCGCACGGACTCGCGCAACGACTCCCGCAAGCGCTCTGGCAAGAACTCCCGCAGCGAATCGGGCTCTGGCAAGAACTCCCGCAGCGAATCGGCCTCAGGGAACGGCTCAGGGTCATCGAGCGAATCGGGCGGCTCGTCCTCTGACTCCTCCTCGAGCGTCGGCACCACAAAGGCAGCGTCCAAGACAGCCTCGAAGTCCGAGGGCTCGGCAGCCTGAGGCTGCTTCCGGATCGGGGACTTCTCCACATCAGTCAGGCTCTTCGCCCCACCATCCACAGCACCGGATGGGCCGCTGAACAGGCTTGGCCGCGCGGCTAGTCTCGGCGCATGACCCCAAGCTCAGACACCTCGACCAACCCCTCGGCCCGCGCCGAGATCGGCGTCATAGGGGGCTCAGGCTTCTACAAGTTCCTCACCGACTCCGAGCGCGTCAGCATCGGCACGCCGTTCGGTGACCCCAGCGACGACGTGCTCATCGGGGATCTCGAGGGTCGGCGCGTCGCCTTCCTGGCCCGGCACGGGCAAGGCCACCGCTTCCCGCCGCACCGCGTCAACTATCGCGCCAACCTCTGGGCGCTGCGCTCGGTCGGCGTTCGGCAGGTGCTGGCCCCCTGCGCCGTCGGCTCCTTGCGGCCAGAGCATGGGCCGGGCACCATCGTCGTGCCTGACCAGGTTGTCGACCGCACCTGGGGTCGCGATCACACGGTCTATGACGGCGTCGGTCCGGTGGCGCACGTCGGGTTCTCCGACCCTTACTGCCCACGTGGTCGGCGGGTCGCCATCGACGCCGGTCGCGCGGCCGGCAAGAGCGTCGTCGATGCCGGCACACTGGTGGTCATCAACGGCCCGCGGTTCTCCTCGCGCGCCGAGTCGCTCTGGCACCAGCAGGCCGGATGGACCGTGGTCGGCATGACCGGTATGCCGGAGGCCTCCATCGCGCGCGAGCTCGCCATGTGTTTCACCACCATCGCACTGGTCACCGACCGTGACGCCGGAGTCGAGAGCGGCGAGGCCGTGACCCACGCCGAGGTCCTCAAGGTGTTCGCTGGCAGCATCGACGGGTTGAAGGCGGTCCTGCGGTCGGCCGTCGCCCTGATGCCGGCCGCCGAGGATGACGCCTCGGCCACCTGCGCGTGCCGGCGGTCCCTCGACGGTCTGACCCTGCCGTTCGCGCTGCCGACATGAGATCCGGCGCCTCGACCCATCCGCGAGCCGCGGGTGCACCCGACGCGCAGCCGGGTGGAATCCAGCGCATCCTGCCGGCAGGACTGGTCGGTGATGGACGACGACCGGCCTGGCAGCGCACACGGCTGCGCCGAGTTGTCTCTGCCGCCCTGGTCGCGACCGCCTCTTGGTTGGCGATGAGCGCCTTCCTTCCCCAGCCGGTTCCTCGGGGCGTCCCGATCGTCGTCACCGCGCAGGACCTGATGCCCGGACATGTGCTGACCCGCGGTGATCTTGCGGTGGCGGACTGGCCCAAGGACCTGAGCCCAGGGGGCGCCGTCGCAGATCCCCGGGCGCTCGTCGGAAAGGCCCTGGGTGCAGGGATGTCGCGCGGCGAGGCGGTCACAGCCGCCCGGGTTCGAGGCCCGGGGCTGTTATCCGGAGCGCGAACCGGGCTCGTGGCGGCCCACGTCCGGCTCGCCGACCCGGCCATGGCGGCCATGGCGGCGCCCGGGGACCACGTGGATCTGCTCAGCTCGGCGGGCCAGGTCGTGGCTGAGGACGTCGTGGTGCTGGCGGTGGACGCGGGCTCGGCAGGCAGCGACGGTTGGTCGGCCGGCGCGGGGTCCGCGCCACCTGGCGGGGTGGTCGTGGCGGTCGCGAGCGACGATGCCGTGCGGCTGGCAACGGTCGATCCATCCGGTCTGTCCGAAGCCACGTTCAGCCTCGTCATGAGAGCGCCCGGCACCTGAGTGGATGCCCGGGACCGGTCATTCGCTACCTTGTTCTTCGTGGTTTCACCCATCTGAGAGGGACGCCAGGGAATGAGTGGATTCAAGAAGTTCGTCATGCAGGGCCATCTGGTGGAGCTTGCCGTGGCATTCGTCATGGCCGCTGCTTTCGGCGCCGTGGTCAAGACCTTCGTCGAAATCGTCATGTCGCTCATCGGCAAGATCGGCGGCAGGCCCGACTTCACCAGCATCAAGCCCGGCGGCGTGCCGCTCGGCGCGTTCATCACCGAGCTGGTGGCCTTCGTCATCCTGGCCGCTGTCGTGTACCTCTTCGTGGTCAAGCCGTATGAGGCTGCCAAGGGGCGTTTCAGCTCCCCCAAGGAGGAGACTGCACCTGCCGACGTCGCACTGCTCACCGAGATCCGTGACCTGCTTGCCCGTCGCGAGGGGGCCATTTGATGGCTTGGCTTGCTTCGGTCCCCAAGGCGCCGGTTTCAGGTGGGATCGGCGTCCGCCGAATCTCCGATTAGCCTGCGATGTAATCTTCTGGTGCCCGCGCCGGGTCCCGTCCGTCCCTCCGTCCGAACCCTGAGGTGGTCCTGATGTCCATGGCTCTTTCCCTACCGGCGCCGTCCCTGGTGCTCGCCGACCTGTGGTCGCGCACCCGAGTGGCCGACGCGGTCACGGTCGTGTCCGCCGCTGGTCTGACGGCCCTGAGCGCCCAGATCGCATTGCCCGTACCGGGCTCCCCGGTCCCGGTGACCGGCCAGACCCTGGCCGTGCTGCTCACCGCCGCCGCGCTCGGCCCGGCGCGCGGTGCGCTGGGTCAGTTGGTGTACCTGTTGGCCGCCCTCGTCGGGCTGCCCGTCCTGGCCCAGGGCGCCGGCGGCGCCTCGGCGGTCTTCGGCGCCACCGGGGGCTACCTGCTCGGCTTCGTCGTCGCCGGGGCCATCGTCGGTCGCCTGGCACGGGGC
>Ga0209745_1001807_pt1 | contig 12480 bp, 9 predicted proteins | sample BarGraNGADG00312_FD_184495 | JGI IMG/M metagenome (GOLD analysis project Ga0209745, IMG submission 184495) | Arctic peat soil microbial communities from Barrow, Alaska - Barrow Graham LP Ref core NGADG0004-312 (SPAdes) (version 2) | ecosystem: Environmental > Terrestrial > Soil > Wetlands > Peat ... | reverse complement strand
TGGCGGGTGCGCCGGGCGGCCGCCGTGACGCTCGGCTCGAAACACGCCTCCTCGGCGGCCCGACCTCTCGTGCTCCTCCTTCGTGATTCGGACTCCGACGTGCGCGAGGCAGCGGCGAAGGCTCTGGGCTTCATTCAAGACATCCGGTCAATGGCCCCCTTGATCGCTGCCCTCAAAGACCAGAATGCGGGGGTCAGGAATTGGGCCGCCTGGTCGCTTGGCTTCATCAAGGACCCGCACGCAACCGAGGCTCTGGTTCTGGCCCTGGAGGACAAGAGCGAAGAGGTGCGCAAGACAGCCACCGAAGCGCTCCGGTTGCATGACTGGAAGGGTCACGTGAAAGAGGCGAAAGCCTCGGGGCCGACGCCCAAGGCCAAGCCAGAGCCCAAAGCCAAGGCCGAGCCCAAGGCCAAGGCCAAGGCCGGGCCCAAAGCCAACCTCGAGCGCCATGGCGATGCCCAGATCGACGCTCCCGCCATGGAGTCTCTTCTCGAGGACCTGAGGAACGGCGACGAGGACATGCGAGTTGCGGCCGCCTCAGCACTGGGCCAGATCGGTGCTCGCGCCGTTGAACCGCTGATCGGAGCTTTGGCGGACCCGACCGAGCCCGTACGCGAGGCGGCCATTCGCGCACTCGGAGAGATCGGTGCGCCCGGAACCAAGGCGCTCCTTGCCGGCCTGGCTGACCCGGACAGACACGTTCGCTGGCGCGCGGCAAACGCCCTCGGCAAGATTGGCGACCCGAAGGCCGCGAAGTCGCTCGCCAAGGCTCTGGATGATTCCGACCAGCATGTCCGAGAGGCTGCGGCTTCGGCGCTCAGCGCTATCAATGGGCCCGAACGGGCCAGGTCGGCGACCTCGCCACTTGGAGGCGCGACTTCGCGGTCCACGAAGCCGTCCGCGTCTGCCGTCGCAGCCTCCGGCGGCGCATCGGAGTTACGACCGGGGCGCCATCCCTCGAGACTGGCCCGAACGCCGGAAGCGGGCGCCCGCGTCGTGCGCGTATTCGTCAGCTCGACCTTCCGGGACATGGGGGCCGAGCGTGACGAGCTGGTCAAGCGCACGTTCCCGGCCCTGAGGAAGCTGTGCGAGTCGCGCGGCGTGGCCTGGGGCGAGGTGGACCTGCGCTGGGGGATCACCGACGAGGAGAAGGCGGAAGGCCAGGTCTTGCCCATCTGCCTGGCCGAGATCGCACGCTCACGGCCGTACTTCCTTGGTCTCTTGGGCGAGCGCTACGGCTGGGTTCCCGATGTCTTTGACCCCGCCACTCTAGAAGAGGAACCGTGGCTCGCAGAGCATGCAGGCCGCTCGGTCACGGAGCTCGAGATCCTCCACGGCGTCCTGAACGACCCGAAGATGGCGAGCCACACCTTCTTCTATATGCGCGACCCGGCGTACGTCGAGGGCAAGCCGGTTGAGCAGTACCGCGAGAGCAAGCCTGAACCTGCCGCCAAGCTCGCCGCCCTCAAGGATCGCATCCGCTCCAGCGGGCTGCCGGTACGGGAGGATTATCGCGATCCGCGCGCCCTGGGCGAGGCGGTGCTGGCCGACCTGACGGCCGTGATTGACCGGCTATACCCAGAAGGTTCAGAACCGGATCCGCTCGCTCGTGAAACCGCCGAGCATCAGGCTTTCGCTGCGAGCCGAGCCGGCGTCTACATCGGCCGGCCGGACTACTTCAGCAGTCTCGATGCCCATGCTTCAGGCGACGGCTTGCCCCTCGTTGTCGTCGGCGAATCAGGTTCGGGAAAGTCCGCTCTCCTGGCCAACTGGGCTATCCGCTATCGCGCGGCTCATCCCAACGAACTGGTCCTGACGCACTTCATCGGAGCAACACCTGCCAGTACCGACTGGGCCTCCATGGTCCGGCGGATCATCGGCGAACTCAAGCGGCGCTTGGATCTGCCGATCGAGATCCCCGAAAAGGCTGACGAATTGCGGATGGCCTTTTCCAACACGCTGCACATGGCCGCCGCGAAGGGTCGGGTCGTGCTGGTTCTCGATGCTCTCAACCAGCTCGAAGACCGCGAGGCGGCGCTCGATCTTGGCTGGCTGCCGCCCTCTATCCCGGCCAACGTTCGCCTGGTCGCATCTAGCCTGCCTGGCCGCTCGCTCACCGAGGCCGGCAAGCGTGGCTTTCCCACCGTTGCGGTCAAGCCGCTCGACCAAGCGGAGCGCGAGCAACTCACCGTCGACTACCTCGCGTCTTACTCCCGAGCCCTGGGTACCGCACTTCGCAGCAGGATCGCTGGTGCATCCCAATGCGCCAATCCTCTCTATTTGCGAGCCCTCCTCGATGAGTTGCGGGTCTGGGGCGAGCACGAGACCCTTGGCGAGCGGATCGACCACTACCTGGCCGCCAGGACAGTCGACGCTCTATACGAGTTGATCCTCACCCGCTACGAAGAAGACTACGAGCGCGATCGGCCGAAACTCGTGGGCGATGCCTTCTCACTTCTGTGGGCCTCACGCCGCGGTCTATCGGAGACCGAACTGCTAGATCTCCTGGGCACGGGTGGTGAGCCCTTGCCCCGCGCGTTCTGGTCGCCGCTCTACCTTGCGGCCGAACAGTCGCTGGCGAGCCGATCAGGGTTGCTCGGCTTCTTCCATGAATACCTGCGTTCGGCCGTCGAGCACCGCTACCTGCGTACCCAGCAAGCCAAGAAGTCGGCCCATCTGCGCCTCGCCGACTACTTTGCCGGACGTGAGATCGGCCCGCGAAAGGTCGATGAGCTGCCCTGGCAGCTGGCCGAGGCCTCGGCCTGGCAGCGACTGGCGGACTTGCTGACGGACTTCGAACTCCTCAAGGCCGCCTGGGAGGCCGACCCATCCGAGATCAAGGCATTCTGGGCGCGTGTTGAAGTTGGATCGCCAATCCGGATGGTCGACGCCTATCGGACGGTCATAGCCCAGCCTGGACGCCATGAGACACGGGCCGTGTTCATCGTCGGCTCCCTCCTGACCGGCACTGGGCACCCAGAACAGGCCCTGGCGATCGAGGAGCACCTCGTCGAGGTCTTCCGCAAGACCGGCGACCAGGGGAACTTGGCGGCGTCGCTCGGTAATCAGGCATCCATCCTTCACCGCCGGGGTGATCACGACGGCGCAATGTCCTTGTACAAGGAGCAGGAGCGCGTTTGTCGGCAGCTCAAGTACAAGCCTGGCCTGCTGAGTTCGCTCGGCAATCAGGCCACCGTTCTCCAGGCCCGGGGCGACCTCGACGGCGCGATTCGATTGAACAAGGAGGTCGAGCGGATATGCCGTGAGATCGGCGACCGCGAGCGTTTGCATGTCGTGCTCGGGAACGAGGGTGTCATCTTCCAGGCACGCGGCGATCTCAACGGCGCAATGGCTCTACAAAAGGAGAAGGAGCGCATCTGCCGCGAGCTCGATGACAAAGCCAGTCTGCAGTACGCGCTCGGTAATCAGGCCCGCATCCTCTATGCCCGCGGCGACCTGGATGGCGCGATGGCCCTGCACAAGGAGGAGGAGCGGATATGCCGTGAGCTCGGCGATCCCGCGAACCTCCAGCACTCGATCGGCAATCAGGCCCTGATCCTTCAGGATCGTGGCGAGGTCGACCGCTCGATGGCCCTGCAGAAAGAGAAGGAACGGATCTGCCGTGACCTCGGTGATCCACTCGGGCTTTCGGAGTCGCTCGGGAACCAGGCCAGCCTCCTATGCATGCGCAACGATCTTGCCGGCGGGATGGCCTTACTCAAGGAGGTAGAGCGGATCTGCCGCGAGAACGATGACCCAGTGAACCTGCAGCGATCGCTCGGCAACCAGGCTCTCATCCTCAAGGCGCGCGGTGACCTCGAGGGTTGTATGTCGCTGACCAAGGAGCAGGAGAAGATCTGTCGCAAGCTGGGCGACCCTGAAGGCCTGGCAATCTCGCTGATCAACCAGGCGGCGCTCCTTGGGCTGACGATGCACCGGTCACGCGAGGCATTACCTCTTGCCGACGAAGCCTATCGAATCGCCGAACAGCACGGCCTGTCTGCCGCTGTCCAGGAGATCGGTCGTATTCGCGATGCGGTGCGGCGGGCGAGATGAGCCGGTGCGCTCGTCGCTCCACCGGCGGCGGTAGTGCCTGACTACTTGATCCTCGCCGGGAAGAGCATCATCCGGTTCAGGCGTGTGTCGGGAAGGTAGCGGTCCTCCTCCCACCAGAACTCACCGCACGAACACGGGGCTGTCTGGTCGGCTTGGTCGGCGCAGTCTGAGCAGAAGTAGCGACCGCAGGCGGAACAATTCACACAGTAGAGGCAGTAGAGGCAGTAGGCCCTGAGTTTGTCGGGCAGGGGTCCCCGGGGCATAGGAATCATCGATTCTCTACAGATGGAGCATTTGAAAGCCTTCAGCGTATCGAACACCTGTCTCGACCTCCTACGTAGCGGGCCGAGCTATCGCTCCTTTGCTCGGCACATCCGCAGTTTGACGTTCGCCACTTGCGCTCAGTAAACGTGGGCGACACTCATGAAGTGATTTGCCACCGCATCTGCAGCGACGTGGCCGAAGCGACTTGGCCATAGCGACGTGGCCATAGCGACGTGGCTATGATGATTGGAGACGCCGCACATGCGACGGGTTCAACGGAGGTCCGAGGTGGGCATCTTCGATCGAGGTGGGTCGGGCGCAACAACCAAGTGCGGCCGGTGCGGCAAGAAGATGAAAGACGTCAGCGGCACGTCGCCTATGGAACTGATGGGCCGCCGGGACGTGTCCTCCGGCCTCCGCTGCGCAGCATGCGGGCAGACTTTCTGTGACTGCGGTATGGGAGCCATGATGCTGCCCAGACCCTGCAAGTGCGGTAGCACTTCCTTCATTACCTTCATGTACTCGCGCTGAGTACCTGTCAGGGCTAGAAGGCCACGCGCTCAAACTGGAAGTCCGCTCGTGCCGGCACGGCACCCACTCGAGATTGTCGACGGGTCCGTCCTGCCGGACCCGCTTCCAGGCGATGGTCCCAAGCCGCCGCCTTCTCCGCCTCTGACGATGCCGGTTCGGCGCGTGAAGCGGTTTCACGGAGAGGTGGCCCTGAGTGAACCTCGCCGACCCATTCCCGAGCTGACCAAGATCGTCGACGAAGTCGTCGGCCGTCTTGCCCAGCAGAGCGAAGTCCGTTTGAGCGTCACCTTACAGATCGAAGCCGAGCACACCGCCGAGGCTGGCTTACCCGACGACACCGTCCGCGCGATCTCGGAGAACGCGAAACCCTTCGCTTCAAGGACTTCAGCTGGGACGAGGAGTAGGCGACTGCGCGTTCGTGACTCTGCCGCGACGGGAGCTTAGCTAGCGAGCACCGACCTGGCGCTGCCCGAGGGACTGTCACTATCCAGCGATCGTGACGACCATCGCCAGAGTCTTGGGACCGCCACGACTACTGGCTGCAGCCGCAATCTCGCTTCCGTACGCGTCCGTCTGTGTCAGGATGATCGGAGGAGGGCGAACTCATGGGACTTCTCGGACCACCAGAAGTCGCCAAACTCCAAGCCGATCGGGACGTTTCTGGCCTGATCAGGGTGCTGGGGCACAGGAAGGATGCGGATAGCCGCCAGGCTGCAGCCAGAGCTCTGGGACAAATCGGCGATCGAAGCGCCGTGGGGCCGCTTGTCCAGGCGCTGAAGGATTCAGATGAGAACGTGCTCATCGCTGCCGCCAGGGCACTGGGCCCAATGGGCGAAGCTCGCTCGGTCGAAGCCCTGATCGCCGTACTCCAGGCCCCCGGAGTGTCATGGTTCGTGCACGCCGCCGCCGCCGAGGCGCTTGGCCAGATCGGCGACGCCCGGGCAGTCGAACCGCTGATCGCCGCTCTCCCAATCGCGGATGCCGTCAAGGCGCTTGGCCGGATCGGCGACGCCCGGGCAGTCGAACACCTCATCGCCGCCCTGCCCGACGCTGCCGACAAGGCGCGCCGTAACGTTGGCGGGTTTCGCCTGGGTGACCCCGTCGTCGTCGCCCAAGAACGGCTCACGGACAGTTTGCCCATTCAGGCCCTTGCTAAGATCGGCGCTCCCTCGGTCGAGCCCCTCATCGTGGCCTTGCGGGACGCAAAGCAGGAAATACGCTGGGGGGCTGCCGGGGCGCTTGGCGAGATCGGAGACCCTCGAGCCGTCGAGCCCCTCGTGGCCGCGCTCCAGGACGAGGACTCGTGGGTCAGCCAGGCCGCAGCGGACGCGCTCGAGAAGATTGGCCCTCCCGAAGGCGAGCCTCTCATCCCCGCAGGCCAAGCTTCTGGGAATGATGCGGCCGTGAGCAGACCCGCTGGAGGCGGGCATAGGACCGTTCGCGTCTTCGTCTCGTCGACCTTCCGCGATATGCAGGAAGAGCGCGAGGAGCTGGTCAAGCGCGTCTTCCCCCAGCTCCGCAAGCTCTGCGAATCGCGCGGAGTGACATGGGGTGAGGTTGATCTGCGCTGGGGCGTTCCCAACGAGAAGAAGGCCGAGGTTCTCCCGATCTGCCTAGCCGAGATCGAACACTCACGAGACTCACGGCCCAACTTCATCGGCTTGTTGGGTGAGCGCTACGGCTGGGTGCCCAAGGAGATCGATCCGGAGCTCATCAAGAGGGAGTCGTGGCTAGGCGACCATAGGTCGAAGTCGGTGACTGAGCTCGAGATCCTGCACGGCGTCCTAAATGATCCGCAGATGCAAGACCAAGCCCTCTTTTACCTGCGCGATCCCGACTACAACGAGGCTGCGCCGATCCCGGAGTACCGGGATCATGCGACTGCCGAAGAGATAGCCGACTACGGGCCCGAGGAGGCGGAGCGGCGAGCGGCCGAGCGCAGAGCGAAGCTTGAGGTGATCAAGAAGCGGATCCGACCGAACGGCCAACCACTCCGAGACGAGTCTCCGAGCCCAGAGGTCATCCGCGAGCTCTTGCGCGAGGATCAGTACTACGAGCTGGGGACGCTCGAAGAAGTCGAAGATCTCGGACCCGAAGAAGCGGAAAGGCGTGCGGCGGAGCGCAGGGCGAAGCTCCAAACGCTCAAAGATCGAATTCGAGCCAGTGGCCTGCCGGTTCGCAGCGACTACCCGAACCCTCGGGCCCTCGGCGAGATCGTGCTCAGGGATATGACCGAGATTATCGATCGCCTCTTCCCCGCGGAGTCGGAGCCTTCTCCCCTCGCGAGGGAAGCTGCCGATCAGGAGGCCTTCGCAAGGAGCCGCTCGGGCGTCTACGTCGGTCGAGGCGAGTACACAGAGTGTCTCGATGCCCACGCCGGAGGCGAAGGGCAGCCGCTGGTTGTGTTGGGCGAGTCAGGCTCTGGCAAGTCTGCGCTGCTATCTAACTGGGCTCTCGACTATCGCGGCTCCCATCCGGACGAGTCAGTTCTCATTCACTTCGTCGGTGCATCTGCTGCCAGCTCGGACTGGGCGGCGATGCTCAGACGGATAATCGGTGAGTTCAACGGTCGTTTCGACCTGAACCTCGAGATCCCGGACGATCCCGATGCGCTACGACTGGCGTTTGCCAGTTCGCTGCACATGGCCGCGGCCAAGGGCCGTGTTGTCCTTGTCCTCGATGCCCTTGACCAGCTCGAGGACAGAGACGGAGCTCCCGACCTGATCTGGCTGCCACCCCAGATCCCGGCCAACGTGCGCCTCTTGCTCTCTACCCTTCCCGGAAGGGCGCTGGAGGAGCTCAAGCGACGAGGTTGGCCGAGTCTCGAGATAGAGCCGCTCGAGTTCGCCGAGCGCAAGCTGCTGATAGTCAAGTACCTGGCCCAGTACTCAAAAGCACTCGATCCCGAGCGCGTGGAGCTGCTTGCAGGCGCGCGCCAAACCTCAAACCCCCTCTTCCTGCGCGCATTGCTAGACGAGATTCGTCTCTGGGGCGACCACGACACGCTTGGTCCGGAGATCGATCGTTACCTGAAAGCACCGTCGATCGACTCGCTCTACGAGCTGATCCTCAGACGCTACGACGCTGACTACGAGCGCGACCGGCCAGGCCTTACGCGCGACGCATTCTCGCTTCTGTGGGCCGCGAGACGAGGCCTGTCCGAAACCGAGCTGCTCGATCTTCTCGGTGCCGACGGCCAGCCACTGCCCCGCGCCTTCTGGTCGCCGCTGTTCCTGGCGATCGAGTCCTCGCTGACGAGTCGCTCTGGGCTGCTCGGCTTCTTCCACGACTACCTGCGCCAGGCCGTGGAGCATCGCTATTTGCCGACACAGCAGGCTCGCACCGCCGCTCATCTGCGCCTCGCCGACTACTTTGCCCCCCGCGAGATAAGCCTCCGCAAGGTTGACGAGTTGCCCCGGCAGTTGTCTCAGGCGGCGGCCTGGCCGCGCCTCGCGGACCTTCTTTCCAAGCTGCCCTTCCTGCAGGCCGCCTGGAGAATCAACCCTTCCGAAATCAAAGGGTTCTGGACGATACTCGAGGCTAACTCGGAAGCGCGCATGGCGGATGCTTATCGGCCTGTTCTGGACGCCCCACTCAGCCAGCCGGCGGACCAACTATTCATCGTCGCGAATCTGTTTCGCGAAACAGGCCACCCTGACCCGGCTCTCGCGTTGCAGGAACACCTCACCGGGCGATACCGCGAAGCTGGGGACCGGCCGAACTTGCAGCGCTCGCTCGGCAATCAGGCCCTCATCCTGGTCGCCTCGGGCGATATCGACGGCGCGCTTGGCCTGCTAAAGGAGCAAGAGCAGATCTGTCGCGAGTCCGGCGATACCGCCGGCCTGATGCGTGCGCTCGGCAATCGGGCCGTCATGCTTCGGAATCGAGGCGATCTGGAAGATGCCGCAGTTCTCCTCAAACACACGGAGAGTATCTCTCGGGATCTCGGCGACCGTGCTGCCCTGGCGGCCTCGCTGGGGAACCAGGCAGTCATCCTGCGGGCGCGAGGCGATCTCGACGGCGCGCTGGCCCTGCTAAGGGAGCAGGAGCAGATCAGTCGCCAGCTCGGTGATCCGGCTGGCCTGCAGGTCTCGCTCGGCATTCAAGCCATGATCCTGCAGTCACACGGGGATCTCGACGGCGCGCTGGCCCTGTTTAGGGAGAAGGAGCGGATCTGCCGCCAGCTCGGGGATCCAGCAGGCGTGCAGGCCTCGCTCGGCCTTCAAGCCCCCATCCTGCGGGTGCGAGGCGATCTCGACGGCGCGATGGCCCTGCTAAAGGAGCAGGAGCAGATCTGCCTGCAGCTCGGCCAGCCGGCAGATCTGCAGTCCTCGCTGGGCAACCAGGCACTGATACTCATGGATCGCGGCCACCTAGACGACTCGCTGGCCTTGCTCAGGGAGCAGGAGCAGATCTGTCGCCAACTTGGCGATCTGGCCAGCCTGCAGGCCTCGCTCGGCGTTCAAGGTCTTGCCCTAGCCGCACACGGCGATCTCGACGGCGCGATGGCCCTGCACCAAGAGCAGGAGCGCATCTGCCGCCAGCTCGGCCAGCCGGCAGACCTGCAGGTCTCGCTCGGCAACCAGGCCATCATCCTGAGGGCACGTGGCGATTTGGGAGGGGCGCTGGCCCTGTTCAAGGAGCAAGAACGGATATGCCGGCAACTCGGCGATCCGGCGGGTCTGCAGACCTCGCTGGGGAACCAGGCCGTCATCTTGATTGGCCGGGGTGACGGGGGCGGGGCATTGGCACTGCTCAAGGAGCAGGAGCAGATCTGCCGGCAACTGAGTAATCCAGCCGGCCTGCAGGCATGCCTCGGCAACCAGGCCATCCTCCTCATGGATCGAGGCCTGCTGGATGGATCGATGGCACTGCTCAAGGAGCAGGAGCGCATCTGCCGCCAGCTCGGCAATCCGGCTGGCCTGCAGACCTCTCTCGGCAACCAGGCTGTCGTACTCAAGGCTCGCGGCGATCTCGACGGCGCGATGGCGCTGCACGAAGAGGAGGAACGGATCTGCCGTCAGGTCGGTGATCCGGCTGGCTTGCAGACCTCCCTCGGCAATCAGGCAGCCATCTTGATTGGCCGGGGCGACATGGGCGGGGCACTGGCACTGCTCAAGGAGCAGGAGCAGATCTGCCGCCAGCTTGGTGATCCATCCGGCCTCGTTGCCTCGCTCGGCAACCAGGCCCAGATCTTGGGCCGCCTTCGCCGAAAGCGTGAGGGATTGCCGCTGGCGGAAGAAGCATATCGGCTGGCGATTGGCCACGACCTGACGAGCGTGGCTCAGCAGATCCAGCGCATCATCAAGTCCCTTAGATGACCTGGAGGGATCAGCGCCGTCCGGGAGGTGCGCTAGTTCACGCTTGCGAACTCGATAGCTTCACTGCGCGGAGCGGTAGGACATAGCAGAGCTGGCCCTAGGGCTTCGAGCGGCCGCCCGACTCCTTGCGCCATTCCGCAGCGAGTTTATATGCCGGCTCCATGATCCGGTCAATTTCCCGTTCGCGGTCGGCACCGTGCTCGATCTCGTCGATGGCCATCAGGGCTTCGACAAGTACCTTTGGATCATGGTCCAAGGCTTTGCTCAGAGCGCCCAGAGCACTCCTGTCTCTGAGTCGCCCAAGGGCCTGGGCAGCCCTCGCGCGCACGGCCCCGTCCGGCCTGTAGTTCAGCGCTTTGATCAGGCCAGGCACGTTCCGCTCGGCCTCAAGCTTGTCGATGTCGGGTCGCCCGAACAAGTGCACCATGGGTCCCTCCTTGCTAGCCATTGTATGCATGACCGCCAAGCATCCGGTACAGGTGCCACTGGGGACCGAGACTCGACCGCGAGCCTCTTCGATGCCGTCGGTGTCCCGGCTCGAACCTCTCGAAGGGGGTGCCTTGTCAGTAGACGGGGCGTGGAGTGTGCACGGAGTCGAGCGGACAACAAAACGCCAAAAGGAACCAGCTGTCCGTAGACTGGCGTACCGACGATCTTGCAAATAGCAAGACGCCAGTGCCAGCGGTGATACCATACGTGCATGGATAAGACGACAATCTACCTGCCCACAGAGCTCCATTCGGCCGTCAAGCGGGCGGCTCGACGACGGGGCATCTCGGAGGCGGAGGTTATCCGAGACTCGATCCGCAGCGCGGTCGGCGCTGAGCGGCCGCGGCCACAGGGCAGCCTGTTCGCAAGCGGCGCTCCGATTGCCCGCGAGGCCGACGACCACCTGCCCGGGTTTGGCGAGCGGTGATCGTCGACACGAGCGCCCTCCTCGCGTTCTTCGATACCGACGAGCCTGATCATGCGGCGGTCACGACCATCCTGGATACCGCGACCGAGCCTCTAGTGGTCTCGCCATACGTCGTGGCCGAGCTCGACTACCTGGTCGGGTCGCGCCTGGGCGTCTCGGCCGAGCTGGCAGTGCTGCGCGAGCTGGCGGGCGGCGCCTGGGATCTCGCGACCTTCGGCACCGAGGACCTGGCACAGGCACATGCGGTCGTCGAGCGCTACGCCGACCAGTCGATCGGCCTGGCCGACGCGTCGATCGTCATCCTTGCCGCCCGCTATGAGACACGGACCGTCGTTACGCTCGATCGCAGGCGCTTCGGGGTTGTGCGGCCGATGGACGGGGGCAGCTTCAAGATCCTGCCATAGCGCGAGCCACGATCGCGGTCGTCGAGCTGGATTGACTCCCGCATCGACGCCAGGCTCAAGGACTCCATTCCCAGGCGCACATCGGACGGGCGCAGCTCTTGCCGCCGCGCAGTTCGCACGAATCGAACCTCGGACCGGAGCGTCGCTGCGCGGTCGCCAGACACGCTCGGTCGGCTGAGGGTCTTGCGGCGAAGGTGTCAGCGTCGAGGCGTACACTCTCGTCGTGGGCATTTGAAAGAGCCGATTCCGGCGAGGGCATCGGACTCTTCCAGGTTCACGCGATGGGACCAAGACTCTCTCCGGAGTGGGATCCAGACTCACCCCGGAATCGACGAGAACGGCGTCCTCGCGATGGCCGTTCCACGCACGAATCGACTGTCGCTGCTCACCCTGACGGGAAGCGGACTTCGGATCAGAGGGTCGGGGGTTCGAATCCCTCCGGGCGCGCCACTTTCTAAGTTCGATTCTCGCGCACGCGCCGCTTTCCACCGCCACGAAGTTCGTCGAATCGCCCGGATGAGAGTCAGGTTTCCGCTCGGGCGGCCGGTGTGACGGTGGAGAGCCGCCCGGCACCGCCGAGATCGTAGTGCGAGTTCGTCGCGGCAAGGGTCTTGTAGGCGTTGAAGGGCGGCGTGGCTACGGTCTGGTGACCCATGGCGTCATAGGAGTAGTGCCAGGCGGCCGAACTAGCGCTGATGTTGCCCGGGGTGGCCGAGGGTGACGGCGCGGGCCTAATCAGGTCCATGACCGGGATGATCAGAACCGCGCAGGTTGATGCCGCCATCGACGAAGGACGGCGACGTCTGCACCGCCCTGCATGCCTGGAAACGGACGATCTCGTAGTCGCTTCGTGCGCGGTCTGCCCCGTCGTTTGTGCGACGCTAGTCGGCCGTATAGGCCAGGGCCGACAGTCTAACCCCGACGTGGTCTCCTATGGTCACCCACGGTCGACGCTCGAATGACGAGTTCAGGCCCGAAGACGATCTGA
>Ga0209745_1001806_pt1 | contig 12481 bp, 8 predicted proteins | sample BarGraNGADG00312_FD_184495 | JGI IMG/M metagenome (GOLD analysis project Ga0209745, IMG submission 184495) | Arctic peat soil microbial communities from Barrow, Alaska - Barrow Graham LP Ref core NGADG0004-312 (SPAdes) (version 2) | ecosystem: Environmental > Terrestrial > Soil > Wetlands > Peat ... | reverse complement strand
ACGCGGGGTGGCTCTCCCCGCATCGCCGGCATTGTGACCCCTGCTTGTAGAGGTTGAACGCGTATACTATGTCCTTTCTGCGCCTGGTCAGGTTTCGGTCGTAGCCTCGGCTTATACTCATACTCTTGAACCTCGCGTACTGTGCACGATCAAGTACCAGATCATGACCTGGCCTCGGCCGTTCTGATGAAGTCTGATTGATGCGGGCAGGAGCTTCGTCATGAATGGTGATATTTCATGTTAGCTGTTCAAGTTACCTTAATCAACAAGGCGCACGATAACAGGCGTTATCATGCGCCGTCCTCAGGCGAATTGATTCCATTGTCATGCAGAATATCTCTATTACTTAGCACATACCGCTCCCGCGCCAGAGAAGATAGGCCTACAGAGCGACGCCGAGAGAACCCGCGATGTCATAGAAGCGCGACGGCCGCTGGCGACTGCTGCTCTGGCAGTCAACACTCTTTACCGGCTAGCAGAACAGGCAGGCGGCACGGAACAGGGGACCTGTAGCTACAGGAGTGGTCTGCCCGCATCTCGGAATTGCCATCGTCGCTATCGTATTGTGCTGAGGCGTGAAGCACATCCTGAGAGGGGCGTACCAAATGCTCGGAATGAAGAGAAGCCAGGGTGTGGCGGTCTTCATCGCTACGGTGTTGTTGCTGGTAGCAGCCGGGTGCGGCGCCAGCAAGCCTGTCATCAAGTCAGTGAAACCCAATAAAGGGCTGATTCGCGCCGGGTTCAAGATATCGGGAACGTCCTTCGGCAAGGCTCAGGAAAAGAGCACCGTGACTGTTGGCGGCAAGAAGTCGACCGTCGTCTCCTGGTCTGATACGTCTATCACGGCGACCGTGCCCCTTACGCTCCATGCGGGGAGCTACCCCGTGGTCGTGACGACCGCCGGGGGACCCAGCAACAGGGTAACCTACACAGTATTCGCCACCTTCACCGGCTCCTCACCGCTGCCGGCGATGCTCGAGTTCCTGGAAAACAGGAAAATCGACTCGGAAGGCATGTCCTTCAGTGTTGTTGCCACAAGTAAGATGGACCCCAACTGGAAGCTGGACAAGGCGGAAAAGACGGACGGGACGACCTACTACTTCCTCTTCTACAAGACGGCCGACGGCTGGACACTGATCGACTTCGGGTCCGGCTTCACAGCGGACCAGATGAAGATCGACGGCGCCCCTGGCGACCTCAGACCGCCGACCTAGGAACTTGCTGGCGGACTTTGACGAGGACTCCAGCGTGTCGCGTGTCGCGGGACTTTTGCGCTTTCACCCGTTGACTATATAAGATTGAGGACGAACCGGGCGGGACAGGGAGGTACCACATGGCCGAGAAGGTTATCCCCACGGAAGAAGAGGAGACTTACGGTCTTTACCGGTACAGGTGGGTGGCGCTTTTCTCCTTCATGGTCGTGCTGGCGCTCACCCAGTTCATGTGGCTGAACTACGCGTCCATCACTTCGCAGACGCAGAAGCTCATGGGGCAGAGTGAGTTCAATGTAGTCCTGCTGGCGACCATGTTCCCTCTGCTGTACATCCCGATATCCATCCCGGCAGGGATCATCATCGATCGGAAGGGGTACCGATTCGCGGTGATGATCGGCGCAATCTTCACCGCCGGGTTCTCTTTCCTGAGGCTTTTCGCCGGAAACTACCCGCTCGTGCTTATAGGCATGATAGGGATCGCGATCGGGCAGCCCTTCGTCCTGAACAGCATCACGAAGATCGTCTCCACCTGGTTCCCCACGGAGGAGTCGGCGCTCGCGACCGGCATCGCCAGCCTGGCTCTCTTCCTGGGAATGATAGTGCCCCTCGCCCTGACGCCCGTATTGCTTAAGGCCTTCGGCGAGAACCAGTTGAGTTCGCTTCGTTCGATCGTGCTTATCTACAGCATCGCCGCCACCGCGGGCCTCGTACTTTTCGCCATACTGGGCAAAGCCCGCCCTCCGAAGCCCCCCAAGCGGAGCGAGCAAGAGCTCCAGGGCGAGGAGGCCGCCATCAACTGGGGGAGCCTGAGAGCGATCTTCGATCTTTACAACTTCAGGCTCCTCTGCGTGTTGATCCTGCTCGGGAACGGAGCCTTCATCGGGTTGCTCCAGCTGCTCGAGAAGATACTCAAACCAAAAGGCATCTCATCGGGCACGGCCGGTAACATCGGGGCGGTCATAGTGCTCTTTGGCGTCATCGGCTGCATTGTGATCCCGGAGATATCTGACAAGATGAGGCGGCGCAAGCCCTTCATCATCCTGGCCGCAGCCAGCGCTGTTCCAACCATATTCCTGATAGCGGTGCTCAAGAGTGCGCTGCCGATCTACTTGGTAGGCTCACTGCTGGGCTTCTTCCTCCTCAGCGCCTTCCCGCTGGTGCTGACTTTCGCCGAGGAGACCACCGGGCACGCTCTTACGGGGACTGGGTCCGCTATCTTGATGCTCCTGGGTAACGCCGGAGGAGTAGTCTTGACGCTGTTGATGGAAGCCATCAAGGGAGCAACCGGCGGCACGTCGGGATCGTTCTTCTGGGCGATGATGTTCCTCGTGGTGCTCTTCGTGCTCGGCGTAGTCGTTGCATTCTTCCTGCGCGAGCAGAAACCGGGCCAGGAACTCGCCGCTTGAGCCGCAAGTCTCCGGGGGCTCGAATCAATATCCCCGGTAGAACGTTTCGTGAGCAAGTATAGAAGAGACCTTTCTCGACAAGGAGGGGGAGGATGTTCTTCACCTATACCGTGGCTTCTCGTCGGGCACTTCTGGGCTTGAGGGACCTTTCCATGCTCAAGTGGTACGTCGTGCCCCTGCTCCTCGTGGTGGCTTATATATTCACGAAGGAGGTCAAGGAGTCACGAGGGACAGGGAATTGGGACGCCATCCTGGCGGCACTGGTCCTCCTGGGAGCCGATTTCTTCAACGAGACCTGGAACGGCTGGGTCTTCCACCTCTCCGGGCGGTCGGCGGTATGGACCACCCCGGGGCCCACCGCATTCAGGGTCTTCGTGGGCTGGAACATCGAGATAATCTTCGGCTTCGCCCTCTTCGGCCTGATCTACTATCATTCCCTCCTGCCGGAAAAGGAAAGCAAGATCCTGGGGCTGCCCAACCGGTGGTTCTTCGCCATCTTCTTCGCCGTTCTTGCGGTCGTCATCGAGGTGCTGTTGAACATCGGACACCAGCTCGTGTGGGAATACTCGTGGTGGAAGTTCACTATCGGCGGCATCTGGCTTATCTTCTTCGTGGGATATTTCTACTGGTTCGCGTTTATCAACATCATGCTGGGCATGAAGACCAAGAAGAATAAGCTGATCTTCATTGGCGCAATCTATGCCGTCCCCATAATCCTGAACGTGATCGGCCTGGGCATACTGCGCTGGCAATACTGATCTTCGTGCATCGGTGCCTGGCACCGGTGTTGCATTAGCCAGAGACAAGCCCACCCTACCAACCCCGATGGAGGGAAACCCCGTACCGCCTCGAAGCGGGTCTGCCAGAGAGGTTCTACATGTGACGGCACGCCGGCCCGGGGCGGCCGTCTTGCGGGGAGGTGCCAGCGATGCAGATGCACGTGACAGTGGAGGTCAAGGACAGCCTGTCCGGCGACATAATGCCAAAAGTGAGGGAAGTTTCTGCCAAGGTCATCCCCTCAATCATGAAGTCGGGCAAAGTGATGTCCGCATGTACCAAAGGAGACTATTTATGAGTATGCAAGAATCTTTCAATCGATCGGGTTTCTCGAAATTCCTCAACAGTCCGGCGGGCCGCATATTTCGTGTGGCCGCCGGCGCAGCATACCTCGTGATCGGCTATATGTATCGGGACCACGCGCTCGGTAAGCTATCTATGGCGTGGGGTGTTCTGCCGCTAAGCGCCGGAGTATTTGACGTCTGCTTCATCAGCGCCGCGCTGGGTGGTCCGTTTTCTGGCCCTGACATCCGCAGGGAGTACCAGTAAGTACCTCGGGCGCTTTCGGCGCCGGGGTTCTGAACCAGCACGTAAGTCTTAAAGCCCCAGGCGGTGGTCCCCTCGGCAAGGAAGAAGTCCTTCGACGGGTCGCGTCGGGGATTTGTGAACCGCCGCACGCTCGCTTAAAATTTGCCTGTCGCACAAGAAAGGATTGAAGATGACCGCGCCAGCCCACCCAGGAGTCTCGGAGGCCCACCTTGCCCTCGCGAAGATCTACTCGAGCCCATCACTCAGTGGCCCCCCGCTCTCCGGCAAGCTAATCGCGCTCGTCGAGCACATGTATACGGAGGAGGAGGCCGACATCCTCAGGCACCTCAAGCCGATGAGGGCGAAGAAGGCGACGAGCCTCGCGAAAGCGGCACGCCGACCGGTGGGCGAGGTCGCGGCCATTCTCAAGCGTCTTGCCCACGAGATGAACCTGATACTGCCCGTCGGGCGCGACGTAGACGAACGTTACTCGCTGCTGCCCGTTGTCCCGGGCACGTTCGAGTGGGCCCTGATGCGCCCCACCACCGATGACCTGACCGAGTGGCACACGCGCTTCGCGGAGCTGTTCGAGGACCTGTTCGAAACGGGTTACATCGGGGATTACGCGGGGAAACCAGCGCCGGCAATCCGCTACATCCCCGTGGGCGAGGTAATAGAGTCCCTGCCCTCGGCGCTGCCCTCCGACAAGCTCGAGGACATCCTCGACCGCTACGACCAGTACTCGATAGCCGTGTGCCAGTGCCGGCTTTCCAAAAAACTGATCGGTGAGGGTTGCGGGAAGATGCTCGAGACGTGCACCGCGTTCGGGGATATCGCGGGCTGGCTCGTTCAAAACGGGAAGGCCAAGTCTGCCTCCAGGAAGGACGTGCTCGAAGTGAAGTCCGCCGCCGAGTCCGAGGGCCTGGTCACCTGGATGTTCAACGTCGGGAACCAGAGCAAATACAACGGATCGTGCTCGTGCTGCGGCTGTTGCTGCGGTGCGCTGCGCGCGGCAACGCAGTACCACTCGATCGGCATGATAGCGCCTCCCCACTTCAAGCCCAGGTTCAACAAGGCGGAGTGCTCGTACTGCGGCAAGTGCGCGGATATCTGCCAGATGAAGGCGGTCCTTGTGGAATCGAAGGGCGAGGAGAAGAGCCTGACCCACGTCTCCGAGCTGTGCATCGGGTGCGGGCTGTGCGCGGTGGCGTGCTCGAAGAACGCGATCACGATGGCCGAAGTGCCCGACTACGAACGCCCCCCCGCGAGCTGGCCGCGCCACGCGCTCAAGTACCTGCCGACGACGATAAACAACATGAGGCGGGTTCGAAACGATCGCAAGAGGTCATGAAGCTCGGCCGCAATCGATGACCGCGCTGCCCTTGCTCTACAGAGCGTCAGCTCACCTTGATCTCGAATCCGTCGAAGGCTCCTCACCTGATGCTGCAATCTGGTAGGAATCCACTGGATCATCACCCGCGGCCTGGCGGTATCCCTTGAAAACGCCGTGCGCGGGAATTCCGCCCTTGACGATAACCGGTCCGGGTTCTCCGACTATGTACACAGCCTTGCATCTCTGGTGCACGCCCACCACCTGGCCGAAGACGATCTGATTTTCCCCTATCTCAAAACGGTGCTTCCCGAAGGCCCGTTTGACAAGCTGTCCTCCGACCACAAGCTGATGGAACCCATGCATGAAGAACTTTGGCCCCCACTACCTGGTGGTCCCTTTCATGCTGTACAACCTTGAGCCCGGCCCTCGTTCGATGCTGGCGTCGCGCTTGCCATCGGAGATGACCGAGCAATTGGTCCCGGTGGTATGGAAAGACCGGTGGGCGTCCATGAAGCCTTTCCTGCTCGAATGAGTAACAGATCGTATTTGTGGAAGAACTACGGGTCAATCGGTTCGAATGTCAACGACGCGGGGGTGGTTGAATTGAGCGCAAATGATGACCTTCAACTGACTGTCAAGAACTTCGAGACCCCGGATGAACATGGCGAGACCCCAATGTCCAAACTGGAGTACATCGATATAGGGGGCTACCGTATCGCGAAGATGGAATTAGAACCCGGGTGGAAATGGTCGGAACACGCCAAGCCCAATGCGGGAACCGATTTGTGCGAGACCCTTCACCTGATATACCAGCTGTCAGGTCGCCACGGTGTGAAGATGAAGGAAGGTACGGAAGTGGAATACGGACCGGGTAGCTTAGTGCTGATCCCTCCCGGTCACGATGGATGGACGGTCGGCGACGAGCCGTCAGTGTACCTCGACTTCGGGTCATTGCTGTAGGCGAGTCTGTCCATTCCGGAGTAGTCGCAGTTGTAGCTATCGCTGGCGGAGGGAGTGGGATTCGAACCACGGTCGCCGAGGCTTCGTTCGCGAAGTTCCAGCCTGGGAACGTGATACAGGTCAAGTACGACCCTGAGGACAGGACCCGCGTAGCTGTCGTGCACTCGTAGGGTTCTTCATGCTGATACCTTACGCCCGTTCAGGTCGGCTGAGCGGCTGATGTACCGAAGAGTGATCGGTGGTGGCCGAGGTCCAAACCTCCTCATTAGACAAAAAGGCCTTCCCAGCGCATTTCCCGGCCCGGGATGTATACTCGTCTCACAATTCGAAGGGGGTCGTGATGGCCGGGCTCATCGCGGTGATAACGGACGGGCTGGGCAGCACCAGGCTCGATATCTACGACTCGGAGACAATGCGGCTGCTGCCGAGGCGGGACGGGTGGAGCCGGTCGGGAGAGGTCATCGCCTCCACCGACGGCAGGCTCTGGTTCAACTGGCCGGAGATCATGGAGCAGTTCCTGGACGAGATCCGCGCTTTCGAGCGGGCTGGCGATATCGAGGCGATGGTACCAATCTCCAGGGGCGCCGTAGTCGGCTTGTTCGATAAGGCCGGGGGGCTCCTGCCCGCCGAGGTCGACGATTACTCGGGGGCAAAGAGGCGGGGCGGTGTTGTCTCGTACTTCAGCATGACCGACCCATCCACGGACGAGCTGATAAACCGCATGGCCTCCCCCGCCGAGAGGTACGAGTTGTACGGCGTGCCACCGAACTTCGTAGGCTACGCGGTGCCGGGCTGGGGAATAGCAGACATCGCCCTTCTCCACCCGGAAGAGGTCGCCGAGGCCGGAGGCGTGGCGTTCGGCCCCGAGCTGCTCGCCAGGCTCGCCTGCGGCGAAGCGACCCCACCCGACCGCCCTGGCCTCGAGCTCACCTATCTCATGTGCCACACCGGCCTGTACAGGGACTCGGCGTGGTCCCCCCTCGCAGTCGACATCGACCGGCTCATCCAGGAGAAGACAGGCAGGAGGCTTCTCGGCGACCTGCTCCCCGCCGAGCCGGGCCGGAGCACCGAAATCTTCGACTACTCCGAGCCGGGAGACGGCCCCGACGGAGTGCCCGTGCGTTTCGCGGTGCTCAAGGGCGGCCACGATTCGACGTTCGGCGACGTGCCCGTAGTGGCGGCTGGCCGGAGGAGGTTCTCCGGCCGTGACTTCATCACCTTCCAGGCCGGGAGCTGGGGAATGGCCAGGCTGGTGACCGGCGCGGAGCGGGTCGAACTGCCCGCCGAAGGGTTCGGCAGGCACGTGATGTATCAGGCGGATCTCGACGGCAGGCTGGTGCTCACGGCACTGGCCCCGACCGGGCTCGAGTTCCAGCACTACGGGGGCAAGGGCCTTTCCGGGAACGGCCTGTTCCTCGACGAGTTCGGGCTGGACTCACTTCCGCGCGGGTACGACCCCCGGACGCTGCGCGATGTGATTGCCGCGAGGGAGATATTCGTGACGCCCGGGGTGGCCGCTGGCACCGGGCCGTTCCCGCGTTCGGAATCGAATGTGACAGGGATGCGCGAAGTGATGGCCGACCGCTCGGGCGGGCTCGCCAGCATAGCGCTGAACCTTATGACGTCGGTGATGTCGGCGACCACCATCGACCTGGTCGCGGGCGGCGCGGAGACACCGGTCGTGCTGTCGGCGGGCGGCGCGGCGGACCCGCTCTACAGGCTCCTGCTCGCGTCTCTCATGCCCGGGCGAGAGGTCTATTACATCGAGGACGACTCCGGGCAGCCGGTGACGGAGACTACCAGCGCAGGCGGGTTCCTGGTGGGGCTTGAGAGCCTCAAGGGGACACCGGCATATTCCCTCGACGTATCCGACATCGGTTACAGGCTGGTGAGGTCGCACCCTGATGAGGGTTTGATAGAAGGATTGCGCGTATACCGGGCCCGGTTCGAAGAGCTCGCCGGGTGATGCGTCAAATGTCATTGCCAACATTATGCCAACATGCCAGATGGGACCAGGCGCTGCTTTTCGGAAAAGAGGTTCGTTAGATGGTCAAGAAGCTGGCCCGCTCTGCCATCATCTTCTTACCGGAGAAACAAGGCTCCAAGGGGGCATCGGGGCTGTCCGGTAAGCTCGTGACTTCTACACATCATCCTCATTCTTGCGAGTGGCAAACACCACTCAGTCCGAGAAACCCCCAATAGTGTTGGTGCCCAAAGCACGGTTGTACCCGTACATGGATCTCTCGACCATTATCGGGTCCGAACACGTCACCTTGATGCCACAGTTATAGCTGACCTTGTCTGCCATGTTCAGAGTCTTCCTGGACTTCGCAGGCATTACCTCCTGGAACGTGACCAGCGCTTTAGAACCCTCTCTGGCAAGGTAGGTAACGTTGACAGTCACCTGCTTGTCGTTCGGGTTCTGTATCAGCGTCCAGGTCTCCCATCCATTCAGCACCGCACCATCAGGCAGGGAGAAGCTCTTATGTGGGGCTGCAAGCCCTATCGAGTCGTGACATGCCTCACCCGCATAGGAATTCCAGTACATAGACCGCTCGGCTACGACAGGCAGCGAACCATGTACGTGCGTGGCAACATCAGCTTTAGGCGCAAGGGAGTTCACGTTAACCGTCTTCCTGGTTTCGGGGGCCATCGTGAATGAAGTAGTAACTCCGTTGCTAAATTCTACCGTTACGTTGTTAGTTGCGTTGTTTGGGTTCTGTACAAGCACCCACGTCTGGAAACCCCAATTGGTCGAACCTTCAGCAAGGTAAAAGTCGTTCGACGGTGCCGTGGTGCCGATGCTTTCCGCGCCTTCCCTGCGGTTGTAACGGTACATGGACCGTTCTGCAATAACCGGAACAGCACTCTCGACCTTTATAGAGGTGTCTTTGACTCCGATGTCGTTTGCCACGTTGTAGGTCTGCCGGGTGTTGGCAGGGACTAATTTCGTTACCTTCTGCGGTCCAGTAGTAGTCATATAGGTCACGTTGCAGGTAGCGTCCTGACTATTGGGGTTTTGTATCAAGAGCCAGCACTCGAAGTTCCAGTCTGTGGAACCCTCAGCAAGATACCACGTGTTGCCAGGCGATGTGACGCCGACCGAAGAGTGGGCTTCGGGGGCGGCAGACCATGGGCCTGTCCACATCATTGTGCGGTCAACTGCTATCGGCTTATTCTGGTCTGCCTCTACCTCGGTTGAGAAGTCGACATTCCCAACGTAGTCTCTGGCATTGACGCTGGTCTGGCTGTTACCGGGCAGGGTAACGGTCTTGATAAGCGGCGTCGACGAACTTGTGAAGAAATGCAGTGTCGCATTTACCGCCATATCGTTCGGGTTGAGCAAGGAAATATATGTATCAAATCCCCATTTGGTGGACCCTTCAGCAAGGTACCACTTTGAAGTCGAGGCAGGCGTCTGATTGAACGTAACTACTACGCTGTGGTCGGCAATAACATTGGTTATGACATACGGATTTGCAATGTTTTTAGAAGCCCCGTTGTCGGTTATGGAGTTAATCTCGTAGTCGCTTTCTGGAGTTATGTTTATGGTCGCATTATCCCCGTAGTTAACTTTTTGTGTTGTAGGAGATACAGAACCGTGTCCACCACTGACAGATGCATTAACGTCGTACTGCTGATACACCGTGAAACCGTTGACGATAGTACCTGTCTGGTCGTCATCGTTCTTCACTACCACGTTCCATTGACCAGTAGCAACACCAGTAAGGTCGAAGTTACCAGTAATCTGTGTGGGAATAACATTAATATCTGTGTCTATCGGTGTTTCCCCTGTCTTGGTCAACTGAACTGTACAATTCTGGAAACCTGTACCGTCGATGGTCACGTCATACGACCTCACGTTGATACCAGAGTTAGGGGTTATTACTGTCGGGTTCGGTGGGTTCGGGGAAAGCACCTTGAACCCGTTTGGAATCGTAGAAACCCCACCACCGGGACCGGGGTTGGTGATAACAATATTCCAGAACCCTCCCGTGGCTCCTGTGAGGTTAAACAAAGCGTTTATGGTCCCTTGACCCGGCCTCATCGTGGTTCCGGGATTCGCGTTAATAGTCTGAATTCCCTTGGTCAATTGGACGGTAACACCCTTTCCGAACTGGTTGCCAATCGTGTTAAGTGCAAAGTCGGCATTGTCGTTAGTACCTGTCAGCGGGGTAACGTGGTCACCGATAGGTAGGGGGTTCCACAGCCCAAAGTTGGGGGAGGAACTTGATTTCCCATCGTTGTTTGTTAGAACCAGGTTCCAGTCGGTAGCACCGATTTTGTCCACATTATTGAAGTTACACAATGCCATAAGTGTGCCGGCGTGTTCGGGGTCTTCCTGCCAAGTGGTTCCTCCTGTTACTATTTCCCCTCCTTTTTCCAGCGTTATTTCACAGCCTACACGGATATCATTACCTTTTACTGTGACTATCTGATTAGGTGACAAGTTGGTGATGTAGGTGGGGGTTACTTGGGTTATTACAGGTGGCGGCCACTCCACCGTAAAACCGTTCAAAATAAAGGCGTAGTGTCCGTCAGCGTTAGTCACAACCACGGACTGCCATACTCCTATCATGGCATCGGTCAGGTCAAGGTCGCAGGTTATCTCCGTTCCATCCGTGTTAACCAACTCGTTGGTAGCGTCTAAATGGTGTCCAGAAGCAGCGAGATTAACCTGGGCTCCTGTGTGAAAATACTGTCCGTGTAAGGTGACGTGTACTATAGAACCCTTGTTTCCCACGTTCGGGTCTATTGTAGATACGATTGGGCTGTGCCAGGTGACATTGAACGGCGAAGGCGCAGTTGCCTGTTGATGGTCTGGGTTTTCAACCACTACATTCCAATCTCCATAGAGAGTATCGTATGGAAGGGTGAACCCTGAATTGGTAAGAGTGGATGAGTTCTCGTAAGAAACGCCGAGGTCTATACTCGTCTGTCCTGTTCTTTCAAGCCTTGCTACGGCACCGTCTTGGAAATCTGTCCCGCTTACTGTTATCTGGAAAGTATCGCCTGCCTGACCACTTACCGGAGAGGTACCGGTTACTGTGGGGGATGGGTTGGAGTACAAATTGGCGTCGATTTCTAATGACCCTCCTGTTACCAGATTGGCGTGTGTCCAGTCAGGTTGGACGTTGTACCACTGGGGATAGTAGGGAACAGGCGGGGTGAAGGACACCTTGTAACCCACTCCACTCTTCAGCCCCGGGAGGGTGTAGACACCATTGGTGTCCGTCTGGACAGACGGAGGCTCGAGTCCATCGAGGGTCGAGTCAGACCAAGCAACAGTACAGTACTGTATAGGGTTATGGGTTACAGCATCTCTCACAGTTCCATTTATCGTCACGCCATCTTCCAAAACTGCGTCTATGCCGGTTTCACTGGCAATAACATCTGTTGCAGTATCCCATGTCCCAGCGTCGTTGTAGTACTCAATAGCATATTGGCTACTCTCGTCGTAGAACAAGACTTTATAGTGAGTGCCGGGACTCAGACTACTAAGGGTATAAGTACCGTCCGGGGCTGTCGCGGCCATACTGGACTGTACTCCAGATGAACCACCCAAGAAAGCGATGACGTAAATATTACCGAGCGGCCCACTCTCGCTGGTCACAGTACCAGAAATAGTAGCAGCAGGTGTCGTGTCCAACTGAGCGTTGATGTTAGCAGTGGGTGCCGTCACGATACCAGCTTCCGACCAGTTGTATTTGCCTTCGTACCATTGTGGCGTGTACGGCAAGGGCGAGGACCCTCCAGGAATGTTGACGTTGAAAGACACCTTGTAGCCTACGCCGCTCTTCAGACCACGAAGCGTGTAGGTGCCGTCGGGGCCGGTCGGCACAGACGACGGGCTAAGATCGCTGGTTGAGTCGGACCAGGCGACATAACAGTTTGGTATCGGGTCGTGGGTTACAGCGTCCGTCACAGTTCCGGTTATCGTCACGCCGTCTTCCAGGTCTTCGTCGATGCCGCTGGAAGGAGCCTGAACTTCTGCTGCGGAAGTCCACGTACCTTTGTCGTTGTAGTACTCGAAAGCGTAAGTGCCACTCTGGTCCCAGAACACAACCCTGTATCTGGTTCCGGGGCTGAGTCCGCCGATTGTGTAGCTGCCGTCCGTCGTACTCTGAGTGCTCTGGCTATCGCCGCTGCTGCCGCTGGATATAGCCGCCACCAAAATGTTAGGTACGCCACTGCCGTCGTGGGTAACTCTTCCGCTTATACTCGCACCGACGTTCACCGTGAACCCGCCGGGAAGTGTCCCC
>Ga0209745_1001805_pt1 | contig 12484 bp, 15 predicted proteins | sample BarGraNGADG00312_FD_184495 | JGI IMG/M metagenome (GOLD analysis project Ga0209745, IMG submission 184495) | Arctic peat soil microbial communities from Barrow, Alaska - Barrow Graham LP Ref core NGADG0004-312 (SPAdes) (version 2) | ecosystem: Environmental > Terrestrial > Soil > Wetlands > Peat... | reverse complement strand
CCCGAAGGTCAACGGAAATACCGACATCTTTCTCTCGGCAATACGCATATTGGCATTCGCGCTGATACTGGTTGGTACGGTGATGCTGGCGTCCAGGGCGGAGCAGCCCGTGGAAGAGCAGGTTGCCCCGGCAAGAGTGGATAGCCCCGTGGAAGAACCAACTGCCTGAAGACGGTCACAGGATATCGACCTGATTGCCCAGAGAGCTGGAGCGCTGGAATTGCCGTCAGATACGTGGGACGGGTTTACTTGCTCATCTGGTTCACAAGCGACTGGGCGTACTCGAGCTCCACGTCCTGCCCCGCGGCGACCTTCATGGCGTTCTCGAAGGTCAACGGGGTGCGCTTGCTCGGGGTTATTCCGCCCTTCATGGCCTTGCTGTCTATCTGGACGACCTTGTCGGCGTTCAGTGACTGACCGAACGGGAAGCTCACCGCGATGCCACCCGGCATGTTCACCTCGTCGCCCGACATCCCGAAGGAGCCGTTGGTCGCGTAGAATCCCGTGGTCTCCCCGTTCGCCAGGTTCTTGATGCCCATCGCGATGCCTTCGCCGCTGCTTACACAGGGGTTGTTGGTGATGGCGACGACGGGAGCGGTAAAGCGCGGGGAGACCGGCGCGATGCTGATGCCCTGGCCGGGATCCACGTACGCGGGATCCGTCGCGGCCGTGCTGGGGTCCTCGTTCGCCACCCATATCTCCATCTTGCCGGTCTTGGGGTTAACGTAGTTCTGGTACTCGTAGAAGGTCTTCCTGGAGTAGAGCGGGCCCATCATCTGCGTGACCATCGAGTCGCTGCCGCCGTTGTTGTTGCGGATGTCCACGACAACGCCTTTGACGCCTTGCGCGGAGAATTCCTTGAGAGCGTCCTGGAACTGCCGGGCGGTCGGAGTGTGGTTGCCGGGGAGCTGGCTGGGAAGGTCGATCTCGGCCAGCACCCTCACGTACCCTATGTTGCCCGGCAGGGTCTTCTTCACCACCATCGACTGCTCTCTCTTCCCGGTGAAGTCGATCGCCGAGTATCCGGCGGAGGGTATACAGATCCGCCTACCGGCCAGGCGGACCATGGTGGCAAGCGGTATCCGCCGCGCGGCGAGCATCATGGGCACGCCTACCGACCTCGCCCACCTCCGCTTTCCAACCCACCCGATGACGTCGATGAGTGCCATGCTCAATACTCTGTCATCCCGGGGTTCTGAAGACAAGACGCCCATCTGAGATACAAAAAAGGCGTCTAGACCCGCCCGAGGTCGAGCTCCAGCGAGTCCAGGTTGTGGTTGGAAATGAGGTTCCTGTCGAGCGCGTCGGCGGATAGCAGCTCCACCAGCGTCTCCGGCGCGCGCGACTTCGCCATTATGGCCTCGATGACCTGGCGCGTGGCAGCCCGGTCTATCAGTCCCATCTGGTAGAGGCAGAACGCCAGTTGCCCCGCGCCCCGGACGGGCACCACCATGTCCCCGAACCGCTCGAACTTCTCGGGAGGGGTGTTCTTCTCGAGCGTTATGAAGATGCGCTCAACGGTGCCGAGCTTGCGGGGCAGCGTCTCCAGCAGGGAGAAAGCCGCCTTGCGGTCGTCACCCTTGACCTTGTGCTTCCGCAGCGCGGTGGAGGCATCGCCGGGCGACAGATCACCGTTGACCATCCGGGCGTATATGTCGAAAGCGTCCGCGTCCTCCTCGACGTCGTCTCCAAAGAGATACTCCTTCGCTCCGGGCCGCGAGAGCCTCCCGGCGAGCAGGGCGCAGACCTTGAACCCCACCTGGTCGCGCAGCCTGCCGGGGCGGAACTGCAGCAGCGTCCGCAGCCAGTCCTTGGAGGTGATGCCGTCGAACTCGACCCCGTCTATCAGCATCTTGTGCTCTATAACCTTGCGGAGCTCGGGCGGGCTGGCGGAGACGAAGTAGAGGGGCACGCCGGCGTAATCCTCGCCGGGCCCGCGCCTCAGGCCCCGGATGACCTCGGGCATCCCCGGGTTCGCGATCTTGTCCACGGCGAACTCCAGGGGGATCCGCAAGAGGCCGCCCAGCGAGGAGAAGTTGGTGGACAGGTATGTCTTGTCGATGTCCCAGATGAAGGCGGGCCCGGCGTATCCCTCCGGGAGCTCTCTCTCGTCGTGCGTCTTCATCGGGTACCTGGATGCCACTGCCTCAGTCACCACCCCTCAGCGCGGACAGCTCGTCGCCCACCGGTATGTTCATCAGGTTCTTCAACGCCTGTAGGGTGCCGCGCCCCTCATACAGGACCGCGTGGACCTCCTCGACGATGGGGAGGTCGCCCGAGATGCCCATCTTGGTCGCCTGGTCATGAACCGCCGCGGTAGTCGGTACACCTTCAGCCACCTGGCCGAGGCTCTCGATCACGGCCTCGAGTTTCTCACCGGCGGCCAGGCCCAGGCCCACCCGGTAGTTGCGGCTGAGGGGGGACGCGCAGGTGGCCATGAGGTCGCCTATCCCGGCGAGGCCGCCGAAGGTGAGGATATTCCCGCCCAGCGCGACCCCGTAGCGCACCATCTCGTTCAGGCCGCGCGTCATCAGGAGGGCCTTGCTGTTGTCGCCGAAGCCCATCCCGTCCGACACGCCGGTGGCCAGAGCGATGATGTTCTTGAAAGCGCCACCCAGTTCGGTCCCGGTCACATCCCTGCCGCCGTACATCCGCATGCGCGACCCGGCGAAGAGGCGCTGCACGCTTTCGATGACCTCGCTGTAGTGAGAGGCGATGACGGCCCCGGCAGGGTAACCATTCATTACCTCGACCGCGAGGTTCGGCCCCGAGATGACGCCGACCTTGAGGGAGCAGGTCTCCTCGCGGAGTATCTCGCTCATCCGCTTGTAGGTCTCGACCTCCAGCCCCTTGGTCGCGTGCACCAACACCTGGTCCCCGCGGATGAATTCGCCCACCTTGTTCGCGACCTCCCTGAACGACTTCGAGGGGATGGCCACGATCACGATGGGGGCGGCCCTGACGGCCGACTCCATGTCAGCGGTGGCCTTCAAGGAGGCCGGCAGCTTGAACCCGGGAAGGTACCGGCTGTTGGCGTGCGCCTTGTTTATCTCCTTCGCCTGTTCGCTTCTCCTGGTCCATATCTTCACGCGTTTCTTGTTCTCGGCCAGAAGGGCGGCGAGGGTGGTCCCGAAGCTTCCGCCTCCAACCACGACAGCGTCCAGTTCTCTGGCTGCGCTCATGGCCCCACCTCCACTTCCTTCATGCCGAAACCGGTCAGCCGGTTGCGGTAGTAGTAGATGAGGTTGCGGTCCACGTGATAGAGACGGTCCCCGTGGCGCACGATCGCGGGATGTTGGTGGAACGACTGGAAGTGCGCGAGCGCCTCGCCCATCATGAGCACGGTGTCGGCGCGGCCGACCGTCCTGTCCATCCTGATCTTACCGAGGTCGGAGAGGCGCCTGAGCGAGCGGAGAGTCAGGTCGATGCGCTTGTAGGCGTCCGTCAGCGGGATGCTGTCAGCCGAGCCGCCCGCGCGCAGGAGCTTGTACAGGTCGACGTCCGGGTTCTGTTGCCGGAGGCAGGAGTACACGGAGCTCGAGACCAGGTTGGTGGCCTTGATGACCGTGTCGCGGTGGAACGCGTCAGCTATCGCCGAGGCGAGCTCTACGGTGTATTCCTTGTCGCGCTGGCTGTCGAAGGAGGGCCTCCCGTTGCGGTAGACGTACCTCCTGCGGTCTATCACCCGCCCACGCTGATCGATCGAGTTGCCGTCCTCGTCCACCATGTTTCCGAAGACGTCGAGTGGCCTGGAGATGGTGAGGTGGATAGGGGAGTTGAGCGAGAAGAGCTTGCGGACGAAGTCAAGCACAACCTGGGGCTTGGAGAACTCGTCATCGGTGATGATGTAGCGGCTCTTGCCGACCTCCTTGAGGTAGTCGTCGATGAGGGTCTCCGCCTCCAGGACCAGCTCGTAGTTGATGGTACAGGGCACGATGAAGACGTCCGGCTTCTCCTTCTTCGCCCGCAGGTTGTGGATGTAGGCATCGAGCCCCATGCCCAGCAGGCCCATCTTCAGCTTCTGCTCGACCGCGCCGCTCCTCGTCCGGGTCCCTCCCGGGAAGAACATGTTGTGGTAACCGAGCTCGATCGTGCATCCGGCATAAGCCTTGAGAACGTCCTTGTACAGCTCCGCTTTCTTGCGACGGTCAACCTTGTACGCTCCCAGGTTGTGCATGAAGTATCCCAGGATCTTGCTGGAGAAGAGGTTCATGCCCGCGCCGTAGGTGAAGGGAGGAAGCCCAAGCTTGAACAGAGCCCACCCGAGCATGATGCTGTCGAGGTGACTCTGGTGAGTCGCGACGAGGACCACGGTGCCTCTATCCGCGAGGTCCCTGAGCGCCTCTATCTCGCCCTGCAATATCAGCTGGTCCTGCAGCGTATCGAAGCCTCGTGGCAGCCCCTGGATGAGCTTGAGCGGGCTGAGCGTGTTGAGCGTGGCCGTGATAACGGTCGGCATGATCCTGGTCGCGAGGGAGTAGACATGCCTGTCGAAGTGACCCGAGACCTCCTCGGTGAAATGCTTGGTGAGGTCACCGAGGAGCTCGCGCTGGCCGGAGGCGTCGGCCTTCATCGCCTGCGAGCGGACGCTCCCGTAGTACTTGGAGAGGCTCTTGACCTCTTCGGAGTCCTTCTCAGTCTTGAGTCGCAGGCGCTCCTCGTAAAGGGTGTCGAACAGCGCCTGCTCGACCGTCCTGGGGTCGCGTCCGTAGGTCTCCATGACCCGGTGGGTCACTTCGACGACAACGCGTTCCCTGTCCTTGTCCTCCACAGGCCGCTCCGAGATAGAGGTATCGCCAGGCCTCCTGACGCGGAATCATGACCGGGTGCCCGTGTTTTCGGCGCTTCCCGACCACCACTTGAATTATACATCGGCGGCGATGAAGGCTTTCAAAAGAGAAACGCACCACGGCGCCTGACCCCATGGTGCGTACAGAGCAGGCTCTCGACCTCGACGTCTATCCCGAACTGGCTGCTCCACTCCTCGGCGACCTTCGCCAGCGCTTCCCTGTCGTCCGCCTGGGTTGCGATGTAAGCGGGGCAGACGGTGCACTCGATACCGCAGAATGAAATCATCTCGTTCATGGTCTCAGCACCTCAGGACGGGGTCCGCGCTCCGCGAGCCATCGGGCCCGGGCGCTCGATCGGTGGTGATAATATAGCAGACACATCGTGGTCCGTCCCGGACCATTCGGCAGAGGCGGAGGTCGCATGCCCAGCATGGCGTCGCGGGTGGTCATCGCAAATATGAAGGTGTTCACGGCCCTGAGTTGGCGCCCCTCCTATCCCGTGCGCTACCAGAGGTTCATGATGTCGCATGTCGCCCCGAGGACGATGCCGTCGCCCAAGGGGGTGAGGCGCGAGTCGCTGATGATCGACGGGATGCCGGCCGCCTGGGCGATCCCCGAAGGGGCGGACGATGAGCGCGTGATCCTGTATCTCCACGGCGGCGCGTTTGTCATAGGCTCCATCGAGAGCCACTGGAAGCTGGCCGCCAGGATCGCGCGGGCGGCGGGTTGCCGCGCCCTGATAATCGACTACCGGCTGGCGCCGGAACACGAGTTCCCCGCCGCGGTTGAGGACTCGGTGAAGGCCTACAGGTGGCTGCTGACCGAAGGGTACGAGCCGGGCCGGATCGTGATAGCCGGAGACTCGGCGGGAGGCACTCTGACCGCCTTGGCCCTCATCGCGGCGCGGGACGCTGGCGACCCCCTGCCGGCTGCGGGCGCGATGCTGTCACCGGCGACCGACATGGAGATGTCCGGTGAGACCTTCAAGACCAAGGCCAGAGATGACCCGATGCTCAGTCAGGCGTGGGGCGGCAAGTGCATCGGGATGTACCTCGGCTCGGTCGATCGAAAGGACCCGCTCGCCTCGCCCCTTTATGCCGACCTCGAGGGGCTGCCGCCCCTGCTCATCCAGGTCGGCACCCGCGAGATACTGCTCGATGACTCGAGGCGATTCGCGGATCGTGCCAGGGAACAGGGCGTGGAAGTCGACCTGGAGGTCTGGGACGGGATGTTCCACGTCTGGCAGTTCAACTGCGGCAGGATGCCCGAGAGCAACGAAGCGGTTCGGAAAATCGGGTTCTTCTGCCGCGAGAAGATGAAAGGCTCCGGCGGCTGAGGGAGCGCGCCGATACGAGCCGACAAGGAGGAGCGGAGTGAGGGACCTCAAGGGCAAGCGGGTGCTGGTGACCGGAGCGGCGGACGGGATAGGCCGGGGCGCGGCGCTCGCGTTCGCCAGGCAGGGGTCGCGACTGGCACTGGTAGATATCGACGGCGCCAAGCTTGATTCGGTGGCCGTTGAAGCAGGTAAGCTCGGGGCCGAATGCACCACCTACGTCGCGGACGTCTCCGACGCCGCGGCCGTCTCTGCTCTGGCCGCCGAGGTGGAGCGCGACTTCGGCGGGCTCGACGTCCTGGTCAACGTTGCCGGCGTCTGCATCGTCGGCGACATAGCCGACACCCCCCTCGAGGACTGGGATTGGATACTCGGGGTCAACCTGCTCGGGCCGATCCACACCATCCGGGAGTTCCTGCCCGGGATGAGGGGGCGTGGAGCAGGCCATATCCTCAACGTCGCGTCGGCCGGCGGCCTGGTCCCGATGGCGATGATCGGGGCCTACTGCACCACCAAGGCAGGCCTCATCGGCCTGTCGCGCTCGCTGGCCCAGGAGGTGTTCGACGACGGTGTGCGCGTGACGGCTTTCTGCCCGGGGCTCACCAGGACGGGGATTGTCAGCAGGATGAGGTTCCAAGGCTACTCGCGGGAGAAGATGCTCGCGGCCGGAGACACGATGATGCGCGGCGGGATGAGCGCGGAGAAGACAGGGGAGAGGATCGTCCTCGCGGTCATGCGCGAGAAGTCCCTGGTGGTGACGACCAACCTGATGAAGGCGGTGGCGCTGTTGATGCGCCTCTCGCCGGGCCTGGTGATGTTTGTGCTGACGCGCGGCAAGAAGCTGAACGAGCGCCTGTACAGGCCCTGACGGAGGTCGGGGTGGGAGTGGACGGTCTCAAGCCGGTGGAGCGAGTCACCGCCGACAACGCCGTGCCATGCGGCTACTGCTATTACTGCCGCAGGAACGCGCGCTGGCATTCCTCGCGAGCGGCGCGATCCAGGTCGAGCAGCTGGTGACGCACACGTTTGCGCTGGAGGATTACGCCGAGGCTCTCTCCGTCCTCATGACCGACAGGCAAGCGCTCAAAGTCGTGATAAAGCCACATTAGAAGAACATCGGGAGGTCATCATGGACAAGGACAAGATGCTGGAGATCACCGAGCGGTTTCTCGACGCCTGGAACACGGGGGACCCGGAAACGGTGGCGTCCTGCTATACGGACGACGTTGTATATCGCGACCCGAACACGAATGGGACCATCAACGGCGGGGCCGACCTCAGGCGCTACCTGGTGAAACTGCTCGCGGCCTGGGACATGACCTGGGCCTTGAGGGAGGCCTACCTCTTCGAGGACGGCAACGGCTGTGCCGCGCTCTGGCACGCCACGGCGAAGAAGAGTGGAGGGTCTCAGGTGGTCGAGTTCGACGGCATGGACCTGGTGCTGGTGGAGGGGGAGTTGGTCTCCCGCAACGAGGTCAACTTCGACAGGACGGCCCTGGCGCCGCTTCTGGCCGGCGCTTGATATAGTTCGGCAGGAATCGGCTTCCCTTGCTCTAAGAAGTCCAATCAATGGATGAACAGAGGGGGGTGTAACCATGCCCGCGGAGCCCGTGGTGCTCACTGAAGAGCTCAAGAAGCATTTCCCGTCCAAGGCGGGAACGGTCAAGGCCGTCGATGGCGTCAATCTCGACGTTCAGCCTGGCGAGATATTCGGGTTCCTCGGCCCCAACGGAGCCGGCAAGACCACCACCCTGCGGATGCTGACCACGCTGATCCCACCAGATAGTGGCAAGGCCCTGGTGGCCGGGTTCGACGTCGCGAGGGAGCCGGACAAGGTCCGGCTCAATATCGGGTACGTGGGGCAGAACGGAGGCTCCGACCGTCCGGCCAAGGGCCGCGAGAACCTGATTCTGCAAGGCCGCCTCTATGGGATGAGCACGGCCGACGCCAGACAGCGAGCGGACGAGCTGATCAGGCTCCTGGACCTCACGGAGTTCGCCGACCGCATCGTCCACACCTACTCGGGCGGCCAGCGCCGCCGCCTCGACGTGGCGATCGGCCTGGTGAACCGCCCCAAGGTCCTCTTCCTCGACGAGCCTACCACCGGGCTCGACCCTCAAAACCGCGTGAACCTCTGGACGCAGATCAACAAGCTGCAGTCGGAAGGGGCTACGATATTCCTGACCACGCACTACCTGGACGAAGCCGATGCGCTCTCCGACCGGCTCGCCATCATGGACCACGGCAAGATAGTCGCGGAAGGCACACCCGAGGAGCTCAAGCGAGAGGTCGCCCACGACTGCGTGACCATCGGGGTGTCCGACTGGAAAGAGAGCGTTCCGAAGCTCGTTGAGACTCTCGGTGAGCGGGACTTCGTGCTCGATGTCACGCAGGAAGAGGAACGCCTGAAGCTCTGCGTGCGCGATTTCGCCGCCGCCCTCCCGCAACTGATGAGGCTGCTGGACGAGCGCGGAGTCAAGCTCGAGTCGGTCGAGCTATCCAAGACGAACCTCGACGACGTGTTCCTGAAAAAGACGGGCTACTCGCTCAGAGACCTGACCCCCGAGGGGTGAAGTGGCGAATGAAGATCCTGACGGACACCGGGCTGCTCTTCAAGCGGAAGATGCTGGAGACGCTGCGCAACCCGATTTTCATCATCATCAGCATGTCCACCCCGATTGTCTACCTGGTGCTCTTCGCGCCGCTGCTCAACAAGCTGGTGGGAGTACAGGGCTTCAACTCCGGCCACGTGCTCAACGTCTTCATCCCGGGCTTGCTGGTGATCGTGGCGTTCCTCAGCGGCCTCTTCGTCGGCTTCACGATGATCGACGAGGTCAAGAACGGGGTGCTCGAGCGTATGCGGGTGACGCCCACCAGCAGGTTCGCGCTGCTTGCCGGGCGCGTGCTGAGGGACCTGGTCAACATGACGGTGGTGGTGGTGTTCTTCGCGCTGATCGCCATCCCCTTCGGCTTTCATCTGAACTTCTTCGGCTTCCTGGTCTTTCTCCCGCTGCTGGGGATGATGCTCATAACCACCTCGTCGTTCGGCAATGCCCTGGGAGTCATCCTGGGGGACGAGGACAAGCTGGCCCCCGTGGTCCAGGGTGTAAACCTGCCGGTGATCCTTCTGTCCGGGATGCTGCTGCCCATGGAGCTGGCCCCCGTCTGGCTCCAGGTGATAGCGCACTTCAACCCGGCCTACTACTGCGTGGTGGCGGGTAGGCTGCTGGCCATCGGGCACATCTACCAGCCCAAGGTGCTGTACGCGTACCTGTTCATGGTGCCGTTGACGGTGATAACCGTGGCATGGGCGACCCGGACGTTCAGGCGGGCTATCTCGTGAAACGCGGCACGACCCGTCGAAGGAGGCGGCGGAATTGAATGACAGAGTGATAGATGACCTGGAGTCGTTCTACGGCAGGACCTTCGCGGTCGAGTTCACCGTCGACAGCTGGGGACAGACCGAGTTCGACACGATGGCGGGGATGGCGATCTACCAGCTCACGCATCCTGTTCATGCTGGCCGGCATACAGGAGATCTTTGTCGGCGCCGTGGCCAGCAGCTGGAAGTGGGTCTGGATCGTCATCGGTATCCTGTTCATAATCGGCGGCATCACCATGGTCGCCTACCCGAACAAGACTTTCGTGGGCTTCGCGCAGATCCTGGGCTGGGTCTTCCTGGTCTTCGGGGTCGTCTGGATAATAGAGGCCGTCATGCAGAGAGATTACAACGACCTCTGGTGGATCCTGCTAATCGCGGGCATCCTGATGGTCGTTCTGGCTTTCTGGTCGAGCGCGCAGTTCCTGACCACCAAGGCATACATCCTGCTGCTCTTCAGCGGCATCTGGGCGCTGCTGCACGGGGTGACTGACATCGTCAAGTCCTTCGAGATCCGTAAGATCAAGAAGATGGTGGCCTGAGCGGCGCACGACGTCACTGAACGCAAGCCATAGCAATCACAAGGTCTCGCGAATGTTCGCGAGACCTTGTCTTTTTCTGCGCGCCGGTCGCGTCAGACGCAAAAGTAGAAGGCAGCAGTGGAAAGTACCTGTCCCCCGAGGTAGATTTATCCAGTGCAACGACGGGCAATGGAGACCGGCTTGTGGAAGATACGACGAGGAAGGTGGAGCTGAATGACCAAGCAGACCACTAAGCAGAAGCACGACAAGCAGAGGGCGCAGAAGAGAAAACACGAGCACGAGACGGAGGCGATGGCCGAGCATGCCGCCAGGCAGAGGCGCGCGCACGTCGAGGAGACTATCGCGATAATCGTGATGCTGACGTTCGTTCCGTTCATGGTGTTCGGCGTCATATTCTGGCCCGGGAGCGGGACCGGATTGCAGAACGGCACCTACACGGCCACTTACCTCAGCAGCAGGCCGGCCACCAGCACCCAGACGGCGCAGGCGAACCTGGATGTCGGCGGCGAAAGCGTGTTCGTCTATGAGAGCGACCTGTCAGGCAGCGCGGCGGCGCACTCCACCGCCTTCTTCCAGGGATCCAAGGGCGAGCCCATACAGATAACCGTGAAGAACGGCTTGATAACGCAGTGGGCGCCGGTCTCCGCGCCGCAGTAGCCGCACGGGCAACTTGACAGCAAACCGGCAGGTCAATAGCCTTCGATTGAACAACGGGGTCCGAAAAAAGGGGGGATGGGCGATGGAGGAAAAAGGTTCCGGATGGCTCGCGTTCGCTTCGATCATGCTGATCGTCGCTGGGATAGGCAACTTCATCTGGGGCATCACCGCGGTCGCGAGGCACAAGTTGTTTGTCAACCAGTTGCTCTTCGCGCACTTCACGTTCTGGGGTATCGTCTTCATGATCCTGGGACTGATGCTGGTGATCGCCGGGATCGCCGTCCTGAACAAAGCCCCATGGGCGCGCATCTTCGGCATCGTATGGTGCTCGCTCAGCATCATCTTTTACTTCATGGTGATCTGGGCGTTCCCGGCCTGGTCCATATTTGTGATGGCCGTTGACGTGCTGATCATCTACGGGCTTGCGGAGTACGGGCAGCGCGAAGCCACGTGACGGAGGAGCCCGCCGTAGTATGGCGGGATCCGGAGGAACCCTCTTCATATAAAGTCGAGTGGGGCTGACCGTCGGCACTTGAGTCAGGGGCGGGTGCGCTCAGCTCCCACATTGAACGCCGCTCAGCGCTTGTTAGCCGCGAGCACGCCCGCCCGCGCTTGCGCCAGCTCTTCCGAGGACTCGAGCCGCAGCATGCCGTCGAGCCAGTCGCCAGCGTACTGCGCGACCTCCTCCCAGCCTTCCTCCACGATGATGTTGTGCGAGAGGTTGGCGAACTCGTGGTAGTCCGTGAACGCTGTCGAGTGCCTGTATTTGTGGAAGTTCGACCTGCTGACCGCGGCAGGAACCGTGTGGTCCATGCCGCCGCCTATGAGGAGCAGCGGCTTGCGCGACCTGTTCCCGTAGTTCACGGCGGTGGGGGCGTCCCTCATGAGATCTGCAAGCGCGGACTGGAACAGCGGCCGCGCGGTGTCGGGGACCGAGTAGCGCTGGTAGGCTTCGCGCGCTTCTTCCTCCGACATGGTGTTGGCGAACCCGTATCTGAACTGTTCGAAGGTGAGGGTTATCACCCGGTGCCGGTTCGCCGGCCGCCTGATGGCGTGTCCGAGCGCTTTCAGCTGGGTCAGCGGTAGACGGTGGACCCCTTTCGGCGGAGCCGAATCTATGCCTACGCCCGCGACGCCCAGGCCGCGGTCGAGCAGGATCTGCACCACCAGGCCACCGAAGGAGTGGCCTATCAGGATGGGCTGCTCGTCCATCGGGCGCACGATCTGTTCGAAATGCGACACGATCTCGGCGAAGCCAAGGTTCGCAAGCCTTGAAGGAGCGGTCCTGCGGACCTCCTCGACGGGGCCGTCGTGTCCGGGCCAGCCCGGGGCCATGACCTCGTGCCCCTTTCCGGCGAAATAGCCCTGGAAATGTTCCCAGCAGAGCGGGTTCATCCACAGCCCGTGTATGAAGCAAACCGTCCGACCCTTCGATTCGGCATCGTTCTCCGACACGTTGCTCACCCCCGGATGTTCACTGAGCGGCTAAGGTATCGTGTTCGGTCCGGTGGGAGTGGAACCTGCCGCGAAGCCCAATACCAGGCCCGGTAGATAGAGAGCCTACACTACGAATGTCGGCCACCCGTGCAAAGCCGTCGAGACGCCCGCATTTACGTTACCAGCATTACAGTCTGGCGAGGGGTGTCTTCTCCGGAGGGTTTTGAGTCCGCGAACACCCGATGGAGAAGACACCCCGAGCTAAATCTGTATCAACTCGGCGTCTGCCTCACCTTCGGCGGTCTCTCCCCGCCCGCCCTTCAGGAAGGCGATCGGGATCTCGGTG
>Ga0209745_1001803_pt1 | contig 12490 bp, 10 predicted proteins | sample BarGraNGADG00312_FD_184495 | JGI IMG/M metagenome (GOLD analysis project Ga0209745, IMG submission 184495) | Arctic peat soil microbial communities from Barrow, Alaska - Barrow Graham LP Ref core NGADG0004-312 (SPAdes) (version 2) | ecosystem: Environmental > Terrestrial > Soil > Wetlands > Peat... | reverse complement strand
AGAGCAACGTCGAGTTCCTCATGCAGGTTCAGAAGACGTCGTCGATCCAGATGGACGAGGACGACTGATCCGGACCGGATCTCATCCGGATGACAGCACATGCCGAAGCCCGTTCAGAGCAGCTCTGAACGGGCTTCGGCGTTGGACGGGTGCATTCCCTTATATGAGCCGCAGATGCCGGCCAGGCCCAACACAAAGTACGTTTTTTTACGTATTCCGGCCAGAGGCATCTACGCCATATAGTGAAGTACAGATGCGCTAATAGTCGAAGCGTTTGTTACGTCATTCGGTGCAACCACACGGGATTGGCTTCAGGGGAGGTCACGCCCTTTCTTCTTCACCGCACGTCCCCCTAACCCCTGAGGTATCAACATGGTGACTGAGCTGGTTAAGACCCGCATCGTCGTCGCCGACGATGACCAAGACATCTTGGACCTCGTGGTCTTCAAGTTGACCCAGGCAGGGTACGACGCCGTGCCTGTCACTGACGGCGTGGCAGCCCTCGCGGCCATCGAGTCCGGCCTGCCAAGACTGGCGATCCTCGACGTCATGATGCCCGGTCTGTCGGGCATGGACGTGTTGCGCAAGGTGCGCGCGAACGAGGCCACCAAGGATCTTGACGTCATCCTGCTGACCGCGCGTGCGCGCGATGCCGACGTCGATGCCGGGTTCGCCACCGGCGCAAGCGACTACGTCATCAAGCCCTTCAGCCCACGCGAGCTGATGCACCGTGTCAACGCAGTTCTGGCTAGGGGTGATCGGTGAATGTTGGACAGACCTTCCTGACTGTCGGCGTCGCCCTTGGCCTTGCCTGTGCGTCGGCGGTGGCCGTGATTGTCATCGCAAAGCTCCGCCGTGTTCGTGTCGGGGCCAGAGCCAAAGCCATGCTGGCGCCCCATCGGGGCGCGTTGATCGTGATGGCTTCCGGCGAGGACGAGGACGGGCAGGCCCTAGCGGCACTGTGCGCCGTCCCAGCGCCCATCTGGGCTCGCCTGCGTTCGGGCGTGGTTGCCTTCCTTCCCAAGGTTCGGGGCGTCCCGGCTGAAGACCTGGGCGGGCTGATGCGCTCGCACGGCGAGATCGACGAGGCCAGGAGGATGCTGACCTCGCGGTCAGCAGTCGGACGCGCCCGTGCGGCATACCTGCTCGGCCTGGTTCGTGATGTCGACAGCGTCGCCCTGGTGGTAACCCTGCTGAGCGATCCGGCCGCGGATGTCCGGATGGTTGCCGCCCGGGCCCTGGGCACCATCGGCGACCCTTCGGCGGCGAGCGGCATCCTGCAAGCACTGCGCACCTCTCACGGGCACATCGGTCTGCCCGCCTGGGTCGCAGCCGAGGCGCTGTTGGCGATGGGGACCGAGGTCGGGCCGGCGCTGGAGCTCGGTCTGACCTCGTCCGATCCCGCTGTGCGCAACGTCTGCGCGGTGGTTGCCGGCCACGGCACCTACTTCACCGCTGCCCCTCAGCTGCGCATCCTGCTGGTCACGGACAGTGATGCCGACGTCAGGGCCAGCGCGGCTGTAGCGCTGGGCCGGGTCGGTGGTGCCGGCGACGCTGCTCTCCTCGCCCGGTATGCGGAAGCATCCGAGACGACCGTGCTGAGGCGGACCTGCGCCGCCGCGCTGGGCGAGCTGGGGCATCGCGAAAGCCTGGAGACCCTCACCGGACTGCTCGGCGATCGTGATCGCCGGCTCGCCCAGCTGGCCGCCGACTCCCTGGTCCGGTTCGGCTCCGACGGCATCGCCAGGCTCCAGGAGGCCGCCGGCACCACAACGCCAGGCCCCAACGCCAGGGCTGCCGGCAGCGCTCTCGAGCTCGCCGGGCTGCGTGGGCAGCTCGTCAGTGTGCCGGGGTCATGATGATCTGGTCGGGCTTCCTCGACGGCCTGCGACGTGTCGTCTCCGCGATCATGGACGTGGTCGCCACTCCGGTGCTCATCTACTTCCTGGTCATCAACACCTTGCTGCTGGTGCTGATGGGCCTGGCCGGGTGGGAGTTCGTGCACCAGGGCCGTCGCAAGAGCTACGCCGGTAGGGAGCAAACCGCGGCCAGCCAGCTGGGGCAAGGGGTTTCGGTCGTGGTGCCTGCCTACAACGAAGAGGTGGTGATCGTCACGTCGGTGCAGGCCTTGCTGGCGCTGCGCTTTGGACGCCACGAGGTCGTCGTCGTTGACGACGGCAGCACCGATGCGACGTTCGAGGTGCTTCGGGGGGCTTTCGACCTCGTGCCTGTCCAGCGCGAGATTCCTTCCGACGTGACGACCTTGGGCACCATCATCGACGTCCACGTCCCGCGGGACGGGCGGACCCGACTGGTGTTGGTGCGTAAGGAGAACTCAGGCCGATCCGACTCGATCAACGTCGGCATCAACGCCGCTCTTGAGCCGCTGGTGGTGTTCATCGACGCTGACTCCATCCTGGAGCCGGATGCGCTCATCTCGGTCACCAAGCCGTTTGCCGACGACCCAACCCGTGTGGTCGCAGCTGGTGGGGTCATCCGCGCGATCAACGGGTGCAAGGTCGTTGACGGGCGCATGGTCGAGGTCAAGCTGGGCAAGACGTGGCTCGTCCGGATCCAGGTCGTCGAGTACCTGCGGGCCTTCATGCTCGGGCGCTCGGGGTGGTCCCGGTTCGGCGCGCTCATCCTGATCAGCGGAGCGTTCGGCATGTTCCGGCGCGACGTCCTCGTGGAGGTCGGCGGCCTCGACCCCGACAGCATCGGCGAGGACTTCGAGCTCGTGATGCGGATCCACCGCCACATGATCAGGGACCACCGGGACTACCGTGTGCAGTTCGTGGCCGAGCCGGTGTCGTGGACGGAAGTGCCGGTGACCGCCAAGGTTCTCCGCAGCCAGCGCAGCAGGTGGCATCGCGGGTTGTGGGAGACCTTGTGGAAATACCGTGGGATGTTGTTGAACCCCCGCTACGGCAAGGTAGGGCTCGTGGCTCTTCCGTACTACTGGGTCTTCGAGCTGATCGCACCGGTACTGGAGTTCGTGGGGTTCGTCCTGGTCGCGCTCGGTTTCGCGCTCGGGGTGGTCAACACGACATACGCGCTCATGTTCATGGCTGTGGCCTACGGCTACGCAACCCTCGTGACGCTGGTCGCCATGGCCATCGAGGAGCTGAGCTTCCACAAGTACCCCCGCTGGCATGACCTCGGGGCGATCCTGCTGGCCTCGGTGCTGGAGAACCTCGGCTACCGCCAGGCCACCGCGTGGTGGCGTCTGGAAGGCTGGTGGGCCAGTCTGCGCGGCGAGAAGCCGGTCTGGGGGACCATGACCCGGCAGGGTTTCGACGACGACTCGCCGGCTGTGGCCGCACTGAACGGCGATCAGGCAATGAACGCGTCGAGTCGCGATGTCTGAGCGACGCCGTCGTCGGGCGGCTCAGGGCTGGACGACAACGGCCAGGCTGCGAAAGCTTGTCCTTGTCTGCTGGGCCATGCTCCTGCTTATCTCCTTGACGGCAGTGGGGGCCCTTGCGGTCCAGGCGGAGAACATTGGCCAGCTGGCCCTGGTCGAGATCCCGGCCGTGGACGCCAACAACGAGGTCCTCCAAGCCATGACCGATGCCCAGACCGGGCTGAACGGCTACCAGATCTCAGGGGACCGGGCGTTGCTGCAGCCGTACTTCGGCGCCCAGAGCCGGACGATGACCGCGCTGACGGCTCTAGGGGACGAGTTCGCGATTGAGAAGGGTGACGGCCCTGACGCCGCGTTGGACAGGAGCCTCGGGGATCGTCAACGCCTCGCCGTTGAGCAGTGGTGGGCCAACGCGGTTGGCACCGAGCAAGCCCTGACCCGAGGCGAGCGGACTGATCTCTTTGAGGGTCGTGCCCTGTTCGAGCACTTCCGTGGGGCGAACGCCGCGCTCGGTCAGCACCTCAAGGCCGAGCGTGACCAGACCCGGCTCGCGGTACGACCGATGGCGACGCGAGGAGCGGCAATCAGCATCGGTGCCACGTTGGTGGCACTTCTGGCGATGCTGGTCCTGGGGCGCCGGGTCGCAGCCACCATCAGCGGGCCCCTGACCGAGCTGCGTGACTCGGTGGTTCGCCAGCGCGGAGGAGAGCCGGGGGCAGGCGCTCGCGAGGATCAGGGCTCCACGGAGATGCGGTCCCTCGCCGTCAGCTTCAACGAGCTCACCGAACAGAACCTTGCGCTCCAGCAAACCCAGTCAAGCGCTCTGAAGATGAACCAGCTCACCTTCGGGATGGCGCGTGCCATTCGTGCGGCGTCTGACACTCAGCAAGCACTGGACGTCCTGTGTGCCGCCTTGGGCGAGGGGCTGGGCGCCGACCGGGTGCTCGCCAGCACTCTCGGTGCCGATGGTGCGGTGCTGCTCAGCGCGCAGTGGCATCTCCTGGACCTGCCCCCGCTGCGCGGTGCTTCGGCCGATTCGCTTCCGCACATCGCCCGGCTTGCCGAGGAGATATGGCTGTCGGAGGGGTACCTTGCGCGACCCGACTTCCTCGCCCCTGAGGTCCAGTCCCGTGAGCGAGCCCGGATCTTCCATCGCGAGACCGGCGCCCGTGCGGTGATCATGGCCCCCATCGGGCTTGGTGAACGGGTGATCGGGATGATCCACGTCATCATGGTCCACGAGCCCCGCGAGTGGACCGAGGCCGAGGCCAGCGCCGTTCATCAGGTTGCCGGGTTCGCGGCGCGGGCCATCGTGCACTCCGACGACCGGGCGCACCAGAGCGAGTACGTCGAACGCCTTGAACGTCTCGACTTGCAGAAGTCCGACTTCCTGGCGACCGTGAGCCACGAGCTGCGGACGCCACTGACCGCGATCAGCGGCTATCTGGAGCTGCTCCAGGACGGAGATGCCGGCGAGCTGACGCTGCAGCAGTACGGGATGCTCCGGGTGATAGACCGCAACACGGATCGCCTGCGAAACCTGATCGAGGACGTGATGGTGATCAGCCGGATCGAAGGTGGAGTCACCAAGGCCAACTCCGTCGGGGTGTCGGTCCGTGCGCTGATCACCCGCGTGGGCGAGGAACTTCTCCTGCTCGCCCAGAAGAGTGCCATCGAGCTCGAGATCGATGCCGGTCCGGAGGCGGCCATCGTCCTGGGCGACATGTCATCTCTTGATCGCGCCGTTGTCAACATTCTCTCCAACGCCATCAAGTTCAGTCGCCCAGGAGGCGTCGTGACCCTCAGTGGCACGCTGGACCAAGGCGCAGGCCGAGTCCTGATCACCTGCCAGGACCGTGGGGTCGGCATCCCTGCCCAGGACCAGGGCGATCTGTGCACGCGGTTCTTCCGCGCGAGCAACGCCATGGACCAGGCGATCCCGGGCACCGGCCTTGGGCTGAGCATCGTCAGGCAGATCGTCGATGACCACGACGGAGAGCTGCGACTGATCTCGGTCGAGGGCGAGGGGACGACCGTGGTCCTGGACCTGCCGTTGTGGGAGCAACCGGAGGCTGCAGAGGCTCTTCCGCAGACAGCAAAGCCTCTTGGGAATGGTTCTCACTCGGACGGCGTTTTCAGCATACGGGCCTGATCTGGCAGACTGATGCGTTGGCTGCCGGTTCCCGTGCGTGAGGGAGTCCCGAGCACACGATCCGGCCCCGCCCCAACCACAAGGAGCACACGTTGAAGAAGGACCTTCACCCCACCTACGTCGAGACCACGGTCACCTGCACCTGCGGCTCCACGTTCCAGACCCGCAGCACCGTGACGGGTGGCAGGATCTCGTCCGACGTGTGCTCGCAGTGCCACCCGTTCTACACCGGCAAGCAGAAGATCCTTGACACCGGCGGCCGGATCGCCCGCTTCCAGGCGCGCTACGGCAAGAAGGTCGAAAAGTAGGGTTCCCGCATGCTGGAGTCCGCTGCGACGCTGGTGCAGGAGTACGCCGACCTCGAGGCCCAGCTGGCTGATCCCGCGGTGCACTCCGACCAGGGACTGGTGCGCAGGCTGAACAAGCGGTATGCCGCGCTGGCGCCGACCGTCGCGGCATACCACGCGTGGCACGCCGCGCGCGACGACGTGGCTGCCGCCCGTGAGCTTGCTGTGCAGGACAAGGCGTTCGCCGAGGAGCTGCCCGCCCTCGAGGCTGTGCAGGCCGCAGCCGAGGACAAGCTGCGCAGACTGCTGGTGCCCCGCGACCCCGACGACGACCGCGACATCATTCTCGAGGTCAAGGCCGGCGAGGGGGGAGAAGAGTCGGCGTTGTTCGCCGGAGATCTGCTGCGGATGTACCTGCGCTATGCCGAGCGTCGAGGCTGGCGGACCGAGATCATCGACGCCACCGAGTCCGATCTCGGCGGCTACAAGGACGTCCAGGTGTCGGTGAAGTCGCGAGGCGTCACCGACCCGGCCGACGCGCCGTGGGCACGGTTGAAGTACGAAGGTGGCGTACACCGCGTCCAACGGGTGCCGGTGACCGAGTCGCAGGGCCGCATCCACACCTCAGCGGCCGGCGTGCTGGTCATGCCCGAGGTCGACGACGTCGAGGTCACGATCGACACCAACGACCTCAAGGTCGACGTCTACCGCTCGTCGGGACCGGGTGGCCAGAGCGTCAACACCACCGACTCCGCGGTGCGGATCACTCACCTGCCGACGGGCACCGTGGTGTCCTGCCAGAACGAGAAGTCCCAGCTCCAGAACAAGGAGTCGGCCATGCGGGTGCTCCGGGCCAGGCTGCACCAGCTGGCCCAGGACGAGGCGGACGCGGTGGCCTCGGCCCAGCGCAAGTCGCAGATCCGCACCGTCGACCGGTCCGAGCGGATCCGGACCTACAACTTCCCGGAGAACCGCATCGCCGACCACCGCACGGGCTACAAGGCCTACAACCTGGACATGGTTCTGAACGGCGACCTTGACCCGATCGTGCAGTCCGCCGTGGACACCGACGACGCCGCGCGGATGGCGGCCGTCGCGGACGGGTCCTCGGGTCTGTGAGGTCGGGTCTGTGACGTCGGGGCCGGTGACGTCTTTGCGGGAGGCTGTTCGCGACGCCGTCCGGACCTTGGCGGACGCCGGTATCGAGAGCGCCGAGTTTGACGCCGTGGCCCTGGCGGCGCATGTGCTCAGGACCAGCACCGTCGAGGTGCGCAAGCTGATGATCGTGGGTGCGCCAGCCCCCGAGGGGCTCGATGACCTGGTGGCCGAGCGGGCCCGCCGGGTGCCGCTGCAGCATCTGACCGGCAAGGCCGGGTTCCGCCGGCTCGAGCTGTCCGTCGGCCCGGGCGTCTTCGTCCCCCGCTTCGCGACCGAGCTCGTGGCTGGCCTCGCCATCACCCACCTCGTCGGCGGCTCTCCGCTTCGGGGTCGGGGGTTGGTTGCGCCTGTGGTGGTGGACCTGTGCACCGGGTCGGGCGCGATAGCCCTGGCCATCAAGGACGAGGTGCCCGCCGCCGAGGTCCATGCCGTCGAGCTTTCCGAACTGGCTCATGCCTGGGCGATCCGCAACCGCGATGACCTCGGCCTCGACGTGGACGTCCGGCTTGGGGACGCGACGCTCGCCTTCTCCGATCTCGAGGCCGGCGTGGACGTAGTGGTGAGCAACCCGCCATACATCCCCGTGGGCGCGGTCCCGAACGACCCGGAGGTGCGCGACCACGACCCTGAGGTCGCGCTCTACGGCGGCAGCTCCGACGGTCTGCGGATCCCGCTCGAAGTCGCGGCACGTGCGGCGGTCCTGTTGCGAGCGGGAGGCTTCTTCGTCATGGAACACGCTGACGTGCAAGGGGACTCACTACAGGCAGCGCTGCGGGTGACCGGATTGTGGCAGGACATCCAGGACCATGCTGACCTCAATGGGCTGCCACGTGCGGTCACGGCCATGCGTGCCGGCTGATCAGCGTGCCGCCTGATCAGCGCGCCGCCTGATCAGTCCGTCACCACGACGTTCGCCAGCTCGACCAGGATGCGCTCTGCCTGGGTGCGGCTGATGATGGCGCCGGACAGTGCGCCCAGCCGGTCGAGGTCCACCGGCCCGAGGTCCGCCCCGCGCAGGTCGGCGTTCTTGAGTTTTGCGGCATACAGGTCGGCATTGAGCAGGACCGAGCCGGCCAGGTCGCTGCCACGCAGATCCGCCCCCCGCAGAGATGCCTCGGTCAGGCGCAGACCCGTCAGTGCGGCGTTTGGAAGGGCGCAACCGTTGAGGTTCGCGGCATACAGGTTGCAGTTCTGCATGAGCATGCCCAGGCCTCGGGTGCCCTCGAAGACCGCGCCCATCAGCCGGCAGCCGTGAAACTCCGCCTCGCTCATCAGTGCCCCGCCAAAGCGGGCGTCCGAGGCATCAACCATCTCGAACCGCGTACCCGCGAGATCGCAGTCGACGAAGGTTGCGCTCCGCGCGCTGCCACCCTTGAACAGCGCGGAGTCCAGTCTTGCCCCGGTCAGCCTGGCCTCGTCGAGGGTGCAGTCATGGAACTCCCAGCCCGGCAGGTCGAGTCCGCGCAGATCGGCTCCGCGCAGATCGCAACGCACCAGCGTCAGCCGTCCGGCTCCGACCTCAGGGCGTTCGCGCAACGAGATCCCGCTCAGCGTGAGGTCCCGCAGCTGTTCGTTGGTCACTGGCACTCGTCCCTCGGTTGCCGACTGGAGCTCCCAGTCTGCCCGGTGCACCAACGGGCTGGCGATGTCGGCGTCCCAGGACATGACAAACTTCAGCCGTGGCCGAGATGACGGAAAGCATCCGATGAGCCCGGTGATCGACTGCACGACCGAGGAGGGCCTGGCGCAGGGCGTCGCCGCCGCGGCCGACGCCGTACGCCGGGGCGAGCTCGTGGTGATGCCCACCGACACGGTCTACGGCGTGGGCGCCGACGCGTTCTCTGCCGATGCCGTGGCCGCGATGCTGGCGGCCAAGGGTCGGGGACGCGAGATGCCTCCGCCGGTCCTTGTCCCGAGCCCACCAACGGTCGACGGGCTGGCCACCCGCGTCCCGGCCTACGCGCGCGACCTGATCGCGGCCTTCTGGCCCGGCCCGCTGACGCTGGTGCTGCAGGCTCAGTCGTCGCTGATGTGGGATCTGGGCGACACCAATGGGACCGTCGCCCTACGGATGCCGCAGGACGACACCGCGCTGAGGCTTCTGGCTGAGGTCGGTCCGATGGCCGTCACCAGTGCCAACGTCTCCGGTCAGCCACCGGCCAACACCATCCTGGATGCCGCAGCCCAGCTCGGATCGGCGGTCAGCGTCTATCTGGACGCAGGGCCGTCTGCCGGCGGCCTCGCCTCGACAATCCTGGACTGCACCGGTGAGGCCCCGGTCGTCCTGCGTGCCGGCGCCGTGTCCGTCGTCCAGATCCAGCAGGTTCTCGGCGACGTCGAGCTGCGCAACTGAGCGCCATGCCGTGCAGCCCCGGTCCGCCGAAGGTGTGGGTCATACCGCTGGACGACCAACGCTGAGCGTCGGCGTCCCGAGAACACCGGGAAGGCGTTCCTCGATGCTCCTGATCAGGTCAGGCAGAAGCGCGGCCGCCACCGGACGCCCGAGGCCGAAGCCCTGGGCCGCGTAGCACTCCATGTCGCGAAGCCTCAGCAGCGTCGCGTCGTCCTCGACCCCTTCGGCCACCACGTCGAGGCGCAGTACCCGCGCAAGCTCGATGGTCGAGTGCACGATGGCGGCGCTCGCGTCATCGACGGTCATCTCGGTGACGAACGATCGATCGATCTTCAGCCGACTCACGGGGAGCTGCTGGAGATACGCCAGCGAGCTGTGCCCCGTGCCGTAGTCGTCGATCGACAGCCTCACACCCAGGGCCGCGAGCGCGCCGAGGACCTGGATCGAGCGACGCGGGTCCACCATGGCGGTGCCCTCGGTGATCTCGAGCTCGAGGCATTGTGGCTCGAGGCCATGGCGCAGGAGGGCCACGCGCACGTTGTCAACAAGGCCGGGATCCAACAGGTTGCGTGCCGACAGGTTGACAGCGACTGTTAGTTCCAGGCCCTCGCGCCGCCAGCTCGCGCATTGGCCAAGGGCGCATTCGAGCATGCACGTCAGGAGCGGCCCGATGAGACCCGCCTGCTCGGCCGCGGTGATGAAGGCATCAGGTCCCAACAACCCGTGTCGTGGGTGCTGCCAACGCGCGAGAGCCTCAACCCCATACACGCGCCCGGTGACGATCTCGACCTGCGGCTGGTAGTACGCCACGATCTCGCCGCCCCCGATCGCTTGCCCCAGGTCAGCGATCACCAAGGGCGCGAGCGCGTCTCCGGACTTCACCTCGATGCCATAGCTCGCCGTGTGCCCGGATTGCCGATTGGCGACCGACAGCGTCACGTTGGCTCGCAGGAGGGCGAGCGCCGGCTCCGCAGCATCTTCGGGGAGGACGAGAGCGCCGACGCGTGCCTCGACCGAGACGCTCAGGTCGTACAGCTCGAGGGGGTGCTCCAAAGCCTCCCGGATGCGCCCCGCCGCGCGGCTGGCTTCCTCGCTGGTGGTGATCGAAGGGTCCAGGATCCCGAAGGTATCTGTGCCCATCCGCGCCACGAGGGCCCCTTCGCCGGTCAGCTCGCCGAGTCGAACGCCAACCGCATGCAGAATCGCGTCGGCCGTGTGGCTCCCGAGAGTGTCGTTGATCTCGGAGAACCGCGCCAGGTCGATCAGCAGGAAACCGGTGGGCTCGGGGTGGGCAACGCCAAGGAGCTTGTCGAGCCGGTCGACGAAGTGTCGGCGGTTCGCCAGACCGGTCACGTAGTCGGTGTCCGCGAGGCGCGCCAGCCGATCCGTCTGACTCCGAAGCAGGCGCATGATGGCGCTCAGTCGGATGAGCGCGAGCACGACCGTGGCGCTCCCCGCAATGAAGATCGGCCAGCCGTCCAACGCGTGACCGGTGATCAGCTCGCCGCCGAGGATGGCCGGGCCGACGGACAGTGCCACCGCGAGCATCACCAAGCGAACAGGGGAGAACCTTAGCGTGCGAGGGCGTTGCTGCAAGGAGAGCTCCGTCATGGACGGGTGCAGGGCCGCAGCCCCCCACAGCACGTACGAAGCCAGATATACGAAGTCCAGCAGGTACGTGTGGGCGGCGATGGCGGGCACGAACGCCCCAGCCGCGAATACGCCGTCGGCGACCACCATGGCGACGATCGAGCCGGCGACCAGACGGAACGAGCTGTTGCGTGCACCCGCGGACGTCGCGAGCTGCATCAGCACGGCGAAGAGCAGCAGGTCAAAGAGCGGGTAGGCGATGCCAAGAAGACGGTTGAACACCGGTTCTTCGTAGGCGGTCCAGGTCGGTGAGATGAGGAACACCCATGCCAGAAGCCCGGCCGAGATCGTGAGGATCAGCGTTTCGTCGAGCCCGTTGGGACCCTGCTTGGGCCTGCGGGCATTTCCGAGCATCAGCAGCCCGATGGCGAACAGTGGGTACACGGCGAGGTAGAACGCGTCGGCGAGGGAGGGGAAGGGCGCGGTGAGAGCCACATCCTGATACCAGCTATACAGCCCATCCGCGAAGACCCAGGTGGCGGTGGCGCCTGCGAAGAAGTACCAAGGAATCGCGTGGTTCGGCCGGTTCTTGCGGACGCCGATCAGGATCGCGGTGGCGCCGGAGGCGCCGACGAGGCAGTACAGGAGATCTCGACCGACCCCGAGCGGCAGCGCGGCGCACAGCGCGCTGACCGCGAGGCCAACGAGCAGGTAGCGCCGCCAGATCGTCATCCCCACATCGCTTTCATTGGTCGGTCAGCGGTTCGAGTTGACGGTGATCTGGTGGACCGCACCGGTTTGGACGTGCCACCGGGCGAGGACATCGGCGAAGACGCCGCTGCGCAACAGCTGCTCGAGGGCGCCCTTGACCGCATCACGCAGGCCGGGCTGGCTCTTGGCAACCGCGATTCCGTACGGCGCCGGTTCGTACTGCGCGTTGGACGCGAGCTGGTACTGCGACTTGGTGCGCTCGTTGTTGACGAGGAACGTCGCCGTCGGGGTGTCAACGGGCACCGCGACCGCACGACCCGTGCGCAGCTCCAGGAGGGCGTCCGAGTTGGTCGGATAGGCCTTCACGATGATGGGCTTTGTGCCGCAGTTCTTCTGCGTCCGCGCGAGCAGGTCCACCTGCGTCGTATCCTTCTCGACGGCGACCACCTTGCCGCACAGGTCGTTGATCTCGGTGACGCCGGCTGGGTTGCCGCGTTGCACGACGATCGACGTGCCGGCCGAGAAGTAGTCGACGAAGTCAGCCGTCTTGGTGCGCTCGGGGGTGTCCGTCATGGCCGACATGGCGAGGTCCAGATCTCCGCGCCCGAGGTTCGGGAGCAGCTTGCCGAAGTCGGTGGCGACGAACTGGAGGCGAACACCCAGGACGCGCCCCATCTCGACGCCCAGGTCGGGATCCAGGCCGATGATGGTGCGACCATCGGGCGCGTACGACTCCATGGGCGCGTAGGACGCCTCGGTGCCGACCCGCAGGAAGCCTTGGTCCTTGACAGCCTGAGGGAGCAGGTCGTGCAGCTTCGGGTCGAGACGCGCCTGCCTCGTGGGCGTCGAGCCGGCGGGCGTCGAGCCGGTGGGGG
>Ga0209745_1001802_pt1 | contig 12508 bp, 10 predicted proteins | sample BarGraNGADG00312_FD_184495 | JGI IMG/M metagenome (GOLD analysis project Ga0209745, IMG submission 184495) | Arctic peat soil microbial communities from Barrow, Alaska - Barrow Graham LP Ref core NGADG0004-312 (SPAdes) (version 2) | ecosystem: Environmental > Terrestrial > Soil > Wetlands > Peat... | reverse complement strand
CTGTGCTGCTCGCCCGTGGCGATCACGTAGTCGTCGGGCCCGTCCTGCTGCACCATGAGGTGCATCGCCCGCACGTAGTCGCGTGCGTGACCCCAGTCCCGTCGCGAGTGCAGGTTGCCGAGGTAGAGCACGTCCTGGAAACCAAGGGCGATGCGGGCCACGGCGCGCGTAATCTTCCGCGTCACGAACGTCTCGCCGCGCAGCGGGCTCTCATGGTTGAACAGGATGCCGTTTGACGCGTGCAGGCCGTACGCCTCACGGTAGTTGACGGTGATCCAGTACCCATAGACCTTGGCGGCCCCGTACGGCGAGCGCGGGTAGAAGGGTGTCGTCTCGGTCTGCGGCACTTCGCGCACCAGGCCGAACATCTCGCTGGTCGAGGCCTGGTAGAAACGGCACGCGCGCTGCAGGCCGAGGATGCGCAAGGCCTCGAGCAACCTCAGCGTGCCCAGCGCGTCCGAATTGGCCGTGTACTCGGGCGTCTCGAAGCTCACCTGCACGTGGCTCTGTGTGGACCACGTATCCTTTGCCGAGGAGCAGCTCGGCGAGGTAGGCGCCGTCCTGCCCGGTGATGCCGGTGATAAGGGCTGTCTTCGTCATGGCTCCTCGGTGTGGGTCGCGTGCTCAGTCCGTCCTGGTCCCAGACATCTCGACCGTCAGGCCGGGGTCGTACCGGACCGGCGTGGCGCCCGCCGTCAGTACGAACACGCAGTCCTTGAACAGCGTCCCCGTCGTGCCGCTCTGCACGTAAGCCGCGGCGCCCGCCGCGGCGGTCGTGAAGCGCTCGCCGTCGAAGGTGACGGCCCGGCTCGCGTCCGTGAGCACCAGGCAGGCGAAGGCGCTTCCGGCCGGGCGCTCGTCGGTCCAGGAGTTGTGCGCGAACAGGTCGTCGGACGAGGAGTCGATGTAGGCGAGCTCGCCGCCCACGTCGGTGCGGATGACGTTGTCGTGGAAGCGCGCGCCCGACACGCCGTTGAAGTAGATGGTCTGCGTCGGGCGGGTGGGGACGGCGGTGATGTGCGTGACCGTCCCATCGAAGAGGTTGTGCGCGATCACTGTACCCGTGGTCACCCCGTCGCCGCCCGAGTGATTGATCATCGCCCCCCTGCAGCGGTACACGGTGTTGCCGACGAAGCGCATGGCGGTGGCGCCGTTGAACTCGATGCCCTGCCCGTACGGGTAGGCTCGGTTCCATCCGGCGCCTTTGAACGTACAGCCGCTGATCGTCGAGTAGCCACCGTCGCCGATCGCGTCGTAGGAGATGGTCTCGGAGCCCGACGGCTCGAATTCGCAGTCGATGAGGTCGATGCGGCGATAACCGTCGCTGGGCGCGTGCGCGCCGTCGGAGCGCTGGATCACTTCGAAGGTCATGCGCGGGGAGGAGGCGAAGTGGCAGCGGCGCCACGAGATGTCGCGATACGTGGCGCCGCTCCAGCCGTAGCTGACCATGCTCACGCCGTTGCCGTTTGCGGAGTTGGCGCCGATGGCGCAGTCCACGAAGGCGATCGACGAGGCGGATCGTCCGCCGGCGAAGCGGATGACCCCCTGGTCCTCACCGGAGTCTACGCCGCCGCCCCCGACGAACGAGACCCGCTCGAACAGCGTGTGGGCGGCGCCGTTCGCGAATCGCAGGGCGGCGCCGTCCACTCCCAGCTGGAGGTCGGCGACGCGGACGCGGCCGCCGATCTCGACGCGGCCCTTGATCCAACTCGTGCCGGTGCCCTGGCCGAGCAGGGTCGAACCCTGCGGCACGACGAGGCTGCCGACCACGTATGTACCCGGCGGGAGGGTCACGGCGACGCCTTGTCCGGCAGTAGCGGCGAGCGCCGACCTCACGGCGGCGGTGTCGTCGGTGGCGCCGTCACCCTTGGCGCCGAATGACTTCACCGACACCGCCTTCTGGGTCGGCTTCGGCTTGGGGGCGGTGCTCGAGGAAGGGGTGGCGCTTGCGGCCGGCGAGGATGACGGGCGTGCCGGCAGGTCGCCGGCGCCTGACCCGCAGCCGGTGAGCGCCACGAGCGCGGCGGCGAAGGCCGCGGCGAGGACGAATACGAGAGCGGCGCTCGGACGGCCGGGTTCGCGGCGACGAAGGCGCTGGCGCCGCGCCGGCTCGTTTGATGAACTCGACGACCATCGTGAGGTGGCGGTGAACATGTCGGCAGCGCTTGGCCTGGACAGCATGTGACGGATCTGGCTGCGCTCAGGCTCGACGGGCGAAGATACCGTCGATCTGTAGCGTGCGGCCGGTAGCCGCCTCGACAAACGCGTCCTCGACGGCGACGAGATCAAAGCTGAGCCCCGCAAGCAGCGTGATCATGTCGACGCACAGCATCTGGCCACCGTAGAGGCGGCACAACGAGAGCTCCGACTCGATGAGGACCACGCGACTCAGCGTCTCAGCCGCCCCCAGCAAGACTTGATCCTCGTAACCCTGCACGTCCATCTTGAGGTAGGCCCGGGCGGCCTCGGAGACGTATCTGCCGGCGACTGAGTCGAGGCGGGCTGCGGGCACATTCTCGTCGGCGACGTAGCCCGCCTCGGGGGCCGCGCTCAGGTGTCTCCCGGCCATTGGAAGGAGGCTGCTGCTGACGGCATTGCCGGCGACGTGGATCACTGCCTCGCCGTCGGCGTTGCCCAGCGCCAGTCGCTCGACTGTCCACGAGGCGTCGTCCCGGGCGCGTTGTTCCAGTGTGGCAAACGAATCACGAAGTGGTTCGAACGAGACGATGGGGCCTCGATACCCGGCCGCTCTGAGCGCAAGTCCGAAAAAGCCCCGGCTCGCGCCGACATCGAGGACGACGTCGACCTGGCTGCCCTGCATCAGCTTGTCGCGCCGCCGATCGAATCGGGAGAGCACAGGTTCGTCGTCCGGCGGACGACGTGAGACGTCGAGCCCGGCCAACGCGAATGCCTGTTTTGCCGCGTGGGCTACTGCCCGTCGCGCCTTGCCTGAGTTCACGTGCGGTCCTCCTATCGCCGGCCGCTTCCGAGTAGCACGCCCCGCGTGCTTATGCCGGCGCGTGCATCATACTAGCCTTCGGAGGATTCATCGTCGAGGGTGCAGGCCGTGCGTGAAAGACGCCGCAGCGCGAGCGTTACCTGCGTCCAGGGCAGGCGCGGTCAGGCCGGGCGCTGATCATCGGGCTGCGAGCCGCGCACGACGCCGGCGATCCCTACGACCGTTCGCTTGACGCCGTGCCGGGTGCGCCAGTAGATGCGGTTGAGCTCGTCCTTGTGCCATTTCTCGCGCGCGAACAAGATCTTGTAAGACCGCGCACGGAACAGCGACACCTGATACGCCGGCACCGGCTTGGCACCAAGGCGCTGCTTGTACACCGGCGTCCCCCACAGCATGTGCACGCGCGAGCACGCGCGCTCGATGCTCTCCACGACCGTGAAGTAGGCCATGAGCAGCCCCAGATGCATGTCTTCGTACCGCGAGTCGAAGCTGACTGTGTGCACCCACGTGTCCCGGCCCACGCACAGGACCAGCTGCGCGGCGACGCACTGGTCGCCGATGTATCCGCAGAGCGCGAGACCGTACCGCTGCAGCAGGCTCCAGAGCGGTCCCATCGTTGCCGGCTGCGCTTCAAAGCTGGACACCAGTCCGCGCCGCCGCATGCGCACGGTGTTCCACTGGGCCACCTTTTCGACCAGCTCGAACGAGATCTCATCTCGCTCGAACCGCACGAGGTGAAAGTCGGGGTGGGCGCGGCCCAGCCGGTTCGTGTACTGGTTGATGTTCTGCCGCGTGCGCTTGCCAAGGGACGCTCGGTACTCAGCCACTGTCGCAGGCAGGTCGATGACGAGGTCGTCATTGCGGAGCGTGACGCGCGCCGGACCGCGCAGCTCCTCCGGCGGGAACTTGATCTCGGCGCGGACGCGCTTGACGCCGGGGAAGGCGCGAAATATCGCCTCTTCAGCCCGGTGGACCGCCTCAGGCTCGATGTCGATGACCTTGTTCAGCACGTCGGCGGTCCGCCCCTTGACCGTGAAGAGGACCACATGGTGGGGGTCGTCGAGCTCGACGGCGCACATCTGGCTGGGGCGGTCGTAGAGGTCGAAGTACTCGACCACTGAGAAGCAGCTGCTGTAGCGCTCCGGCAGCTCTTCGGCAAGCTCCTCCGGGGCTTCCGCGCAGTGTACCGTGGCCCCGAGGTCCGGAAACCGCTCACAACCGTTCGCCGCGGCCGCGCCGCTTCGCCCCCATCCCCTCATGCCCGTCTTGCCTCCGTCTCTCTGCCGCCGCCCTCTACTCTCCGTTTGCGCCCCGGCGACCTAGACTAACCCGTTTGGCGCGGGTGGTCACGGCCGCGATCCGGCGCCGCGTGCGCGGAACTGGCAACGCCGGCCATTCGCCGACGTTCCAGTCACGCGGGAGGCGTGTCGCCGCCACGCGCGTCCCGCGCAGCCCGGCGCCGCCGCGCCCGTACCGCGTCTCCCGCCGCGTGCCGCGTCTTCCAGTAATAGGCATGCGCGGCGCGGCGCAGCCGGCGCCGCCCGACGCCCGCAGCCTCGTTCAGCGACCACAGCCGGGCGGTCTGGTCGCGGAAGACCGACAGCGCCGCGGCGCGATGGGCCACGGCGCCGAAGTGCCGCTTGTGCGAGGCGCTGCCCCAGAGGAGGTTCATACGCGCGGCGCCTCGCTCGACGGCGTTGGTCACGACCTCGTACTGGCTGAGCAGACCCAGTTGCGCGCGCTCGTAGCGTGGATCGAACGACGACTCCTGTGCGCAGAGCGTGTCGCCCACAGGGAACACGAAGTTGATGGCCGCCCGGCGGCCCCCGATGGTCGTGACGTGGGCTTCGCCGCGCCGGCGCAGGAGCTCAACGAAGCGTCCGACGAGATCCGGCTTGTCGTCCCAGTACGTGGTGCGGCCCTTCTCGCCGAAGCGCGCCCGTTTCCACGTGAGGAAGTCTTCGAGCAGGGCGCTTCCATCGTCTCCGGCCACGACGATGGCCGTCGCCGCGTCCGGGTGGTCGCGGCGCAGATGGTTTCGCGCGCTGCGCAGGTTGCGCCGCATGCTTCTGCCCAGCGACGCGTAGTATGCGTCGACGGTGTCAGGCAGGTCGATCATCATGTGGTCGGTGACGTAGCGTGTGCGCAGGGGCAGGCGGAGCTCCGCGGGCGGGAACATGACCTCGAGGTGGATGCGGCGCGCCCGGGGGACGGCGCGAAAGAGCGCCGTACAGGCGCGCCGCGCGTCCTGTGGCGCGATCTCGAAAGCCTTGTTGAGCACCTCGAGTGTGTCACCCTTCACGTAGAACAGCAGGACGTGCCGGGGCCGCTCGAGGATGCACGCGCCGGTCGGCTCGGCGTCGTCGTGGGTCGCGAACCAGTCCATGGTCGTGAAGAGGCTGCTGTAGAGCTGGTCGATCTCTTCTGCGAGGCCGTTGGGGACCGAGGCCAGGTAGACGGTGGCGCGCAGGTCGGGGAACACCAGCGTCCCCTCGGGCGACGCGGTCGTTGGCTGGGTGATCGTCACAGTCGTGTCCTCACCGTCGAGCCATGAGGGAAACTGCCCGCCGTTTGGCGGACGCCGCGGTCCGTCGCGCGGCCCGGCGCGCCGCCTCGTAGCGCTCCGCGGCGCGCGGATGACGCGCCTTCGCAGCGCAGGCCGCCTCGTCGAGCGACCACAGGCGCGAACCCTGGTGGCGGAAGACTGAGAGCATCGTCGCCGGGCGCGGGGTGGCGCCGAGACGCCCCTTGTACGTCGGCGTCCCCCACATCAGGTGCACGCAGGCGGCGCCGCGCTCCGCGGCGTCGCACACAACCCAGTACTGCGCCAAGAAGCCGAGGCGGCAGTGCTCAAAGGCCGGAGCGAACGCCGTCTCGAGGGCGAAGGCGGAGCCGCCGACGTGAAAGACGAACGAGATGGCCGCCTCAGCGCCGCCGGCGCTCGTCACGTGAGCCTCGCCGCGGCGGCGAAGCAGCTCGGTGAAGCGCTCCGCCATGTCAGGCTCCAACTCCCAGTAGGTCGTGCGGCCCAGCTCCTTGAAGCGATCGACCTTCCACGAGACGAAGCGGTCGACAAGCTCCCGCCCCCGGTCACCCGGGATCATGACCTCCGTGTGCACGTCCGGGTAGCCGCGGCGCAGGCGGTTCTCGTAAAGCCGCAGGTTCTGCCGCGTGCTTTTGCCCAGCGACGCGCGGTAGGCTTCCGTGCCCGCCGGCAGGTCCACGACCATGTGATCGGTCGTCTCGAGCCGGCGCGTGGGCAGCCTGAGCCGCCCGGGTGGGAACATGGCGTCGAAGTGGATGCGGCGCGCCTGCGGCACGGCGCGAAAGAGCGCCTCGCAGGCGCGCTCGGCGTCGGCGGGCGCGATTGCGAATGTCCGGTTCAACACCTCCACCGTGTCGCCGTCGATCGTGAAGGGCAGCACGTGCCGGGGTCGGTCGAGGAGGCAGGCGCCGTCGGGCACGACAGACTCGCGCGTGGCGAACCAGTCGGCGGTGCTCATGAGGCTCTCGTACAGGCCGTCGAGCTCGGCGGCTGCGCCGTCCGGCAGGCCGTCCGGGTGCACGGTGGCGCCCAGATCGGTGTACTCGACGGCCTGCCCCACTGTTGACCCCCTAGGTCCGCGCGCCGGGCTTCGAGTGGCCCGTCACCGCTCGCGTCGCTCTTCCGGCCGCGTGCCGCGCGCTCCAATAATACCGCTTGCCGGCGCGCTTGACGTTGCGCACGGCGATCTCGGTGGCTTCGTCCAGAGAGTACACGCGCACCTGCTGGGAGCGGAACACCGAGACGCGCGTCGCGCGCTTGGGCCTTGCTCCCAGCCTCTCCTTGTAATAGCCGGTGCCCCACATGAGGTTGAGCTCCGAGAGACCGCGGCCGATCGCGTCGCCGGCGAGCCAGTAGTAGGCTAGCAGACCGAGGCGGTACCGCTCGCAGTCGGGCCGGAACGCGGCCTGCGCGCCGTACATGGCGTGGCCGACCGGGAACGCGAAGAGGATGGAGAGGTCGTCGCCCCCGGCGGAGACCAGCTGGACTTCGCCGCGCCGCCGCGCCAGCTCGACGAACCCCTCAGAGAGGCCGGTCTCGGTGTCCCACATGATGGCGCGGCCCTGGGCGGCGAAGCGTTCGCGTTTCCACTCGAGGAAGCGGTCGAAGAGCTCCCGACTCCGCTCAGCCGGTCGGATGGTCCGGACAGAGACGTCGGGATGATCGCGCCGCAGGCGGTTCTCGTACAGGCGGAGGTTCTGACGCGTGCTCTTGCCGAGCGTGGCGGTGTACGCCTCGACGCTGCCGGGGAGGTGGGCGACCATATGGTCGGTGGAATTGAGCGTCCGCCGCGCGAGGCGCAGCTCGGCGGGCGGGAACATGACTTCGAGGTGGATGCGGCGCGCCTGCGGAAGGGCGCGGAAGAGTAGCACATGGCGGGGACCGTCGAGCACGCACGCCCCCTGTGGCTCGAGGCGGTCGTGGCAGGCGAACCACTCGAGCGTGCAGGGCAGACTGCTGTAGAGGTCGGGCAGCTCGTCGGCGACCCCGGCGGGCACTGCGTCGGGGAAGACGGTCGCCTGGAGGTCCGGGTAGACCGTCTCAGCCACGCCGCACCCGCCGCTGCTCGACGCCCGCCTTGCGCCACGCGGCGAGCGCCCTGACGCGCTTGGCGGCGTCGTGGCGCGCTCGCCAGTAGTCGCGCTGCCCGTTGCGACGCAGGTTCCGCCAGGCCACGTCCGAGGCCTCGTCGAGGGAGTAGAGCCTGTCGGTCTGCGCGCGGAAGATCGACAGGCGCGTCGCGCGTTTCGGCACGGCCCCCAGCCGCGCCTTGTAGCCCGGCGTGCCCCAGAGGAGGCTCAGCCTGCAGGCGCCGCTCGCGATCGCGTCGCAGGCGATCCTGTACGTGCTCAGGAACCCGAGACTGTACGGTTCGTAGCGAGGATCGAACGCGGACTGGAGCGCGTAGACCGACCGCCCCACCGGGAAGACGAAGTCGATGGCCGCCTGCTCGCCGTCGATGCGCGTGATGTGCGCCTCGCCGCGCCGGTGGAGGAGCTCCACGAAGTCGGGGGTGAGGTCGGGCTTGTCCTCCCAGATGGTGGATTCGCCGCGCGCGTTGAAGCGGCTGTTCTTCCACGTGATGAACGTGCGCATGAGTTCGTCACTGTCGGTGACCGGGGTGACGACCTCGGTGGAGATGTCGGGGTGGTCGGTGCGCAGACGCTTGTCCTTGCGGCGCAGCTCACGCCGCGTGGCGCTGCCCAGCGACGCTGTGTACGCGTCCACCGTTTCTGGCAGGTCGATCACCATGTGGTCGGTCCAGTAGAGGATGCGCTTCGGGAGACGCGTCTCCCACGGCGGGAACAGAACCTCGAGATGGATGCGGTGCACATCGGGAAGGGCGCGGAACAGCGCCCTGCAGGCGCGCGCCGCAGCCTTCGGCCCGATGTCGAACTCCTTGTTGAGGATCTCGGCGGTGTCGCCGTCCCGGTAGAACAGCAGGACGTGCCGCGGCTGGTCCAGGACGACCGCTCCCGACGCCTCGACCCTGTCCGCCGTGGCGAACCAGTCGGCTGTGGACAGCAGGCTCCCGTAGAGCTCCGGCAGTTCGTCGGCCGCGCCGTCGGGGACGCTTGAAGGGAAGACGGTGGCCCCGAGATCGGGGTACTGGACGGACGCCGGCGCGCCGCCGGCGGGGTCACTCGGGCCCGGCGCCGTCGCGGGCCGTGAACGATCTGACGACCCTTCCGGCTGCGTGGCGCGCCCTCCAGTAGTCACGTTGTCTTCTCCATCTAAGGTTCCTCCAGGCCACTTCCCGGGCCTCCGTGAACGAGTGTAGCCGTGCCGGGTGAGAGCGAAACACCGACAGCCGCGTGGCCTTCTGCGGGCGCGCGCCGAGAAGCGTCTTGTAGTAGTCGGTGCCCCAGAGCAGGTGGCAGCGCCGCGCGCCTCGCCGGATGGTCTCGCCGACGGCCCAGTAGGTGGACAGGAACCCGAGGTTGAGGTCGCTGTACCTGTCGTCGAAGGACCCCGCGTACAGGTTCGCGTCGGGTCCGACGTAGAAGAGGAACTCGAGGGCCGCCGGCCGGCCATCTATGGTCGTGATCAGGGCCTCCGCGCCCTCCCGCACAAGCGCCGTCGTCTGCGCCGCCTGCCGCGGCTTGCTCACGTAGCCCGAGACGATGCCGCGCTGCTCGGCGCGCATGAGATGCCAGTCGAGGAACTGGTCGACCACCTCCCGGGCGCGCTCGCCGACGACCGAGACGCTCGTGGTGGTGTCGGGGTGCTCGCGCCGCAGGCGGTTCTCGAAGTTGCGCACGTTCTTGCGCGTGCGCTTGCCGAGCGAGGCGTAGTACTCGTCGACCGTCGCTGGCAGGTCGATGACCATGTCCTCGGCCGAGTAGAGTACGCGCTTGGGCAGCGGCAGGTCGGCTGGCGGGAACATGACCTCGAGGTGGATGCGCCGCGCTCCGGGCAGGGCGCGGAACAGCGCCCTGCAGGCGCGCGCGGCGTCTGCGGCCGCCATCGGGAACGCCTTGTTGAGCACCTCGATGGTGTCCCCAGCACGCCAGAAGAGCAGCAGGTGACGGGGCTGCTCGAGGATGCAGGCGCCGGTGGCCTCGACGTCGTCGAAGATGCGGAACCACGGCTCGGTGCAGAAAAGGCTACCGTACAGGCCGGGCAGCTCGTCCGCGAGGCCTGCCGGGACGTTCGCTGGGTAGACGACTGCGCCCAGGTCCGCGAAGGACGCGGCTCCTCGTTCGGCTGGTGCGCTGGGCTCGGACATGCTCACGCCTATTCTAGCAGGATGCGAAAGAACGCCGGTCTGGAGTGAGTGCTGCAGCGAGGAAAACGCCGCTGAGCGGGGCGGGCCTCCGAGGTCCACCGACATGGGTGCGCTTGGGCGGCACCGGCAGGTGTTGGCTGGTGCTTGTCGGGAGGATATCGGACGCAACGCGAGTCGAGTCCCGCAATGTGGTGTAGAAAGCTCCGCCCCTGTAAGGGCACAGGAAGTCGTACGTCATCCTCGAAGGCGTACGGGCCTTCTCGTTCAGAAGAGGGTCGTGTATCGTGCCCGCGGGTGTGTGGAACCCGGCAGTATCAAGACGTCTGGCGTGTCCTGATCCCTACCTGCCGGTGTGCTCACCCTGCACGTCGAACTGGGGCGGCCCGCGCCTCGTGCCACTGCCGGCCGCGTGATAGTGTCGGCCGCGACGCGCCCCTTTCCGCCTCTGACCCCCGCAGCAAAGGAGCTTCGTTTTGCGACGCATCAGCCGCAGACTCGTAGTGTTGGCAGTCGTCATCGCCATCCTCACCGCAGTCGCCGCCTCCCCCGCCACAGCCACCCAGATCATCTCGCACAAGACCATCCGCAACGCGCGCATCCCGTCCGGGACCCACGACCGCATCTACGACCACGTGAAGTTCACGGGCGGTAGCGCCAACAGAGCCGTCCTCGAGCTCACGCGAGCTTGCCACGACATCACGTTCCGCGACTGCGTCATCGCGTCCGGGCCGTGGAACGGCATCTCCATCAACGACAACGGCGGCAACATCCACGACATCACCTTCCTTCGCTGTCGCATCCTTCCTCAGAAGCGCATGGGCTTCGAGTGCACGAGCCGTCCCGTGAGCTCCACGAGGGGCTACCATGGCATCAAGATCCTGCGCTGCATCTTCTCCCCGCAGGGCTCCGAGGCGATCTCGTTCGACGGGGGAACGGGCTGCGTGGACAATCGCGTGGACCACACCATCGTCAAGGGCGCCGGCACCAATCTCAGCCAGCCGTACGGCGCCAGCGTCGAGTGCAACGGTGTGCGCCGTTTCCGCTTCACGAACAACACGGTGTACCAGTGCCGCGGCGCGCTGCTCAACCTGCAGATGCACGTGAGCACCGAGTGCGGCTGGGTCTTCACCGGCAACCGCCTCGACGCGTCGGTGCACATTCAGAAGGTCCCCATGAATGCCGCGGCTCAGGTGGTGTGCGCGGACGGCGTGCACGGCGGCGCCTTCCGCGGCAACAGGGTGATCGCCGCCGCCCCCGGCGGCGGCGTCGCGTGGTGGGGCGAGAGCCACGGCATGGACTGGCGCACTACGACCTGGAACGACGCGCGCCGGGGCTCGTACGACAACCCGTACCAGGAAGAGGGCTCCTCGGGCAATCTGCTCTGAGTAGCTCAGCCAAGGCTGCGGACCGCCGCCGGACGGGTGAGCCGGTGGCTATTCCAGCAGTCTGCTGGTATCGACTGCGCCGAGGATTGCGTCAGCCTACCGGCGGCTAGGATAAACTGGCGGCGGCAACGAGCCCGCGACCAGAAGGAGCACCGCCTTGGAGCCCTCGAAATCCGCCCCCAACAAGCCCAAGTCGGCAGAGCTCAATCCTGGCCCGGGGTTCCGGGTAAAGCTGTCGTTCGAACGCCTCGAGGGCGAGTTGGTGCGCCGCTTCGCGGCGTTCGACTCGCCGGATATCTCCGACCAGCTCAACCGCCTGTACGCGTTGACGTCGGCGATCCACTGCGTGACGGGTGACCACACGCTCGTCGGCCCGGCCTGCACCGTCAAGGTCTTCCCGGGCGACAATCTCATGGTGCACAAGGCGCTCGACATCGCTCAGCCCGGCGACGTCGTCGTGGTCGACGCCGGCGCCTCGCGCATGAACGCCGCGCTCGGCGGGCTCATCTCGACGAAGGCGAGGCATCGAAGGCTCGGCGGATTTGTGGTCGACGGGTACATCCGTGACCTGCCCGAGATCCTGCCGCTGGACTTCCCGGTCTTCGCCCGCGGCACCACCCCGGTCGGACCTCTGCACAGAGGGCCGGGTGAGATCAACTACCCCATCTGCTGTGGAGGTGTCGTCGTGAACCCCGGTGACATCGTCGTCGCCGACGGGTTCGGCGTCGTCGTCGTCCCGCGCGAGAATGCCGCGGAGATCCTCGAGCGGCTGCTGGCGTTCCAGGAGTCGAACCGCGAGTACTTTGCGGGGGTCAAGAAGGGCGTGTTCTCCAACAAGTGGGTCGATGATCTTCTGGACGACGGCGGGTGCATCGTCACGCCGTGACGCCAGGATGACGCCTGCTTTTATCACACGCCGGGTGATCGGGCCGCTGTGGCTCTACGACAAGGTAGGGCGACGGCTCGTGAGGCGCACGCACGCCAGTGGTGACGTCGCCGCGCAGCGTGCGCGCTTCTACCGCAGTGCGTGGGCCGACGCGGCAGCCAGCGTGGGGGCGACGGTCGAGGAGCTCCGGGACGGACTTCTCGACATCCGCCATGGCGACCTCCTGCTGCGGGTGCGCGACAATCTCACGTCGCTCGACGACCCGGTGACCTTGGCGGTCGCCGGCGACAAGCCGCTGGTGTATCGCCTGCTGGCCGCCGGCGGTCTCCCGGTCGCGCGGCATACCGTCTGCCACTACGACGATCTCGCGGCCGCGAGCGTCTTCGCCGCCGGCCTGGGTGTGCCGTGCGTGGTCAAGCCGGCGCTCGACAGCGCCGCCGGCGCCGGCGTTACCACCTGTGTGGTCGGCGAGGCCCACCTGGCCAGGGCTATGGCTCGCGCGGGC